>Ga0157373_10004048_pt1 | contig 11044 bp, 6 predicted proteins | sample C65metaG_FD_113460 | JGI IMG/M metagenome (GOLD analysis project Ga0157373, IMG submission 113460) | Corn rhizosphere microbial communities from Kellogg Biological Station, Michigan, USA - C6-5 metaG | ecosystem: Host-associated > Plants > Roots > Rhizosphere > Soil | place: USA: Michigan...
CTAAAGGATGTTGTAGGAGGAGTTTCAGCCACGTTTGGTACGTATTCTAATCATGTTTTTAGATTAATAGCAAACAGTACAGCCGTTATTAATATTGAGCCCACCGGTAATGTGGGCGTTGGCGTAACAGGTGCGGTGAACAAATTGCAGATCGGTTCAATGGGCGCTGCCGGTTTTAACGGCAATGATCTTGCATTGGGCAACGGAACCAATGCGACCGGCATTTTTCAATCAAATGCTAATTTACAAGTTTATTCTTCAACCAATATTGCTTTAATGCCACAATCTGGTGCTGGTAGGGTTGGTATTAATACAACAACGCCGAGAGCGCCGTTGGATATTGTTGGTAAAAACAATATAACAGCGCTGGCCATACAATATTCTTATATGAATGATGTAACTTATAATAACGGTATTGGGCATGTCTCCACCGACGGAGGTGCAAGTATTCCAGATATTTCGATCATGTCATCCGGCAGAATTTACGCAACAGAATTTGATGCATACTCAGATGCCCGTATTAAAAATATTATTGGCATCAGCAATAGTACCAGGGACCTGGAAATCATCAAACATTTACAGATTTCTGATTACACCTTAAAGGATAACTTTCAACATGGTAATAAGACCTATAAAAAAGTAATAGCACAGCAGGTGGAAAAAGTATATCCGCAGGTGGTGTCAAAGCATACCGATTTTATTCCCAATGTTTACCAGCTTACAAGTAAAATTGAAAAAGTAACCAATGGTTACCTGTTGTATTTTGCAGGAAAACACCATATTGGCATCGATGCAAAAAAATTGCAATTGGTTTTGCCAGGTAAAGATGGAATGCAGCAATTCAATATTGTTGCCATACCCGACGATAAAGAAGTTATTATTGAAGCTGCTGATTTAAATGCCGATAAAATATTTGTTTATGGTGAAGAAGTGGATGATTTTAGAACCGTCGATTATGAAGGACTTACTACACTAAATATTTCTGCTACGCAAGAATTGAGCAAGCTACTACAAAAACAACAAACGATGATAAAAACCCTTCAGCAGCAAATAGATCTGTTAACGAAACGGCTCGAAGACCTAGAAAAAAAGATTAAATAAAACAACGTCACCATAAAAATTTAAAACATGAAAATAACTCCCCCTTTTTTTATTGCATTTTCGGGCCTCCTTTTTTGTGCCTGCGGTAAACCTACAATGACAATGGATTTCCTATAAAATAGAACAAATACCAATAAAAATAATTCCGGCTTATTCATACGATGAAGTGTGAACTTACAAGTGTAAATAGCAATTGATAATTGATGAAGAATACGGGTAATCTTTACGTTTATTTATTTGCAGCGTGTTGCAGCGCTGCCGGCCTTGTTCTTTAATTGCTGCATCGAAAGCCACTTATTTCCTGTTTCCAAAATTAATTCGGTACTTTTCAAATAAGTATTGCCAAAATGAAGAGATTTTATTTTATACTGCCGTTTATTTCTCTTCATTTAATTGCATGGGCGCAGCAAAATAATACATTCAAAAAAACAGATTCTTTTTATGTGGTTGATTCAGCAATTCAAATACACGATTTGCGTCCGGCTACATTTGTATTTGCTGATGAAACGAACAAACTAACGATGCAGGATGCCTCATCCGGAAAATTCGATAATAAGTTTCTGCCTTTAAATTCCTTCAAAACATTTAATACTCATATTACCTATTGGCTTCGTCTTTCAATTGAAACCAGGGGTAATATAAAGAACTGGTGGTTGATGTTGCGTGATACTATTCGGGATTATTACACCTCTAACTCCGATGCAGTGCAATATAATTTTGTGGAGGTATATTTTTCTAATGAAAATAAACAGCTTTTATCACACCAGCGAACCGGTACTCTTGTTCCACGTTCGCAAAAGCAAATAAAAAACATGGCAGGTATCTGCCGTGTATTTTTTTCCGGTTCGCCCGGTGAAAAACAAATTGTTTATTTAAAAATCTATAATAACACAGGCGGAACTGCACCACCCTATATTGAAGTTCATAACCCTTCTGTACCAATACCCGGCAATAACAAAGACGAATGGATAATGATGAGGGGTAGCATCATATTTTTTGTTTCATTATTATCATTTTGCCTTTTCTTTTTTGTAAAAGAAAGGTCGTACCTGTTTTTTGGCATTTATACTTTTCTTCTCACCCAGGTATATCTTACAGTTCACTCCCAACTTCCTTTTATCGACTGGTATATACCGGAACATCCGCAATGGTATATTGGTTTTAATCTGCTGGCAGTACCAGCCGTGTACGTGTTCTTTCTCCTCTTCGGACGATCCTTTATCAACTTACCTTCTTTATCAAAACGTACAGATAACCTCCTGAAAATATTTGTGATTGGGTGGAGTATGATTGTATTTATCCAGGTGGCACATTTAGCTACGGATAAGTATTCAATTATTTTTCCTTTTTCTAATCTCATTTTTACCATATTCACATTTCTGTTTGTTATTCGCTTTGCTTTCTTTAAAAATATTTTTGCAAGATTATTTATTACAGGTGGCTTATGGCTTTTATGCTTTTCTATTTTGGGCTTCCTCGATAATGCATTCAGATTTATGCCTTTCCGCCCATTCCCTGTAGGGCAAATGGGACAACTATTAATATTTGCCGTGGCATTGGCTTATAAAATTAAATTAAACGTACAGGCAAAAGCAGAGGCGGATAACATAAAAGACATTGATGATATCAAGTCCCGGTTCTTTGCCAACATTTCGCATGAATTCAGAACACCGCTAACGCTTATCCAGGGGCCATTACAGAAAATAGAAGAAGAGGTAAAAGATAACGCTCCCAATGGTTTTACAGAAGTTCCCTTGCGACAGATTAAAATAATGAGAAGGCACACGGACCGCTTGCTCGAACTCGTTAACCAGTTGCTTGATTTATCCAGGCTCGATTCCGGTAAGATGAATTTACAGGTTATAAAAGGTGATGTAATGCAAATCATCAAGGTGTTGGCAGCATCGTTTGAATCAATGGCAGAGCGAAAACAAATCCATTACTATATTCATCTGCCGGAACAAACTACCATTGCATTTTTTGATAAGGACAAATTAGAAAAAATAGTAACCAATCTTTTAGGAAATGCCTTTAAGTATACGCCCGAAAAAGGAAGTGTGGCACTGAATGTGGAATGCAATGAAGATAGGTTAAGACTTGAAGTGGATGACAGTGGGCCCGGTATATCAAAAAAAGATTTGGCAAAAATATTTGATCGCTTTTACCAGGTTGAAGGCAGTGAAGATAAAGGTTCGGGAATAGGACTTGCATTAGTGAAAGAATTGGTGGACCTGTATCGTGGCCAGATAAGCGTGAGCAGTGAACCCGGTAAAGGAACGAGATTTAAAGTGAGCTTGCCTGCCGGCAAAAATGCTTTCAATGAAAACGAGATTGTGTATGGCGAATGGAAAGACAACGCAATTAACTCTAACAGGGCGATAGAAGAAGATAGTGATAACGTTGATTTTCTCAATCCCGCTGGTTCGGATCAGTTACCACTTGTTTTAATTGTTGAAGATAATAACGACCTTCGGCGTTTTATTTATGAAACACTTGAAAAAGAATACAAGGTTATAGAAGCAGCTAATGGTAAGGAAGGATACGAAAAAGCCATTGCGGAAATTCCTGATCTTATTATCAGTGATGTTATGATGCCTTTAATGGATGGCTTTAAAATGACAGAGAAATTAAAAAACAATAGCCACACCAGTCATATACCCGTTGTATTATTAACGGCTAAAGCCGGCCAGCAACATAAAGTAGAAGGACTGGAAACCGGCGCTGATGATTATCTGAATAAGCCGTTTGATGCAAAAGAATTAACCGTTAGAATTCAAAACCTTATCCAGCAAAGAAAATTGTTGCGACGAAAATTTGCAGGAGAAATAATATTAAAGCCTTCTGAAATAGCTGTTACCAGTGCAGATGAAAAATATTTGACGAGTGTAATGCAGGCGATAGAAAAAAACATGAGTGATGAAGACTTTGGCGTTGAAGAATTAGCAAAGCAAGTCGCTATGAGCCGGAGTCAACTGCATCGAAAACTGATTGCACTTACTAACCAGGCACCCAGTGAAGTCTTACGCAGCACAAGGTTACTTAGAGCAAAAGAATTGCTTCAAAAAAAATATGCGACGCCATCGGAAGTTGCTTATAAAGTTGGATTTAGCAGTCACACCTATTTCTCTAAATGCTTTAAAGATGAGTTTGGAATAAGTCCCGGAGAAGTTATCAATTTCCCAAAACCAGACTAACACGTTGTTTCGTTAAGCCGAAATAATTTTTATTTCGGCTTAACAAGCAATGCATATATAACGTACAACCATCCCAATATACCATGAATTATTGCCCAAAGAATTGATTTATTCCTACTCCACGAAACAACAACAGCAATAATAGTTCCCAGCCCAACTGAGGGGCCGATATAAACTGGTTGCATGTAGCCATTATAGTTAGGTCCGGTTGCACAGGCTGCAAGGAACAATGCGCAAAAAATAGTTGATGAAAGTATTTTATTTTTCATTGTTTGTTATTTCTTTTTGTTATCAATATCTTTTTTGCGAAAACTTTTAAACATTTCTTATATACTAATTAATTTAGGATCATATTCAAAGTTAATTATACGTGATTCATTTTTACCTCTTCTCCAAAAATCCCCAGAAGGGTTTCTTAGGCTGCATATATTTCAGCCCAAAAGCCATAATACTTTTCTCTTTAATATACGCGATCGTTTCGTCTATTGAATCTGTTACAAAGTACAATTTCTCATCGGCGGCTAAGATAGTGCCCGCTTCCCGCATGCGGTTATTGTGTTCCAGTATTTTTTTATAAAAATCCTGGTCAAAAATAATGATGGGAAACGTGCTTATTTTTTTTGTTTGTACCAAAGTCAACGCTTCAAAAAATTCATCCAGTGTGCCAAAACCGCCGGGCATCACAATAAATGCGTAAGAGTATTTTATTAGTAATGTTTTTCTAAGAAAAAAATATTTAATAGCTACCCATTTATCAAGATATGGATTGCGATGTTGTTCATGGGGTAATACGATATTACATCCAACACTTTTACCGCCAACATCTTTTGCTCCACGGTTCGCAGCTTCCATAATACCGGGACCGCCGCCGGTCATAATTGTAAAACCTAATTTTGCAATTTCACCGGAAAGCTTCCTTGCCTGTTGATAATATTCATGATCTTCTTTAAATCGTGCAGAGCCAAATACTGTAATACATGGCCCGACAAAATGTAATGCCCTGAATCCTTTAATAAATTCAAAAAAAACACTCAACGCATATTTAAAATCTTTAAACCTGTCCTGCGGTCCTTCGAGGAATCTTATTTCTGTCTTTGTCTTTTTCTCAATCAATTAAAACTCATTTATAAAATTAAAAATAAAATCAGCCAAATATAATTAAATAGGTGTGCCAAATAATTTAAGTTGCAAAGATTTTGAGACAATTATGATTTAAAATTAGCGTGCATGAATTCAATAAAAAAAACCGAAACGGACTTTAAGGATTATATTAAATCTCTGGGGCCTGGTTTAATAACGGGCGCGAGTGATGATGACCCGTCTGGTATTGCTACTTATTCCCAGGCCGGCGCAGGATTTGGAATGGCAACATTATGGACTGCGTGGATTACATTTCCATTAATGGCAGCCATCCAGGAAATGTGTGCACGCATCGGGCTGATAACAGGTAACGGCCTTACCAATATTATCAAAACACATTATTCTAAAAAACTTCTGTACGTAATGTTAGTTTTAAGTTTTCCTGCAATCACTCTTAATATTGGCGCTGATATTGCGGGCATGGGCGCGGTATCAAATCTTCTTATTCCAGCGATTCCTTCTTTTGTCTTCAGCATTTTATTTACCGGTTTACTTATGTATGCTATTATTCAATATTCTTATAAAAAACTCGCTGGTATTTTAAAATGGCTGTGCATCGTTTTGTTTCTTTATATCATAGTTCCATTTTTAGTAACAAAAAACTGGATTGTTGTTTTAAAAAATACTTTCATACCCGCTATTCATTTCAACCGCGAATATTGCGAAATACTTGTAGCTATTTTGGGAACAACTATTTCGCCTTATTTATTTTTCTGGCAAACAAATATGGAAGCGGAAAACCAGGCTCACAAACAAACTAATATAGTTGTTAACAAATTTTTTCTTAGTAAAATGCGTTCAGATGTTATTACAGGAATGTTTTTTTCCAACGTAGTTATGTTCTTTATTATTCTTACAACAGGAGTGGTTCTGTTTAATGCGGGGATTCATAAAATAGATACTGTAGACCAGGCTGCACAAGCCTTAAAACCATTAGCAGGAAACCTTTCCTATTTATTATTTGCCGTGGGTGTAATAGGAACCGGGTTACTTGCCATACCGGTGTTGGCTGGTTCGTTGTCTTATATTCTTGCCGAAACATTCGAATGGAAAGAAGGGCTTGATAAAAAATTCAGCGAGGCAAAAGGGTTTTACATTACAATAATAATCTCCTTACTCATCGGTTTATTAATAAACTTTACAAAAATTACCCCTTTCCAGGCTCTATTTGTTACTGCCGTCGTATATGGAATAACGGCACCCGTACTTATTGGTGTGATATTACACATTTGTAACAACAAAAAAATCATGGGAGATGACACGAATGGAACACTTTCCAATATTCTCGGTATGGCAACTTTTGTACTAATGTCAGTGGCAGCTATTGCCCTGCTATATTTTCAATTTAATTGAACTTAGTAATCCAGAATTTTTTTTAGTATGGCAGTAACTTTTTCGGCATTGGGCAACATGGCCTTTTCAAGATGTATATTCATTGGAACCGCCGGTAAATTTAAAGCACCCAGTACTTCCACGGGTGCATCCAAAAAACGAAAACATTCTTTTGAAATTCTTGCTGCCAGGGCCTCTGCAAAAGAATTATTCTGTTGCTCTTCGGTAAGCACCAAACATTTACCATGTTTTTTTACAGTTGAGAAAACCAAATTTTCATCTAATGGATATAAAGTTCTGAGGTCTACAATTTCCACCTGCTTATCGAATTTTTTTGCGGCTTCTTTTGACCAGTAAACCCCCATTCCATAAGTGATAATGCAACAACTTTCCCCATTATTTATTTTTGTTTCGTCGGCCTTTAAAATAATAGAAGCCTTTCCTAACGGTAATACATAATCGCCGGAAGGCTCCACAGATTTCGCATCTTCTGTACCGGGAACTTTACTCCAGTAAAGTCCTTTGTGCTCCAGCATAATTACAGGATTGGGATCGAGAAATGCAGCCTTCATCAATCCTTTCATATCTGCCGCATTGGAAGGATACGCTATCTTAATTCCTTTGATAGAAAGCAGTAAACTTTCTACACAACCACTGTGATAAGGACCACCGCCGCCATAGGCGCCAACCGGTACACGAATTACAGTTTGCACAGGAAACTTACCACAACTCAGATAACAACTTTTTGCGACTTCAGTTGCCAATTGATTGATGCCGGGATATAGGTAATCGCCGAACTGGACTTCAACAATTGGCTTTACACCGGCTGCAGACATTCCCACAGTTGAACCGATAATATAGGCTTCCTGGAAAGCCGTATTAAATACGCGATGATCACCAAATTGTTCAGCCAAAGTTGCCGCTTCCCTGAAAACACCGCCCAGTCTGCGCCCTACGTCCTGCCCATATAGAACGGCTTCCGGATATTCTTCCATAATTTCACGAATGGCAAATAAAGCTGCATCAACCATTATTATTTTTTCATTGCCTGGCGGACTTTTTTCACCCTTTTCTTCGGTAACTAACGTTGGCGCAAAAACGTAGTCTTCAACTTTTGCCGGGTCAGGTTCCGCTGATTCAGCAGCATTCTTAAAATGTTCTGCGACTTCGCTTTTTGAACGAGATTCAATTTCGCTTAAATCGTTTCCGTCTATACCCAATTCCACCAAATTTTTTTTCAATTTAGGCAACGGATCCTGTTCGGCATGGGCTGCAAGATCTTCTACGGACCGATAAAATTCTTTTCGCACACCGCTCGTGTGGTGGCCCAATAAAGGAACTTTCGCGTGTACCAAAAAAGGTTGACGGTTTTCCCGAACCTGATCAACAACATTTTTCATTGCTTCATAGCTTTCAAAAAAGTCACTACCGTCTATGCTTATACGCTGAAGTCCCTTAAACCCCTGGGCAAATTCGAATGCATTCATTGTTCTCGCCTCCTCTGAACTTACACTTATGCCCCAGTCATTGTCCTGAACCAAATAAATAATGGCAAGTTTTTTCAACACTGCGACCTGCAAAGCTTCGCTCACTTCTCCTTCAGTTAAAGAGGCGTCGCCCAAAGAGCATATTACGATTGGTGATTCACCATCTTTACCTTTTTTATAACGCGAAGAATTTATAAATTCAAGGTATTGCAAGCCCTGGGCAATACCCGTGGTGGGTATCGCCTGCATACCTGTGGCACTGCTTTGATGAATCATCGTAGGTTTATCCGGTCCGAGGTAATTGGGATGGGCATAATACTCGCGGCCCCCGGTAAAAATATCATCACCTTTTGCCAGCAATTGCAACATTAATGTATAGGGAGAAAATCCAAGTCCCAATAAAAGACTTTCATCGCGGTAATAAGGACTAACGTAGTCGCAAGGCAACAATTGAAAAGCGGTAGCTAATTGGATGGCTTCGTGGCCTCTTGAAGTTGCATGAACATATTTACAAATCTGCCGGTTGGCTTCGTAAGTGTCCGTCATAGCTTTGGCAGTACACATTAAACGAAAAGCCTTTAAAAGAATTTCTTTATCAATCATATTAGCTCATTATGAATAAACCAGGGAGCTTTTAAAATGCACATCCTTGAATTAAACAGTCTGAAGAACCTTCCTGGCTTAAGCTAATTAATTAACCAAAACTTTTTCATCCTTAAATGCTTCCCTTGGTTTTAAACCCAACAATTGAAACATAGCATTGTCTTCATCAAATGCGGGATTGGGAGTCGTGAGTAATTTATCGCCGGAAAAAATGGAATTGGCGCCTGCCATAAAACAAAGTGCCTGCTCGGCAATGCTCATCTCTGTACGCCCGGCACTTAGTCTAACCATTGCCGTTGGCATAATGATCCTGGCAGTAGCAATCATTCTTATCATGTCCCAAATATCCACTTTGGCATTATCCTGTAAGGGGGTTCCTTTAACCCTAACCAATGCATTAACAGGAACACTTCCCGGATGAGAAGGCAATGTAGCTAAAGTATGCAGCATCCCTATCCTGTCTTCATGCGTTTCGCCCAGGCCAATAATGCCGCCGCTGCAAACGCTTATCCCAGCCTTGCGAACATTCCCTAAAGTCCTTAACCGATCGTTGTAAGTCCGTGTTGTAATAATATCCACATAATGTTCTTCAGAAGTATCAACATTATGATTGTAAGCATACAAACCTGCATCATATAATTTTTTTGCCTGTTCTTCTGTAAGCATCCCCATTGTGCAGCAAACTTCCATACCTAATTCGTTTACGCCCTGAACCATCTCGAGCACACGATCAAAGTCTTTGTTATCCCTCACTTCGCGCCAGGCGGCGCCCATGCAAAACCTGGTAGAGCCGGCATTTTTCGCCTTCTCTGCATAAGCCAAAACTTCTTCTTTTTTCATTAGCGCCTGCACATCTACGCCCGTATTATAACGGGCTGCCTGCGGGCAATAAGCACAATCCTCAGGGCATCCGCCCGTTTTTATTGATAGAAGTGTGCAGACCTGAACTTCGCCGGTGGCATGGTACTCACGGTGAATGGTAGACGCATTATAAATAAGTTCAAGCAAAGGAGTATTATATATCTCCGCAATTTCGTCTTTGGTCCAGTTGTTTCTTATTTGCATTTGTAAATAATCTTAATTAAAAATAACTCAAATTAGTTTTTGGTGAAAGCGTCAATACACTTTCATACATAAGTCTAATGGTATTTTCCACGTCATCTTTATTGATCATTTCAACAGTGGTATGCATGTACCGCAACGGCATTGAAATTAAGGCAGACGGACATCCATCATTAGCATACGCAAATGAATCTGTATCGGTGCCGGTACTGCGGCTTACGGTTCTTAATTGTAAAGGGATTTTATTTTTTTCTGCAACTTTTTCTATAATCCCTAAAAGCTTGTTATGAACTGCAGGGCCATAAACCAATGCAGGGCCTTTTCCACACGAGCAATCACCTTCAATCATTTTATTTATCATGGGAGTGTTGGAATCATGTGTTACATCAGTAATGATGGCAATGTCGGGTTTGATTTTGCGGGCAATCATTTCAGCACCGCGAAGCCCAATTTCTTCCTGAACTGCGTTAACAATGTACAACGAGTAAGGAAGTGTTTTTTTATTTTCTTTTAATAAACGGGCTACCTCAGCTATTATGAAGCCGCCAATGCGATTATCAAATGCACGGCCAATTAGGTTTCCATACGATAATTCATCAAATCCTTCTGCATAAGTTACTACCGATCCAACATGGATGCCTAAATCTTCTACTTCTTTTTTGCTGCGGGCGCCACAATCGAGAAAAAGATTTTCTACTTTAGGTTGCTGTTCTTTATCGTTACCGCCAGACCTTGTATGGATGGCCGGCCATCCAAATACAGCTTTTACCGGTCCCTTTTTACCATGTATCGTTACTCTTTGGGAAGGTGCAATCTGGTGGTCAACGCCCCCATTCCTTTTTAAGTAAATAAATCCTTCGTTTGTTATATAATTTACAAACCAGCTTATTTCATCTGCGTGGGCCTCAATGACCACTTTAAACGGTTTTGTTGGATTGATAACTCCAACAGCAGTTCCATAGGCGTCGGTAAACGTGCTGTCTACATAATTTTTAATATAGTTAAGCCATAATTTCTGCCCACCGCTTTCAAACCCTACTGCAGAAGGTGTATTGATATAACTTCTTAAGAAATCAAGCGATTGCTCATTTATTAACGATTTTGCTTTTTTGCTTTTAGCCATAA
>Ga0157373_10004049_pt1 | contig 11043 bp, 9 predicted proteins | sample C65metaG_FD_113460 | JGI IMG/M metagenome (GOLD analysis project Ga0157373, IMG submission 113460) | Corn rhizosphere microbial communities from Kellogg Biological Station, Michigan, USA - C6-5 metaG | ecosystem: Host-associated > Plants > Roots > Rhizosphere > Soil | place: USA: Michigan...
TGCCAGGGAAGCCAAGGCCAGGACGGCAAGAAAGGCTTCCGCGGCAGAGGCAAGAACCGCCGCCGCAGCCAAGGGCGCCCCGCGCAGCAAGGCGGCAGCCGCTTCTGCTTCTTCTTCTGCAGCCTTGCAGCAGGCCAGCAGCGCCGAAGCCCGCCTGATCGCCGTCTATGAACTGTTCGGACGCGGCCAGCCGCGCCCCGCGCTGGCCAAGGCCCGCGACCTGGTGCGGGACTATCCCAACTTCCAGCTCGCGCAGCTCGTCTATGCCGACCTGCTCGCCACGCAGGTGCCGCCCGCGCACGCCTTTTCCGATGCCACCGGCATCGGGCGGCTGCGCAGCGATCCGGCCATGGCCGACCTGCGCGAAGAGTCCCGCCGGCGCCTGCAGGCCCTGCGCGACAGGCCGCCGGCCGGCACCGTGCCTTCGCAGTTTTTGGCGCTGTCCACGCGCAGCCGCTATGCGATTGCGGTCGACGCCTCGCGCTCGCGGCTCTACCTGCTCGAGAACTCAGACAAGGGCCTGCAGCTGGTGGCCGACTACTACGTATCGGTCGGCAAGTCGGGCATCGGCAAGGCCACCGAGGGCGATGCGCGCACGCCGCTGGGCGTGTACTACGTCACCAGCAGCCTCGACCCCAAGTCGCTGCGCGACTTCTACGGCGCCGGCGCGCTGCCCATCAACTACCCCAACCCCTACGACGTGCGGCGCGGCAAGACCGGCAGCGGCATCTGGCTGCACGGCACCCCGCCCCAGCAGTTCTCGCGCGCGCCGCTCGCGAGCGACGGCTGCGTCGTCATGGCCAACCCCGACCTGAAGCAGCTGCTGCGCAAGGTGCAGATCGGCGCCACCCCCGTGGTCACCGCGCCCAGCCTGCAGTGGATTCCGCGCCCGCAGGCCGAAAAAGAGGCCCAGACCTTCACCAGCGCAATTTCTGCCTGGAAAGATGCCCGGGCCAATGGCAATGAAGCGCAATTGAAGAAATTCTATTTGCCCGATTTCCAGCGCAGCAGCGGCAACAAGAAAAACACCGATGGCTTTTCGGTGCTCCACGACGAAGTGGAATATGCCCAGGGCAAACGCGTGCAGTTCAAGGACATGTCCTTCCTGCATTGGCGCGACGGCGACGACACCATGGTCGCCACCTTCGGCGAAGTCTTCGAAGGCGAAAAAAGCGGGCGCACCCGGCGCCAATACTGGCTGCGCCAAGGCAGCGAGTGGAAGCTTTTCCACGAAGAAATCCTCGGCTGAGACCCTCCCGGCTGAGGGGTAGGTACCCCAAAGGTGTGACTTTTTGCACAAGAGATGCACCTATCTTGGGCGTTACAACTACCGTTACACACCCCTGCTACGTAACACGTAACGACTTTGTTCCCGTAACAAACGTCGTTTGAATGTTCCCAGGGAACGTAACGTTGTTCACCCATTCATGGGATGCGCACACACCGTGTCAGAGGGAAAAATGTGTCTCAGGACTGTTACTCCTGCTCCCAGGCGGAGGCTTCCTGAGGACGGCAAAGGGTTGGCCGCCTTCCTGCTTAGACCATATGGCCTAGCACAGGAAAGCCTCGAACCCACGGGTTACTGTTGTTGATACACGGAGTTACGCTGTATAACATCCACCTGGCCAGCCTCACTTGTTAACACTTTTTTAAGGGGAAATCATGCTTCGCTCTATTACTCGTTTTCTGCGCGATGAAGAAGGTGCTACTGCAATTGAATATGGAATTATTGCGGGGTTGATTTCAATTGCCATCGTGGGCGTTTTGAGTACCGCTGATGGTCTTGGTCCTCGTTTGGCGCGTGTTTTCACGAATATTACGAACGCGCTGCCGGCTGCTCCTGCCACAACCACCAATCCTTAAACCGGGCTCAACGTAGCCAGTGTTCATATTGGTTTGCCTGTTCTGGTTGCTCTTCGTCGCTGTCTATGATTTCCGAAAGCGCCGGGTCCCCAATTGGTTGGTGCTTGCCGGGTCCGTACTGGCCTTGGCGGCTCTTTCCATCGGGACACAGCCTTTCGGCATCAGTTGGACAGCGGCAGCCACAGGCGCTGCGGCGGGCTTCGGATTTCTGTTGCTGTTCTACGTCGCCGGCCTCATGGGAGCAGGCGACGTGAAATTTGCAGGCGCTCTCGGATTGTGGGTAGGCCTATCGGCATTGATTCCAATCTGGGTCATTGCCAGCTTGCTCGCCGCGTTGCACAGCGTCCTCTGGCTGGTGTTGCGACGTTGGCCGTCGTTTCCGAGGCTCTATTTGCTCTTGTCGGATCAGCGGCCAGCCACCGTTGACGAAGGGAACGTGCGTAGTCATGGCCGCGCGCGCTTTATTCCCTATGCGGCTTACCTTGCACTGGCCACTGTGGTGTGGATGGTTTGGGGGCGACAGGGGTAGTTCTTCAGCCCCCTCGCGTCGCGAGCCTTTCGCCGTCGATTTCGTGATCGCTTGCTCACCACCCTCTTACACCGCCCATGATCCACCTCACGAAAATCATTGCCGCCATCCTGGTGCTGCTCGCCATAGCTTTGGGCGGCTATGCCTTCATGCTCAGCCGAGCACCCGCACCGGCTCCGATTGCGGCGGCTCCCATTGCCAGCCCATCCAAGGTCCAGGATGCGCCGACATACCCAGTCGTAATTGCCTCGAAGGCCCTTCCCGCGGGACAGGTCATCCCGGCGGACGCGCTGCGCGTGGCACAACTCTCCATCAATCCGGCGGGCGCATTCCAGGACGCCGCCGTCGTAGCCGGCCGCGTCCCAGTGTTCGATCTTGGCGAAGGTTCGCCGTTGCTCGAGGCTCAGCTTGTTTCCGGCTTGGCGCTGCGCGTCTCGGAAGGGGAACGTGCAATTGCCGTCCGAGCCGATGAAGTCATGGGCGTTGGCAACAAAGTTCAACCCGGTGACTTCGTAGACATATTCGTGATGCTCAAGTCCGACGGCAGGGATGTCGACCGTAGCCAAGCTCGTCTGCTGCTCTCGCGCAAGCGGGTCCTCGCCTTTGGCAGTGCCTCGATCGACGGCTTGCCCTCAAAGGGGGCCGACGGAAAGGCAAATGCACAAGCTCAACAACGCACCGAGGCACCGCGTACGGCCGTGCTCGCCGTTGCAGTGGACGAGGTCAACCGTCTGACGCTTGGCGAGTCCAGCGGCCGCCTGCTGCTCGCGCTTCGCAACCCAACCGACACGGCGGAGCCTGATCCAAAGCTCTTTGCTGAACTCCCGACGGCGCTCCAGCCACTGCCTGCCAAACCTGGCGAGCCGCGCCGCGTTTCGCTTGCGGGTTTGGACAAGGCGCAGGCTGGTCTGACAGCCTTGGATCTCATTGCTGGCGGTACGGCTGAGGGAAACCGGCGTGCTGCCGCAATCGTCCGCCCCGCTGTGCCGACAAACATTGGCGGCCGAACCGGCAGCGCGGCACGAGGAAGCAATGAGGTCGAGGTGATCCGAGGCGAGCGCAGCGAGACCATGCGCTACTGACCGCGATGCCAATGACTGCCCCCGCTCACGAAAGAAGACACATGCCGCATATGCCCCGCGCGAAGCTGAACGACGCTAGACCCCGCTCTGTGGGGCTGCTGCCGAATCTGCTTCGACCATCGCTGCTCGCACTGTGTCTCTTCGCATCCGGCCTCCTGCCCGCTGCGTCACTGAATGCAGGCGCTGCGCCCGTAGCGACCAAGCCTACGCCTTCGGCGCAACAAGAAGCTCAGCAACCAATCACGCTGATTCTGGGTGCAGGCACCCAGAAGGAGTTAGTGATCGACAAAGGACTGGAGCGCATGGCTATTGCGGATGAGGCTGTCATTGGCGTCACCCTGGCCCGAAAAACCCAAGGTGCACCAGCGGCCCGCCTGATCCTCACTGGCAAGACGGCCGGCCGTACAACGCTGATGATCTGGGAAAAGGGCCGCGCCACCGCCACGACCTATGCGGTCGAAGTGCAACGCAGGGCGGCAACGCTGACCGGCTCCACAGACAGCCTTCCAGCGAATCAGCAGGCACGCGAGGTTGCGCTTTCCAGTTCCCCGGACAAAGCTGCCTTGATCGATCGTTCCGTCGTGGACGTGCGCAGCCATACGGTCCAGGTTGAGGTAAAGGTTGTTGAATTCAGCCGTAGCGTTCTGAAGGAGGCAGGGTTCAATCTTTCCTCGTATGGCCCCAACAGCCACGGCTTCAGTTTCAGCAACATCACTCCCGGCGGCGTGCTCGCCGATGCCTTCAGTCTCGCGCTGGGGTTCGGCAATGCCAACAAGGGGCGAGGCATGTCGCTGACGCTCAACCTGCTCGAAGGAAACGGACTTGCGAGAGTGCTCGCGGAACCGACGCTGGTTGCCATGTCGGGGCAAAGTGCCAGTTTCCTGGCAGGTGGCGAGTTGCCTATTCCAGTGCCTCAAAGCCTGGGCACCACGACCATCGAATACAAGTCCTTCGGCATTGGCCTCTCGGTGACGCCAACGGTTCTCTCGAACGACCGCATTGTTCTGAAAGTGGCCCCGGAAGCAAGCGACCTCGACTACACCAACGCGTTGAGCATCGGCGGCATCGCAGTGCCCGCCATCAGCACACGCCGCGCAGATACGACGGTCGAACTCGGAGATGGTGAGAGCTTCATCATCGGCGGCCTTGTGAGCCGCACCACGTCGTCCAATGTCGACAAAGTGCCGTTGCTTGGAGACATCCCCGTGATCGGTTCGTTCTTCAGGCAGAACAAATACCAGATGAGTGAAAAGGAGCTCGTGATCATGGTCACGCCGCATCTGGTCAAGCCGCTTGCACGCGGCACCGACCTGACACCTTATCTCCCAGGCACGGCCGAGCAACGCGATGGCGCAGTGTGGCGCGCCATCTTCCTGGGTGGCGCCTCCAACACAGCGCTGCCGGGCTTCTCCCGCTGAGAGCCCCGTCGTGATGCAACAAGCGCTCCTCATATGAACGCTCCACGCGACAGCATCCCGGAAACTGGTGCAGAAACCTACCTGTTCGCTTCGAGCAATGGTGGTCACATTACGTGGCTGACCGATGCACTCACTCGGCTCGGGTCGGTCGTTGTGCTTGCGCCCGACACGAAGTCGATCGACGAACGCATCGCGTTGCTCGGCCCAGTCGCTGTCTTCCTTGACTTCTCTCCGGATCAAAGCGCCGCAGCAAGCCAGCTCCACCAGAGACTCAAGCGAGACTGGCCGGCGCTACCCGTGCTGGCCACCGGTGTTTCCGCCGAACCGGCCGCCATGCTCGCGGCACTGCGCGCAGGCGTGGACGATTTCGTCGATATCGCGGCTCCTCCTGCCGAAGCGGTGAACACGCTGCGGGCATTGCTGGAGCGGCGCAGCAGCATCCAAGGTGGCATGCGTGGCAACACACTTGCATTGCTGGGCGCTCGTGCAGGGCTTGGAGTGACCACGCTCGCCAGCAGCCTGGCCCTGACGCTGAACGCTCAATTGACACAGACGCCGGCGCGTCCTCAAGGGCGCGCGGCTCGGCACGGTGTGGCCCTGCTTGATCTGGGTCTGCCGGCGCGCGACGGGCTGCTCTACCTTGACACGCAGAGCGGTTTCAGCTTCGTTGATGGGGTGCGAAACCTGCGCCGCCTGGACCAGACGCTTCTGCACACCGCACTCGCGCATCACACCAGCGGCGTCGCAGTCCTGCCGCTGCCGGCGAGCCTCTCGCAGATACGCGAGATCTCGCACGCCGATTCCGTCGCACTGATCAAGCGTCTTGCCGATTTCTTCGATTTCCAGATAGTCGACCTTGGCGGCTTCTCGACCATCGATTTCATTGCGCAAACTCTCCGAGAAGCACAGCAGACCTGGGTTGTCTGTGACCAGAGCATCGGCAGCATTGTCTCGACTGCCAACCTGCTGAAAGAACTGCGCACACGCGGCGTCGAAACCGACCGGCTCTCACTGGTCGTTAACAAGTTCGATCCCAATGTGGGCCTGCCGGCCAAGGATATTGCCGAGCGGCTGGAGCTATCGCTGCATCACGTACTTCCCGCCCGCAGCACACAACTGCTGGCGGCTGCGAGCCGCGGCGAGATGTTGGTTCGCACGGCGCGCAACGATCCCTATTCACAGGCCGTCACAGGCCTCGCGCGCAGTCTTCATCAGCAGTACATGTCGGTTTCGGGCCAGCCTCCAGCCAAAGATCCACGTTGGGTGAAGCTCATGTCGCAAATCACCGGGCTCTGGAAGAGTTCAAACGAAGGTTGAGCCAATGTCCTCCGATATCGAATTTGCCGACGACGACCAGGCATTCATCAATTCGCAGCAGTTCCAGGACATCAAGAGCTGGACGCATGACCATCTGCTGAGCCGGATCGAAGAACTGGGGGCGGAGTTCGGCCGCTGGTCGCGCGCCTCCATCCAGCAGTTCGTGGAACTGGAAGTCGACAGCTTCGTGCGCCTTCGTCGCGTGCCGATCAACGACCGGGAGATGCAGCTCATCTCCGATGCGCTGACAAAGGAACTTGCCGGTTTCGGCCCTTTGGAAGACCTGCTCAACGACCCCGCCGTAGAAGACATTCTGATAAACGGCCACACGAACGTGTACGTGTCGCGCAACGGGGTTCTGGAACGCGAAACGCTGCGCTTCGCCGATACGGAGCATGTCATGCGCATCGTGCGCCGCATCCTCGCGCCATTGGGCCGCCGTCTCGACGAAGCCAACCCGATGGTCGATGCGCGGCTTCCCGACGGCGGACGCATCAACGTCATCATCGAACCGCTGGCCATTGATGGCCTTTCCGTCTCGATCCGGAAATTTCGCAAGGAGCCGTTGACGCCAGCCGATCTGGTGAAGCTGGGCACTTTCGACGCAGGCATGGCGCAACTGCTCGAGATTGCGGTACGAGCTCGCTGCAACATTCTCGTGAGTGGCGGAACGAGTTCCGGAAAGACTTCTCTGCTGAACGCCCTGGCGAGCTTCATTCCTCCGGCCGAGCGCGTCATCACCATTGAAGACACGGCCGAACTCTCGCTCGGCCACACGCACGTCGTTCGTCTGGAAAGCCGGCCCGGCGGCTTCGACGGAACGGGTGTGGTCTCCATTCGAGACCTGCTCCGCAACAGCCTGCGCATGCGTCCTGACCGCATCATCGTCGGTGAGGTGCGCGGCGCCGAGGTCATCGAGATGCTTCAGGCCATGAACACCGGCCACGAAGGCTCGATGGGCACCATTCACGCAAGTTCACCTCGCGAATGCCTCTACCGACTGGAAATGCTGGCGGGTTTCGCGGGCTATCAGGGCAGCGAGGTGAGCCTGCGCCGCCAGATTGCGAACGCAATCGACTTTGTGGTGCAGATCGGCCGCATGTCCGGCGGTCAGCGCCGCATCATGTCGCTCAGCGAAATTACCGGGGTCAACGACAACGTGGTGGCGATGCAGGAACTGTATCGGTACGACCCCATCGTTTCGCCTGATGGCGAGGAGCGTGACCGTTGGATATCCCTCGGCATCGCGCCTCATTCGCCGAAGATCACGCGCTTCCGCCAGATGATGACGCGTGCACAGGGGGACAGGCGTGCGTGAAGCACTGCTCATCGTGATGTGCCTTGCCCTGCTGCTGGCGGCGGCAGGCATCTTTCTATGGCAGTGGGCGAAGGGCCGCCAGCGGCGAGGGGCCGCACAACGACATCTGGCGCAGCAAATTGAAGCGAAGCAGATGCCCGTCGAAGGCGCATCGTCGCCGCCGAGCACGTCATTCATCGATTCATCAACGTACGGTGGGAATGTAGACCCGTGGATGAATGCGAACGCCGAACCAAGCGTGCAGGTTCAAAAGAGCAAGCTCCAGTCGCTGATGCCCTCTTGGCTCGAAGGCGCTGTCGCAGCGCGGACCATCGTTCTCATCGGTCTTCTTATCATTTTGTTGAGTGCCGTAGCCGGTCTCGTCGCCGGATGGATCAGCGCTATTGGCTCGCTCATTGTTCTGACGCTGTTGGCCATGTTCGGCATCTGGCTGAAGGTGCAGAAATTTCGTCGTCAGCTCGTGAGGCAACTCCCGGCGTTCATCGACGCCATGGTTCGGCTGATCACGATTGGAAATTCGACACAAGCTGCTTTTCAATTGGCGATCGCATCGACAGAGACACCGCTGCGCGGCTATCTCGAACGTGCGGCGAATCTGGTGCGCGCTGGGGTTGACTTGGATCGGGCGCTTCACCAGACGGCCGCGAGCGTGCGCGTTGAAGAGATGTATTTGTTGGCCTCCATCCTTGGGCTTGGGGTGCGCTATGGCGGACGGGCCGACCTGCTCCTCGAACGAGTTGCTAACTTCATGCGCGACAGGGACCAAGCCGAACACGAATTGATTGCGCTTTCGTCCGAAACACGCCTGTCAGCCTGGATTCTTGGATTGCTGCCGGTCGGCGTCGGTGGCTTCATCATCATCGCCAATCCCAGCTACTTCCTGCGGATGTGGCAGGACTCCACTGGGCAGATACTGATATTTGGCGCTTTGGGCTTGCAGATGCTCGGAGCATTACTACTCTATCGGTTGGCGAAGCTGACATGACGTTTACGCCCGCCCAACTCGCGATATGGAGCCTGGTGCTTCTGGCATTAGGTCTCTTCGCCGCGGCCGCCGGATTGCTGGTCACCGAACTACAGCGTGTACAACGCGGCAAAGCCATTGGAAGAGCCATTCAGCGCGATGACGTCCTGGCGCCGAAGGAGCTAGACCCTGGAGCGGAAGCGGAAGGGGTCGTTGACAGCGCACGACGTGCCGATGCAGACCTGCCGCTTCACTGGCTGAATACCCGTGTTGGGCGCGCTCTGGTCGCAAACGAGGACCGGCGCCTGATAGATCAGTGCGGCTTTTCGTCGATGCGGGCGCAACTTGTTTTTCTCGTGACCCGGGTCTTATTAGCGATCTTGCTGCCACTCGTGGCAGTCATGTTCTGGCCCGGTCCGATATCGACCCAGAAGTTAACGATCATTCTGACGACCGCCATCGGAATCGGGTTCATGGTTCCCAAGTTCGTGCTCGGCAGGATAGCCGCAGGCCGGCGCGAGCGTGTTGCGCACGAGCTGCCGCTGTTCATCGATCTGCTGCGGCTTCTCCAGGGCGTTGGCCTGAGCTTGGATCAGAGTTTGCAGATCATGGCCAGTGACTTCTCGCATGTCATGCCGGTGCTCGGCCACGAATTAGCGATCGCAAACAGTCAGTACAGCCGTGGTCGCACCCGCGAGCATTCATTGAATCGACTCGGGACACTTCATGCCAACGACAACCTGGCAGGCATGGTTTCCCTGCTGGTGCAGGTCGATCGCCATGGGGGCGCGGTACAGGAGCCTCTTCGGATTTTCAGTGACCGCCTGCGGGAGCACCGTAAATCCGAGATGAAAGAGCGCATCGGCAAGATCACCGTGAAGATGACCGCCGTGATGGTGGGCACGCTGTTGCCCGCTTTGGTGATCGTGACTGCGGGCCCTGGCTTCATCGCCATCTTCCGTTCCCTATCAGCGATGTCCAAATGACCATATCTCTGAAGCATGCCACTCGGGCCGTTGCGTTACTGTGTGCCTCGCTAGCGGTTATCGGCTGCGCCGGTTCCAAGGGACACTATCCTGCTGCGGCCGAAGCGCAGCAGCGGATGGCTGCCGAGGCCGCGGCAACGCAGAAGGGTACGGCCAGCATCGACAGTCAAGCCACCTATCTGAAGCTCGTCGAGCAGATGCAAACGGACGGTCTGTGGTTTGCCTCGCTGGCGCACATCGATGCGCTTGAGAAGCGCTGGGGCGTTTCACCCGAATCGAGCCGCATGCGTGCGGATGCGCTGCGCCAAACAGGCGAAACTGCACGCAGCGAAGATGCCTACAAGAAATTGATCGGCACGCCACTCGAGGCAGCCGGCTATCACGGGCTCGGCCTCCTCGCGGGGAGCCGCGGCGACTATTTCGAAGCTGTAAAGCTCCTGAAGGAAGCGCAGCGCCGCAATCCGACCGACGCTGTGCTGTTGAGCGATTTGGGTTATGCCAACCTTCGAGCGGGCCTTGTCGCCGATGCGCGCTTGCCCTTGATGCAGGCGCTTCAGCTTCGCTCGGACAATCTGCAAGCACAGGCCAATCTAGCGCTCTATCTAGAGGTCACACAACAGCACGCTCAGGCGGATGCATTGATGGAAATTCATCGCATGTCTGCTGCCACGCGCGCCGCCATCCGTGAGAGCGCGCGGCAGATCGGAAATGCTCCGCGCGCTGCCAGATCGAATGACATCGTCATGTCCGCCAGCGACGGTGCCGCGCCGCTAAGGCTCAAGACTGCCCGTTGGCCCGATCTGGGCGGACGACGGGCCATCATGAGTCCCGCTCCGGCTAGTAATCCATCCAGCTCGTCATCACGAGGTACAGAATGAAAAAACTTTTGCCAAGGCACATCACTGTCTTTCCGCTGGTCAGTCTCACCCTGGCGCTGCTCTCCATCTCTGCTGCCGCGCAGAAGATTCCCGATGCTCCTGCCGCCGCTCTGCCCGCACAGGAAAGTACAGCCGAAGTTGCCTCGCCGAGCGAAGAGCCGTACGAGTACACCCCGACCCTGCGGGTGGGCGACTCTGCCATGGGACTACTTGCCTTGCAACGTGAAGGCGCAACTTCTTCGCCGACTCCGCGCCCGATAGCGGGTGACGTCGCTCGCCGTAGTTACGAGCGCTACCTGAAGAGCTTCGAATTCCCCATTCCTGAACATTTCAATTCGACGGTCAAGTCGAAAGGCGATAGTGGAAGTTCGGGAAGGTAGCGCTCATTCGACGCGTCATTGGTCCGATGTTCTCATCATGCGAACTGCACCCATTCATTCTCGCGTACACGTTCAAAGGGGTGCCTATGCGGTCGAGTTCGCACTCGTGTTCCTGATTTTCTTTGCGGTGCTATATGGAATCATCTGCTATGGAGTCCTGTTCGCGTTTCGCCTCGGGGTGCAGAACGCGGCAGAAGATGGCGCGCGCGCTGCGCTGCGATACCAGAGCACCTTCGAAGCGCGAAGGGCCCACGCGGAGATAATCGCCGCGCAGAGCATCAGTTGGATGCCAGCTACGGTGACGCGCA
>Ga0157373_10004050_pt1 | contig 11043 bp, 7 predicted proteins | sample C65metaG_FD_113460 | JGI IMG/M metagenome (GOLD analysis project Ga0157373, IMG submission 113460) | Corn rhizosphere microbial communities from Kellogg Biological Station, Michigan, USA - C6-5 metaG | ecosystem: Host-associated > Plants > Roots > Rhizosphere > Soil | place: USA: Michigan...
GCGCTTCATCGACACCTACCAGCGTATTGGCATCGACCTCTTCAAGGAACGCGTCTATGCAGCGAATCATTAAGAACAACGAGGTTGTCGACGAAACCTGGCACCTGCTGCCCAAGGACGCGACCCTCGACGGTATTTCCAACTGCGACGACCTGATCGTGCCGCTGGCCCTGTGGCGTGATCATGCTCACGCCCTGAAAGCCCGCGACGGCGGCCTGGGTGTGTGGCTGGACGCCGATGAAGAAGCCGAGGAAATCGGTGACGACGTCGCGCAGTTCCAGGTGATCGCCCTGAACTTCCCGGCGTTCACCGATGGCCGCAACTACTCCAACGCACGTCTGCTGCGCGACCGTTACGGTTTCAAAGGCGAACTGCGGGCGATTGGCGATGTGCTGCGCGACCAGCTGTTCTACATGCGCCGTTGCGGTTTCGATGCGTTCGCCTTGCGCGCCGACAAAGACCCGTACGATGCACTCGAAAGCCTGAAGGACTTCTCGGTCACTTACCAGGCCGCCACCGACGAACCGCTGCCGCTGTTCCGTCGTCGCTGATTGAAAAACGCCTTGAGCCTGTCATCAGGCTCAAGGCGTTGTTCATTCCCGGCTGACCCTTTAAAACGTCAGCGCTTGCTTGAGCTTCCAGCCTTTTCAGCCACTGGCGTCGTCGACAGCGCCGGATCGACATGGCGTGCCAACGCCTGATCGGTCAACTCGCCAATCAATTCCCGCCGCTGGTTATTGAAGTTGTCGAGGATGGCATTCATCTGCGTCGAGGCCGCCTCCCGCGTCAGTTCGATTTGCCCCTCCAGTTGAGCCATCGCCTGCGCCGTCTGTTCGCTCACGGCGGAAAACCGCTCACCGTGGGCCGACTCCAGATACTCGATCCAGAATGTCTGCGCCATGCTCCAGTCACGCAAGGCGCCGCTGTTTTCGATCTTGACCACCTGTTGATAGGCCTTATCCAGCGCGCTCTTTGACACCTCGACACTCAAGGGATTGCTCAGCGTCCGGGGCTGCGCCGGCAGGCTCAGGCGCTGCGCCAGCCCCATCCGATAAGCCAGACTGACTTCCAGTGCCTGATCGTATTGCATAGGCGCGGTGTGAAAGCGTGCGCTGATGTCGATCAGGGCCAGGCTTTCCACTTCGTGCAATCGGAACAGGCCCTTGAGCAGGCTCACCAATTGCTCTTCCAGCGCCTGCGCGCCAGTGGTGGTCGCCTCCCGCGCCTGGGCACACAAGACCAGCACCTCCATTTCGCTGAACAGTGCGCTGTAGCCGTCGACACTGACCCGCGCGCTGCGCGCAGCATTAAACAATGAACGGCGCAGACGCTGATTGCCGGCAGCCGCGTCCACGACATTCCAGACACGCTGGCGCAAGTGCGGGTAAACCCGGGTGAATTCTGCGGTGTGCACCAATTGCAGAAGCACATGGAAAAAATCAGTGGAATTGGGCAACGCTCGCAATGCATCCCACACCTCGCGGCGGGACGACGCCACGCTGGCGCTTTCGCCGGCCAGCCATTGCACACTTTGGTTTTCCTGTGCCGCCGTCTCCAGTGAAGATTTGCGCGCCCCCATCGGGGTCACGCCGAACCGGGCGCCGAAAGTCTGCTGATTCGTGGCAATCTTTTTCAGCGTTTCGGCGGACAACGGATTACCGTGCATCCGAATCATCTGCAGCGCGTGGGCAGTGTCGAACACCTGCGCCGGAAGGGTCTCTATCCGATTGTCGCGCAGATCCAGCAATTGCAATCGGCGCAGACCGGAAAGCCCCTGCGGCCAATACGCAATCCTGCTGCCGCGTACGGTCAACTGTTCGAGATGCTCAAGCGCACCGAGATCGGGAACCTGCGCCAGGTTCGGGTTGAAATCCAGGTGCAGCACGCGCAGGTCCTTCATTCGCCCCAGTTGAGCAAGCGATGCCTCGGAGGACAGCAAACGGTTATTGCTCAGGTCCAGGTGCGTCAGCCAGCGTATCCGCTCCAGCGACTCTGGAAGCTGGCTGAGCTGATTGTCACTCAGCGACAGGCTGCGCAACTGGCTGAACTGACGCAGAAACGCGCTCAGCCCGGCATGGGGCATTACGCCGTCCATGATCACCCGCCCGACATGGCTGAAATCGGCGTCTATCAGCGGGAGTTCGCCCAAAGGCTCCGGCGCGAATTGCAATGTGGCGTATAAACTTGTGTCTGCAGCGACATTTCCCGGCTCTCGGCGCCAGCTGCGAATGATCGCGCGCATCGCGCGCAGCTTGCTGGCCCGAGGCGTCGCCTGCCGCACGCCAGCGGCCGTCAAATGCCAGGTCTGACGGCTGACCCAGCGACTCAAGGTTTCCCTCAGACCAAAAAATTCCAGTCGCAACACTTCAAGCTTCGTCAGCACCGTGACTTCGTCTGTGCCCAGGGCATCGAGCAAACGGTGAATCTGCGCCGGGGTGTGCAGGGGATAAAGCGCCTGGGCCCGCCGCACCATGGCGTTGCTGGCCTCGCCGGATTCCGTGCCGTAAAGGACAGCAGGACGCTCGCTCAGACCCATTGGCGACAGACTTCCCGGCCGCGCCCCCAGAGTCGGCGCGAAAATCGCCCGGCGCTCCAGCGCCAGTTGGGTAATCTTCGCCTGCAGGGTCGCGGCACCGTTTTCCGCTTGAACGCCCAACGCGGTCTTGCGTTGCGTCGAGAGTCCCATCCACAGCGCGCGGAAATAATGCTCACGGGTGCGCCTGGTGAAGGACACCAGCGGCGCGTCGGCGCCCTGAATGACGTTGATTCGATCCGAGAACACGCTGACCACCGTCCGTTCGCTCGCTTTCGCCGAGCCAATCGCGGCCGCCGAACCACGGGTATCGGTCCATTCAAGTATTTGCGCGAACGCGGAGTCCGACCAGCCCGGCAGGTGTTCAAGTGCATCGAGCACCAGCCGATTGGTGTACTGTCCTCCCGCCCCGTCGAGATACAAACCTTCGTACGCGCGACACACACGGATCATCTGCTGGTAACGCCGGGCTTCCTCCGCCAGGCGCAAAGGCACCCGTTTCGCGTCCAGTTCGCGCCATTCGCCACTGAAGGCGTTGTTCACCAGTTCTTCGGCCACACTGGCGGGCAAATCGGTAAAGTTTTCCATCAACACCGCGACCCGCGGATGGCCCGGAGCTTCGCTACGCTGGTAAACCCGCCGAAACAGACCGGGGCGTGCGGCTTCAGCCTGTGCGGCGATGATCCGCGTCAGTTCCCGCGCTTGCACTGCCGTATCCGTGGACGCCGTACCGAGCAGGTTTTCTCGCTGGTGTTGCGCAAGACCCGACAGCAGCGAATCGTGCAACTGTCCTTTGTGCAACGCCTGCTCAGTCAGGCGGATCACGTTCTTGGCTGTTTCCGGGCCATAACGGCTGACCTGCCGATCCAGTGCGTTGACCACGCTGATCGAGCTGTCGGACGGCCATTTCACGGCGGCGGTGAGCAAGTGCATCTGCAGATCGGGGTCGGCCAGCGCCGCTGAGTCCGTAGATTGCAACTGCCCGATGAATTCCCTGACCGCGGCGTCCGCCATGAAACGTCGCGCCGTATCGACCAGCAATGCCGGGGTCTGCCCTTGATCGATATGCACCTGACGCAACACGCTGTCTTCAAGCCCACTGACCGCCAGAATGCGCGATGCGGTGGTGTCCGGGATTGCTTCGCTGCTGTAGCCGAAGCGGCGGAACAAGGTCAGCCGCCCCCACTCCTGCACACGTTCCGAGTCATGACGCCAGGCGCCGCGGCCATTGGTTTCGAGCAGCGGACGATAGCTGTCCGCTGCGCCTCTGGGTGGCAACACTTCCCACAGCTCAGTCTCGGATTTCTGACGCACCGCGTACCGATCGGTGTCGAGGGTGACGTAAGCCTGCCCTTCGAGCCAACGCAATCCGCGCTCATCAACGGGTAAACCTTTCGGCAACCGCCGGGGCTGGCGGTAGGCTTTGAGATCGGGCTTCCACAGACGCAGGCGTCCACCACCCGGGTTGACCGCTATCAGACGCTCGACGAATGCCGACGACCTGACGGTTTTATAGGTGACCCCGATGGTTTTCCCACCGGCTGCGAAAGCCGCCATCAGAATGAGGTTTTCAATGACATCGAACAGGTGATCCGTCGCCTCTTCCTGCTCGCCACGGGTCCAGCTTGCGACCCCTTCATACACTTGCGACAGCAGGTGCAGAGCCCCCACCGTCAACAGCACTTCACCTATCACCGGCAGAAACGACACCGCGACCAACAGCAGATCGATGCCGATTTCCTTGTAGGTTTCCAGGCGCGCGAGGCGTGTTTTCTCGTCTTCATCATCAGTGGGAACCACCAGAAGTCGAGCGTCTGCCAGCGTCCGCGCGACCTGTTGACGGTGTATCAGCGCAAAAGGGTCTCCCTCCACATCGACGCCAGTCAATGTCGCGTAGATGACGGCACTGGGCAGTGGTGAACTGCCACTGGGGTAAAAGCGAATGTTAAGTTCCTGTTGAAAGGCCGCCCGGTCGCTCATCTTCAGGAATTCCATGAAAAACGTCTTGAATGGCGGACTTTTCAGGCGCTTGCTCAACTCGACCTCGAAGTCGGTGAACGAGGCGTATTCTTTCAGCGGGTGCAACGGATCACCCGGCAGGTAAACCACGCAGCGATAATCATCGTCGGCGTGTTCACTGACGGGCCCGATGAACAACGGGCCATGCAGGGTCATATCGAACATTTCCAGACTCTGATACCCCAGGGTGTTTTTCCCCAGTTTGATCGGGCTGGCACCGTCCTTTACCGATTTCAACATTTGGTAAACCGGCTCGCTGATGTGTTTTCTCATCAGCGCAATATGCCGATCCACCTCAAAACAACTTCGCACATGGGCAACGCACTGGTTGCGCACGTTGCTTGATTCGGCCTTGGGTTCAAATACCGATTCGAGATGAGCCTGATACTGTTTGCCCAAGTCCAGTGTCCGGCACAACTGCGCAAACTCATGGGGTTTTATTGGCAATACCGACGCAGTGCTACCGGTTAATTTCTCCGGGATATAGATCAGTGAAGTATCGCTGTAGTTGCCCGCCTCGGTTTCGCTGGATTCGAAGTTCTCGCACGCGGCGGCCAGCAGATCCCGATTGATCGGCAGCACCAGTTTTTTGCGCAGCCCCAGCAGGCTCGACGTCGAGCGCACGTGCTGAAATACGACACCGGTCACGTCCAGCGGACTGGACAACTTGTCGGACATGGCCTTGGCCAGCAACGGCGCGCAGAACTGCTCCGGCGACTGCAGTTTCGTCATCAATACGCCTGCGGCATTGCGCGTGCGATGACTGGCCATCAGGCTGTTGTAGAGTTCGCGGCGCAACTCTTCCGAGGCCGCCAACACCCAGGGAGGTGCATTCTTTTTGATCAAATCAAAGAACACGCCTTTTTGTTCAGAGGTTGGAACGGTTATTGTTTTTGCGGCAGGCAAAGTAGACATGATGATCTCGAGTGCTGAAAGGAACGATCAGCTTAACGAGCATCTTCTTTTATAAAAGCGCGAATAACAGATCAAACTAACGGCGACACAATCAACATTTCAAACTTATAAAATACATATATACCACCCGCAATAAAAAAGGCCCTTCATTGCAACACAATGAAGGGCCTTTTTAACTCGGTTACCAGAAGCGTTGCTGGGTCAAGCGACTCCACCAGTTCAACAACACCCGATCCACCGAACCGCTGGCCGCCATGCCGATGCGTTCCTGCAAGCTTTTGCGCTCGGCGTAATGCAGATGGTAGACCTCGGCTTTCTTCGCCTTGTCAGCCAGATATTCGTCACTGGTCTTGAGTTCATCGACCAATTGTTTGTCCAGCGCCGCAACACCGAGCCAGACTTCCCCGGTCGCCACTTCATCGATGGCCAGTTGTGGCCGATAGCGGGCCACGAAGTTCTTGAACAACTGGTGGGTGATGTCCAGGTCTTCCTGGAACTTCTCCCGGCCCTTCTCGGTATTTTCGCCAAACACGGTCAGGGTGCGTTTGTACTCACCGGCGGTCAGCACTTCGAAATCGATGTCGTGCTTCTTCAGCAGACGGTTGACGTTAGGCAACTGTGCGACCACGCCGATCGAACCGAGAATCGCGAACGGTGCGCTGATGATCTTCTCGCCGATGCACGCCATCATGTAGCCGCCGCTGGCCGCGACCTTGTCGATGCACACGGTCAACGGCACGCCGGCCTCACGGATACGCGCCAGTTGCGACGACGCCAGGCCATAGCTGTGGACCATGCCGCCGCCGCTTTCCAGACGCAGCACCACTTCGTCCTTCGGCGTGGCGAGGGTCAGCAGTGCAGTGATTTCATGGCGCAGGCTTTCGGTGGCCGAGGCCTTGATGTCACCGTCGAAATCCAGCACGAACACCCGGGATTTGGCCTCGGGTTTGTTCTTCTGCTTCTTCTCGGTCTTTTCCGATTTGGCTTGGCCCTTGCGCAAGGTCTTGAGTTGATCCTTGTCGAGCAGGGTCTGCTCCAGGCGCTCACGCAAGCCCTTGTAGAAATCGTTGAGCTTGCTGACCTGCAGCTGCCCTGCCGACTTGCGCCGGCCCTTGCTGCGCAATGCAGCAAAACTGGCGAGCACCACCAGAATGGCGACCACCAGGGTTACGGTCTTGGCCAGGAAACTGGCGTATTCGGTGAAAAACTCCACAGCGACTCCTTAAAACAATGCGCGGATGCACAACACGCGCGGGATGGTCCCAGCATACTCATGCGCCGCCTTGTCGACCAGCCGTGAAAACTCTGGCAACAGGCCTGTAACGAGCATTTCAAACAAGCGTATGTTTTTTCATTGACAGCACTCCGTCATCCTCATAACCTCGCCACAACCTTCAACGTACCGGGATGACGCGGACGTGGGCAGCATCTATCTGATTCGACATGGCCAGGCCTCCTTTGGTGCAGACGACTATGACGTCCTCTCGCCGATCGGTGTGCGCCAGGCAGAAATCCTCGGTCAGCACCTGGCCGAGCTGGGAATCTGCTTCGATCGCTGCCTGGCGGGCGACCTGCGTCGTCAGCAACACACGGCCACCAGCGCGCTGGCGCAATTCACCGCCAAAGGCCTGCCGGTACCGCCCCTGGAAACCGACGCTGCGTTCAACGAGTTCGATGCCGACGCGGTGATCCGCGCGCTGATTCCCGCCATGCTCGCGGACGAACCGGAAGCCATCGATATCCTGCGCAACGCGGCGCAGAACCGCACCGAATTCCAGCGCATTTTCGCCCTGGTCATCGAGCGCTGGCTGGCCGGCACTTACGACACCCCGGGCCTGGAAAGCTGGCTGGGTTTCGTCGAGCGGGTTCAGGCCGGGCTGCAGCGCATCCTGGAACAGGCCGACGGCCAGCAGAAAATCGCCGTGTTCACCTCTGGCGGCACCATCACCGCCCTGCTCCACCTGATTACCCGAATGCCTGCCAGACAGGCCTTTGAACTGAATTGGCAAATCGTCAACACCTCGCTCAACCAGCTGAAGTTCCGCGGTCGCGAGGTGGCTTTGGCTTCCTTCAACAGTCATGCACATCTGCAGCTGCTGAAGGCTCCGGAACTCATCACTTTCCGTTGAGTCCGGATAACTGTGACCCTGCTGCAATCAACCCAATAAGGATCGAACCATGACCTCCGTAGCTGATGCCGTAAAAGCGATGCAAGCCAAGTTCAACCCAGCCGCCGCTGCCGGTCTGGATCTGGTCTTCGGTTTCAACATCACCGACGAAGACAAGCACTACGCGCTGATCGTCAAAGATGGCACTTGCAACATCCAGGAAGGTGAAAACCCTGACGCCAACTGCACCCTGGTGCTGGACAGCGAAACGCTGAAAGGTATCGTCAGCGGTGAGACCGACGGCATGCAGGCTTTCATGGGCGGCAAGCTGCGCGTTGAAGGCGACATGATGCTGTCGATGAAACTGTCCGAACTGTTCCCGTCGTAAGACGTCGTTCGGTTTAAAGAAAATCCCGCCCTGGTGGCGGGATTTTTGCGTTCAGGCGAAAGAGGCTGCCAGCAACTCCTGCGTATAGGGGTGTTTCGCAGCGGCGAACAGCTCGCGGGTCTCGCCGCGTTCCACCACCTCGCCCTCCTTCATCACAATCAGGTCATGGGCCAGCGCCCTTACCACCGCCAGGTCGTGACTGATGAACAGGTAGGTCAGGCCGTGCTCCTCCTGCAAGCGCCGCAACAACGCGACGATCTGTTTTTGCACCGTGCGATCCAGGGCCGATGTCGGCTCATCGAGCAGGATCAGGTCGGGCTTGAGCACCAGCGCCCGGGCAATCGCGATGCGTTGCCGCTGCCCACCGGAAAACTCGTGGGGATAGCGATGCCGTGTTGCCGGATCGAGACCGACTTCACGCAGCACATCGATCACCGCCTGCTCACGCTGCGCGGCGTTCAAGTCGCTGTGTACCTGCAAACCCTCGGCGATGATCTGCGCCACAGACAGGCGCGGGCTGAGGCTGCCGAACGGATCCTGAAACACCACTTGCAGGCGTTTGCGCAGCGGCCTCAGCTGCTTGCCACTCAATGGCTCCAGCGCCTCACCGGCAAAGCGAATGCTGCCCTCGGCGTCGATCAGGCGCAAAATCGCCTGCCCCAATGTCGACTTGCCCGACCCCGATTCGCCGACGATCCCCAACGTCTTGCCACGCTGCAGATTCAGATCGATGCCCTTGACCGCTTGCAGGTAAGTTTTGGCCCGCCACCCACCGCCACCCAAGCGAAAACGCACGTTCAGGTCGCGCACCTGCAGCAAGTCCTCGGTCGCGTCGAGGCATAAGGCATGCCCGCCGGGCTCGGCATTGAGCAACTCGATGCTGTAAGGATGCTGCGGTGCGCGGAACAGTTGCTCGCACGATGCCTGCTCGACAATCCGTCCACCGCGCATCACCGCCACCCGCTGGGCGATGGTGCGCACCAGATTCAGGTCATGGCTGATGATCAGCAGCGCCATGCCGAGCCGCTGTTGCAGCTCTTTGAGCAGCAACAGAATCCGGCGCTGCACGGTCACGTCCAGCGCCGTGGTGGGTTCGTCGGCGATCAGCAATTGCGGCTCGCAGGCCAGCGCCATGGCAATCATCACCCGCTGGCGCTGGCCGCCCGAGAGCTGATGCGGATAGGCCTTCAAGCGCTCACGGGGTTTGTGGATGCCGACCAGTTCGAGCAATTCGAGAATGCGCTCACGGGCCTGCACGCCCGCCAGGCCTTTGTGCAGCGCCAGGCTTTCACCGAGTTGCCGTTCGATCGTGTGCAGCGGATTGAGCGAGCTCATCGGCTCCTGAAAAATCATCGCAATGCGGTTGCCGCGCAACTGGCGCAGATAACGCTCATGCACACCGAGCAGTTCTTCACCGGCATACCGAATGCTGCCGTCGATCCGCGTGATATTCGGGTCGAGCAATTGCAGGATGCTGTGCGCGGTCACCGATTTGCCCGAGCCCGACTCACCGACCAGCGCCAGACATTCACCCGGGCGGATATCGAGGTCGATGCCGTGCACCACTGGCTGGCCGTTGAAGGCAACGCGCAGGTCGCGTATTTCGATCAGGTTATCGCTCATATCAACTCCTCGGCTCAAGCGCGCGGATCAAAAGCATCTCGGCAGGCTTCACCGATGAACACCAACAAAGAAAGAATCAGCGCCAGGGCAAAAAATGCCGTCAGCCCCAACCATGGCGCTTGCAGATTGCTCTTGCCCTGGCCGATCAGTTCGCCCAGCGAAGCGCTGCCGGCGGGCATGCCGAAACCAAGAAAATCCAGCGCCGACAACGTGGCAATCGCCCCGGTGAGAATGAACGGCAGATACGTCAAGGTAGCGCTCATCGCGTTGGGCAGGATGTGGCGGCTGATCACCTGCGCGTCACCCACCCCCAGCGCCCGCGCGGCTTTTACGTATTCCAGGCCACGGCTGCGCAGGAACTCGGCGCGTACCACGTCGACCAGACTCAGCCAGGAAAACAGCGCCATGATCCCCAGCAACCACCAGAAATTCGGCTCGACAAAGCCGGACAGGATGATCAGCAGGTACAACACCGGCAGTCCCGACCACACCTCCAGCAATCGCTGCCCGAGCAGATCGACCCAACCACCGTAATAGCCCTGCAAGGCACCGGCGGCGATGCCGATCAGCGCACTCGCGGCGGTCAACGCCAAAGCGAACAGCAACGACACCCGGGTGCCGAAGATCACTCGCGCCAGCACGTCCCGCGCCTGATCGTCGGTGCCCAGCCAGTTCTCGCCGCTCGGCGGACTCGGTGCCGGTTCCGTCAGGTCGTAGTTGACCGTATCAAAGCCGAACGCAATGGGCGCAAACCACAGGCGCCCGCCCTGCCCCTCGATCAATTGCCGCACCTGCGCGCTGCGATAGTCCGGCTGGAACGGCAGCTCGCCACCAAAATCCTGCTCGGTGTAGCGCTTGAACGCCGGGAAATACCACTGGCCCTGATATTCGACCAGCAGCGGTTTGTCATTGGCGATCAGTTCGCCGCCCAGGCTCAGGCCGAACAACAGCAGAAACAGCCACAACGACCACCAGCCACGCCGATGAGCCTTGAAGCGCGCCCAGCGACGCTGGCCGATGGGAGATAAGGTCAGCATCAGGCAGTCCTCGCGGTGAAGTCGATGCGCGGGTCGACCAGCGTGTAGCACAGGTCGCCGAGCAGTTTTATCAGCAGGCCGAACACTGTGAAGATGAACAGCGCACCGAACACCACCGGGTAATCGCGGGACACCGCCGCTTCGTAGCTCAGACGGCCGAGGCCATCCAGCGAGAAGATCACTTCGATCAGCAGCGAGCCGCCGAAAAATACCGTCACCAGTGCCTGAGGCAGACCGGCCACCACCAGCAGCATCGCGTTGCGAAACACATGGCCGTACAGCACCTGACGCTCACTCAGGCCCTTGGCCCGCGCCGTCACCACATACAGCCGCGAGATCTCGTTGAGAAAGCTGTTTTTGGTGAGGATGGTCAGCGTGGCGAATCCACCGATGACCAGCGCGGTGACCGGCAACACCAGA
>Ga0157373_10004054_pt1 | contig 11037 bp, 10 predicted proteins | sample C65metaG_FD_113460 | JGI IMG/M metagenome (GOLD analysis project Ga0157373, IMG submission 113460) | Corn rhizosphere microbial communities from Kellogg Biological Station, Michigan, USA - C6-5 metaG | ecosystem: Host-associated > Plants > Roots > Rhizosphere > Soil | place: USA: Michigan...
CAGATCAAGACCCTCCCGGGCCATGCTCTGGTGGCCCGTTGGCCAGACTCCCTGCGTTGCGATGGTTGTTAAAAAAGAACGAATCAGAATTCGCCGCACTCCATATCCGTGGGGGCAGTAGGCGCAGGGGCCACAAGCCCCGAAGCCGGTATTACCTGACAGAGGAAGACTTATGTTCGGTTTAGAGGCACTCGATCTCGCCCGAATTCAGTTCGCGTTCACCATTTCGTTCCACATCCTGTTCCCGGCCATCACCATCGGCCTGGCGAGTTACCTCGCGGTGCTCGAAGGCTTGTGGCTGAAAACCCATAACGACACCTACCGTGACCTTTACCATTTCTGGTCGAAGATCTTTGCCGTCAACTTCGGCATGGGCGTGGTCTCGGGGCTCGTCATGGCCTACCAGTTCGGCACCAACTGGAGCCGCTTCTCGGACTTCGCCGGTGCCGTCACCGGGCCGTTGCTGACCTATGAAGTGCTCACGGCATTCTTCCTTGAGGCCGGTTTCCTCGGGGTGATGCTGTTTGGCTGGAATAAGGTCGGACGTGGGCTGCACTTCTTTTCCACCGTCATGGTGGCCATCGGCACGCTGATTTCGACGTTCTGGATTCTCGCGTCCAATAGCTGGATGCAGACTCCGCAGGGCTTCGAGATCGTCAACGGTCAGGTAATCCCCACCGACTGGCTGGCAATCATTTTCAACCCTTCGTTCCCTTATCGTCTGATGCACATGGCAACGGCTGCGTTTGTCGCCACGGCGTTCTTCGTCGGCTCTTCGGCGGCCTGGCACTTGCTGCGCGGCAAGGACAATCCGGCGATCCGCACGATGCTGTCGATGGCGATGTGGATGGCGCTGATTGTCGCGCCGATCCAGGCCGTCATCGGCGACTTCCATGGCCTGAATACGCTCGAACATCAGCCGGCGAAAATCGCCGCGATCGAAGGTCACTGGGAAAACAAGGGCGACGAAGCGACGCCGCTGATCCTGTTCGGCTGGCCGGACATGAAAGAAGAAAAAACCAGATTTGCCGTGGAAATCCCGTACCTCGGCAGCCTGATCCTCACTCACTCGCTGGACAAACAGGTCCCGGCGCTCAAGGAATTCCCGCCGGAAGACCGGCCGAATTCGACCATTGTGTTCTGGTCGTTCCGGATCATGGTCGGCCTCGGTTTCCTGATGATCTTCACCGGGCTGTGGAGCCTATGGCTGCGTAAACGCGACACGCTCTACACCTCGCGCCCATTCCTCTATCTGGCATTGTGGATGGGGCCTTCCGGCCTGATCGCGATTCTCGCTGGCTGGTTCACCACCGAAATCGGTCGTCAGCCGTGGGTGGTCTACGGACTGATGCGCACGGCGGATGCGTCTTCAAACCACAGCTTCATGCAGATGAGCATCACCCTGATCATGTTTGTGGTGGTGTATTTCGCCCTGTTCGGCGCAGGTCTCGGTTACATGATGCGCTTGGTGCGCAAAGGGCCGAAGATCAGCGAAGGCGCCGAGACGCCGGACGGTGGTCCAGGCAAGCAGCGTACTCCGGCGCGTCCGTTGTCCGCCGCCGACGATTCGGCCGATGCCGATCACGACACCCCCAGCCTGACCAAGGAGATTTGAGCCATGGGTATTGATCTTCCGCTGATCTGGGCCGTGATCATCATCTTCGGCATCATGATGTACGTGGTCATGGACGGCTTCGATCTGGGCATCGGGATTCTCTTCCCGTTCATCCCGGGCAAAGTCGACCGTGACGTAATGATGAATACGGTCGCGCCGGTCTGGGACGGCAACGAAACCTGGCTGGTACTGGGCGGCGCGGCGTTGTTCGGCGCCTTCCCGCTGGCTTATTCGGTGGTGTTGTCGGCGCTGTACTTGCCGCTGATCTTCATGCTGATCGGATTGATCTTCCGCGGCGTGGCGTTCGAGTTCCGCTTCAAGGCCAAGGACGACAAGCGCCACTTGTGGGACAAAGCCTTTATCGGCGGCTCGGTGGCGGCGACGTTCTTCCAGGGCGTGGCGCTGGGCGCGTTCATCGACGGCTTGCCGGTGGTCAATCGGCAGTTCGCCGGCGGCTCACTGGATTGGCTGACACCGTTCACCCTGTTCTGCGGCGCCGCACTCGTGGTGGCGTATGCCTTGCTCGGCTGCACCTGGCTGATCATGAAAACCGAAGGCAAGTTGCAAGAGCAAATGCACAATCTGGCGAGGCCACTGGCATTCGTGCTGTTGGCGGTGATCGGTGTCGTCAGCCTGTGGACACCGCTGGCACACCCGGAAATCGCTTCGCGCTGGTTCAGCATGCCGAACCTGTTGTGGTTCATGCCGGTGCCGATTCTGGTGTTGGTGACAATGTACGGCCTGATCCGCGCTGTGGCGCGCAATGCCAACTACATGCCGTTCCTGCTGACCCTGGTGCTGATCTTCCTCGGCTACAGCGGTCTGGGCATCAGCCTGTGGCCAAATATCGTGCCGCCGTCGATCTCGATCTGGGACGCCGCCGCACCGCCGCAAAGTCAGGGCTTCATGCTGGTGGGTACGCTGTTCATCATTCCGTTCATCCTGGGTTACACCTTCTGGAGCTACTACGTGTTCCGCGGCAAGGTCACCCATGAGGACGGTTATCACTAAGCGAAACCCTTTGGCAGCGAGCTTGCTCGCGATGGCGTCGGCAACGGCGCCATCGATCTTACTGAGGATCGAAACAATGACCGGCAAACATTCCCTGCACGACATTGAAGAAGCCGAAAAAAAACCGCTGTGGCAGCGGCTCGGCTGGTTGGCCTTGATCTGGGTCGGTAGCGTCGGTGCGCTGTTTATCGCTGCCAGCCTGATGCGCCTGTTCATGAATGCGGCAGGCCTGACCACACACTGAATCATCCCGTCCCGGCGCCTTCGGGTACGGTTTTGCAACCCTCCTCACGGAGGGTTTTTTTTGCCTTGAGGTTTACTTGCGCGCTTTGATAATGACGAACTTTGGCGTGGCCGCCACTTGCTCGACGCCGCGGAACAGCCGCGCCAGTTTGCTGTGGTAACCCAGATGACGGTTGCCGACGATGTACAGCGCGCCACCCACTTCCAGCGCTTCGCGCGCCTGCTGGAACATGCGCCAGGCGAGGAAATCGCCCACCACCTGCTGCTGATGAAACGGCGGATTGCACAGCACCACGTCCAGCGACTGCGCTTCCTGTCCGGCCAGACCGTCGCCGGCTCGCACGATCACTTCGCGGTCGCCCAGCGCTGCGCGCCAGTTTTCGCTAGCCGATTGCACCGCCATGTACGACTCGTCGACCAGCGTGTAGTGCGCATCAGGGTTCTGCAGAGCACTCGCGATTGCCAGTACACCGTTGCCACAGCCCAGATCGGCGACGCGGGCGTTGCCCAGGTTTTTCGGCAGATGCGGCAGGAACGCACGCGTGCCGATATCCAGGCCTTCGCGACAGAACACGTTGGCGTGGTTGAGCAACTCGATCGGTGGCTCGTCGAGGCGATAGCGTGACGGGTAGGGCGAGACGGCCGGGGCTTTTGCTTCAGGCGTGGCGATCAACAAGCGAGCCTTTTTCACCGCCAGCGAGGCTTGCACCGGACCAATATAGCGTTCAAGCAGATCACCGGCGGCGCGTGGCAGGTGTTTGACCATGGCCGCTGCGACGACTTCAGCGCCGGGCGCGAGTTGCCCCTGTAAACGGATCAGTTGTTCTTCCAGCAGTGCAAGGGTTTTCGGCACGCGGATCAGCACCCGATCAAACGGTCCGACCAATGGCTCGCTGGCGGGGATCCCGCGAACAGCGTCGAATGCCTGACCATTGCGCAGCAGGTTTTTTTCCAACCCCTGGAAACCGAGGAATGAGTCACCGCTGCTACTGACCCTGACCTTGCTTGACAAACTGGCAGCCAAGGCACCGAAGCTGTCGTTGAGCACCAATACGTGCGTGTCCGCCGCCGGTTGCTGCGCCGCCAGATGGTTGAGCAGGTATTCGTCAGCGGCATCGAAGGCTTGCAGCGGTTCGTTCTGCTGTTCGGGCTGGCGGATCAGGTCGAGTTGGGCAAAGGGCGTATCAAGCAAAGGCATGGGGCGGGAACTCAGGGTAATCAACGGGGTGTTCCACAGCCCTGACATTGTGCTGCGGCACCGACCGAGTGTACTGCAACGCCGAACGTTCACGTCATCACTCAGGAGGGTCGCGAATGGTACGTTTTTTTCTTGGTTATTACCTGCACGTTTTATAGGGGACGCAAGACTGCTTGATTAGATGATGCCGGCTCTGGCGGCCGCGATGACAGCGGAAATCTTGTTGCAGACGTTGAGTTTCTCGATGACGTTCTGCACGTGGTAGTTCACGGTGCGTTCGCTCAGGCTGAGGATTTTCGAAATCTCATAAGCGGTCTTGCCGCCGGCTGACAATTGCAGAACCTCCAGTTCGCGGGGCGACAGGTGCGGTTGGCGGGGCTTGAGAGATTGGGGCGGCAGCGTCCTGGCGAACAGTTCACTCAGGTGACTGGTGGCGTAGAACATATAACCAAAATGTTCATACAACTCCAGAGGACTGATGGGGCAATGCTTGCGCGCCAGGCTGATAATGCTGCACAAACCGCTTTGTTCATGGTGGAACGACTGTGACCAGCCATATTGCAGTCCATATTGCTGCAAACCCTGCCAAAGCTGAGGCTTTTCTGCGAATACCGATTCGCTCCAGACGATGGGCATCATTGAGTGATTGCAGTGTGCTATCAGTGGGTCGATTTTACTGTAATGTTTCTGATCATATTGTGCGTTCCATTCTTTGGGGTAGTTGTTGATTTGCAAGGGATCAAGACGTAGTTCCCGATTGGGTGAAGTAACCGAAATGGCACAAAAGTTAAAGCCCAGGTTTTCGGCGAATCTCAACAGAATCGTATAAGCAGCGTCTATATCCCTGGCGAAAGTCAGTTGCTTTAACTGCGACTCCTTCCACGTTTCCATTACAGAGTCTCCATTGGTATTGCTGGGGGGGCACAAAATGGATCCAAAAGATCCGGCACGCAACGGAGTGTAGGACGTTTCATACAAGGGGCATTAAATTTTTTCGATATTGATGGTGGGAATGTTTTTATAAAAAGTTCTTAGCGAATGACGGCGTTTAGTATTCAGGTCGTCATCCTAACTTTCAGTTTACATTTAAGGTTTCTTGATGAGTTGAGTTTCTATTCATGTAGGTGAATAGCTGAATGCCATTACTCATCGTCGGTGTTTAAGGCGACCAATATGCGCGACACTGGCAGCAATCGTTCAATGGAGTGCCTCATGACCGCCAGTGCCGAGAAATACACCACGCAGACATTGCTTGATGTTCAACCCTTGACCCCAAGCCTGTTTACCTTGCGTACCAGTCGGGATGCAGGGTTCCGTTTCCGCGCCGGGCAGTTTGCCAGGCTCGGTGTGGCCAAAGCCGATGGCAGCATTGTGTGGCGTGCCTATTCGATGGTGTCGTCGCCTTTTGACGAGTTTCTTGAGTTCTTTTCCATTGTCGTGCCGGGCGGGGAGTTCACCAGTGAGCTGAGTCGGCTGCAGGTCGGCGACACCTTGCTGGTGGATCGCCAGGCTTTCGGCTACCTGACGCTGGACCGTTTCGTCGACGGTCGCGATCTGTGGCTGTTATCCACAGGCACCGGGGTAGCGCCGTTTCTGTCGATTTTGCAGGACTTCGAAGTCTGGGAAAAATTCGAGCGAATCATTCTGGTGTACAGCGTGCGCGAGGCGCGGGAGTTGGCCTATCAGGCGTTGATTGCCGGACTCACGCAGCGTGAATACCTCAGCGAACATGCGCACAAATTGCAGTTCATCACGACGGTGACGCGTGAAGCGCATCCTGACGCATTGCACGGGCGCATCACTACCCTGATTGAAAATGGTGAACTGGAGCGCGTCGCGGGTGTGGAGCTGTCGGCGGAGCACTCGCGCGTCATGCTGTGCGGCAATCCACAGATGATCGATGACACCCGCGCGCTGCTGAAAAAACGCCACATGAGCCTCAGCCTGACCCGCCGGCCCGGTCAGGTGGCTGTGGAAAATTACTGGTAAACAAACGGCGCCTCGAAGGCGCCGTTGTTTCTATCGTGCACAGCATTCAGGGCCGGGTGTTCTGGGCCTTGAGCAAGTCGCGGATCTCGCCCAGCAACTCTTCTTCCTTGGTCGGAACCGGTGGCAGGGTAGGGGCCACGGCTTCTTCGCGTTTGAGGCGGTTGATCGCTTTGACACCCATGAAAATGGCGAACGCGACGATCACGAAGTCCAGAATGGTCTGCAGGAATTTGCCGTAGGCCATTACCACTGCAGGCGCATTGCCCTCGGCGGCCTTGAGCGTGACGGCCAGATCACTGAAGTCCACCCCACCGATCAACAGGCCGATTGGCGGCATGATGACGTCACCGACAAATGACGAAACAATCTTGCCGAAGGCAGCACCGATGATGATACCAACGGCCATGTCGACCACATTGCCTTTGACCGCGAAGGCCTTGAACTCGCTAAGCACGCCCATAGTTATTTCCTTGTTACAGATGAGTTTGGTGTACGCAGTGTAAATCAGCAAAACGCGTCCTGCGCGAAACACCTTCTTACAATGCCCGTTTTTATCGACACATCAATTGGCGATTAGTTTGCAAAGTGCCATCAATCGCGCGCGAAATATACGGTAACTCGCTGATCGGAAAGCCAATTTTCTCAATCATGGTGTTACGTTCTTTCTATTTATGTTCAACGCCGCAGGCCTCTAGCCTTGGGTTGGCGCATCTGGATGCGCCCCAAAACAACCAGAGGATCCTGATATGAATTCCGCACTTGGACTGGGGGCTTTTCCCCGTCGCCGCACCCTCGGTGTACTCACCGCCAGCCTGTTGACCTTTTCGGTTAACGCCGCGCCCCTGACCCGCGATAACGGTGCAGCCGTCGGCGACAATCAGAACTCGCAGACCGCCGGTGCCAGCGGCCCGGTGCTGCTGCAGGATGTGCAGTTGATTCAGAAGCTGCAGCGCTTCGATCGCGAGCGCATTCCCGAGCGCGTGGTTCACGCCCGAGGCACTGGCGCCCATGGCACGTTCACGGTCACCAACGATCTCAGCGACCTGAGCAAGGCCAAAGTGTTTGCTGCTGGCCAGAGCACACCGGTGTTCGTACGCTTCTCTGCGGTGGTGCACGGTAATCACTCGCCGGAAACCCTGCGTGATCCACGAGGTTTCGCCACCAAGTTCTACACGGCCGACGGCAACTGGGACCTGATCGGCAACAATTTCCCGACCTTTTTCATCCGTGACGCGATCAAGTTTCCGGACATGGTGCATGCCTTCAAACCGGACCCTCGGACTAACCTAGATGACGATTCTCGCCGATTCGACTTCTTCTCCCATGTACCGGAAGCCACCCGTACCCTGACCGAGTTGTATTCGAACTCGGGAACGCCGGCCAGTTATCGAGAAATGGACGGTAATGGTGTTCATGCTTACAAGTTGATTAACGCCAAGGGTGAAGTCCACTACGTCAAGTTTCACTGGAAGAGCTTGCAGGGGCTTAATAACCTCACGCCAAAACAAGTCGCGAACGTCCAGGGTCAAGACTACAGTCATATGACCAATGACCTGGTGAGCAACATTAATAAAGGTAACTTCCCGAAATGGGACTTGTACATTCAAGTGCTGAAACCACAAGATTTGTCCAAGTTTGAATTTGATCCATTAGACGCTACCAAGATCTGGCCAGGTATTCCTGAGCGAAAAGTTGGACAAATGGTGTTGAACCGTAATCCGGCGAATGTCTTCCAGGAAACCGAACAAGTGGCCATGGCGCCAGCCAATGTAGTTCCAGGTATCGAACCTTCCGAAGACCGTTTGTTACAAGGTCGAGTGTTCTCCTATGCCGATACGCAAATGTATCGCCTGGGTGCCAATGCCCTGCAATTGCCGATCAATGCGCCGAAAGTTGCCGTGAACAATGGCAATCAGGATGGCGCAATGAACTTCGGTGCCAGCAACAGCGGTGTGAACTACCAGCCAAGCCGACTGCAACCCCGTGACGAGACGCCAAGCGCGCGTTACAGCCAATCGGCGCTATCGGGCAGCACCCAGCAGGCGAAAATCCAGCGTGAGCAGAACTTCAAGCAGGCCGGCGATCTGTATCGCTCGTTCAGCAAGCAAGAACGCCGGGACTTGATCGACAGCTTCGGCGGCTCGCTGGCAACCACCGATGACGAGAGCAAGCACATCATCCTGTCCTTCCTTTATAAGGCCGATCCGGAATATGGCACTGGCGTCACTGAAGTGGCCAAAGGCGACCTGAGCCGGGTCAAGGCGCTGGCAGCGAAACTGGTCGACTGATACCGATGCAGCGCACGCGGGGCCTGAGTCAGGCCCCGTTCCGTTAAAGGAGAATGCTGATGCGAAGCTGTCTTTTACTCTTGGCCGGTTGCCTGTCGTTCGCGGCATGGGCGGCACCGGTCGAGCAGAGTCCCGAGGCAATACAGGCGCAACTGCGCGACTATTACTTCGATGCGGCCCGACGCGGTGATGTGCCGATGCTCGACACGTTCATCGAGTCCGGGTATTCCCTCGACACCCGCGACAGCAAGGGTTACACCGCGCTGATTCTGGCGGCCTATCACGGTCAGGCTCCGGCCGTGGAGCGCTTACTTGCAGCCGGTGCCGATGCCTGTGCCCAGGATCAACGTGGCAACACCGCGCTGATGGGGGCGATTTTCAAAGGTGAAGTACAGATCGCCCGACGCTTGATGGCCACCGATTGCAGCCCCGATCAGCGTAATGGCGCCGGGCAGACGGCAGCCATGTACGCCGGATTGTTCAAGCGCCTGGAATTGCTTGATGCGCTGAAAGCCAAGGGCGCGGACCTGAATGCCGAAGATCCGTTGGGTAATAGCGCCGCGCGTCTGGCCAGTGGCGAAATCCGTGGTGCGGCGCCGCGCTGATCGGCGGTACGTGCGTTATCATCGCGGTTTTTGTCGGGGGTTCTGATGGCCAAGGCCAAGCGCATGTACGGTTGCACCGAGTGCGGCGCAACCTTTCCCAAGTGGGCGGGCCAGTGCGGCGAGTGCGGCGCCTGGAACACCCTGACCGAGACCATGATCGAAAGCGGCGGCGCCACGGCACCGACCGGCCGCACCGGCTGGGCCGGGCAGCAGGCGCAGATCAAGACCCTGGCCGAAGTCAGCATCGAAGAAATTCCGCGCTTTTCCACAGCGTCCGGTGAGCTGGACCGGGTCCTCGGTGGCGGTCTGGTCGACGGCTCTGTGGTGCTGATCGGCGGTGATCCGGGTATCGGCAAATCGACCATTCTGTTGCAGACCTTGTGCAACCTGGCCAAAAGCATGCCGGCTCTCTACGTCACCGGCGAAGAATCCCAACAGCAAGTGGCCATGCGTGCCCGGCGCCTCGGCTTACCGCAGGATCAACTGCGGGTAATGACCGAAACCTGCATCGAAACCATCATCGCCACCGCCCGTCAGGAAAAGCCCAAGGTGATGGTGATCGACTCGATCCAGACGATCTTCACCGAACAGCTGCAATCGGCCCCCGGCGGTGTTTCCCAGGTACGTGAGAGCGCGGCGCTGCTGGTGCGTTATGCAAAACAGAGCGGCACGGCGATTTTTCTCGTCGGCCACGTGACCAAGGAGGGCGCGCTGGCCGGTCCTCGCGTCTTGGAGCACATGGTAGACACTGTGCTGTATTTCGAAGGCGAGTCCGATGGGCGTTTGCGTTTGCTGCGTGCGGTGAAAAACCGTTTCGGTGCGGTCAACGAACTCGGTGTGTTCGGCATGACCGACAAGGGGTTGAAAGAAGTCTCCAACCCTTCGGCGATTTTTCTCACTCGTGCGCAGGAAGAAGTCCCCGGCAGCGTGGTCATGGCCACGTGGGAAGGCACGCGGCCGATGCTGGTGGAAGTGCAGGCGCTGGTTGATGACAGCCATCTGGCCAATCCGCGTCGGGTGACGCTGGGGCTGGATCAAAACCGTTTGGCGATGTTGCTCGCAGTTTTGCATCGCCATGGCGGCATTCCGACCCATGATCAGGACGTGTTCCTTAACGTGGTCGGTGGGGTAAAGGTGTTGGAGACAGCATCGGATCTGGCGTTGATGGCGGCGGTCATGTCGAGCTTGCGCAACCGGCCGTTGCCGCATGATCTGCTGGTGTTCGGTGAGGTCGGGTTGTCGGGTGAAGTGCGCCCGGTGCCGAGTGGGCAGGAGCGTCTGAAGGAGGCGGCCAAGCATGGCTTCAAGCGGGCGATCGTGCCGAAGGGCAATGCGCCGAAGGAATCGCCTCCGGGTTTGCAGATCATCGCCGTGACCCGCCTCGAACAGGCCCTCGACGCATTGTTTGAGTGAACTCCGAACCTGTGGGAGCGAGCCTGCTCGCGAAGGGGTCGTGTCAGTCGGCAGCATTGCTCAATGACACACCGTCTTCGCGAGCACGCTCGCTCCCACAGGGGATTTGCAGTGATGGCTAGATTTCGATCAAGGCACCCAGTTCGCGTTCCAGCTCCTGCGGGTCACCCAGGTTGAACTCAATCAAGCGCCGCAGGCGTTCGATGGACTCCAGGCTGATGTGCTTGCAGACGAAGCCGAGCTGGCCATGGTCGTCGTGGGTCAGTTGCACCTCCATCTTGATGCCGACCTCATCGTTGAGATGAATATCGACCAGAAAATGCCGCTCCCGATCACCTAGCCACGGCTCGGGTTTATCGATCAACAGACCCTTGAGCGACAGATCAATCAATTTGACCGGCCAGATGTACTCGCCCTGACTCAATTCAGTCTTGGCATCGAACGCGATACGTTTGAAGCGGCGACGCTCAGCTGGGTGCTCGCTCATGGCGCAATCCTCATGAAGGTTCGCTGACTATAGACCGCGAATGCGGGCGCCAGCCAATCGCTAAAGCGTCTAGACCAACGTCGGGGTATGGCCTTTGGCGCCGTAAGCGCTAAACTCGGGGTGGCTGTCTTTCTTGTCCACCCTGGCTGGAATAATAAAATGAAAAATAATAATAGCCTGCTACGCCA
>Ga0157373_10004056_pt1 | contig 11035 bp, 10 predicted proteins | sample C65metaG_FD_113460 | JGI IMG/M metagenome (GOLD analysis project Ga0157373, IMG submission 113460) | Corn rhizosphere microbial communities from Kellogg Biological Station, Michigan, USA - C6-5 metaG | ecosystem: Host-associated > Plants > Roots > Rhizosphere > Soil | place: USA: Michigan...
AGCCCGTCGTTCTTTTCGAGGATGTCACGCAGCCACCACTCGTGCTTTTCGTGAACCTGCACGTGTCGTGAAAAAAGATCGACTGTTCCCGGATCGTCATGTTCGTCTGCGACGCGTGCAGCAGCGCGCATTTCCTTGATGACGATCAGGAGATTCGAGTCGGCCTCTTCAACCATCTCTCGCATCGTCGAAGCTTCGCGCGAGACTTGCACGGTCGCGGTGTTCTGGACCTCATCCGGGCGAAAGATCGGATCCTGACCAATCATTCGCAGCCGCTCGGCGAAATCGTCGACAGTCGCGAGCACAGCCTGCGCAAATTCATCGAACAGCAAGTGCAAGTCACGAAACAGTGGACCAAACGTTTGCCAGTGATAGTGTTTGTAGTTCGCGTAGAGAACGAAAGCGTTTGCCACCTGGCGTTGTAAGTGTTCTACAACGTCGCTGGAGGGCTTGTTATCTTTCGAGATGTCTTCAGACAGCCTTGTTGGCTGACGATGTGCGGCGCTCTTTGCCATGGTTTGGGTCCCCCTTCTCGGCGTTATTCAACACGCGGAGAGTGGCGAAACCATGTCGATTCTCTGGACTAAACGGCGCGGGCGATCAGGTAAGTGATGGGGCGCTGCTCGTTGCCGTGCAGGCGTTTTGCCCACGAAGTGTTGAATTCAGGCCACTCCGCGGCACCGAGAATTCCTCGTTCGACTATTTCGAAGCCTGTTGCCGCGTAATTCGGAATGAGTTCGTTGTCGATAAATTCAAGTGTGGGCGGTGTGAGGCCGAGACGATCGATCTCTGATCGATCTCGAACCGGATCGAGACCAATTACAACTTCCAACAGCGCACCCTGCGCGCAGATTCGGCGCAAGTTCTGCAGCACCGCGACATTGCCCATTGCAACTGCACGCAAGAGGCTGCCCCACGGAAAATGCACGTGCAGTTCATCCGCCACCCCGTTCAGCTCGGCGGGCAGATCTTCAACCGTCGCCTGAATGAACAGAACGTTAGGAGCGCCGCCCTTCGCCGGCTTCCTGTGAATCTTCTCGGAGATTTTCTCGAGGGGCTGGGTGTTCGGATCGATTCCGATGTAGAACTTGTTTGGGTTCTGGCGGGCAGACTGGTAGACAAAGCGCCCGTCTCCCGTCCCGATGTCGATGATCACCCCTTCGCCGATAGGATCTAATGAGTTCGTCGAAGGAGGTTTTATCCAGTTATCAGGTGGTACTGCCACGAATCATCTTAATCATTGCCACAGATTACACTGACCACGGCGGATTAGAAAAGCGATCTAATCCAGCCGCCGTCGACCTGGACTGACGTCCCGGTGATGTAACTCGCACGTTCCGAAACCAGAAACGCCGCCACCGCGGCAAACTCGCGTGGCTCGCCGAGCCGGCCCATCGGAATTTCCTTTTCCCACTTCGACGCAAACTCCGAGGCGCTAATTCCCTGCTTCTCCGCCATCATGGTCGCAAGCTCTTGGAGCCGTTCGGTACGCGTGTAACCCGGAAGGATGTTGTTCACTGTAATTCCCTGGGCCGCGACTTCGTTTGCCAGTGTGCGTGCGAAGCCGGTGAGTCCCGCGCGCAAGCTATTCGACAACATCAGGTTCTCGACCGGCTGCTTCACTGCGATCGACGTGATGTTGAGAATGCGTCCCCAACGTCGTTCCTTCATGCCGGGAAGAACTTGTCGCGCCAACTCGATCGCGCTGAAGAGAGTCAGTCGCATTGCGTCTTCCCACTGCTCGCGTGTGATCTGTTCGAACGTTCCCGCCGGTGGCCCACCAGCGTTGGTGACGAGAATGTCGATTCGCCCAAACCGATCGTTGCCGGCGTCAACAACTTGCTTAATCTGATTCGTATCCGTCACGTCGGCAGGAACGGCGAGGACGTGCGCGCCGGTGTTGTCCGCGATCGTCGCGGCCACTTCAGCCAACGTCTGCTGTTCACGGGCACAGATCACGAGTGATGCGCCCTCGGCCGCCAACTCTTCGGCAACTGCACGGCCGAGCCCACGACTGCCGGCAGCGATCAGAGCGGTTTTGTTTTTCAGTCCGAGATCCACGTTACTTCTGCCTCAGATAATCGTCCGTCTTGTTGAGCCAGTCCTGTCGTGGTGGACTGAAGATGTCGACGTCGAGAGTGTCCTCGAGCGCTTCCGCTTTGTGTTGGACCATCGACGGAATGTGCAACACTTCACCCGCCATCACGTCGATCACCTGCGCCTCGTCTTCGCCGATCCAGAATCGCAGGCCGCCCTCGAGGATGTAAGTGAGTTGCTCGTTCTCATGAGAATGCCGCGGCACGATCGTGCCCTTTTTCATGTAGACGTGGGCCAGCATCATTCGATCGGCGGTAATTAACCGCCGCTCAAACATGTCGCTGAGCTTTTCCCTGGGCATATCTTCCCAGCGGTAGAAGGTAACGTTGCGTGTGGTCATGGCCACAGATTACACGAATCTGTGTAATCTGTGGATTAGTTCTTGCTGGGTTCGTTGCGCGCTTTGAGGATCTTGCGCAACTTCATGCGGGCCTTGTGCAGTTGCGATTTCGAAGTGCCAACCGCCACGCCGAGCATCTTCGCGATCTCTTCGTGTTCGTGACCTTCGACGTCGTGCAGTACAAACACTGTTCGATATCCCGGCGGTAATTGCGTTAACGCATTGTCGAGCGCGATGCGGTCCATCACGGGCATCGCGTTTGGATTCTCGGTGCCACTCACGATCTGCACCGGCGTCTCACCTTCTTCAGTCGTCTTCTCGAGTTTGACGCTTCGTTTACGGAAGTGCATCAGGCACTGATTGACCGTCAGGCGGTGCAGCCAGGTCGTAAACGCCGAGTCGCCCCGGAAGCTGCCGATCTTGCGGAACAACTGGATGAACGCCTCCTGGGCGAGATCCTCTGCTTCCGCGGCATTCTGTGTCATGCGCAGACACAGTGAATAGACACGCCGGTTGTGGCGCTCGTAAATCTTTTCAAAAGCCTCCATATCCCCTTTGCCGGCCGCGATGGCCAACGCGAGATCGGAGTTTGGCGCTGGTTCAGACTTCTTTGCGGCTCCGAAGCCACCGTGCAGAATTGGGAAGACTTCACTATTAGTCATGGTACGTTCACTCAGCAATCTGGGGGCCACTAAAAACGACGCAAAAACCGCCTTAATCGTGAATTCCTGGCGTCAAACTCAAGATTTTTCCCCGAAACGGGGTCTGATAAACGGAAAAGGTGTACTGTCGTGAAGGAAAGAAAAACGTCTTAAAACAAATGCAAGTGAACTACAAGGAAGCCGTCAAAAAAGAAGCAGGAGGCACTCTGCAGGCGCAGCAAAATCGTGTCCCGATCCTGCCCCGCTGAGTGCTTCCTGCTCCTAACTGTTCGAAACCCGAACCCTTTCCTGTCTTGCTATGGTTTGGCTGCCTGGGACGACGCCGGTGTCGTCGGCTGGTTCAAACCGCGATTAATAATCATCTTTACGTCCACACGTCGATTCTGCAAACGGCCGGCAGCAGTCGTGTTATCTGCTACTGACTCTGTCTTCCCATAACCCATGGGCGTGACAAACCGGCGGAGCGGAATCTTGTGTTGAACGGCAAGATATTGCACTACGGCCTGGGCGCGATCCTGGCTGAGACGGAAATTCTTCGCGTCGCTGCCCGTGGAATCCGTGTGTCCCGCAACTTCAATCATGAAGTTTTTGGCGCCTGTGGTCTTGGCTGCGAGAGTATCCAGTTGCGCTTTCGCTTCCGGCGAGAGCACGGCGCTGTTCGTGCGGAAGGTAACCGAAACTGTTTCCTGCACGTCGTAGTCGTCGAGAGCTGAAACGCGCTCGTTTACGGCTTTCACTTCGGCGCGCGCTTCTGCTGCAACTGCGTACAGCTCATCCATCTGACCTGCCACGCGCTCCATATTGGCTTCCACCGGACCTACGCGTACATCGGTCGTTTGAGCGGCACGCATGTCAGATTCTCTAAAGCGAATCTTGTCGGCAACGAGCTGACCTTGCGCGTCACCGCGTCCTTCGACTTCGACGATCAGACCTCGCAGGATATCAGTAACCGGATATTTTTTACCGCTGCGAAGGAAACCGCCGTTGGTTTTGATACTCGTATTATCAGTTATGAGAACCTGGTAGTCCGCGCGAGTTCGGTCGCGAATGGTGAAAACGTCAGCATCGCGGCTGATAACGACACCCCTGAACTTCATCTTTGCGCCGCTTGGAACCGTACGCACCGTCAGATTTTGGTTCTGGGCTGGCTGTGTAGTTGGTGTCTGGCCCATAACTGCGGGCGCCACCGAAACGAAGACGGCCAGAATCAGGCCCACAGTGAATGGGTACAATCTCTTAAAGCTCATAATTTTTTGCTCCTTCAGTTTGCCTAATCGAATGCACTCCGGCGCATCCGCGGCGCGTCTCTTATCGTCGGGGCTCTTTGTGAGTGGGGGGTCCCAAAAAAGATAACAAAAGCAGCGCCAAAATCAAGACTTGTGTTCAAATTAGAATAAAGAACCTTGCCTTTGATTCGTGAAGTCCCGGCGTTTGCTGCCCATGACAGTACGTCCATTTAGTGACGGTGAGATTGCGGTTTCGTGATCTACGAGGGCTTTGAAGTCAGCCCGGGGCTCGAGACGGGTCTCGACTGTGCGAACGAACCGCTCCAGGCGGCGAAATCCGTCGAGCTTCTCTTTGTCGCCCACTTTTGCAGCGTCGAGCGAGGTACGAAGGAAGTTCAACGATTCGTCGTACGTCTTTAGCGGGACTGGATGCGGGTGACCGTCCTTGCCTCCGTGCGCAAAAGCGAAGCGCGCGGGATCGCTGAAGCGACTCGGAGCGCCATGGACCACTTCCGCGACGAGCGCCAGCGACTGGAGCGTGCGTGGTCCAAGCTTTTCGACGAGCAGGAGATCCGCGAAGTTCTTCAGATCTCGTTCGTATGCGATTGCGAGGACGGCTCCGAGGCGTTTCAGATCGACGTCGCGCGCGTGAACTTCGTGATGCGACGGCATCTTCAAATGGCGTGCTTCGCTCAGCGTTTTCTCGGGATGTTCGTTGGCCATGTCGAGCATGGCGGCTTGCGCCTTTCCCGCGTCGGCGTCGACGAGGTTCATGATCGTGCCGAGGTTCTCGCCGAAGATCGCAGTGTGCGGTTCGGAAACGAAGTCTCGGACTGAAGCTGAATGCCAGTGATACCGCCGCGCCATGCCGTTGTGTTCGTTCAAGCCTTGTTGGACCACGGCCCATTCGCCGGCGGAGCTCAAGACAAAACTGTGCAGGTAGATCTGAAAACCGTCCTGGATGGCATTGTTGTCGATGCGCGCGGTTAGTCTGCTCGTCCGTACCAGTTCTTCACCATCAAAGCCGCGCCGGTCGGCGATTGAACGAAGCTCGCATGGCGTGTTGCGTGAGAACCTGCCGCGACCGCCGCAGATGTATAGACCAAGCTCGTTCGCCTTTGGCGCAAGGCCGCGCTTCAGTGCGCCCATTACTGAAGTTGTGATGCCGGAAGAGTGCCAGTCCATTCCCATGACGGCGCCGAATGCCTGGAACCAGAATGGATCGCTGAGTCGTGAGAGAAACGCTGAAGTGCCGTAGTCGTGGACTATGGTTTCAGTGATCGCAGAACCGAGTTTGGTCATACGCTCGGCAAGCCACGGCGGGACGCGTCCGCCGTGCAAAGGAAGATCTGCGATTCCGGAGCGTTTCATGCGTCAACTATCTTTCTTGCTCACCCGGCCGATGTAGAAACCGGCCCCGAAGATCATTATGAGTAAAAAGAATACTGGAATCAGCAGGACAAAACTATCCCACACTTGCTGCATCATTTCGAACAACCTCCGTTGGCCACAAAAGGCACAAAAACCTAAAAGAAGTTTTGAAACTGACGTGAGGTTACGGGGCTGGGTTCACTTAATGTAATTGATTGCCGTCTCGATGAGCAAGATAAAATAAGCTAGAATACTCTGCGAACCACCCTAGTCATAAAAATCGTATTGGCATTCATGGCTGACGAAGACGACCCGGCAGGCAAGCTCAAGGATGAGCTGACAGTCAAGAAGAAGCGCGAGGAGGCTTTGCCTGAGCGCCTTCTGCGACGCGTGCTCGAAGGAATGGGAAGCGTCGTCGATCGACGATTGGGTCGCACTGTCGAACCACGCAGCGGACTCACAACCTCCAAACTCATTGAACGCATGAAGAGACTGATCGACGAGCGCGTTCGAGACGAAGGTAAAAAAGGCCGAATCGCGCCGCATCATCTCGTTCTCAAAGTCGAATGGGGCACGCATTCAGAAGCGCCGCCGGAAATTCTCGCAGACCTGAAGAACGAAGTGCTCGCCGCCGCAATCGATCACATCAACGATCACCGCTATCGAACGCTTGCTCCTGTTGACTGCGATGCGGAAGTCGATATCTTCACGACTGGCATCTCGGTCGATCCGACGTTTGGCGAGTTTGAGGAAGATCTGAGACGCCAGGACGAAGAGATGCGCGCCGCGAAACTTGGCGTACAAATTCCCGGCGCCGCGCCGCCAATGCCGGACATCGAAGTGATCGCTCGCGTCACGACGCCAAACGGCACGCGCGAGATACCATTGATCTTCAAACCGGGCGGCAAACGATTAAACGTCGGGCGCGCGTCTGACAACGAATTGACAATCAACGATGCGAGCGTGTCGAAGATACATGCCGCACTGCTGATGAGCGGCGAAGGCACGCTGCTCGTCGCCGATACTGGCTCGACTAACGGTACCTACATCAACGGGAGGCGCATCGCGTACGGCGAGTCGAGATTGATTGAAGACGGCGACGTGGTTGGATTTGGAGACGTGGAAGTGCGGCTGCGTAAAAGTGAGTAAATTCTCTGTGCCTCTGTGTCTCTGTGGTTAAAACTCACCACAGAAACACAGAGGCACAGAGGGATTGAGCTGAATGAACATACTTATTTCGTTTTTTCTTCTTTTTCAAACTTCCTCGCCGTCTCCCGTTCCAACTCCTCATGTGCCTGAAAGAATGCCGGCGCTTTTCACGCTGATTTACGTCGGCGGATTCGGGCTTGTCATACTGCTTCTCCTACTCAGTCTCATTCGCAATCGCCGGCAGACTTCTTCGAACAGAACCGCTCTCGACGATCTGCCGAAGGAAGTCAGAAAACGAATGGGGTCGGCTTCCACGAATCGCGGCTTGCGTGCGCTGCGGTGGCTGTTCTTCCTGCTGTCGATCGGACTGTTTTCATTTCACGTCTACTGGGCGCACTACGCACAGGAGCGGAACGAAAAGTTCCAACAGTTGAGCTACAAGGATCTGCGCGGCCGGCGTCTTTCGGAATCGACCTTGCGCGGGTGGGTTTTCGATCGCAGCGGGCGTGTGGACCAGCCGCTCGCGTATTACAAGCGCGACTCGAGCGGGCACATCCGGCGCGAGTACCCGATGGACAAAGCGCTGGCCCATATCTTCGGATCGGATCGTGGCGATCCGGGTCTCGAGCGCGCGTTGTTTGGGGTTCAGAGTGGAGTATTGCCGGAAGCGCTCCAAGTCGTGAAAGGCGAGGCAGTCGAGTTCAAAGGCAACCAGGATGTGCGGTTAACGATAGATCGGAACCTGCAACAGACTGCCGTCGACCTTTTGAAGGGAAAGCACGGCGCGGTCGTGATCCTCAATCCGCAGAACGGTGACGTGCTCGCGCTTTACAGTGAGCCTTCGTACAGCTTGTACGAAGTCGACGACGAAGCGACGTGGATTCGCCTCGAAGCAAATGAACGCGACAAGCCGCTCGTGAGTCGTGCGCTTGGCGCTTACTACATTCCTGGTTCGACGTTCAAGACGGTGACGATGACTGCGGCCTTTCTCGCGGGCGAGCAGGATACGGAGTTTACGTGCAGCGGCGGTGGTTACTACGCCGCGCCGGGCGCGAACGTGATCTTTGACGATGGTGGACCAGGTGAGGTGCACGGGCGGATCAAGATCGATCATGCGTACGAAGTTTCGTGTAACCAGTATTTTGCGCAGATGGGTGTGAAGCTCGGAGCCGAACGGCTCAAACGCGCGGCGCAGTTGTTGGGTATTGGCGCGTACGACACGCCATCAGAAGCGTTGCGTGGACGTAAGCTGCCGGAGATTTGGAACGCCAGCACCGATGCCGTGAAACGCGCCCTGGCGCCGCGTGAGGCGACGATCGTCACGGGCAAGCAAGTGACTCGATATGATCTGGCGCTGATGGGATATGGGCAGGGTTTTGCGGGACAGATGACACCGTTGCAGATGGCTTTGGCGGCGTCCACGATTGGAAACATGGAAGGCAAGTTGATGAAGCCGCGGATCGAGATGAATGTTGCGCCGCAGCCGTTCAATCAGGTGGTGACACCGCAAACGGCTGCGCGGCTTCGTTCGATCATGGGGTTGGTGACAGGTGGCCCAAGTGGAACTGCGCGCGGTGTGTTTGGCCCAGTGAAAGCAGCAGGGATTAATACCGGGGGCAAGACCGGAACCGCGCAGAAAATTGTTCCCGTTTACGATCCCAAGACGGGAGAGCCCAAGACGCGTCACAAAATTGAGCGCGACAACCGCGGCAACATCATTCGTGAGTACGACGAAGTGATCATGGACAACGAGAACCCGCGGATCGATGGCTGGTTTCTCTGCATCGCACCGCTCGAGCGCCCGCAACTGGCGATGGCGATCGTAGTGGAAGGCGGAGGTTACGGATCGCGATCAGCCGCGCCGATTGCGGCGGCGCTGGTGTTGAAAGCGAGGGACCTTGGATATTTTAGGTAAATGTTAACAGGATTCACATGATGTACAGGATTAACAAGATTCATCCTGAAATCCTGAAAATCTTGTAAATCCTGTCTAAACAGAAATGAAGAACCGGGCGTCATCACATTTGATTTTGATCCTCTTGATACTCATCCTCGAGATCACGGGCTACGTCGCCGTGCATCGCGCCGGACTGTTGCGTGGCTACGAGACGTCGATCATCGGCGCCGTACGCGATCTGATGATGTTCTTCCCGTTGATGCTTCTCGCCGTCTGGCTGTCACGCACCAAGAGATTTGCCGGTAACTGGGTCCTCTTCACCACCGCAATTCTTCTGTTCGCGTTCGGAATGCTGATCCAGTATCGACTCTACAGCGACCCGGAATACAACGCGCGCAACAAATCCGCCGCGCGCGAAGAGAAGATGCAGGCGCTTCGCACGCGCTACATCATGGAAAACTACGATCCGGTCAAGAAGCAGATGATGGGTCTTCCACCCACACCCGCGCAGCCGATCGACATCAGTCAACTTCCAAAGAAAGAGTCGAATTACTCACTCTGGAACGCGATGACCTCCAGTTACACCTGGATTCCCATTCTTTCATTCCTGGCTTTCGCTATCGCCTACTCATTTTGTTCGCGCGACGGCTTCCTGCTCTGGCTGCAACGCAACAGTTTCATCATTGTCTTGTTCACACTGCTGCCACTAGCCGCCGCTGTCGTCACGTCGAGCGCCGGTAAAGCGCTCGGAAACATGACGCCGTGGGAACCCTCGAAGATACCGTTCCTCGTCGGTTTCGCAGGCATTCTGACTGCTCGTTACAAAGATCTCGCTGAAACTTACTGGGGCATTCCACGCGCGCGCGACATAATCCCTCTGCTCGTGATGGCGATGCTGCCGTTCGTTCCCTTCTTCGCGCTGAAAGACTTCGGGCAGATGCTCATCTTCAGCGGCGCGTACACGACGCTCTATCTCGTTGCAGTGCGTCGCTGGCCGCAACTGCTGCTGTTCGTCGGTTCAGTTGTGCTGGTGATCGGAATCCTGGTCGTCGGAGCATTGCCTCGCGACGTGCAGGAACAAGTGCCGCTGCTGCCAACGATCGCGCGCCCAATCAGCACGACTCTTCCGTCTCGCATTCAGCAACGGTTTCACTTGTGGCTCGACGGCTTCGATCCGCCGTCGCCCGAAGTCTCCTGGTGGAAGAAAGAATATGACGAAGCGCTCAAAGACGATCCCAGGCTCAAGGAACTCGCCGACGAGAGTCCCGCGATGCAAAAGACCGTCAACGTCGACATCTGGTTCGACAAACTCGCGTTTCAACCGGCGCAAGCCGCGTACGGAATTGATTCCGGCGGGAGCACCGGACGCGGCCTTGGTCTGGGCTTCCCTGAAGTGATCCCAATCGCCGACTCCGACTACGTCTACGCCGCAATTGCCGAAGAAACCGGCCTCGCCGGAGGCGCTGTGATCATCCTTGCGATCATCATTTTCGTCATCGCTGGAGTTCGCACTTCTTTGGAGGCGCGTGATATGTTTACGAAGTTGTGCGCGGCCGGTCTAACAGCGTTTATCGGTTTTCAGGCGCTGGTGAATATGGGTGGTATTCTGCGAGCTTTGCCGATGACTGGAATCACTCTTCCGTTCGTGAGCCACGGTGGTTTCAGTTTGATCACGAGCTTCGCGATGTTGGGGATGCTGATGGCGTTTTCAAATCGAAATGCACGCGACAAGGTCGTTTTGGATAAGCCCGTGGCTAAGAGTTCTTCTCCCCTTAAGCTGGAGGCTGTGCAATGAGTGAAGAGACAAAAACCTTCCAGATCCAATCGTCGGCGCTGTCAGACCGCGGATTGAACGAGCGGCGCCCGCTGAACGAGGACGCATTTTTGCACGACCGCGAACGTTCGATCTTCGCGGTAGCCGATGGTGTAGGTGGTGCAGAAGCTGGTGAAGTCGCGTCGCAGACGGCGATCGAAGTACTCGACGAGGCCTTCCGTCACCAGAGCGATGGTGACGTCGAGGATCTGATGGAGCTCGCGATTCAACGAGCAAACGCCTCGATTCACCAGATGGCCCAGGAGCACGCAAAGTTTTCGATGATGGCGACGACGATCGTCGCTCTTCATCTCAACGGCAACGTCGCGACGTTCGGACACGTCGGCGATTCACGTCTTTATCGCCTGTCGCCTGACGGAAAACTTCATCGCGAAACTGAAGATCACTCGATCGTCGAAGAAGAAGTGCGCGCCGGGAGAATGACACCGGAACAGGCGGCAAATCATCCGAGCAAGAACG
>Ga0157373_10004057_pt1 | contig 11034 bp, 12 predicted proteins | sample C65metaG_FD_113460 | JGI IMG/M metagenome (GOLD analysis project Ga0157373, IMG submission 113460) | Corn rhizosphere microbial communities from Kellogg Biological Station, Michigan, USA - C6-5 metaG | ecosystem: Host-associated > Plants > Roots > Rhizosphere > Soil | place: USA: Michigan...
AGAAGGCTGCTCCCGCGAGCACAGTCTCGCCTCCACACAGCGCCACCAGCGAACCCCAAAGAGGCACGCCGCGCACGAACGACTTGGTGCCGTCGATCGGGTCGATGATCCAGCGTCGCGACGCACCGGCGCGTTCCTCGCCGAATTCCTCGCCGAGCACACCGTCGTCGGGGAACCGCTCGCGCACCCAGGCACGTGCGGCCTGCTCCGCCGCGCGGTCGGCGGCGGTGACGGGTGAGCCATCCGCCTTGCGTTCGACGCGAAGCGACGAGCGATAGTGCTGCAGTGCCACGCCGCCAGTGAGCCGCGCCAGCTCTTCGACCGCCGCGAGCAACGTGTTGTCGGGTGCTTCATCGACGCTCGTCATGCGCTGCGCACCGGCAGGCCGGCCTCCTCGACCGCGCGCTTCACGACCCGCACGGTGGTCACGCCATCATGAAGGATACCGGCAAGGAGCGCCGCGTCCGCGCCAGCCTCGAGTGCGTCGCACACGTGCGAGGCGGAGCCGGCACCACCCGAGGCGATGACCGGTACCTTCACTGCCCCCGACACGGCGCGCGTCAGCGCCACGTCGTAACCCGTACGCGCACCGTCGCGATCGATGCTGGTGAGCAGAATCTCGCCGGCACCGTGGGCCACGCACTCACGGGCCCACGCCACGGCGTCGAGCTCCGTGCGTTCGCGGCCCCCCTTCACGTACACGCGCCAGCAATCGTCTTCCTGCTTCGCATCGATGCTGGCGACGACGCATTGCGCGCCGAACCGATCGGCCGACTCGGTCAGCACCTCCGGGTTGCGCACCGCGGCGGAGTTGATGCTCACCTTGTCCGCACCAGCCCGAAGCGCGAGTCCGACATCGTCCGCCGAGCGGATGCCGCCCCCGATGGTGAGCGGCACGAACAGTCGTTCCGCCGTTCGGCGAGCGACGTCGAACAGCGTGGCACGTTCTTCGGCGCTCGCGGCGATGTCGAGGAATACGATTTCATCCGCGCCTTCCACCTCGTAGCGCGCGGCGAGCGCCACCGGGTCGCCGACGTCGCGCAGGTTCACGAAACCCGTGCCCTTCACCACTCGCCCGGCCTCCACGTCGAGACACACGATGATCCGCCGTGAAAGCATCGCTCAATCCTCCTCCACGCGAAGCGCCACGCTGCCTTTCGTACTGAAGACGGCACCTGAATCAGCCAACGCGTCGCGAACGGCGAGCCCAAGGGCCTTGAATGCTGCCTCGACGACATGGTGCCGGTCGCGGCCGCGCAGCACACGCAGGTGCAGCGTGACACGTGCGTGATCGCTGAACGAACGCATCCAATGGTCGTAGAGGGTGCTCGGCAGCGGGCCGCGATAGTATGGCCGTCCGCCGAGGTCGAGCGCACAATGCACGAGGGCGTCATCCATTGGAAGCGTGCGGTCGCCGTAACGGGCCGCGGTGGCGGGCAGTACCGCGGCGAGCGCGGAGCCGACGCAGATGGCCACGTCCTCGATCAGGTGGTGTGGCAGGTCGCCGGTCGCCCGTACGGCGAGATCGAGCCCTGCGTAGCGCGCGAAGGTGACGAGCATGTGGTCGAGGAACGGCTCGCCCGTGCTCACGGTCGCTTCGCCAGTACCAGGCGCGAGCTCGCAGCGGATCGTCGTTTCCTTCGTCTCGCGAACGATGACGGTCATGAATTCACCCGATTCAAGCAGTGCGACGAACGAGTCACTGGCCGTACTCGCCGGCCACGACCACGGGGTCGAGTGTGCCGGTATAGAGCGCCATGCCGATCACCACGCCGGCGATGCCGCGATGTTCGAGCGCCCGCAGATCCTGCATCGACGACACGCCGCCGGCGGCGAATACCGGGAAGTGCGACGCCTCACCGACATCCTCCATGAGCGGGAGGTCGGCACCTTGCAACTGTCCTTCGCGGTGCACCGCGGTCACGAGGATGCCGCCAAGCGGATACGCATTGAGAGTCTCGACCGCATCGATGATGTCGAGCGGCAGCGTGCGCACCCAGCCGCGCGTCGTGACGCGGCGCTCGCGCACGTCGCACGCGACGACGATCACTCCCGGGTGCCGGCTCGCGAGCTCGGCGATCCAGTCTTCCTCCTCCAGGGCACGCGTACCGACGATGATCCGGCTGGCACCGGCGTCGAGCAGCTCGTCCGCCTGCTCGGTCGACCGGACGCCGCCTCCCACCTGCACCGGGATCGTCGACTCGACGAGGAGCTCACGCACGACCGGCAGGTTGGAGCCGCGCCCAGTCGCGGCGTCGAGATCGACGACGTGCAGCCAGGAGAAGCCATAGCGCGCCCACGACGCCGCGACCTCGATCGGGTCGTCGAGCCGGACGCGCTCCTGCTGAAAGGAGCCGCCCACGAGCTGGACACATGCACCTTCGCGCAGGTCCACGGCGGGAATGGCGATCACGTAGTTCTCCCTGGAAGAAGGGCGTCAGCGAGCAGCTGGCGCAGGAAGAGCACCCCGGCTGCGGAGCTCTTCTCCGGATGAAACTGCACGCCGGTCGCCGACCCCGCGCGCACGATGGCTGGAAAGCGATCGGTCTCGTGTGTCGTCCATGCCGCTACCACGGCTCGGTCAGCCGGACGACACACGAAGCTGTTGGCGTAATAGACCGTCGTCGGCGGTGCGACGGACAGCGTGCCCGCATCGGACGGCTCGACGGAGTTCCATCCGATGTGGGGCACCCGATCTGCGCGCAGCCGCTGGACGCGTCCGGCGATGATGCCAAGCCCATTTCCTTCGCCTTCATCGCTGGCGTCGAACAGCAACTGCATGCCGAGACAGATCCCGATCATGGGCAAGCCATGACGAATGGCATCGCGCATCGCGTCGCGGCCAGGTGCAAGGCGCTGCGCGGCCGCGCCGAAGGCGCCCACTCCCGGAAGGACGAGCAGGTCGGTATCGATCGAGCGCACCGGGTCGGTCTCGATGGCAACCTCGACTGCTGGCTCGGCGAGCGCCTTGGCGAGCGAGTGCAGATTGCCGGCGCCGTAATCGAAGATGGTCACTCGCATGATCGCAGCTCCACCAACGTTCCCGTGAGGGCGTCGAGAAAGCGCTGCATCGACTCCCACGGTGCCATGCCGACGCGGAGCGCCGAACCGCCGGCGACGGAGAGCAGGCGTGGTTCACGCGGCAAAGCGGTGAAGCACCGGACAAGCACCTTCTGCTCCCGCAGCCGTTCAGCGACGCGCGACGCCTGCGGTGTGGGAAGGCAGACGAAGTTCGCCGCCGACGGAAGCGGCGGGAACCCCAGCCTGGTGAGTGCGACGGCGACGCGCTCACGTATCTCGACAGCAAGACGCGCGTGCCGCTGCACCCAGCCGAGCGCATCTTCGCCGTCGGCGAGCGCCGCGTGGACGGCGCGTTCAGCGAGGACGCTCACCTTGTAAGGTCCGCGTGCCCGCTCGACCATGCCGATCACGTCAGGCGCACCAGCGGCATACCCGACGCGCAACCCAGCGAGCCCGAACGCCTTGCTGAAGGTGCGCACCACGAGCAGCCGCTCGTACCGGCCGGCGAGATCGGCGAAGCTCTCTGGTGCGAACTCCGCGTATGCCTCGTCGAGAATGACGATACCCTTCGCGTGGCGGGCGACATATTCGACCGCAGCGCGCGACACCGGTGTGGCAGTTGGATTGTTGGGCGAGCAGAGGTAAGTGATCTTCGCGCCGGTTTCCACCAGCCGATCGACGTCGAGGTCGAAATTGTCCGCGTACGACACCGGTACGCCCTCGAGCCCGTTCAGCCGAGCAAAGAGCGGGATCATGGAGAACGTGGGCGACGAGAAGGCGAGCCGATCGCCGGGAGACCCGAAGGCGCGCATCGCGGCATCGAGCACGTCGTCGGAGCCGCAGCCGGTCACGACGCGCACGCCAGGCACGGTGTCGAGGCCGAGGTAGCGAAGGAGCGCCGGGGCGAGTGACTCCGAACGCGGCGACGGATAGTGCGACACGAGCGCCGCCGATGGCTCGGCCATGGCACGCAGCGCTGCTGGCGGAGCACCCCACGCGTTGACGCTGTCGCTCAGGTCCAGTGCGTCGTCAACGACCGCCGGCGTGTACAGGGGAAGCGTACGCACCTCTTCGCGGGCGAGCGAGGAGAGATCGCAAGCCGACATGCTCATGCCGCATCTCCCGCACGCCATCCACGCGCCGCGGCCGCGTGGGCGGGCAACCCTTCGGCGTCGGCGAAGATGCCGACGTCCTCGGCGAGTCGCGCAGCGGCGGACGGACTCACACGCTGGTACGTGGTCCAGCGCACGAAATCGAGCGTGGAGAGTCCGGAGTACGAACGCGCAAGGCCGCCGGTGGGCAGTACGTGATTGGCGCCCGTCATGTAATCACCGAACGCCACCGAACTGCTCGCGCCGATGAACACGGTGCCGACGCCGCGAAGGCGAGCGAGGGCCGGGTTCGTGTCCGCCACCAGCAACAGCAGGTGTTCGGCGGCGTAGGCGTTGGCCAGGGCAATCGCCTCGTCGAGATCCGTTGCGACGAGTACTGCGCCCTGCCCTGACAGTGCGGCTGCGGCAATCGCGGCTCGTGGCTGCAGCGCAAGCTGGGTTGCCAGCTCCTCCACGATACGCTGTGCAAGGCCTTCACTCGTGACCACGGCGACGACGGCCGCGAGCGGGTCATGCTCCGCCTGGGCCAGCATCTCCCGCGCAACGAGCGTCGCATCGGCCGATGCATCGCACAGGACGAGCAGCTCGCTCGGCCCCGCGGGGGAATCGATGGCGACGGCGTTCGCGACCTGCAACTTGGCTTCCGCCACGAACGCGTTGCCGGGCCCGACGATGAGATCCACGCGCGGCACGCTCGTGGTGCCGAATGCCATGGCGGCGATGGCACCTGCACCGCCGAGCGCGAACACGCGGCCTGCACCGGCCAATGCCGCGGCGGCGAGCACGACACCGGATGGCCGGCCGGAGGCGCGATCGGGTGGCGAGCAGAGCACGATGTCGGCTACTCCCGCTACGCGCGCCGGCACGACTCCCATCAGGACGCTGCTCGGATACGCGGCACGGCCGCCTGGCGCATACACGCCAACACGGGCGAGTGGATCGGGCCGCCGGCCGATGACGATGCCCGGCTCGCTCTCCGTCTCCTGTGCGACAGGCAGGAAGGCCTGATGTACACGTTCGAGATTCGCTGCCGAACGTTCCATGCTGCGACGGAGTGCTGGGTCGAGATCGTCGAGGGCACGCTGCCACTCCCTGGGCGGAACCTCGAGCGAATCGAGCGATACGCCATCGAAGGCAAGCGCCAGGGCGCGAAGCGCATCGTCGCCATCCTCACGCACGCGGCGGACGATCTCCGCCGTGCGTTCACGAACCGCCGGGTCGGCGCTCAGCGAGCGGTCGAACAGTGCACGACGATCCGCGGCGGAGAGATCGTCGCCGCGTCCGAACCAGCGCACGACGGCCGATGTCACGGTGTGCTCGCTCATGCCATCAACCGCTCGATGCGCGTGACCAGAATCCCTTCGGCACCAAGCGCCTTGAGGTCGGCGACCGTGCGGTAGATGGTGGCGGCGGAGACGACGGCGTGCACGGCCACGTGTTCACCGCCATTCAGGATGTCGATGACGGTGGGGCCATTGAGGCCGGGGACGACCTGGCGCACGGCATCGAGCCGAGCGCGGGGTACGTTCGCCATGACGTAGCGGCGTCCACGCGCAGCAATGACGCTGGTGAGGGCAGCGACAAGCTCGTCGAGTGCGCGAGCGTGAGCGGAGTCGCGCTGGCCGCCAGGCGCGGCGATGAGGCGAGTGGACGACTCGAGCACCGTGGCGATCTCGTGCAGGCCGTTCACCCGCAACGTCGAGCCGGTGGAGACGAGATCCACAATCACGTCGGCAATCCCGATGTGAGGTGCGATCTCCGCGGCACCGGACACCGGCACGACTTCCACGGCTTGGCCACGCTGGCCGAAGAACTCGCGCGTGAGGCGAGGAAATACCGTGGCCACCCGTGTGCCGGGGGCGAGGTCGTCGAGCGCCGTGATGCCCGTATCTTCGGTGGCCGCAACGGCAAGATGACAACGGCCGAATTGCAGGTCGGCGAGCTCGTCGAGCGCGCGACCCGATTCGCGCACGAGATCGAAACCAGTCACGCCAGCGTCGGCGGCGCCGTCGGCGACGAATTCAGGAATGTCGCGCGCGCGTACGAACAGCGCCTGGAATTCGCCGCCGAGCGAGGCGGTGAGCGCGCGCGGGCCGGCGGCGCGCACTTCGAGGCCGGCGTCGGTGAACAGCTCGCGCGTTTCGTCGGCGAGGCGTCCCTTGTTGGGCAGAGCGATGCGAAGCATGTGAATGGCTGTTGCGGCCTCGAGAAGTATCGTCGCCGACGTGGCACCCGCGGCGGCCAAACGAAAAAGGCCCGTCCAGCTGGACGGGCCATGAGTCGACCGGCAGAGTGCCGGGAGACGAGAGAATGTCTGTCTGCCTACCCGTGCACGCGCGCGTCGCCCCGACCCGTCGGGCCGTGATGATGGTGGCGATGATGCGCGCGGAAGGAAGACATGCACGGAAGGTAGCGCGCGACTTCGGTATTCGTCAACGTCGCGGCGCGCGCTGTGCAACGCGGAGGATCGGGCGACGCGGCGATGAATTGCGTGTCGCTCGCCTTGTGAATAAATTCACAAAAACCGACGGGGCCCCGTCGGCCAGTACTTTCACGATCCAGGATTTTGGAGGCCTTCAGAAATGCGGTTCTACGGTATTGCAGTGCTCGCAGGCGCGGTGGTGCTCGGTGCATGCGGCGGTGAGAAGCAGCCTGTTGCCGATACCACGGCGGCCACCACGGGCGCGGCGACCACGACGGCGACGACTCCGGAAGCGGGTGCGCCTGCTGCGGGTGCTGCCGGCGCGGTGGCGGCGGCTCCGGCCACCGGCACCACGCACGAAGTGAAGATGATTGGTGACGCGAAGGGCTATCGCTTCGAGCCGGCTGATCTCACCGTCAAGCAGGGCGATGCCATCAAGTTCATCATGGTATCCGGCGGCCCACACAACGTCGCGTTCCTCAACCTGACGGACCCGACCACGAAGGCCCAGCTCAATGCGAACATGCCTGGCCAGCACATGGCCGAGGATTCCAGCCCGTTGCTGATGAACCCGAATGAGGCCTACACGATCTCCTTCGCGAAGATTCCCGCGGGCAAGTATGACTACGACTGCACGCCGCACGCGGCGATGGGGATGAAGGGCACGATCACGGTCCAGTAAGCCGGACCCGATCACCCGCGTGATTCGACGGGGTGGGTGCCGCTGGCACCCACCCCGTCGCGCATCGCATCACATCGCGGCAGTGGCCCGCCGCGTGCGCTACTACGTGGCGCTGCAACTCACCGCTCGCCAGATCCTCTCCCGCGCATGCCCCGACGCCGTCGCCCCGTTCGCAGACGTCCTACGCCACCGCTCCCGTCCCGGGCAGCGTGGATGGCGGCGCGGGCGCGCAACGCACTGCGCCGACCGGTGTTCATCGGCACGGTCAGCATCGTCATCTTCGCTGCTGCGCTGATCGCCATCGTGGTCGTGCCGCAACAGGCGCGCCGTGCGGCCAGCGCGCTGCGGCCGGCAGCGAGCTCGCGTCCCGACACGGAGCCCACGGTCACCGCGCTGCGCCTCGCCCAGCGGCAGGTGGCGAGCGCCGATTCCGCCGCCGTCGTTGCGCGCACGCAGATCGCACAGATGATCTCGGCCGCCGCGGCCGCCGCGGCCGCCGACATCACGGCGGGTGGTTCGGCCCTGAGCCCTGACGTGAGCAACCGCCGCGACTCGCTCTCCGCCGACGTCGCGTTGCTCACTCGACTGCTCGCACGCGCCGAGAACGCGCCGCTGCTCGCATCGTACCGTGCACTCGCCGAGGCGCCGCCAATGCAGTCCGACGTGCGCGTGAAGCAGCTGCTCGACACGCTGGTGGAGATCGAGCGTGAGCGTGACAGCTACAACGCCGTCGGCGGGGTGGATCCGGTCTTCGTCGCTCTCACTGCGCGCGCCAACGAGCTCGGTCACAGCATCGAAGTGCTCGCTGACGCGCGCCGAGTGGTTACACAACGCGCGCTGGACTCCCTGGCACCACCCCCGCCAGCCATCGCGGCCATCAGCACCGCGCCACTGCCCGATACGATGGCACGCCTCAAGGCCGCCGACACCGCGCGCAACGTGGCGGCCGAAGTCGCAGCACGGCTCGCACGCGAACGTGCCGAGCTGCGTGCGCTCGATGTGCGTGAAGCACGGGCGCGTGAGCTTGCGAACGTGGGTGCATCGCCGCCGGCGATGCTTGCCGCGGCCCTGGTGTTCGGTGCGATGCTCGGTTTCGGCGCCGCACTCTTCGACGAAGTTCGGCATCCGCGCGTGGCCAATGCGTACGAGATCGAGCGAGCCACGGGAATGCGCGTGCTCGGCGTGATCAAGCCACTTCCACGCTCTCCCGAGCGGGGGCGGCGTGCGTCGGACCGTGAAGGGCCACCCTATATCGATCCCGGTGCCGACGGGCACCAGCTGATCTACCTCAGCGTGGCCACCGCGGGTGCGAACGTGGTGATGGTCACCATCACGGGCGACAGCCCGGCGGTGAGCGCCGTCGTGGCGATCAACTTCGCCGCGATCGCCGCCCAGGAGGCACGCGACACGCTACTGGTGGATACCGACACGACGTCCTCCGCCGTCGCCTCGGCGCTCAGGCTGCCAGCCAGCGCCGGCGTGCGCGGTCTCGTGGATGGCAGCGCTGGCTGGCCCGACGCCACGCGTGTAACGCGCATCGGGCGCGATCGCACGATCGACGTCGTGCCGAGCGGCGAAGGCGCGCTGCCACTCGACGGCGTGGTAACCCTGCTCCAGCGTGATGCCGCGCGCCTTGCACGGCGATACGACGCGGTCGTGGTCGTCGGTGCGCCCGAACAGGTTGGCGGTGGACTCGCCGCGGCATTGCCCATTCCCGACGTCGTGTACTGCGCGCGCGCCGGCCACACACCGATCGCGGAGCTCAAGAAGCGTGTCGAGGAAATTGCGCGGAGCGGCGGCACGATCCGTGGGGTCGTGCTGTGGGACGCGCCGGATCCCGTGCTGTACGAGGTGAAGCCGGCCGAGCGCGTCGAACGCGAGCCGGTTCCCGCCACGGCCTGACCGCGGCGCGTCACGCACTCCCATGCACGCTGGCAGCGCGCTAGCCTTCGCGCATGTCATTCATGTGGGCGGACACCCTGCTCGCCGCGGAAGGCGCGCACCTGCTACGGCTGCTGCTGTGGGGCGCGGCGAGCCTGCTGGTGGGTACGGGATTACTGGCCTGGCTTCGCCTCGGCGCGCGACGCTCGACGCTGCTCGAGCAGTTCGCCGTCCAGACCGCCGCGTGGGGCACGGCGGAGATCGCGCTCGCCGCACTCGCGCGCGCTTCGCTCGGCATTCGTGACCTCGCCGGTGCGACGCGCCTCGATCGGCTGCTCTGGCTCAACCTCGGCTTCGACGCCGGGTATGTGATGCTCGGCCTCGCAGTCGCCATCATCGGCTGGCGGCTCGCGCGCCACCTGGGCTACGTGGGCGCGGGGATCGCCATCGTCGTGCAGGGGGGAGCGCTCGCCCTGCTCGACCTCACCTTCGCGCTCCAGGTCTCGCGCTAGATGACCGGGCTCACGAGCGACAATGGCTGAGGAAACACTCGACCTGCGCGGTGTCCCGAAGCCGGACGCCTATCGGCAGCTCGACGAGCATGTCCGTGCCGTACTCGCGGGCGTGTGCGACGATGTGGCGGCGATGGCGACGATGAGCGCGCTGATTCACCACGCCTTCGGCTTTCTCTGGACCGGCTTCTATCGGGTGGTCGAGCCGGGCGTGTTGCTGCGCGTCGGCCCTTATCAAGGGACGCTCGGCTGTCTCGAAATCCAGGTCGGCCGCGGCGTGTGCGGCACCGCGGCCGCGGAGCGACGCACGGTGATCGTGCCGGACGTGCAGGAGTGTCCCGGACACATTACCTGCTACGCCCGGTCGCGCTCCGATATCGTCGTACCCGTGACTGGCCGATCGGGGATGCTGATCGCCGTGCTGGACATCGATTCGGACCAGGTCGGCACCTTCAGCGACGAGGATCGAGAAGGGCTCGAGCGCATCGTCCGCTGGTTCGCGACGGAGAGCGAGTAGGCGCGCACGCTCGGACCGTGCGGCGCGGAACGGAGCGCACTATCTTTCAGGTCCCTCCCACCGCTCTGCGCCGCGTATCGGCGTTCCGTTGTCCCGTGATGTGACGATGACCCGCGGCTATTCCGACCGCATCAATCACGCATTCGCCTTTGCGGCGAAGCACCACGATCGCCAGGTGCGCAAGGGCACGCGCCTGCCCTACCTGACGCATCCGGCAAATGTGGCCGTGATCCTCACGCGCTACGACCAGGATGAGGAAACGGTGGTTGCCGGGATCCTGCACGACGTGATCGAGGACTGCGTGCGTGATGGCTACACGCGTGCCATGCTCGAACAGCGGATCGGCGACAAGTTCGGCGGCGTCGTGCTGGACACCGTGCTTGCCGTGACCCATCGGCAGACGGACGAAGACGGCGTGGAGCTGTCGAGTGATGAGCGGAAGGACGACTATCTCGCGCGGCTGGCCGACGCACCGGAGCCGGCACGGTGGGTGTGTGCCGCTGACAAGATCCACAACGGCAGCTCGATCCTGGCCGACCTGGATCGTACGATCGATCCCGACACCGTCTGGTCGCGATTCAACGTCGGACGATCGGGAACGGTGCGATGGTATCGCCGCGTCTATGAGCGACTGCGGGAGCTGGGCTTCAGTGCGCCGATCATGGACGAGCTGCGCCAGGTGGCGGAGGAGCTCGAGGCGCGCGGCGCGGATTCGCCGACGGGAGCAGGACGCGCCGGCTGACGCGCCCTGCCCTGCACCGACTCAGCTTGCCGCGACGAGTGATCCGGAGGACGCGCTCGCATAAGTGCGCGCGACGTACTCATCGAGGATGACGAGGAACTCCTGCACGATGTGGTCGCCCTTGAGCGTGGTGACGAGCTTCCCG
>Ga0157373_10004058_pt1 | contig 11032 bp, 7 predicted proteins | sample C65metaG_FD_113460 | JGI IMG/M metagenome (GOLD analysis project Ga0157373, IMG submission 113460) | Corn rhizosphere microbial communities from Kellogg Biological Station, Michigan, USA - C6-5 metaG | ecosystem: Host-associated > Plants > Roots > Rhizosphere > Soil | place: USA: Michigan...
CTTCAGACGAACTCTTCAGGGCCTTCCTCGAAGGCGCCGGCGTGCCCGACGTGGCCGGCCAGCAGCCGCTGGATGCCGAAGCCATGCGGCGCCTCGGCCGGCTCATGCGCGCGTTCACCGACGGCACCATCGAGCTGCTCTCGTCGCGCGCCATGCTCAAGCGCGAAGTGCGTGCCGAGATCACGATGATCGTCGACGAGGAGAACAACCCCTTCAAGATCCTTCCCAACGGCCGCGCCGTGCTGATGCAGATGTTCGGCGCGCGCATGCCCGGCTTCCTGTCGCCCGAGGCCGCCGTGCACGACGCGCTCGGCGACCTGCAGTCGCATCAGCTCGGCATGGTGGCCGGCATGCGCGCCGCGCTGCTCACGGTGCTCAAGCGCTTCGATCCCGCGGCGCTCAACACCGCCACGCCGCACGACGGCGGGCTGGGCGAAAAACTGTTGCCCGGCGGCCGCGAGGCGCGCCTGTGGCGCCAGTTGCAGAAGCTGCATGCAGAAACCACCGCGGCCGTCGAGGACGACTTCCAGGCCGTCTTCGGCCGGGCCTTCCAGCAGGCCTACGACAAGGAGATGGAACGCTTGAAGGAGGCACGCCGTGCTTGAGACCACCCCCCGCGCGTTCGCGGTGCCCATCTCGACCTCGCAGTTCTCCTGCGTCGGCGAGCGCAGCGGCAACCAGGATGCGATCGGCTACCACCTCGATGAATACAGCGCCTGCTTCGTCGTGAGCGACGGCGTGGGCGGCAACGCGGGCGGCGAGCTGGCCGCGCGCATCGCGGTCGATACTGCGCTCAACACCTTCGTCGACAACCCTTCGGTGGCGCAGCACGACATCCTGCAGGCCGTGAAGGCCGCCAACGACGCCATCCTCGCCAAGCAGCGGGAGCTGGCCGACCAGAGCCGCATGAGCGCGACCATCGTCTCGCTGTTCGTGGACCGCACCAGCGGCCAGGCCTGCTGGGCCCACGTGGGCGACAGCCGCCTCTACTGGTTCCGCCGCGGCGCGCTGATGCAGCGCACCGAGGACCACAGCCTTTCGGAGCGCTCGGGCGAAGCCGCCCTCGGCAACGGTGCCAACGGCGGCGAACGCCTGGTGAAGACCAACCTGCTGTACCGCGCGCTCGGCGCCCGGGCCACGGCGGAAACCACCGTATCGACGCCGCAGCGCCTGGCCGATGGCGACGCGTTCCTGCTGTGCACCGACGGCCTGTGGCAGCTCATTTCGCAGCAGGTGATGGAACGCTCGCTGCAGCTGGCCGACAGTGCCGAGGAATGGCTCGCACTGCTGCGCCGCGCGGCCGAAGCCAAGGCGGACGAGTCGCGCGACAACTATTCGGCGCTGGCGGTGTGGGTGGGGTTTCCGCAGCAGGTGACGCTGGCGGGGACGGCGCGGCCGGCGGCATGACAAGCTCCGCTCGCCACTCTCAGGCGGCGAGCATCAGCACCTTGAACTGGCTCGGCACGATGCGCATGCCGACCATGTTGGTGGAATTCTGCAGCGTCAGGCTCGTCATCCGGGTGGCAGGAGTTCCCTTGAGAAGAACGGTAAAGGCGCCCGTCAGATGGCGGGACTGGCCCATGACCGTTTGCGACACCACACCCATGGCGACGCCCGCGTTGTCGCCGTTGGTCAGTGGCGTGACGGTGGCCATGTTGTGCGCCGGCGTGCACATGTAGAGGATGTTGTACGCGTTCGGTATGGCCGTCGGACCCAGCGCGAAATCCGGATAGGGGATCGGAATGGCCGGCGGCGTCTTGCACACATCGGGGAATGCGAGATCCATTCCCATCATCTGGCAGTTGGCGAACATGCGTTTCTCCTTGGATCCATGAATATCAGCCCATATGAATCTGCTTGGCATCGACCTTGACGATTTCTTTCGCCGTCACGACGGTGTTCTTGCCATGCAAACGCGCCGTCTCCGCGGCTTCGTAGTCGATGCGTCCCGCACGCAAATGCTCCACGTCCTCGGTCATGCGAAATGCCGTCTTGCTCAGATGCACGAGACGGTCCATCACGGCTTCGTAGACCCTGCCGATCACACGGATCGAAAGCACGGTGGTCACCGCCTCCTGTCCCTGATATTGGAGCCGGTCCACCCGGCAATCGGCATCTTCAGCGTTGATTCTGAGGTGCGGTGCATCCAGGCTCAGGCCTTGTTCGCCACGCATCGCGATGTGCGTCGAGCTCTCGACGGTGACCGCTCCGCGCTCCGAAGCGAGCGTCATGTCTCCCGCCACATCGATGCGCGACGCGCTTGCGTCGGCCTGCTCCGCCACTGCCGTCAGGTAAAGGCGGGTTGCGTCGGGCCCCGTCACCAGCACGGTGTCACCGACGGCCGGGCGCAGCAGGCAGCTCGCTGCCCGTGCGCATCGCAGCAGTTGCCGGCGTTCGGTCTGCACGCTGTAGATTCCCCCGGGCAAGACGCCCGTGACGATGCCGATGGTGTTGACCATTCCGCCCTGCTCGGACGCATGCGCGGCTTCGCGTGGTGAATCGTCACGAATGGCCGTCACGGAGGAAACGCGTGTGGTCATGATGAAGTTTCCAGTTTCAAGAGGGATATGCGCCCGGACGCGCGAGGCGGCGTGCCGAGAACTCCTCGGCGGCAAACAGGTCGGGGTCGTTCAACAGCAAGCCACCACGGTCGCCATATCTCGTTCCCCCCTGTTGCGCGCGGTGAACCTTGGTGCGCAGGAAGCGAGCGCCCCGCAGATCGGCACCACGCAGATCGGCGTGAGAAAAATCGGCGTATGTAAGGTCCGCCCTTGCGAAGACGGCATGGCTGCAGCTGGCACGCTGGAAGATGCACTGCTCCAGTTTCGCGTCGGAGAAATCGGCTCCGCGCGCCTGTACCTCGACCCAGATGCTCTGATTGAAATGGGCGCCGCGGCAACCGACGCCATCGAGCTTGGCCGACGGAAAGAGGCATTGGGGCGCATGGACCCGGTTCAGGCTCGCACCTTCGAGCTTGGCGCCCTTGAAGTTGCATTGCACAAGCATGGACTCGTCAAAATCGCATCCGTCGAGTTCTGCGTCGATGAACTGGCAAAGCAGGAACTTCTGCGCATTGAATCTCTGTCCCGAGAGCTTGGCCTCGGAGAAGACAGCCTTGTCGAACCGGCTGCCACGGAAGATTGCCGATCGAAGATCTGCCCGGTAGAACACTGTCTTGTGCAGGAGCGTCGTGGAAAAGTCGGTGGCATCGAGCGAGGTCTCGGAGAACACCAGGGCTTCCGACAGCACATTGACGAACGAGGCGCGGTCGAGCGTGCAGTTGGCGAAAGAGGCAACGCCGGCATTTGCGTCATCGAGCTTTGCGCCGGCCAGTCCACATTGGTAGAAGGCGGCACCGTCGAGCGTGGCGCCGACCATCCGGATCCCGGTTGCATCGCAATGCTCGAATGCACAACGGTCCACATGCGCGGCATCAAGCCGGGCCCCGGCAAGCTTGCACTGCTTGAAGATGCTCGCATCGAGCTTGGCACCGGACAGATCGGCATCACTCAGATCGGTCTCCAGGAAAATGGCACCCGTGAGGTCCATGCCCCGAAAGTCGAGCGCTTGAAGTTGCTTCCGAGCGATCGTTTCTCCGCCATGGATCATCGCCTGCACACTGGCCGGGGTCATTCCACCTTCTCTTTCTTGCGCAAGGGAACTGTCTTGACCTGCTCGACATAGGCACCGTCGAAAAGCGTTCTGTCATCGATGAGACATTGCGACAGGTCCGCCCTGAACAGGTTGGCACGACGCAGGTCCGTGGACACGAGCACCGCCTTCTGCAGGATGGCGCCGCTGAGATCGGCATCCAGCAGCGACGCCCGGGTCAGGTCCGAACGCACGAACATCGCGCCCTTGGCGTCGGCACCCTCCAGGTTCGTGCGATGCATCGATGCCCCGGAGAAGTCGCTGTTCTCGATCCGCGCATTCGCAAAGTCCGCTTCGTCCAATGCAATACCACGCAGGCTGCAGTCGCGCAGCATGGCGCCTCGAAAGCAGACCTTCCTCAAGCTGCTCTCTCCCACGAAGCAGGTGGTCGTCAAGTGTGCGGCCGAGAAATCGAGACGGCCTGCGCCATCGGTGTTGACCCATCCGCATGAATCGAGCTCGGCGTGCGCGAAGCTCAGTTCGTTGACATCGCAATCGATCCACGACATCTTGTGAATCCGTGCGTGGTCGAAGCGCACGCCATGCATCACGGACTTCTCCAGCACATGGGCATAGGAGATGGCGGCACGTTCGAAGCTGCACCTCTCCAGGTGCACGGTCATGAAATTCAGCTCCTCCATGGTCGCATCAGAAAAATTGCATCCCTTGGCAACCATCTTGTCGAGCACCATCTTCATGAAGCGCGCACCCGAGAAATCCGCATCCTCGCATCGTGCCAATGCCATGTTGGCACGATCGAAAATCGCACGGCGCATCGACGTGCGATGCAGGCGCGCTCTCGCCAGCACCGCTTCGCTGAAGTCGGCATCGTCGAGCCTGCTATTGCTGAAGTCCACGCCCTCGAGGAGTGCTCGATGCCATCGGGTGCCGTGAAGGTCCATGTTCGACAGGTCGGCACCGGTCAGATCCATGTCCGAGAAATCGCGCGAACCCGCGAGCACGCGCTCGATTTCGGCCCGTGCCCTGTCGGACTCGTCGGGCGGCATGGCGTCGGCCGCGTCCTGGTACTGCGCCATGCTGCGATAGCTCGCGAGCAATCCTCTTTTTGCCTCGGCCGTCACCCTCCTGAGTTCCGCGAGGCTCTCCGGGGGCGCGGGCGGCGCGCCTACCGCCGCAGAAACACCCGAGATTCCGTCTACGAAAGGCCGGGGGTCGAACCGCGGAGGCCCCTTGCCCTTGGCCGCTTCTGCTTTCGCGAGAAAGGTCGAGGTATCGAAGCCAAGCTTTCTCGATTGGACCGCATTGGCATCGGCGGCCTTGCCGATGGCCTCCCGCCCCTTCGCCAGCTTCTCCCGCTGCTCCTGCACCATGGCTTTCATCTTCTGCACATAGGCCGGGATCTCATGCAGCTTGGGCGGGGTGGTGATCGGCGGGGGCGGCAGGGCGAACTTGGCCGGATCTCCGCCGCTCGCCTTGAATGCTTCGGCCAGTTTGGCTTGGGCACGTTCGGCGCGAACTTTCATGTTGCGGGTGAGCGGGTCGGCGTCCCTGTCTTCTTCCTGGCTGTTCTCGAGCCACTGCCCAATCGAGTTCGGCGGCAGCAATTGATCGTCGCGCAATGCGTAGAGTGCGCCGTTCTCGGGATCGCAGCGCTGAATCAATACATCGCGGTACGAAGCCAAAGGCCGTTCCGACCCACCTTCCTCCATGGCAGCCATGACGTGGCTGATGTCGGATGCGTCGTCTTCCTCGATGCCGATGCTGCCGTGGTACACCAGCGCGACCTGCTCTCGATGGGGAAAAAACCAGGCCGTCGTGAGCCGCAGCGAGACTTCGTCAAAAATGCCCGACGCCAGTTGCCGGTTCTTTGCTTCACGGACGATGAACCCTCGCGCCTGCCAGTCGGGCAGGCGGCCGCGTTGCACCGGATCCTCCGGATGCATGTTCAGGATCTCGTAGCTGGCACCGGCCAGGCCGCGTTCGCCCAGCGCCAGCCACTGGTCTTCGGAGGCTGCATTGAAGTAGCCCCAGTCCATGTCCCTCGCGAAACCGGGATAGAGGTTCTGCTTCCAATGCTCGTCGTAGTCGCGCCCCATCTTGCGCATCCGCGAAGGCCTTGCCACATCGATCGGGCCGAAGCCTGCGGGTGCAGGCACCTGGCCCGGCCGCCACAGCAGTCCGTTCGCGTGTTCGATGTTGGGCACGCGCCGCACTTTCAACCCCTCGACGATGTCATCGTCATGTCCGATGCCCAGGGGGTTTTCTGCGAATCCCGGGCCCCCGAAGGCCTTGCGCCAGTCAAGGCGGATCGCATCGAATGGCTGGGGCGCGGTCGCCCGGCCGTCGATCCAGAATCGGTCGCCGAACACCAGGAGCGTTTTCTTGCGCGCCCCGACTTGCACGCTCACTGCACAGCGAGACTTGTCCGGCTGGTGCGCCGTGTGCGCAAAGCCCGATACGATGAATTCGGCATTGTCCTTGGGCATGCCGAGATCAAACACCGTGTCGCCGCCCAGTTCATCGGTCAGGGTCTTCCAGATCTCGGGTTCCGGCACAAGCTGCTGCTGGCCCTTCAGGTTTGTCATTGCGATGACGGTCATCGCCAGATACTGGGCGCCGTTCCTCAGGTAGGGGCGCGTCAGGATGCTCAGGCGCAGGGGCTTGATGGTTTTCATCAGTAGGCGCTTGACGGTATTTCCAGCGGCGTGCGCTCCCGATCGATCGCCACCCGATCGGGCGCATCTCGCGCATAGATCACATCGATCTTCTTGCCGACCGAGAAATTGGCCAGCAGTCCGAGTTCGATGAAAGTCGCAACCGGCACTTCGTGACGGTTTCCCGCCGCGTCTTCATATGCGAGCAACAGATCGGTGGCGGCGACTTCGTTGTTGCCATAGTTGCCGTTCTTGGTCAATCGATTCGCCTGCCTCGAGATGCCGACCACCACACCTTGCGCGCGCACGCCTTGGCCGCGCAGTGCTTGCCAGGTTTTTTCTTCGGCCATGTAGCGGGCGTTTGCAGCGTATGAGGAAACGATAACGTGTACCCCAAACACCCCCGCAATACCGCACAGGCCGAGGCACAGGGTTGCCGCCAGGATGTTCCACCAGCTCACTTGCGTTCTTTCGAAGGAATGCCGCGCATCAGGCCTTCATGAAAAGGCTCTTGAATGCCACTGCGATGTAGCCGGTCTTGAGACTGAGTCCGACTGTCGAGATGCCAACGGGATTGAGCTTGTATTTGAACTTCGCATCGATGATGCTGGTCACGGACAGGTTGATGAAGACGCCGTTGAACTGGCCGTTCACCCCCGAGAATTGCAGCTTCACGCCATTGACATCGACTGCCGCCACATTGACGCCCGTATGTTCGAGCGTTCCGTGGTTGTCCGTGTTGCGCCACCAGCCTTCCTTGGCTGCGTTGACGGTGTTGTCGCCCGCATTGATCGTCCGCCTGTCCGAGTTGTCAACAATGTCCGGCGCGTTATTGATCGTGGGTCCGGTCGTGGTGGTCGTGCTGCCCCCCGTGACGACATGCGTGTGGTTGCCCAGGACGTTGCTGGTGACCCCGCCATTCACCATGAAGGTAAGGCCGCCGCTGATGGTCTCGTTCACGCCGCCCGTGATCGTCTGGGTCACGCCGCCGGTGATCGTCGAGTTCACACCTCCACTGATCGTCTCGGTCGCACCACCGCTGATGGTTTCCGTGAACCCTCCGCTGACAGTGCGCGTTTCGCCGCCGCTGATCGTCTCGGTCGCGCCGTCCGAAATCGTCCGCGTCTCGCCGCCGGAAACTGTCTCGGTCGCTCCGCCGGTCACCGTGCGAGTCTCTCCGCCGTCGATCGTCTCCACCGCGCCCTCGGTGATATGACGTTCTTCGCCGGCTTTGTAGGTGGCCGATTCATGCCCCACGATGACGGTCGTGCGCGTGCCACCGGTGTCGTGGGTCTCGTTCTTCTCCACCGAGACATTCAGGTCGCGCTCTGCATGAAGCGCTACGTATTCAGCGCCCATCTTGTCTTCGAAGACGAGCGAGTTGGCGGTTTCCGGCGAGCCGCCCGGCGTAGAACGCGTGACGAACCCGCTCTTGGTCTGCTCGCCCGGCAGATTGAAGGGTGGCATCTGGCGCGGGTTGTAGACCCGCCCCACGACGAGCGGCCGGTCGGCCCGCCCGTCGACGAAATCGATCACCACTTCCTGGCCGATGCGCGGCGTGAAAACAGCACCGAAGCCGTCTCCTGCGATGACATGGGACACGCGCACGAAGCACGAGCAGTTCTCGTTGCGGCGCCCGCTGCGGTCCCACCGGAACTGCACCTTGACGCGGCCGTACTGGTCGGTCCAGATCTCCTCGCCTTCGGGGCCGACCACCACCGCGGTCTGCGGACCGGTGGTCCTGGGGATTTGCGTGATCCGGGGTGCCCTGAAGGGCAGGGACGTCGGCTGGACGACAAAGTTGAAGCTGTATTCGCCCGGTGCGGCTCCGGTGGCGTAGCCGCCTTCGCGCAGCATGTAGTTCACCGAAACGATCAGGTACTCGCGGTTGTCGTCCGACCTCGGCGAGTTCTGCATCGAGAAGGTGTAGCCGGGCGCCATGCCCCGGACCGTGGCATGGCCCACGCTGCGCTCGGCCATCGACTGCGCTTCTTCCAGCCGCACGCGCGCATAGTGCTCGCCTTCGCCGGGGTTCGTGTACTCGCCGAGCCACTCGTACATCTCATAGCCCGAGTGGTCGTACGGCTGCGGCATGGAGCGGGCACCGCTCAGATCGGCGCCCGGCGTGGTGAAGTTGTAGTCATCCACCGCATAGCTGCCCGAGCGGATCTCGGCCGTCACTTGCCAGTTGTCGATGACCTCCATGTCCTCGGTCACGTCGCGATCGGCCGCGAAGTAATTGATGGTTTCGTAGCCGGACATCGGCTCGTGCATCGTGACGTCGTCGGTCAGCACCAGCGTATGCTGGTTCTTGTCGTGCTTGAAGTAGTAGTAGATGCCTTCGAGTTCCATGAGCCGGCTCACGAAGGCAAAGTCCGTCTCGTTGTACTGCACGCAGTGCTCCCACTGGCGATAGGTGCCGGTGAGCTTCTTCTCGAAGGCGAAGTTGTAGTCGCCGAATACGTCCTCGAGAACTTCGACGACCGTCTTGTTCTGGAAGATCTTGTTGTCGCTGGAGCGCGTGAGATACCAGAGCCATGGGCGCACCGAAGCACGATAGACGGTGTGGCGCGAGGTACCGCCTTCGCGTCCGATCATGGAGAAGCGGACCACCTGGCCGTTCAGGAAACGGGGCGCGCCGGCCGTCTGGATCTCCAGGGCCATGGGTTTTCCGAGCACCGCCTTCATGTCGATCGACGCGCTCGGGCTCAGCAGGTCGACCTCGAATTCGAACAACTGCGACAGTCCCTCGGTGCCATGCATCGAGCGGAACTGGAGCTGGTCTTCCCCAAGCGGGGTGTGCGCTCGTACGACTCTGGCCATGAGTTTGTCTCCTTGTCTTCTTAGGCTTCGGAAAATTCGTACCGGAAGTCGTCGCCCGCTGCGGACAGCCGCACGCCGGCGAGCTTGCGCGCACTGACGGTGGCGCCGATGACTTCTTCGCTCAATCGCGGCAGGATGGTGTGCGTGAGGATCGCATCGATCATCCGCCCACCCGACTCGATGGCCGTGCATCGGCGCGCCACCAGTTCGACGGCGCTGTTGTCGTAGTCCAGCGCAATGCCATGGTTCGCATCGAGGCGGGTGGCAATGCGGTCGAGCTGGAGGCGAATGATGCGATGCAATGCGTCGGCTTGCAACGGGTAATAAGGCACTACAACCAGCCGGCCCAGCAGCGCCGGCGCGAACACCTTGAGCAGCGGTTCGCGCAGCGCGGCTGCGAGCGGCTCGGGGTCGGGGCGCAGGGTCGGGTCTTCGCACAGCTGCATGACCAGGTCGGTGCCGACGTTCGACGTCATGATGATCACGGTGTTGCGGAAGTCGATGTGGCGGCCCTCGCCGTCTTCCATCCAGCCCTTGTCGAACACCTGGAAGAAGATCTCGTGCACGTCGGGGTGGGCCTTCTCGATCTCGTCGAGCAGCACCACGCTGTAGGGCCGGCGGCGCACGGCCTCGGTGAGCACGCCGCCTTCGCCGTAGCCCACGTAGCCGGGCGGCGCGCCCTTGAGCGTGGAGACGGTGTGCGACTCCTGGAACTCGCTCATGTTGATGGTGACCAGGTTCTGCTCGCCGCCGTAGAGCGCCTCCGACAGCGCGAGCGCGGTCTCGGTCTTGCCCACGCCCGAGGGGCCGCACAGCAGGAACACGCCCACCGGCTTGTTCGGGTTGTCGAGCCGCGCGCGCGCCGTGCGGATGCGCCGCGAGATGGTCTCCAGCGCGTCGGGCTGGGCCACCACGCGGGCCGAGAGGATCTCGCCGAGGCGCAGCACCGACTGCGCATCGTCGCGCACCATGCGGCCGATCGGAATGCCGGTCCAGTCGGCCACCACGGTGGCAACGGCCTGCGCGTCGACGGCCGCCAGGATGAGCGGCGATTCGCCCTGCAGCTGCACGAGCTTGTCCTGCGCCTGGTCGAGTTCGGCGCGGATCTCTTCGGGCGTTCTTTCGGGTTCCGACGGAGCGGGCTCGGCTTCAACTGGAGCTTCGGCTTCGTCGCCCTCTTCCTCTTTGGCCTCGGCCCGCACCGGCACTGCATCGGGCGAGAGCAGCTTGCGCAGCGCCACGATGCGCTCCACGAGCACGCTTTCTTCCGCACGCCGCTGCTCCAGCAGGCCGAGCTCGGCCTGCGCCGCCGCCACCTGGGCCGCGATGTCTTCCACCCGCTGGTGCTCGCCGACGCCGATCGCCGCCTCGCGCCCCGCAATGCCCGACTCGATGCCCAGCACCTCGATGCGGCGCTGCAGGTCTTCGATCGCCGCGGGCAGCGCATGCTGGCTCAGGGCCACGCGCGCGCAGGCCGTGTCGAGCAGGCTCACGGCCTTGTCGGGCAGCTGGCGCGCGGGGATGTAGCGGTGCGACAGGCTCACGGCCGCTTCGAGCGCGGCGTCCAGGATGAGCACGCCGTGGTGCTTCTCGAGCTCGGCCGAGATGCCGCGCAGCATGACCACGGCCTTGGACTCGGTGGGCTCGTGCACCTGGATGGTCTGGAAGCGCCGCGTGAGCGCCGGGTCCTTCTCGATGTACTTCTTGTACTCGGACCAGGTGGTGGCGCCGATGGTGCGCAGCCGCCCGCGCGCCAATGCGGGCTTGAGCAGGTTGGCCGCATCGCCGGTGCCGGCCGTGCCGCCCGCGCCGACCAGCGTGTGCACCTCGTCGACGAACAGCACGATGGGCTTGGGGCTCTTCTCGACCTCGTCGATCACCTGGCGCAGCCGCTGCTCGAACTCGCCCTTCACGCCCGCGCCGGCCTGCAGCAGCGTGGGGTC
>Ga0157373_10004060_pt1 | contig 11028 bp, 7 predicted proteins | sample C65metaG_FD_113460 | JGI IMG/M metagenome (GOLD analysis project Ga0157373, IMG submission 113460) | Corn rhizosphere microbial communities from Kellogg Biological Station, Michigan, USA - C6-5 metaG | ecosystem: Host-associated > Plants > Roots > Rhizosphere > Soil | place: USA: Michigan...
CATCGGCGTAAAAGTGCGTTTAGGTGCTGATCAGTTCGGTCAGCGTAATGCCCAATTGCGGACTGACGGATACAAAGATGCGATCAGGATTGACCGTTGCCCGCTCCCCCCTGTCAGCCAGAACTTGTTCGATTCGCTGTTTAATCAGATCGAAGCAGAACTTGCCGTAGGGAATGAAACCGCCCTCACGTGTGGCAATGACATGCAAAGCCTTGAGTTCGCACCGAGCGCGAGCAAAGTCCTGGCGTTGAGCGTCGGAAGCCGTGCGATAAGCGTAAGGTGTCCGGGACTCTTCCTCGGCCACTCGCCAGGCGCGAATGTTTTCAATGGTGGCGGTCAGTACTTCAGCGCCTTTGTAAGGCGATGCAACCAGACTCACTCCTTTCCAGGTACTCGGCAGACGTTCGACTTGTTTCAGATAGGTGGCAATGGCTTCTCGATCCACACTGTGGGATTGCCAGGTCAGGTAGTCCCGACCTTTGTCGTCTATTGTCCATTCGCCAACCCGTATGCCTACATGGTGCAAATTCTGGCATTCGTACCAGTCCTGTCCACCTGGCGAGCCTGGCGCATACAGCAAGAAACCGTCCTGACCATCGCGTCTTGCGACCAGAATCAACTGCTCAAGCGCACGCGTGTTGTCGATGAGGCGCACGCCATCAATGATGAAGGCCTGGTCGCCGTTCAAGGCAGAGACAATCCGTGCGGAGCTTTCTTCGTTAATGTGCTTCTGATGGCGAGCAGCCAACGCACTCAGCAACAGGCGCTGGCTCATGACGTTCCTCAAGGCTTGCATGACTTCTTGACGCTGATATTGAGAACGGAACTGGGCACCGTAGGCAGCCCGGGCATCGGCGCTCACCATCTCTTCAAACCATTGCTGATTCAGCTCAACGGGAAGTCCGTCACCCTTGAATACGAGTTTGGCCCTTTGCCCCTCCTCGTAAAGGCCGTAGATGAACTGCTCGGTCAGGGTGCGAGTATCTTCCTGCTCGATCTTCCGACCTCCCACCTGGAATGTATAACGGGCATTACACACAATTTCATCGGCATCCCGGTCCTGGTCAAACTCCAGTTTAATGTTCTGACTGACGATACTACGGGCATAGTCCTTGAGCGAGCTGAAGTGCCCCAACTGTTTTTTCAACTCACTCTCCCTCGCCACCAGCGATGCTTCATGCTCTAAATAGAGTTCGCGATCATCCTGAGCTATTCCGTTCAGCCACGAGGGTGTTGCGTTGGCAATCAACGCCTTTGCATTAAACAAACTGTTCATATTCATCGTCCTTTGTTAACACGTTTATGCCTGACCGGGTGTCAAAGCACTTAGCGAAAACTTACGCCAGAACAATGCAAAGCAACACGACTCAAAAAACACAACATATTATAGACACGAACAACTTATTACCGGAAACAAAAACACACAAGAGCAAACACATATAAGCAAATCAAACACAGACACCTTTTACGCGCACACACCCAATAACTTAGCCTTCGCAACAGCTTGCGTTCTGCGCTCAACCCCCAACTTTCCATTAATTCTACGGGCGTGAGTTTTTACTGTATGTAACGAGATGAACAATACATCGGCAATCTGTTGATTGGAGTTGCCCTGCGCGATCAACTGTAAAACTTCAAGTTCCCGTTTACTGAGGGGACTGGAACTGTGAGCCTCAACAGACAGTTCAGTGATCGACACCTGCGCTGCAGATGTAAGTAGCCACTGGGGTTGTCGTAATTGCAACTCGCGCCACGCTTGCCGCCCTTGGCAACGGCTGATCATTTGCTCCCCTTCTTGCAAAGCTGCAGTGGCCAGATGCGATTCACCCTGAAGCCAGATCACTTCGGCCCGCGCCAGATGCAACTCCGCTTCGAGGGCGTACATACCGTTAGCGTGCGCATTGTCGATCAGCGTTTGAAGCAACGCTGCGGCGTTGCTGAGCTGTTGCAGATAAACCTCGGCCAGAATCAACAGACACTCAATCCGCGGAACAAGCTCCAGTGTTGCCGGGGGAGCCTGGCGAGCCTGCGGCCCACAATAATGACGCAGTACCCGCGTCAGTGCCTCATGGGCCAGTTGCGGTCGCCCCTGCTGTAACCAGAACTGGCTGCTGACTTGCAACAGGACGCCGCGATAGACGGTATCCGGAATTTGCCGCTGCTGCATCAGCCGTTCAGCATCGCGCAATTGGATAAACGCCTGGGTGTAATCACCCTGATTGGCCGCCAGCTGCGCGAGACCAAGAAATCCATATAACACACGCTTGTCGTGACTGCGCAGACACAACTCGAGACCGCGCTGAAAGCACTCGCGTGCGTGTTCATCCTGGCCCATGGTCAACGCCAGTCGCCCACGTCGCAAAGCGATACGCCCAAGCAACGGCGCGGGCCGGTCGGCCTGCTGGCAGAGCAGTTCATGTATGTTGAACAACAAACTCTCGGCGCGAGCCGGGGCGCCGCGCTGCTCCAGCCATTGCGCATGATCGAGCTCCATCAGGCCCTCGAACACCAGCGAACCTTGCGCCCGCGCCAGGCACAACGCATCGCGGTTGTGGGCTTGCGCCACGTCGAGTTCGCCCCTTAGCAAAGCCTGTTGCGTCAAACCGGACAAACACATCAGGCGCGCCGTCCAACAGTCAGGATCGAGCGCGCTCAACGCGTCAAGAAAGTGCGCGCGCGAAGCCTCCATTCGTCCCTGTAAATGCAGCAACCAACCCTGCAGGGCCTGCCAGCGTGCAATCAGTTGACGCTGAAGCACCGCCGAGGGTTGAGGCGTGAAATGCGCCAAATGCGCGATACAGGCGGTCGCCTGTTCGAAACGTCCGGCGAACAACAGCGCAGCTGTAATCAATCCGACCAATTGCGGGCTGCCCAGCGTCAGTTCTTCGCCTTGCTGCTCATGCAAACGCAACAACAGCACCACCGTTTGCTCCTCGAACAAATGCTCGAAACTGAAGTGCTGCAACAGGCTGACCGCCACTTCGTATTCCTCGGCGAGCAAGGCCTGTTCGAAGGCCGATTTCCAGTCCTGTTCGGTACAGAACCATTGGCAGGCACGCCGATGCCAGGAGCGTCCCGCCGGCCATTGCTCATCGCGCAACAACTGGGTGAACGGGGTGAATATCTGCAGCCAGTCGGTGGAGTCCCCCCACGGTTCGATAAAACAGCCCAGCGTTTGCAAAGACCGCAAGTACTGAGCGCCCTCTCCGGCCCCGAACAGGTGATCGCACAGCCGGGCATTGAAGCGGGGCAAGTGGGCCAGCACGCGCCAGGCCTCGCTCAACTCAGGCGTCAGCGAGCTGAACAACTCATGCTCCAGGTAATCGAGCAAGGTGTCCGCCCGTCCCTGGGGCTTGTCCTGACGCGACCAGTCGCATTTTTGCAGCAATGCAATCCGCACACCGGCACACCAGCCGCCGGTGCGCTGGATGATCCGTCTGGCCACCTTGCTGGTCTGTTCCGGTACCCATGGCTGCACTATCTGCTCGACTTCACCTGGCGTGAAAGCCAGCGAAGTGCTTTCGCACTCGTACAACTCATCGGCGAGCAGCAACCTTGGCCAGTTGCAGGGCGGCCGGCGGCGAGCACCCAGCCACCAGGTCAGCATCGGGCTGCTGATCGCCAGCATGCGATCCAGCAGCAGGTCCGATTCGGGGTTCGGGACGCGGCAATAGTCATCGAGAAACAGCCAGGTCGGCGTCTGCAATCGCGCCAGATAGCCCAGCAACTCGGATTCGCCAGACGAAGCCAACCCCAGCGTCTCTGCCAGACGATGACGAAACTCCACCGCGCTCAATGCGACGCCAGACAATGGCAACCAGAACACCCGGCACTGGGTTGGCGCCTGTAACAGGCATTCGGCGAGCAGCGCAGACTTGCCACTGCCGGCCGGTGCGCAGAGCAATTTCACCCGTGCCGTGGAGGCCAGCAACGGCTCGGTCAAGCGAGCCCGTGACAGGTGATGAGTGGACAGACGGGGCAGGAATCCAGGACGGTCCAGACACGGGATCATGGCGGTCATTGCGGCGTGCCTTTTTATAATTGTCCGGCAACCCTAGCCCTCTCTAACCCGCTTGTTGAGAAGTATTCAGCACGCTGATTGGCAGCCATAAAAAAGGCGACCACCCGGTCGCCTTTTGTACTGCCAATGTATCAAAACCCTTACCGAACGCCCTCGGCGCGCAAGGCCGATGGGGTGTAGTCGGCGGCCTTGGCTTCGAAGCCGAATTCGAAACTGTGCTTCTCTTCGTTCTTCATTCCCAGGGCAATGTATCGGCCGGCAATGATGTCGTAGAGCGCTTCGAGGGTGTAGGCCGGAGTCTGGTGATCGTAGTAGTACTGAGCGTGACCCTCGGCTACTCGCCACAGCTGACCGCGACCGTCGTAGTGATCCGCCAGCGCCACTTGCCAGCTGTCTTCGTCGAGGTACATGTGGCGTTTGGCGTAGATATGCCGTTCGCTCGGCTTGACCGTACCGATCACTTCCCAGACCCGGTGCAACTCATAACGGGTCAGGTCCTGATTGATGTGCCCAGCCTTGACGATGTCGTCGTACTTGAGGCTCGGCGAGTCGAGTTTGTAGCTGTTGTAAGGGATGTACATTTCCTTTTTGCCGACGAGTTTCCAGTCGTAGCGATCCGGTGCGCCGGAGAACATGTCGAAGTTGTCGGACGTGCGCAGGCCGTCAGCCGCAGTACCCGGCCCGTCATAAGCCACTTGCGGTGCGCGACGCACACGGCGCTGGCCGGCGTTGTAGATCCACGCCAGACGCGGCTCTTTCACCTGATCGAGGGTTTCGTGCACCAGCAGCACGTTACCCGCCAGTCGTGCCGGTGCCGTCACCGATTGCTTGAAGAAGGTCAGGACGTTGGCGGCTTTTTCCGGGTCCAGGTCCTTCATCAGTTGCGGTACGGCGATCTCTTCTTCGAAGCGGATCGGCGTGTAGCTGCCGTTCGTTTGCGGCGTCACCTGAGTGATGATGCGTCGCAGGTTGCCGCCGTGATAGCGGGTGATGTGGTTCCACAGCACTTCGACGCCGGTCTTCGGGATCGGGAAGGCGTAGTAGCGGTTGCCGGTGAAGTTGGCCAGGCCGTTACCGTCGTTGATGCTGTTCACGTTCAGTGCGGAGCGCTTGGCCGACTCGTAAATCTCCGGGGGCAGGGCTACGGTGCGGTGGGTCGGATAGACCGGGATCTTGTAGGTTTCCGGGTAGCGTTTGAACATCGCTACCTGGCCATCCGAGAGCTTGTCCTTGTACTTGTCGACCGTCGCGGCGGTGATGGTGAACAGCGGCTTTTCACTGGCGAACGGGTCAGCCAGGAAACCCTTGCTGTCCACCGCGCCGGCGTTTTTCGGGATGCCACCGGTCCATGCCGGGATCGAGCCATCGGCATTGCCGGCCTTCTCGGCGCCCACCGGCGTGAGGCTGGTGCCCAGCTTGTTGGCTTCTTCCGGCGAGACCGCCGCCATCACGTTGGCAGCCAGCAGACTCAAGGCCAGGGCGCCGCATTGCAGAATCATCTTGCGCATTAAAATCATCCTTCTCAGCCAGATCAGAAGTTCACGCCGAAACTCAGCGCCAGGAAGTCGCGGTCTTCCAGGGTGTTGTAGTCACCGCCGAAGAAATCGGTGTAACTGAGGCTCGCGGTATAGGTGTTGCGGTAGTCGGCATCGACGCCGACGCTGACGGCCTTGGCGCCTTCGTTAAACAGACCGTTGGGGCCGTAGCCGGCGACGTCGTGGGACCAGGACAGGTTGGGCTTGAGGTTGATCCCGCCGATCACGTTGGCGTAATCGAGAATTGCCCGGGCGCGGTAGCCCCAGGAGGTCGAGGTGACGAAACCGTCGGTATCGCCGCCAAAACCGTATTGGCCATAGACCGAGTCACGGCCGTAACGCAGCTTGGTTCGCGACTCCAGGCCACCGACGTGCACCACCGCCGCCTCACCGACCAGGGTCAGCCGCTGGGCACCCAGCACTTGGTCGAAAAAGTGCGTCAGGGTGCTCTGGACCTGGGTCACTTCCTTGCGGCGGTAGCCTTTGTTGTCGGCACCTGGCGTGGTGGCGATAGGCGATGCCGCGCCGCCTGCGATCGGGTTGAGCAAGGCCAGGGTCAGGTCGTTGGTGTTGACTTGCACCGGAGCGTTGGGGCGATAGCTGATCTCGCCGGTCCACGCCGTACCGGTAGACAAGGTGGTGGAAAAGCTCGCGCCATAGAGACGAATGTCTTCCGGGTACTCAAGGTAATACTGGCCGCGTCCGAGCATCACACTCTGAGCCAGTGCCGACCCGGTACCGGGCGCGATTCTGTTGGCGGCACCGACGATGGCCGGGATCCGTGCCAGCGTTGTCAGGCCGGCAGTGGTAGTGCCGACCGTCGGGCTACGGCTGTGATAGTTCATGAAGTACAGGCCGTACTCGGTATCGTCGCCGAGCCAGCGCAGCGCCGTCCCCCACTGCCCGGAATCGCGGGCATCGCGGTCACCGCCGCGCGGGACGATCACACCTTCCCTGCTGACTTCGAAGCCTTGGCCAAACGCTGCAGCGATCGGTTGCAACGGTGCAATCGCCGGGCTGGCAACCGTGTAGTTCTTGTTGCATCCGTCTGCCACCACGTCGTTGCCGAAGAAGGTGCCGCAGTTGTCGACGACGGTCTGGTCCCACTCCAGTTGATAGAAACCTTCCACCGAGAGTTGGTCGGTCAGGCTTTGGGAGGCGAACAGCATGTTCACCGGAATCAGGCCTTCCTTGATTTCGGCGCCAGGACGGCGGAACGCTGAAACGTCGATCGGGTTGATGCTGTTGATCGAGTTGCCGATGAAGGTACTTTCACCCCAACTGACCACCTGCTTGCCGGCGCGCACAGTGCCCGGCAGATCGGCGATGGAATAGTTGTGATAGACGAAGGCGTCGAGCAGCTGCGCCCCGGAAGACTTGGCGCCTTCTTTACGACCGCTGTCACTGATCGGTTTGAACTCGCGATCCTCGTCCTTGAGTTCGAAGTCGTACCAGTACTTGCCACGCACGAACACCCCGGTGTCGCCGTACTTCAATTCGAGGTCATGAATACCCTTGAAGATCTTGGAGAAGGTTTCGCCCTTCTTGAAGTTCAGCCGCCCGTCATCCCCGGTCGAAGACTGGCCCGTACCACCGTTGACCGTGCCCACCAGAGACTTGTCGGCATCACGCATGCCCCAGCTCGCGCCGACGGACAGCGAAGAGTCGAAGGTCCCCTCGATTTCCCCGATGTTGAATGAAACAGCCTGCGCCTGGGCGCAGCAACCCAAGGCAACCGCAGCTGCGAGCGCTTGCGGTGTGAAGATGGCGCGCATTGTTGTTTTTTTCATGCGTCTTCCCCGGTGAGTGACAGAAGGCCCCACCCTACTGCCGCACGTTGGGAGCGATAAGCGCACCAAGGAGGTATTCGCGGTGTACCTCCAAAGGATGAATGCCCGCATGGGGCGGCGTTTTGCGCGGGTTATGGATGGGCTGGATGGGGGGTTATCAACGCAACGCATGGCGTGTGGGAGGGGTCTGTCAGCACTGTTACTCATGCTGCAACAGTTCATGTCACGAATCGCTATTTTTCCTTTTGGCTCAAGGCCTTATTCTTGCCGGGCTTTCACGGCAAACGGCCGGAAAGCACGAAGCAATGGCGGTGGCCAGTCCACGCCATGGATAACAGATTTCAGAGGAGTTGAAGATTTTCGACTCATCGCCCCGTGTTCACTGACGTTGATTTATTGCTCCTTGATCAATCGTCTTACTTTGGCCGCTGCGTTTGCAGCGGCCTTTTTTATGGGCGGTGGTTTTGTGATGCCCGCCCGTTTTACTAGATATTTAAAACAAGTCCTACAAGACATTTCCTGTAACTGCATAAGAAACATCTTCTTACGCAGGGGACAATCTCGCCTGTATTCCCGCCTTATCGAAACTCCTCTCAAGTTTATGTGCAAAAGCCCACACGCCTCTCAGACCCATTACTTTTCGTTTAGCTGTAAGTTTAAACGGCACGACAAAACTGTTGGCAGTGCATGCACACCAACAAAACCTACATCTTAAACAGCGCGCAAATTCAAAAGGATATGAATATGCAAAAACCACCAAAACCACCGCAGGGAAATAACTCGAGGCCAGGTTTTCTCGAAATAACTACACCTGTACATACAGTAGGCGTCGCACCCGATCATTTTATACCCCCGCCTAGAAGTGGAACTCGCTTGCAAGCAGGTCCATTTGGGCCCGGTGTTTCGACTTACAATCAAAATCGAGGCACCGTAATAAATACGACCAAGGCGCTGGAGCAGGAATATCAGACCAGGTCCAGTGAACTACCGCAGACCATAGAGGCAGAACTGGCAGCGACCCGATATGAAGGCCCAACGGATCCAGTTCCACCTTTGCAATCCGTCGTCCGGGAATTAGGGGTACTGAATAAACTCACCGAACGCAAAACAGCAGAGTTCCACAGTAAAACAGCCACTGCCAACGCGTTTTATGGAGGTGATCCATTTAACCGACATATCAATGAATTCATGATCAAAGCCACGAAGATGGAGAAGTGGCCGGGACCGAATGGCATTGCCATGCAGGCCTTGAATCAATCACTTAGAGCCGCGATCGAAGCCAGATTACTGTCTCAAACCTTGCAGTCGCTCCACCAGCGAACCGTCAATGCGCAGAATCTCTTAAGGGTCGTGCAGGCCAATGAAGAAGCACAGAGGACTGCTGCCGAATTGGCACGCATGAACGAAAAGGCCGCGGTCCGAGCTCGAGAGCAAGCACGACTTGCTGCACTGGATAACGCGCGGCGGGCACTTGCCGAACAGGCTCGCGTTGCGGCAGAAGCAGCAGCAGCGCAGCAGGTCGCTGCGGAACGGGCTCGCCTCGAAGCGCAAGCCGAGATTAAACGGGAAGCTGAAAAGGCACGCGAGGCGAAAGAGCGAGAGGAGGTCAATGCTAAAAAACGTGCGGAAGAGCTCGCAAGATTAAATGCGATGGTTGCGATGTTCGATTCATGGGAAGCCGCCAAAACCAGTCGGCCATTTCCCGTATCAGGCTCGACCGTGGCAGCTGGTCCGGTGTTCACCTTGGCAACAGGTCGTCTCGCCACCAGCGCTGCCACTACCCAGGCAGTAAGGGCTGCTCTGCAAGCCGGAGTCGCCGCCATAATTAGGGCAGGTACCGCGGCGGCAACCCCGGTAATCGTCGGATTCGCGGCGCTGCTGTTTCCCTCGCCGTTGGGTAACGGTGATCGCCGTCAATTAAGCGTCCCACTCTCGGATCTGGCACCCAACAATCTCCATGCTTGGAACCTCTCCCTCTCGGAATACGAGCCCGAAGGTCTCCACGCCTTGAGCGTCCCACTCTCGGATCTCACACCTGACGATCTTGATAATTTGTATGCCATTGCCAAGGCCAATGGGGAAGTCAGACTGCCGGTAGCCATCGGTACCAGAACTGTGAGAAACACAACTGAGTATTTTGTTGCCGCTACAAACGGCACGACGGTGCCTTCCAGGGTTCCGGTGCGGCTCGCTACTCTCGATCCAAGTCTGAACATTTACAGAACCTACAACCCGGATACCCCTTCCATCGGCATGACCTGGACGCCGATTGTCAGACCGGACAATGCATCAACTTCCCTCCCAGCAAAGGAGCTGAACGTTGTCATTTACAACGGCACTACAGTAACCGCCCTCGAAGGAAGGATAGATTCATTCCCGGAGCTGGATCTCTACAGCTTTGGTGGTTTCATTAATGTATTCCCGCTCGATTCGGGTATTCCGCCTCAATATGTGGTTTTCAATACTCCCTATGAAGGTGCAATTGTTGAAGGGGAGCACAGTGGCCGCGATTTCAACCCTGAGCAAACGGGCGGGCCAACTTTGGATATGAAATGGGAGCCTGCAATCGCCTCACAAGAAGGAGCCAATATCGTGAAACTGCATACGTCTAAATTTCTCCCGTCCGATGCCAATAAAGTGATGATCAATCGGCTAGATCGAATTCTCAGCGGAGAGCTTGAGATGACCGACACCGATAAACGCTTCTACACTCACGAGATCAGAGAGTTTGAAAGATTTAAAGCTCTGGGGTATGGAGACACTGAAATGCCGGATCCCGACTCCCCCGTATGGAACAACGTTCATACTGCGACATTGGAAGACTTCAAATTGAAAGATGATCCTTCCCTACTCTACACACCGGAAGCACTAACAGCCGCCGCGGAACAAGATGAGCGCGACTTTCAACGATTTCTGAAGGAGATGTGGAAATGAGCATTATTGAGCAGCTTGTTAGCAATGAGTCTTTAGACGATATCGTTACCGTCTTCGCACTGATCAAGGCACCGCCGCATTTAGACATGATGATCGGTCGCTACAAGCCAGAAGCCATCCGACACGGAGAACTGCAACTCGCCTATACACGATTGTTCGAAATGGGTGTATTGGCAAAAGGAGAGAAGGGACTGGCAACTAAAGGCCCTAACTGGAAAGCTCCAAAATTCGTTACAGAAAAAAGATACGGCTGACAAAAAGTGACGCCCCTTGCCGTACCCAGTGGCTTGGGGCGTCACAGCCCTTACAATGAAAACTTCTGCAAATTCGCCATCATTTCCTTCAGCGCTTCAAGGTTGTCCTGCGGATGCGCCGCGCCTTCGAAGTCGCAGATCTGCTGCCAATGCGCCGCCACATCTTCCGGCGAAAAACCGACCCGCGGATCAAACCCCGCGCCCAGGCTTCGTTCCCAGCGCACCTTGCCCATCCAGCCGCCACCGACTTCAAACAGCCCGGAGGTTTCCTGGCAGTTCTCGCTGGCGAGGTACACCACCAGTGGGCTGACCAGTTCCGGTTTGAGTTGTTCGAAGACTTGCGGCGGGATCAGGCCTTCGGTCATGCGCGTGCCGCCAGTAGGCGCGATGGCGTTGACCAGGATGTTGTTCTTGCGACCTTCGATGGCCAGGGTACGGGTCAGGCCGTAGAGGCCGAGTTTGGCCATGCCGTAGTTGGACTGACCGAAGTTGCC
>Ga0157373_10004061_pt1 | contig 11027 bp, 8 predicted proteins | sample C65metaG_FD_113460 | JGI IMG/M metagenome (GOLD analysis project Ga0157373, IMG submission 113460) | Corn rhizosphere microbial communities from Kellogg Biological Station, Michigan, USA - C6-5 metaG | ecosystem: Host-associated > Plants > Roots > Rhizosphere > Soil | place: USA: Michigan...
ACAACCGCACTTTTGCTGTCGCCTGTTGGTCGAAAAGTAGGATTGCTATTCTCATTTTCGCTGATGCTGGCCTTTACAGGTTACCTCCTCTTCATGGTCATGTATACAAATGAACTGCCCTGCAATTGTGGCGGGGTAATATCAAAGTTAAGCTGGAAACAGCATATCATTTTCAATATATTTTTCCTGATCCTTTCATTAATGGCTATCAAGTTTGATCAAGATATCGCGCGCGCGAAACAGGCAAAGCGATGACCTGGCTAAAGAAACATCGCGTTTTTTTAATCTAAAATTTATAATTATGAACAGATTATTGTTAAGCTTCCTCGTTGCCGGAACGGCATTGGGAGGCAGTGCGTTTCAAAATGTAGAGTCGCACAGTACAGTGGAAAGAGGTAAAACTCTTGCTCCTGGTTACTTTGTCCAATCTGGTACAAATAGCTATACATATGTTTCTACAACAACCCATGATCAGGGTCAGTGTTTAGCTTCTAATCCAAGCTCGTGTGCATATAGAGTTCCAATTAACAACTCTATTCCTGCTGACCAGCCTTCCTTCACTAAAGAGCAATTAGTGCAAGAATATGGATTAAATCCTGCAAATTCGCAGGTGGGCATCTGGACATCTGAATCAGAAAATTAATAATGAGGGGGTACTGTTTTGGCAGTACCCCCTCATTATTAATTGTAGTTCATCAAATCTATTGATGAGCCTTGCCCTTAATAATTTATTTTATTAGCAATGCCTTTTTAATAGCCTGATGATATCTATCCAACGCAATTTCAAAAGTTTCACCTCTTGTGTGAATATCCTCGCAAAATATTTCACAAGCCCCCGGGTTGTCTTTACTTTTACACTGTCTTTTGCAATCTGCAAGTGTATTTTTAGGCTTGATATCAAAAGCATTTGCTGCCAGAAACACTGCGACAAATATGCTTAATACAAAAGCGACAAACAGTTTTACAGGAAATCTGCTTTTTTTGAGACTGAGCATCGGCAACCTCGGAACTGGTAATTCGCCCGCTGGTACAAGGAGATATTTCAATTTATCATAATCCCAAATCAGCAGATACACATTTGCCAGTACCATCAACGGAGCCGTAATGGCAGAGCCTTCAAAACGAACCGCTACAGATAGTATGCAGATATTTAAAATAATCGGAAAGTATAATAGCGCACCGAGTGTTGCCGTCCTGGGTATTAATAATAAAATAGCAGCTAAAATCTGGGCAAGCCCGATGAAAGTGTAATAATATCCGGTATGATGTAAGGCCTCCAGATAATGTCCCAATGGCTGATTATTGGAAAGATCGGTGAAACGTTCACCAATCACCTTTACATAACCAGCAGGTAAAAAGCCACAAGCAAGTGCAATACGGCAAAAGTTTGTAAAATAGTAATACCAGCGGTTTCGCTTACCTTCATTATAAACCTGATTGAACTTCTCAGAAATACTCATAGAAAACGTTAATAAGATTTAAGATACTGAATATTTTGACTCTTGACCAACCGATATTGAATTTTAAGTTTTATTTAGTGCCTTTTCTATTCTCTCATTGATTACATCCCCCTTCCGGGTTGCATCCATAGAAATCAAGTTTCCGTCCTTCCCTATCAGGAGCAATTGTGGTAGGCTGATAAACTTATAGTATTGAAGTAAGGGGTGATGGACACCAAGACCATATGTTGAAAGGTTTATACTATTTTCATTTGTATATAAGCCACTTTCAAGCCCTAGTTGCCATTGTTTTTTACCCTGATCCACATTTACGGCAAGAAAAACAACATCCTTATGATTGCCAAATTTGGGCAGCACAGTAGATTTAATAACTTTGGCCATGGCTGCACAGCCTCCACAGCCAGTATACCAGGCTTCCAAAACCACAACTTTACCTTTGAAGTCATGCAAATAGACCGTATCCCCCTGCAGATTTATTAATTTGAAATCGAATGCTTTTACTCCTAATTTTCTGGAGTCAAGTACCGATTGTAGAAATTGGTGATGTTTGATAGTTCCTATTAATTCACTAGCACGCTGATATACCCATGCTGCATCCGCACTAAGCTTAAAATTTGAATTTGCACATACAAAATACAAAATTGCCTTTTCCCTAAGTTGACCTTTTGTAGAGCTTACCAAATCTTCGAAGACACTGCGATTAATGTTTCCAGGCGAGCGAGAGGTTGTCTGTGAAATTTTAAATTTAGACTTTTTCCATAGAAAGTCAAGGTATTCCGGACTTTCTGAACTTATCTCAAGTTTGTGATATATATCCCTTTGTTCAATTTTACTTAGCAGGTATGCAACATCATGACTAGTGATTTGTATTCGCTTTACCATATTCAAATGATTCATCATCATATTATATGAAGCTCCAAATGCATCAGCCCTATATAAATTCCTGATGGTTTTAGATATTCCCGAACCATAGGAATTCACTATTCCCATCTTAAATGCATATAATGTATCGCAATAGGTTAACAACGAATCCAATTTTGATTGATCGTACACAATTGAGGGTGATAACTTGAGTTGTGGACCCGCAGCACCAAACGTCATTTCTGTGGCCAAGGCAAGCTTAGCACTGCCAGGGCCTGAAAATTTGAAGTCTGTTACCTTAATAAATCTGTTATACGCACCTGAATAGCTGACCTTCATTCTATCCCCGGGCTCTATGTAAGCGATCATGAAAACATGGTCAACCAATTCCAAACGGATTTTTTTAAAGTTTTTAATATCTTTTACAACAAATGAAAAATTGCCTTTGGAATCTGCAGCTGCTTTCATTTCCAGAGAACCTAAACCGGCGTAGATATACTCATCCTGTAACAAGAGCCGCATCTTCTGTTTCAGAAATTCCTGATTTTCGACATGAATCGTGATAGTTGCTGTACTGCTTGTGGCTGAGCTGCTCAAGCTAGATAAGAGCAGGCAAATGATAATTATGAATAACTTCGATTTTTTCATGATTTATTATTTATAGTGAATTATCTTTTATTTTGTGGGATACCACTGAGCGCTATCTCGTCATCCGGAATAGGAAAAACATACCTGGGATCATTGGGTGGTAAGGTATAAGTTATTCCATTCAAGGATCTTGTAAGTGTAATATTGGCGCCTTCTTTATTCAATCTTTTCAGATCCGTCCAGCGTAGCGTTCTCCAAACCAATTCCTTTCTCCTTTCCTTAAGGATCAGTTGCAGAGTAGCTTGCTGATCGAGACCGGAGATCTCTTTGAAGTTGATGGCCGCAAAGCGTTTACGCAGCAAATTGTTTACCCATACTAGCGCTTCAGCAGGTTCATTCCGTCGGGCCAGACATTCTGCCTTGCTGAGATATAATTCATCTGTTGCCAAACCAGTAAAACAAGTACTCTGAAAAAAATAGCCTCTGCGAACATATAGATTACCAGTGGCAGCATTTAATCGGAAATAAACAGACAATCTCAAATCATTTTTGTCATACAAGGCTAAGAGTTCTGGGTTCACTGTAACCAATGTATTTATCGTTGATGGGTAAGTTATCTGGTAACGATTAAAGATAGAGCCGGTAGCGAAGATTGTTTCAACGTTGTTGATAGGGAAAGGACTTGTTGCAGTGCTGCTGATCCCGTTATAGTCGATTAATGCTTTGGTGATTGCGAGAGCACTATCGGCATAAAGCTCTGCTTTAGGATAATCCCGCATACTCAGAAATACCCTGGACAATAGTGCAAAGCCTGCCGCTCTTGATGGACGGTTATTTGTTGCCGGCAAAGTTGGCTGCAAAATTGGCACTGCAATGTGCAGATCCTGCAAAATTTGGGCATAAGTATCCCTAACAGAGGACCGTGGCAAAATTTTATCTACCCTTGCCTCCAGGGGGACAGGCACTCCCATATCAGAAGAAGCTGTACCTTGATCATAGGCAGGTGAAAAGTTCCTCACCAAATCATATAACAGGTAAGCACGCATAAAATGCGCCCAACCCTTTATGGTATTGTATTGTACAAGATTTGAATTATCCTGCCCAATATGCTTTAGCACTTCGAGCACATTGTTGCAATAAAAAATTCCTTTGTATCCAAAGGTCCAGTCACTAATGAGGTTATCTCCTGCATAAATGTCCTTTGCCCAGATATAGGAATTCCGCTCTGCAGCGTAAATTGTCGACAGCCAGTTTTCATAACTGGTAAATACATAATCGTCAGAAGCCATCTGCGAAAGTGCTGGTGTTGACTTATTCAAGACATCAGCATTTTCTAGCAGCCCCTGCAGCTCATTAAGGGTTGTGGGTGCCAGGATATCCGAGCTTGGCTTAGCTTCCAAAAAGTTTTTTTTACAACTGAGGAAAGTCATCAATGTAAAGATTAATATGAGGTAACATAATTGTTTGTGCATGGCTTGATTGATTTAAGATATAATCATTATAAAGTAGCCTTCAGTCCAAAAGCAATTGTTTTGGGAAATGGTATTCCTGTCACATTATCTGGATCTATCTGGTACCTGGACGTTTTCCAGATAATTCCTAGATTAGATGCGTAAGTATAGATGGAAAGACTAGTAAAGGGATAATGGTGTAATGCATTCTTCAACAATGAATAACTTAACCGGATATCCTGAATCCTGATATGATCTCCCTTCTCAATGAGTACTGTGGAATTTAGATAAACATCATCTCTAGAGCCGTTCACTGGATATATCAATGAAGGAACATTTGTTTTTAGCTCGTCGCCAGGGCTTTGCCATCTCTTCTCGTAGTCAACTTGCTGATAACGTAGACTTCCCATCAATCCTGCGTTGTAAAGATTTGTATTGGTAAGAGAAGGTCTTCTAAATACATAACCTAGTTTGTAAGTAAGATTAACAGAAAGCTCAATAGATCTCCAGGACAAATTACTCATTAGATTTCCATAATACTTTGGCGTCAGGGTTCCATTGTAAACTAAGTCTGAGGCATTTGTAGAGTTGTAGATCGCAGAATAGTCCTTACTTGTCTGTCCATTTAATAAACTCTGAGGATTACCCTGATTATCTAAGCCCCGCCATTGATAAGAAAAAAGCGAATAGTAGGAATAACCAACCCTGGGCTGCAGATAATTTCCGGAAACAATAGCACCGTTGGTAATTGCTTTGACTCTATACTCCGTTATCTTATCCGTATTGTAATTGAAATGGAATTGCGTAGTCCAGTAGAAATCCCTTAGCTTTAAATTTGCCGAGTTCAGTGTCACATCTACTCCCCTGCCTCTCATACTCGCGGTATTGCCAGTAAAGGTTGAAACACCCGTCTGCTGAGCTATGGGCGAAGCCCCAATTAGATCTAGCCCGTCTTTAATCCAATATTCCACACTACCAGAAAGCACATTTCTCCGAGTTTGGAAATCCATTCCGAAGTTCACATTCTTCACCTGCTCCCATTTCAGTGAAGGGTTCGGCGGATTGATGATCGTTATGTAAGGAGTGTTCCACAGATTACTCTGTCCCGTTGCTTGCGCCGTGAGGTAAGCTGATACAGATTTGTTCACATTACCACTATAGCCATATGTAGCTCGCAGCTTTAGGTAAGGCAAGGCTGCTAAGTGGTAAAAATCCTCATTACTCAGATTCCAGGCAAGACCTGCCGACCATAGCGGCACCCCTTTCTGATTTGTCTTTACTCCAAACAAGTTAGACTCATCTTTCCTTGCACTTGCAGAAAGGATATACCTGTTGTCATAAGTATAAGAACCATTAAAGAAGTACGACCTGAACCTGTCCGTAGTACTGGAATTAGAGATATTCAGCGGAATCCGCGAGGTGCTGAAACCATAGTAACTTGGATATTGCATTGTTGGATTTACCGTAGCATTCTTATTTAGCAAACTCGTATTGTCCAGTCCATACAAAGTATAAGTACCAAAAGCGCTCTCGTAATCCTTGATCTCCAGACCACCTAAAATGTTCAGCGCATGATTGCCCTTAAACACATTTTCATAATTCAGCTGAGCCCTGCCGTAATGCGCAGAATAGGTGTTATTTGAATTATCTGCAATATCTCCCAGAGGTACAGGAGTGGTTACCACTCCTGTAGTCTGATTGATCTGAGAGAAAGTATTGATCATATCCCTCGTGTAAAAAGAGTTGACAGAACTGTTCCGCACCTGATCATTTACTCCCTTATCATAGGTATAATTCCCAGAAAGCCTCAATGACTTCAAAATCTGGTAAGACAGCCCGATATTCACCCGATAATCCGTCAATCGTGATCTTTGCGTCACAGAACCATTCCTGATTTCATCCAGAGGCCTGTAATGCCAGTCCAGCAGCCTACCCTTGCCTACAGTATCCACATAAGGCAAGCGCAGCACTTTAGTTACTGCCAAAGCATTTCCGTTTTTATCTGCAAGCTGCTCATACGGAAAAGAGGGAATATAGAGAGATCCATCAACATTGGTATTGCTCGTGGTAAATAAGATATTTGTAGACAACTCCAGTTTGTTCTTTAGCAGCGACAAAGTATTGCTGGCATTCAGACTCAGCCGATCGTTACTGTTAATCACAGTACTCGCCTGATTCTTATCATATCCCATAGAGAAGTAGTACTTGTTATACATTCCTCCTCCATTGATGCTCAGCTGATGCTGCTGGTTTACGCTCGGTCGGTAGTAATACTTGTGCAGGTCTTTCCTGTTATCATGCAGCGCGATGGAATCCAGCGTCACTATTTTGCGTTGCTGCGAGATGGTACCTTTCCGCTGCAGCAACATGATTTCTACTGCAGGCGACAGACTTCCGTAACCGTTATTGATGACGGTGTTGTAAGCTCCTTTATCAAATAGGAACTGCTCGATGCCGATAAATTGCTGGTTGCTAAGCTGAGGTTTGTAATACAGATCAGGACGGCCACCGATGGTTACATTGGAGTTGATCCTTACCATTGGCTTCTGGTTAAACTCCCCCTTGTAGGTCGTGATCACAATTACGCCATTACCAGCACGGGAACCCCATATTGAAGAAGCTGCCCCATCCTTCAATACCGTGATGGATTTTACATCCTGCGGATTGATGTTTGCGATATCCCCGTCGTATGGGAAGTTATCCAGGATGATCAGTGGATTGGCATCAGAGGCAATCGTACTGCGGCCTCTCACACTGATATCCGGAGTGTTGGCCGTTTTATTGCGGTTAAAAATCAAGCCACTGGTTACTCCATCAAGTCGGTCCAGGATATTGGTGCTGACTCTGCGGTTCAGAAGGCTGCTATCTATCAGCACAAAACTTCCGGTAGCACGTTCCTTTGGAATATTTTGGTATCCCGTACTCACTACACCCACCTCCTTCAGCTGCCCGGAATACTCAAACATTCTGATATTCCCCAGATCCCTCCTTGCCCTTAGCTCCAATTTCTGAAAGCCCAGGTGAGTGATGATCAGTGTAGCATTCTCAGCTATAGCAGTGATAAAAAAATAACCTTTCACATTCGTACGGATGGTTCTGCGGCTTTCTTTAACCAAGATAACTGCGCCGGAGATTCCTTTGCCTTCTTCATCAACTACCCTACCGCGAACATCAATGTTTCTGGAGGGCATTGTTGGTGATTGCAGTAACGCTGCTGAAGCACCACCGGAGCCACAAGTCAGTAGTGTAATAATTTTTAAGAAAAGCATGGTTTTAACCACCAAAGGAGTTACCATGCGCATTGTTTCGAGACGTCTCATGATATTTAGATTTTTAAATGGTTAGCATTCTTCGTACCTGTAAGCCCCACCATTCTCTCCCACCAGTCTCAGTGGATACGTTTCCAGATCTTCATCAAAGAAGCGCTCCATCGCTAAAGAGACATAAAAGGGATTAACTGGGGTTGGCAACAGGTTATTGATGGCCTTAAAGACTTCTAGTGGCAGCTTGGGCTCATAGAAGTAGTTTGCACGCAGCAATACAGAAATAATATCATTTACCAGTTGCATTTCGGCATCGCCTTCTATCAGATCGTCATCAGTCATTTCCACATCTTCACGCAATCTGAACAGTTCTTCTTCTTCTCCCTGTTCATCAATGCGGCAATAGGAATGGATTATTTTTTCTTTGTATTCATACTTATCCATGGAGACATGTAATTCAGAATCATCGTTTATTGCCGGGCAAAAGTTATCTACATCGGCATCATCCAATGCGAGTGCAATTCTCGCGAGTTCATCACCAGAATAAAATGGGCGAAGCAGCGTTTCAACTTCCTCAACGTAGTTAGGTGCAGCACCTATTAAAAAGGACAATTGCCGGGCACTGTAGCCTTTCACAATTCTTTGTAAGAGGATGCGGTATATGGTTTCAAGATCAGCTAAAGGGATTATTTTAGAGGTTTTCATAACAGTTTATATTAAATTTTGGACAAAGCGTGGCCATGGGAATCGATTTCCGCTCCCTAAAGCAGGCGTGGTAATAAATTAAAACGAAGCGGCCGGCAATGACATAACCAACCTAAATTAACCGGCCGCTATCAGGGCATATCAATCCGGTGGTTTGATGATGCGTGATTGTGAATGGATCCTTGTTGATTGCATGGGTATTTATTGTGGTTTACCAGAATTCAAGTTTTTATCGTTTGTAAGATTGGGTGTTGGAAGATTGCCTTCCGGGAATATCGGAGGCTTAAGGGCATAAGGGAACTTGGTATAATACTCATCCAGCAGGATTTCTAAAGTCAGATTCTCAATTTCGATCACTTCGGTCATCCAGATGATCAGGGCTTTGAGACATTTCTTTAATTTACAGATTGCCCCTATTCCTTTGATCTTAGGAACAGAATATTGTAATGAAGGACGACCCGAGCCATCAATGGTTTCTTGAGTAAACTGATGATAGAGATATGGTGTCTCTATCAATGCGGTAATCATGCAGAGGTACTGCTGCACGATTTTAAGATCAGGAACATCTAGCGTGTTGGGTACGTTATGGTTCAGGATAGCAAGAACGGTCCTATGGAAATTTGAAAGATCCGCGTAGGAGTATTTGGATGGAACGAGATCATCCTTCTCGAAAGATTTATTGGGTGATTTTGTTTTTTTCGTACTCATTTCAATTTGGTTAGAATTTAAAAATGAGTCTCTCAAGACAGGAAGTAACAATAAGGAGGAACTCCACATCCTTTGCATGAGGTACCGCTAAGAACCCATAAGCTGATAGCTTATTTTGACCACAAAAGACTAAAGTGAAGCCCCTCCCAATTGCTTTATATAGCAAATATATAAAAACTTGGGAAAGGGCATTTTCACTTGTCTTCTCGTGGTCATTTAGCGGTTTTCATACGAGAGACTTTTTTAATGCCTTATTTTTCAATATTTATACGTTACATGTTTACATAATTGTGAATTCTGTTAATGCAAATGTAACAATAAACATTTACACTTGGTAACTTTTTACTTACTATATGTAAGTTTTATACCAAAGGATTGTATTTAGTGCTGATTTTAGTACGAAAAGAAGTATTTTGGACAAATTGAATGATAGTAGTGGTAGGGAATTAGATTTGAAAATTGTTCAGATCAGGGTTCTTTTTGAAAAAGGCCTTGTTAAAAGAATGCGGGATATAGAGAAAGTCAATCCTACAATTATCGCAAAATATGCAGGAATTAACCATGGAAGATATTCATCTAAGCTAATTAATCCAGGTAAGTTTACTGCTTCAGAAATTGTAAGGATAGCTTACATTCTTGATATAAACGCGTCAGTAATCATGGATATCATTTCTAACCAAATACTGGAAGAGGAAGCTGCTGCAGTAGAACATGCAGTTGTGGAAACTAAGAAGAAGCCATAGTCGATACAGTATCAACATAAACTCATGCCAATATGATAGTTTATGCTCTTAAGAAAATCTTAATGGTATGTGAATGAAGTCCCTGGAACAGGGATACTGTTTTGCGTTTTATTCTGACAGATCATCTTTGAATTCAGTACAATATTCCGATTGCAAATTAAGAAGAATTAGGAAAATTCTTGCGTAAATTCACATACCTGTAAGGTTGTACTCTATTTAGACTCTGAAAAATCTAGGCATTGATAATGTCCTTAATCAGTTAGACTTTCTAAAAAAAATCAATAAAATATAAGGCTAAATGATTATGAGTCTTCTAGCCTAACCGCCCTTATATGAGGCAAAATGTGCTTTTCTGACTTACAGAGGCAATTTACGAACTATTTTTAAAATCGCAAAATTTTGCTCCGTTACGTATTTGTTACGGTTTTGCGGTGAGGCAGGCAACACTTTGTGAAAACAAATATTACACAAGCGCAGCGGGGTGTGGAACTTTTTTCAGCAAACCCGAAGGGCTTGGTTTTGAATGGCTAGAGGATTGTTCTGAAATTTGTTTACAAAAGCTCTACAGGTAATTTTAAAGGGAGATAGTATGGCTATACGTTTTTATAGTCAAAATGCTGGGCTGAATATTGACGATATCCTATGTAGGACAATAGATCCATGTATTACCAGATGTGTTGTATTTAAAAATTCGTATAGACGTATTTAGTAGATGATTTATATATTTACATATTACCAAATAACCTAAATAAACTAAAACTGTCTGAAATCTAAGTAACGGCTTTCACCAGAACACTCTCTTATCAAATGGAAAACATCGATTGGAACAAACCTCATATAATAAAAACTAGCACCGAAATTCTTTCGAGTGACGAGGCTCCTGACCCTAAATTTTGGCGACCAAAAGTAGAACCTTGGCTTAGTGCAATTTTTCAAACAGAACATTTTTCTCTGCTAGTAGGTTCAGGGCTTTCAAGTTCATTAGCTTACGCCGCAAATATTAATTCTCAGGGAATGGGCAGGCTGGACTTAAAAGGTGAAGGCTATAAGAATAAAGTTAAAGCGCACTCTGAAAAATCAGCCTCCGCTATGGAGAGAGGCGAGGCTAATTTAGAAGATGATTTTCGTGTAGCGCTGGAATTACTCAGAGGGTATGAGATACTTGAAGATGAAAATCATCCAACACTCTTGGCAGAATTAGATGAGAAGCTTAATGCTTTCATCAGGGCTATACTTTCTACTGAAAGG
>Ga0157373_10004063_pt1 | contig 11024 bp, 10 predicted proteins | sample C65metaG_FD_113460 | JGI IMG/M metagenome (GOLD analysis project Ga0157373, IMG submission 113460) | Corn rhizosphere microbial communities from Kellogg Biological Station, Michigan, USA - C6-5 metaG | ecosystem: Host-associated > Plants > Roots > Rhizosphere > Soil | place: USA: Michigan...
AGGCAGTTGCTCAGTGGCAAGGCGAGCTAGCAGCCTCTGCCTATGTAAGTTCGTGGTGAAATATGACAGAGGCCGAGTTGGATGCTTGTTTCGCTGAGATGGCGAGTGACGCTGACTATCAGGGGGATGCTATGGCGCTGGCACAGCGGAGTTTGCGATCAGCGACTGGGAGGCTTTTAGGTGCAGAGAATTCACTGGTCGTTGAGGGGGAGATTAGGGGAGATTGCACGCGAATCTGGCGCGAGTTTACTGCACTCAGAATGCTTCACGACGTGCTGAGGAATCTGTTTGACGACGGAATCCTCAAGGCCAAGGACCCCAAGGCCTAAGAGCACGGTTCCCGCTGTTATAATCATCTCTTGCTCTCATGCCTCAGAAGCGTCTGATTCGCTCCACTACAGTCTTATGCGTTCGCCGGGACGGCAAAGTTGTCATGGCCGGGGACGGCCAGGTCACGCTCGGCGAAAGCGTGATCAAGCACTCGGCCAAAAAAATCCGCAGGCTATATCAGGACAAGATTCTTGCCGGATTCGCCGGCTCAACCGCCGACGCTTTTTCGTTGTTCAGCCGCTTCGAAGCCAAGCTCGAGCAGTACCACGGCAACGTCGGCCGGAGCGCCGTCGAACTGGCGAAAGACTGGCGTACCGACAAATATTTGCGCCATCTGCAAGCGTTGCTGCTGGTTTCCGATAAAGAACAGACATTCATGCTCAGCGGCCAGGGCGACGTCATCGAGCCTGACACCGGCATCGCAGCCATCGGCAGCGGCGGGCCTTACGCGCAGTCGGCGGCCCAGGCCCTCGCCGACCATACGCAGCTTTCCGCGCGCCAGATTGCCGAAGAAGCAATGAAGATTGCCAGCAAAATCTGCATCTATACCAATGAGAAGGTTACGATAGAAGAACTTTGAAGGGGTCGTGGGTCCTGGGTCGTTGGCCAAGAACCCATTCGCTGGATTGACGACCAATAGCCAACGACGATTGTTATGGCCATTTATCTCCCTGCTACCGCTGAAGAAGAACATCTGGCGCTGGATGAACTCACTCCACGCGAGATTGTCACCGAGCTCGACAAGCATGTTGTCGGGCAGAAGGACGCCAAGCGCGCCGTCGCTATAGCCTTGCGTAATCGTATGCGCCGCCAGAAGTTGCCGCCGGACATGGCGGACGAAGTCATTCCCAAGAACATCATCATGATTGGGCCGACGGGGGTAGGGAAGACGGAAATTGCGCGCCGGCTTGCGAAACTTGCGAACTCACCGTTTTTGAAAGTGGAAGCGTCGAAGTTCACTGAAGTCGGTTATGTCGGCCGCGATGTCGAATCCATGATTCGCGATCTGGTTGAGATTGCCATCGACAATATTCGTGCTGAGAAGCTCGAAGACGTTGCCGACAAAGCCGAACTGAACGCTGAAGAGCGGCTGCTCGATATCCTGCTGCCCCCTGCGGCACCATCGCATCCCGAACCGGCAGGCTTTGCGCTCGAAGCTTCCACCGGCGATTCTTACCCGCGCACCCGCGAAAAATTGCGCCAACAACTGCGCGAAGGCAAGCTTGACGATCGGACAGTTGAAATTGATGTGCGTGAACGCAATTTTCCTTCGTTTGAAATCATCTCCAACCAGGGCGTTGAGGAGATGGACGTCAACATCAAAGACATGCTGCCCAACATCTTCGGACAGCGCACCAAGAAACGGAAGATGAAGGTAAACGAGGCATTTGAATATCTGATTCAGGAAGAAGAGCAGCGCCTGGTGGACATGGACCAGGTCACGCGGATGGCGATTGATCGCGTGGAAGATGCTGGAATTATTTTTCTCGATGAAATTGACAAGATCGCCGGCCGCGAAGGCGGCCACGGGCCTGACGTTTCACGCGAAGGCGTGCAGCGCGACATTCTGCCTATCGTCGAAGGCACGACTGTGAATACGCGCTACGGCATGGTCAAAACTGACCATATTCTTTTCATCGCTGCTGGCGCGTTTCACGTTTCGAAGCCCAGCGACTTGATTCCCGAGTTGCAGGGCCGGTTTCCGATCAGGGTTGAACTGCAATCGCTCACCATGGATGACTTCATCCGCATTCTTACCGAGCCGAAGTCTTCGCTGGTCAAACAATATATCGCGCTGCTGGAAACGGAAGGCGTGAAGCTGGATTTCACCAAGGACGCGCTGGAAGAGATTGCGCGCTTTGCTTTTCGTGTAAACGAGGGCACGGAGAACATTGGAGCACGGCGGTTGCACACGATCATGGAGCGCGTTCTGGACGAGATCAGCTTTTCGGCTCCAGACAAAAAGGGCGAGCAGGTTTCCGTGGACGCTGCTTACGTTGGCAAGATGTTGTCGGATATCGTGAAAGACCAGGATCTGAGCCGCTATATTTTGTAGCGGTTCATTTTGTTGGCTTCTTAAATTTCCGATTCCTTGCCCCACCACTCTTTCATTTGTTTCTGTATCTCGTCTTTGTGGCGGAGCATGTCTTTCTGCATGCTTTCCATCTGCTTTTTCAACTCGCCTTGCTGGCTCTGCATTTTCTGGCGATATTCTTTTTGCAGTTTTTCCAGTTCGGGTTTCAGGCGCAGCATCTGGGCGTCAACGTTGCTCTTGTTCAGGACTGCCAGTTGTGCTTTCAGCGCAGAAAGTTCGGTACCTGGCCCGATCAGATCGGCGCAGTCGTCGGCCTCAAAGTCATTGCCCGGCGCGATCACCGCTCCACTGTGCTTAATCTCTGGCAGAGTCAGCGTCAGGTTCTGTTCACGCTTTTCACGCATTACCGTGACCGCTGCCTTGTTGTCGGCGCCTTTTCGCAGCAAGCGGGTGAAGTCGCTGCAATCGTTCACCGCAGAACCATTGATTTTCACGATCACATCGCCGGCATGAAATCCGGCGTTTTCGCCACGGCTGCCGCGCTCTACTGAGCGGACCAGCACGCCGTTGCCGCTTTTGACGCCAAAAAACTCGCCCAGTTGTGGAGTGAGGTTCTCAATCATCAAACCGCTGCGAACCGGCGAATGGATGACGACCACATTGGCAACGTCCATTTCCGGCATGTTGATGGGAGGGATGTGAATCGCTGGAATGTTGATCGGCGGTACGACGAAGTTATAAGCATGTTCCATGTTTCCCATCTTGCTGCGTTCAGCCAGTTGCGCTTTCAGCGTCATAGGCTGGCCATTGCGGCTGATTCCGACCGAAATGGTGCGTCCAGCTGGAATCTCGCGTATTAGCCGGCGCAGTTGTTCCACACTCTCTACCGGCTGATCGTTGATGCTGAGAATTACATCGTGCTCTTTCAGGCCGGCCTTGGCGGCAGGCGCGTCCTGGTCAACCATGGTCACTTCGACCCCGCGCTCTTCTTTCAAGTGAAGCGCGCTCATGCGGTCAGAGGTAATGTCATCGGTGTCTACGCCGAGATACGAACCTCCCCAGGGCTCTTCGCTGTAGAAAATATTCGGCTGCGTTCCGGGCTGGGCGATCAAGTGCGCCGGAATTACGAGCGACGCAGCCGCGATCGCCAAAATTCCGCATATTAGTATTCGTCGATTCATAAGACCCCCCTATTGCGCGCGGCGAAAGTAGATGTTGCCCATAGTGGTACGAACTTTCAGCACCGGGCCGCCGCCATTCAAGCTGCCTTCCGCTGAAACCAGTTTCGGCCCCCACTGTCCGCCGCCTTCCGACGCGATCTTAATTTCCGGAAAATCAGAAACAATCTGCTGCCCATTCGCAGCCTCGATACTGGCGCGGATAGTGAGATTGACGTTCGAAACCAGATAGACGGTAATATCGCCAACTCCGGTTTCCAGTTCAGAATTGCTGGTGCCATTTCCACCGCGGATGAATTTCGCAGTAATGGCTCCTGAGCCGGTCTCAACGTGCGCAGAAGGCACGCCCCACAACTCAATGTTCCCACTGCCGGTCTCGCCCTTGATGGGTCCGCTGGCTGACGAAACCTTCAGTGTCCCGCCGCCGGTTTCCATGCTGACGCTGCCCCCGATGTCACCCAGATCAATGCTGCCGCCGCCGGTTTCAGCTTTAACCTCACCGGTGCACTTGTTCACGTGAATGCTGCCGCCACCGGTTTGCAATGAAGCGCCGGCCGATCCTGAAACCAACACCAGGTTTCCGCCACCGCTTTCGGCTACAACCTTGCCTTTGGCTGAGCCGATATGGATTGGACCGCCGCCGGTGCGGACGGTCAGATCTGAACCTACGTTGCCTACGTCGATGGAACCGCCTCCGGTTTCGGCACTGATGGCGCCGCCGATATCGTCTAGATGAACCATGCCGCCGCCGCTCTCGGCTTCCAGGCGGCCGGAAATCCCCGTGGTCGAAATTTCTCCGCCATCGGTTTCGATCTTCACCAGCTCAAGGTCGCGGGGAACGTTGACGGTAATCTCGGAATTGAATTTGTGCGGGCTCCCGTTTTCCCACTCGCCGGTGATGAACGCCGTGTCGCCGCGAACGTTGGCGCTGATTTTATACCCCTCAAATTGTTTGCGCGCCCGGTCCTCCGATCCTTCATAAGACCGGTTACGGATTACATAATTGATGCCCTGCGTTGACCCGCCCTGAACGTGTACCGTGCCAATTTCAACCTGAATATGCAGGTTGCGGGCGCCCGCCAGTGAACCGGTCACCACGCTGACCCAGTTGCTGCCTTCTTTTTGAATCGAAGTCTGCTGCGCTCCGCACAGAGTCGTGATCAGTACGGCCAGCAGCCCGAATTTAGTTATGGTTTTTTGCATTTCAGTTTATGTTTGCCTCTCCCCTTAATACCTTTCGGTTTAATTCATTTCCGGCAATTGCCCCACCATCGAGCGTGCCTGCGCCCGGATGTAACGGTTTTCGTCTTTTGCCGCCAAGCGCTGTAGAACGATGCGCACGCTGCTGTCGGCCGCGCAAGGTTGCAGCAATCGAAGAGCCTCGACTCTCACTCCCGGATTCGAATCTGACATCAGCGACTCCAGCATGGCGTCGCGTACTTGAACATCGTTCTTTACGTAAGGTCCGACTGCATCCAGCGCCTTGAGCCGGACGCCGGTGTTTGAGTCATAGCGCAGCGCGTAAAGCAGCGCCTCGCGCACGTGCGGATTATTGGGTTGCTGCGTCAACAGATCCACTGAATTTATACGCACGCCGGCATTGAAGTTGTTGCGCGCCGCGTACAGCAGAAGCTGCTGGATATCTGGGTCGCCAAGCGAACCTGTGCGCTCTTGTGGAGACAGGGTGTCATATTTAACTGTGACCTGGTTGGACCCCGGCTGCTGCTGAATGGAACTGATGGTCCCGATCGAAGCCAGATTGGCGATTGCCGGGCCGTTCTTATTTCCCTGATCGGATGTCCCGCGATTTACCAGTTTGTACGTCGCTCCAATGCCGCCCGCGAATCCGACGATGAAAATTGCCGCCGCCAGCGCCGGCGCGAAGCGAACCTGATTCAGCCACTGCACCGGGTCGAAAACCAAACGATGAAACCAGCCGCCCTGCTCCGCCGATTCGAGCGCTTCCTGCAGCTTCATTCGCGAAGCCGCCAGTACGCTCGGGTTCGGCTCCTGCACCGGAAATTGCGCAAACTCACCGCGAAAAGTCTTCGCCGATTCGAGTTCAGCCGCGCACTCTTTGCACCGCGCAGTGTGTTGTTCCAGTTCGTGACGGGCGTCATCCGCCAGTTCCTCATAAACGTAGAAGACAATGTTCTGTTGTACCCATTCGCACTTCATAGTTTCCTCTTAAACACTCTGAGGGTGCCCCATCCTTCCCTGGTTTTGGGAAATGTGGGATTTGCTCTCATCGCATCTCCGCCAGCGCTCCTCGCAATTTCTGCGTGGCGCGAAACAACGTGTTCTTGGCGGTCTCTTCGGTGGTGTTCAACATCTCCCCGACCGTCCTCAGCTTCAATCCCTGATAATGCTTCAGTTCAAAAACCATGCGCTCGCGTGGAGTCAGCTTATCGAGCGCTTTCTTGATCCTGCCGCCCAGTTCGCGCCGCATCAGGTCGCGCTCTGGATTTGCTCCCGCCCGAATGTCCGCAACCTGCGCCAGCACATCGTACTGCTCGCCTTGCGAATCCGTGGCGACTGGAGCGTCTTCTTTCCTCACCTGTCTCTTGCGGATGCTGTCCAGGCACAGGTTCGTGACGATCCGGTAAATCCACGTGTAGAAGGAACATTCAAAACGGAAGCGGCCGATGTTCTTGTAGGCCTTTAAAAAGGCTTCCTGATAAATGTCCTGCGCCTCGTGGTCTGACCCGGTCAGGTGCATGGCCAGGCGCAAAACTGCCTGATCGTAATGGCGCACCAGTTCTTCAAAGGCAGCGCGGTCTCCGCGCTGGGCCTCGCGTACCAAAAGCGTGTCGTCTATACGGCTCTGACTCAACATGTGGTTCCGAGGCCGCAATCCGGTTTCCGTTTCGACGGAAGAGGATTGTGACTGGGGAGTCCTCGCCCCACCATTCGTTTCCATTCGGCTTCTCGCAGCCGGATGAGAACACTTGCCAACCGGAAATTGTACTGCCCACGCGTCGGCCGGCATCGCTATAGTCCTCGTTTTGCTGAGCTGTCTTCATTTGAGCGGCGGGGACTTCGACCTCTGACTCCACTTCCCGCTTGGCTCCGGCTGGATGTGCCTTTACCATCCAGCTTCAAGAAGATAGACGAGGGTCAGAGCGGTTGGTTAGCAGAAAACTGACCAGTTTCGGACAGGAATATTCAATTCCGGACAGTCCCTCTCGCCCGGCGGCGTTGAGGGGGCGTTCAGCCGGATGGGGATCCCTAGGGCTGCGGTGCGAGCGTCGGCAACACTGCTGTATTTACGGTGGCTGGGTCGTCTCGCAGCTTGATATATAAGGTCTTGTTCTTGGGAAGAGGCACACTCAAAGCTGCGTCGATGAAGCCATCAGGCACTGTGACCGCGTTGGTAAAGTCGGGATCGGCGCTGACTGCATCGATCAAAAACAGCTTATCTCCGCTCAGCGTGCAGTCTTTTTCGGGGGATTTTTCGGCGCTCTTTTCCTCAGCCGTAGTCTTTTCTGCCGCGTTGCTCTCCGCGGTGCAGCGAATCCCCTTCAACTCCGGGATACGAACCAGGTTCACCAAAGGCTGCCAGTCTCCTTCTGCGCCTTCCGCTGCCATGGCACGGAACTTCAACGGCCCGAACGCCGAGGGTCCAAGCAGCTTCATGGGATCGAGCACGGCATAAACAGTTTTTGCGTCCTGCAGCGTCAGATTGCCGTCTTTGACACTTAGGAGAACGTGGAATGATTCGTCCGCGGTTGCAACCTCAACTCTTTCCCCCGGCGCAAATGATTCCGGAACTTGGGTCTTAAGAAAGAAATTCAGGCGACCGTCCTGCGGCAGTTCGTCGGCGCTACCCAGCTTGAATGCTTGCGTCTCGTTGTCATCGAGCTGCACGCTCTTGCTTAAAAGACTGAGTTTCGGTCGCGGAGGCGCGACCGTCGAATTGAGCTCGAGCGTCCGGCCGTCTTTAAGGCTCGCCCGAACGACGATAGCGGCTCCTGTCTGAAGTTTCGCAGCCCCAGAGCTGTCGCTAGTGCTCAGCTTGAGTTCGTCATGCTGATTAGCGCGAAACACGTTACCCGGTTCGAACAAGATGCCGTTAACATCGATCTTCGCAACCTGGTCGAGCCGCGTCCCGCGAAGCACACCCTCTACGTCGCCAGCGTTAATGCTGAAGGAATCAAGCCTTCCGGCTTCGTAATAGGTGTGCAAAAGAATTTCGTCCGAATCGCGCAGGCCAAATTTTTTCACCATCAATTTAAGCGGCCCCGAAGCGGCTCTTTGCAGAGGAACTTTCACTTCCAGTTCGTCCGGCTTTTCGGTTTTCGAAGCCTTCCAGTCGAGCGGGACCGTTTTCCCGTTTTCATCCCGGACCAGAACCTCGCTGACGCAACATGTTTCCGCCGATTGAAGATGCAACGTGTCTTCACGCCCAACGATTAGCGCACTGGCGTCTTTTGAGGCCACAATCCACCGCGCCGGCTGCGATGCGCGCAAGCGGAAATGCGGACCTTCAAAGGAATGGAATCCCCATATGCCGCGAATGGTACCGACAAATTCGCCTTGCCAGGCGTGCGCCTCTGCGCTTTCGGTATCAACGACAAAGCCGCCGCGCGAGGGGTCCGGCCTCGCAGGAAGATCGGTCGCGCCCGACTTGGTTTCGAGATGAAGCACAAAGTTATGGGCCAGCTCGGTGGCAAACACCAGTGGCGCACCTTCCACCGGCAGCACCAGATCGGGCTTGTTAGCGCAGAAAACCTGGGTCACATCCAAGGCGCGCAGTGGAGGCGCAACCGCGGCCCGCACTGGCGGCAGCGCGACCACTATCACCGACTTCGGATTACGAAATGATGGCGGGTTATTCAGCCGCAGATTCAGTTCGTCTTTTTTCGGAAGCGCCAGGGCCGGAATGTACTGATACTGTGCCGAGTGGGTCGTGCCCAGAATCCGAACCACATCCACGACCGCGCCAATGTAGGGACTGTAGTATCCGCCTCGGGCAGTCGGCGTGGAACTGATTTGTGACAAAAGGTCTGTGGGCGCTCCCGTGGTGAGGCTGGCCACCATGTTCTGGCTATGAGCGTCATCGAGAACCAGCGCTTCATTATTTTGTGTCAGGCAGGGAACCTGCTCCGCGGTCGGCTTATCGAAACACTGCTTGTCGAGTTTGATGTTCAGGCTCCGCGCCAGCATGGCAGTGCGTACCTGCAGGTCAGCGGGATCGATCACGGACGTCACTTTCACGGCTTCGAGATAAGCGTCGAGGCGCGAGCGGTCCAGGCTGGCCTGCTCCAGATCCTGTGCCGCGCGAACAAACGCGCCCGGCTTTCCGCGCACGGCATTGCGCAAGGTGGAGAATGCTCCGCCGGTCTCTGGCGCCAGAAAGACGAGGGCTTCTTCAGCCTCCGGAGGCACGGTGACAAAGATTCCCTCTTCATGAACCGGCTTGTTCCAGGTCTCGGCGCGGGTGAACCAGTTGTCGGGCGGCGGGTTGGTAGCGCCCCTCAGAAATGCCACCACCATTAAATAATGAACGGACTGGCTGTCGGGCAGGTCCGGGTGAATCCATAGGCGGTCACCCGCCTGAAGATTCGGCACTTCCGCGATTGGCCGGGTAGCTCCCGCGCGTTCCACGCGAATGTCAATCTTCGGCCCTACCAGATCGAAGGCAGCATTTTCCGCAAACACCGATCCCGGCGAGAAAAGAAATGCAAGCCCGAGCAGGAAGCTAATCTTGGAATACGAAAGACGGAACAGCGGACACTCCCACAACTGGACTATATAGCTGAATTACATGCTAACCAGTCTCACAGGCAGGAGCAACCCTGGTTGTGCACTCGTAAGTAACGTGTGTAGAACAAAAAAGAAGCCCCACGTCCCCTTCCCCCGAGAGTAACGGGCCTAAAACGGCAGCACGTCCCGAACTGGCTTGCGACTAACGAAGAGTGAGGAGTTGAGCGCGATCAGGACGATTGCTGAGAAGGCCTAAGTAGAACGCGAGAAATTTTGTCTGACAATCTAGGGCGCGATCAGTTCGATGCGATTGCCGAAGCAGTCGTTGATGTGACAGCGGCGTATGCCTGGAACATCGTTGGGTTCCCTTATGTGAATGCCGGCGGTAATCAATCGCGAAAGCAGGGCGTCATATTTTGCGCAGCAAAATGCCGGGTGCGCCTTTTTGGCCGGACGAAAATCCGTCTCAATGCCTAAATGAATCTGAACACCGCCGCTCTCAAACCAGCATCCGCCGCGTGCAGCGAGTTCTGTCGGCTTGGGGATCTCGCGCATTCCCAAAAGCTCGACATAAAATCGACGCGCAGCTTGTTCCTGCCCGGAAGGCATGGCAAGCTGCACGTGATCAATCGCGGTGAACGGCCAGGCTGGGGGATTCGTGATGTTCATCCTTATGGTTTCTTTTTCTCCGGCTGCGCAGTTGGCGGCAGAAGTCCATTCTGGCGAAGATACATGGCTGCCATTCCGTAATGGTCGGCCCAACTCGCTGCCAGGCCCAAAAATGCCCAGGCCCGCGGGCGGGGCTTGCCGTCAAACCATTTGATGTCTTCGCCCATCTTTGAGTCATCCGCGGAAGCCAGCGCCTTGTGGCAAAACTCGAATGACGCCTTCACTGCTGCTGTCAATTTCTCTTTACCCTCGGTGCCTTTCAGTTCATCCACCTTGGGCTGAGGCACCCCTCCAGTATTGGCACAGAAATAATAGTTGCCCTCGGCGATGTGGGCGGCCAGATGGCCGAAGCTCATCTGCTCGGGCGTAGGCTTGTAATCGAACTTGTCCGACGGCATTTCTTCAAAAGCGGCAACCGTGCTTTTTTCGCGGCCTCCCAGCATCTGCCGCAGCGCGTCTGAAGCCGGCCCTTTTCCTTGCGCCACACACAGGTATGGAGATAACACAGCGCACACTATGAACAAGCGTTTCATTTATATCCTCCGGAACTCGCCAGCAAGGATAAATGGATACGCCCGAATGTCAAAACCCCAGGCTCTCGCGCCTGAAAAACCAAGTGATACCAGTTGAAGAGCCCCTATTTGTGATCCTGATCACATCGGCTTGGGTTGACGGTCACATGTTTGAACTTGAATAAATGGGAAACTGCGGGACAGGCTGGGTTGTTAGAAGCGGGTTGAATGAAGGTTATTCGAGCCAATTCCAGTGCCGTTTTGGAACCGAACAGTTAAAAGCGACTAATGAACAGAGTTCGTCATTGTGTCGGCGACAGAATTGGCGGACGATAGTAGCACTTAGTTCAACCTTGGGTACGAACAGCGTTTGGGGAATCGTACTCCGAAGTCTTCAACCAAAGCCGAATCAGGCGAGCGCCAGAAGGGGAGCAGACCGAATGACAGCTCAACCGGGCCGGGTACTGCGTTATTTCCATCTTTTAGCCGCCGCTGCGCTATTCATGCATGCCGGCATCGCGCTCGGCCAGAAAATGCCCGAGTCCACCAAGGGCCCGTCGGTTGCACCGACGGTCGTCCTGGGTAACCCGAGCG
>Ga0157373_10004065_pt1 | contig 11021 bp, 11 predicted proteins | sample C65metaG_FD_113460 | JGI IMG/M metagenome (GOLD analysis project Ga0157373, IMG submission 113460) | Corn rhizosphere microbial communities from Kellogg Biological Station, Michigan, USA - C6-5 metaG | ecosystem: Host-associated > Plants > Roots > Rhizosphere > Soil | place: USA: Michigan...
TCTTTCGCTATCGCCGCCGCCACGGCACCTCGATCAACCCGAGCGTTTATGTATCCGGCGCCTGCAACTTCAAACTTTTCAAACCCTTCCACTGCCGCAATCCCGGCCACGATTTCTTCCGCGATCTTTCGCGGCGCCTTGCGCATTTTTTTCGCCAGTTCAAACGCCAGCGGAAGCGCGAATTCGCCAAACTCAACTTTGGGCGGCTGCTCGATGACGATCCTTTCCGGCTCGACGCTGTATTGCCGACGCAAGAATTCGCGGATGTGCTCGGCCAGCCGGCGCTCCAGATGTCGGTACAAGAGGTCTCCTAAGTAGTTGAAGGGAAATGGTGATTTTAGCAGAACGGTCGTCAATTTTAGGTCGTCGGTCGCCAACCGATCATTCACCTGGATGAGTTAAGATCAGATTTCTGCGCTTTTGGCAGTCGGCCACCCAGCAACACATTCGTCGAGGGCCGACGACTGAGGATCGACGACGCTCCTATGCGCATCGCTTATCTCGACTGCTTTTCCGGCATCAGCGGCGACATGTTTCTTGGCTCGCTGATTGACTCCGGAGTCTCGCCTGAGATCTTTGAGCAAACCGTCACCGCGTTGAATCTTGGCGTCAGGCTGGAAATTACACGCGTGAATCGGAGCGGTATCAGCGCAACCAAGGTCGACGTAGTGGCGGACGGGAGTAAGGACAGGGCAAAGGAAGCACGGAGAGGAGTGTCCGCATCATATGACCACTCGCTTCACAAACATATCCACGATCACCATCATGCCGATCACCAACACGCGCACGGCCGAGGTCTTACAGAAATTCGCGACATGATCACGCAGGCCTCCAGCCTTACCGAATCAACAAAGGATACCGCAATTGCAATTTTCGAAAAATTAGGCGCTGCGGAATCCAAAATTCACAATGTCCCAATCGAGAAAATTCACTTTCATGAAGTCGGCGCTGTGGACGCCCTCGTAGATATCGTCTGCGCCGCGGTGGGCGCCGAATCGCTCGGAGTTGACGGGTTCATCTGCTCGCCGCTGAACGTCGGCGGCGGAACGGTTGATTGCGCCCATGGCACCTTCCCCGTTCCGGCTCCTGCGACAGTGGAACTGCTGAAAGGGGCGCCGGTGTACTCCTCTGGGCCTCAGGTCGAACTTGTAACTCCGACGGGCGCGGCGATTGTTGCGACCCTGGTAAAGCGCTTTGAATCATTTCCCGCGATGAGAATCGAAAAATCGGGTTACGGTGCAGGCGCGCGCGATTTTGAAAAACACGCGAACGTGCTTCGGATCACGATTGGCGAGGCAGCTTCGGGGACCTTCGCGGGCGCAGCCGAGATCGTCATCGTTTTGGAAGCCAACCTGGACGACCTGAACCCGCAAGTGTTCGGATATGTAATCGACCGACTGCTCGAAGCCGGGGCTCTCGACGTTTTCTGCGTGCCGGTTCAAATGAAGAAAAACCGGCCTGGCACCCTGCTTACAATTCTGTCGAAACCGGGCGATGCCGATGCCCTCGCAAAAATAGTTTTTGCCGAAACCACAACCCTTGGTATCCGCCGCCGGGAAGAACAACGTCAGGTTCTCGAGCGGAGGTGGGAGACTGTCTCGACGCGGTTCGGAGATATTCGAATCAAGGTCGCCAGCATGAACGGGTCCGTAAGCAACTATGCTCCGGAATATGAAGACTGCCGCCGCATCGCCACTGAGCACCGTGTACCATTGAAAACGGTCATGCAGGAAGCGGTGCAGGCCTATCTGCGAAAATAACTTATTAAGATGTTATTCCGAACCGCTTCAGCAGTAAGGAACCGGCTGTTCTCGTACAAATGTCCAACACCTTCTACATTACGACGCCGATCTACTACGTGAACGCGCGCCCCCATATCGGGCACACGTACACAACTCTAGCCTGCGACACCGTTGCGCGCCGCCAGCGCATGATGGGATCAGACACCTGGTTCCTTACCGGCACCGATGAGCACGGGCAAAAGATTCAGCGGGCCGCCGAGGCCGCCGGCAGGACTCCGCAGAGCTTCACCGATGAAGTCTCCGCCGAATTCCGGGCGCTCTGGGACCGAATGGGCATCACCTACGACGACTACATCCGGACCACCTCCGATCGCCACAAGATGGGCGTGCAGGAACTGTGGCGTCGCATCCGCGACAACGGGTACATCTACAAAGGCAGCTACACCGGGCAATACTGTGTTTTCGATGAAATGTACGTGGAAGTCGGACCGGGGGAGCCTTGCCCGGAATGCGGCCGGCCGACCGAAATAGTGAAAGAAGAAAATTATTTCTTCAAACTCTCTGCGTTCGCCGCGCCTTTGCTCGATCTGTACACCAATAATCCGGATTTCATTCGCCCGGAGACGCGCCGTAACGAAGTGATCGCATTCGTCCGTTCCGGATTACGTGATCTCTCGATTAGCCGATCCACTTTTTCCTGGGGCATTCCGGTTCCGGACGATCCCAAGCACGTTATCTACGTCTGGCTTGACGCGCTGGCCAACTACATCACCGCGATTGGCTACGGATCATCAGACACCAGCAAGTTCGAGAAATACTGGCCTGCCGACGTGCACATGATCGGCAAAGAGATCGTCCGCTTCCACTGCGTCTATTGGCCGGCCTTCCTGATGGCAGCGCGGCTTCCGTTGCCCAAATCAATCGTCGCGCATGGCTGGCTGTTATTTGAAGAAAGCAAGATGTCCAAATCGCGCGGCAACATCGTGCGCACTGAAACCATTCTCGATGTGCTCGGCGCGGACGCGCTGCGATATTTCCTGCTGCGCGAAGTTGTCTTCGGGCATGATGGGTCATTCTCGTTCGACGCTCTGGTGCAGCGATACAACTCTGACCTCGCCAACGGACTGGGGAACCTTGCCAGCCGCACGCTGGCCATGATCACGCGATATTTCAAAGGCGAGGTGCCGTACCCATCGCATACCGCCGCGCATACTGGCGCCGAAGATCTGGTCGCCGCCCTTGCGAGACACACAATAAAAGAATTCAACGAGCTATTCGAGCAATTTCAATTTTCGCGCGCTCTCGAAATGGCATGGGCGCTGGTCGCGGCTGTGGACAAATACATCGTTGAGAACGAACCGTGGGCGCTGGCCGAAAAACAGGATGAATCCAACCGCGCACGGCTTGCGACCGTGCTTTACACCTCGGCCGAAGCCCTGCGAATCGTTACCGCGCTCGCGCATCCGGTGATGCCGGTGTCGACAGCAAAAATTTGGTCGCAAATGGGCTTGGGTGATATCACAAAAGTTTCGCTCGCCGACTTGCGCTGGGGGCAGCTCAAGCTTGGGACGAAGCTCGGCAAAGTCGAGCCCGTATTTCCTCGCGCTGACAAGAGCACCGTTGAAAGGATGCAGCAGATGGAAGATCAGGGACGAACGTCGGTGGTCGAACCCCAGTCCGATCTCGCCCAAACGGCGCCCGTAACCGAAGCTCAACCAACAGCCTCGGCTGGCAATGTGGACGCTCTTCTTGCCTCGCAAGGATCAGCCCCGCTCAGCAAGCCCGCCCCGGCACTAACTGCCGACGGAAAAATTACCATCGACGACTTTGCCAAAGTCGAACTGCGTGTCGCCCAAATTAAAGTCGCAGAAAGAGTGAAAGGCGCCGACAAACTTCTGCGGCTCGAAGTTGATCTCGGAACGGAGACGCGTCAGATCCTTGCAGGAATCGCCGAGGCTTATGCGCCGGAAACGTTAGTCGGCCGCAAGATCGTCATCGTCGCCAATCTTGCTCCGCGAAAAATGCGGGGGCTGGAATCAAACGGAATGCTGCTCGCCGCCTCGCTTGAAGGCGGGAAGCCGGTCCTGGCAAGCTTTTTGGAAGATGTGCCGTTGGGGGCGAGGCTGAAATAGCCCGTGTAGGTCGGACATTCTTGTCTGATGCCTGGGAATTTTATTTTTTGCTCTGAGGCTTAAGACTGCGAGAACGCGGACACGAATGTTCGACCTACACGGTCTGTTCCCATGTTCATCGACTCCCACTGCCACCTCGATGGCTCTCGCTTCGATCCTGATCGCGAGCAGGTCGTGGCCCGTGCTCGCGAGGCAGGAATCACTCACATCCTCGCGGTTGGTACCGGAGACGGCCCGGGCACATTCGACTGCGCCGTCAAGATTGCGGAGCAACACGATTTCATTTTCGCCACAGTCGGCATACATCCGCATGAAGCACAACTGGCCAAAGACTCAGACTTCAAGCAACTCGAGCAATTTGCCCGCAATCCCAAAGTGATTGCCTGGGGAGAGATCGGTCTCGATTACTATTACGATCACTCTCCCCGCGACATTCAGCGGCGCGTCTTCATTCGACAAATGGAACTCGCCCGTTCTGCAAAGTTGCCCATCGTAATCCACTGCCGGCCGTCTGAAAAAAGCGGCGAGAACAGCGACAACGCTTGGGAAGACTGCCTATCTTTGATCGCACGGCACTGGAAACCATCCGGTCTCGGTGGAATCCTGCACTGTTTCACCAGCACCTGGCCACACGCCAAAATCGCCCTCGACATGGGCTTCATGATTTCGTTTGCGGGAAACATCACCTTCCCTAAAGCACAGCAGATACGCGGCTCCGCGAAGGAAGTCCCGCTCGATCGCATGCTGATTGAAACCGACTCGCCATTCCTCGCGCCGGTTCCACATCGCGGCAAGCGCAATGAACCGGCTTTCGTGAAAGAAGTCGCTCGCCAGATCGGAGAACTGCGAGGCATGTCCACAGAAGAGGTGGGCGCTCAAACCAGCGCAAATTTTTGCCGCTTCTTTTCACTTCCCTGAGCACAGGCTGTACAAAAGCATTTACTGACGCGCACGCAGAGTTCGCCGGGGAGAAGACTCGTAAGATCATTCTGCCTCGTCGTTTGTTCTGCGATGTCGGCGATGAAATGGTTTAGTACGCAATCGAAGCTCAAACTACGTTAATCTATTACGTCATGCCAGAGAACACATTCGATATTGTCAGCAAGATCGATCTCCAGGAAGTCTCCAACGCGATTCAGCAAGCGATGAAGGAAATCACTACGCGCTTCGATCTTAAGGACTCGAAGTCCAGCATTGTCCTCGAAGCCAAGGATAACGCCATCGTTCTTCATTCCGCGGACGAATATAAGCTGAAAGCTGTCAACGATATACTCCAGGCCAAACTGGTCAAGCGCGGCATATCGCTCAAGGGGTTGACCTATGCGCCTGTCGAATCTGCTCTGGGCGCAACCGCCAAGCAGAAGATCACTCTGCAACAAGGGATCCCCATGGAAAAAGCCAAGGCTATCGTCCAGTTGGTCAAGAATTCAAAGAAGAAAGTTCAGGCTTCGATCCAAGGCGACTTGGTGCGCGTGAGCGGAAAAGACCGTGATTCATTGCAAGAGGTCATTGCGCTTTTAAAGCAGCAGGATTTTGGAATCGATATGCAGTTCACGAATTATCGGTCGAACTGATTCAGTGAGGAAACGGCAGCCAAATTGAAATTCTTCCCCAGAACACAGATCAGCACTGATGATCCAACGATTGTTATCTGTGTGAATCGGAGGAAGAGAAGTTTTCGGTGGTGAAAACGAAAATGACCGCTAGCGCCGCCATCAACGGAACCGAAGTTTTTGAACTTCTGCGCGACGATCTCGCTGCTATCGAGCGCGAGTTCGGCCGGGACACTGTTTCAGGCGTGTCGGCTATTACCGAGATCGGGGAATATCTGCGCGGAGGCGGTGGCAAACGGCTGCGTCCGGCGCTGTTACTGCTTTCATCGAAGCTTTTCGATTACGACGGGCGCGGCGCAGTTAAGCTTGGCGCGGTGGTGGAAATAATTCATACCGCGACCCTTGTCCATGACGACATCATTGACGAAGCCAAAACTCGCCGCGGGCGTCCCGCGGCCAACACGCAGTGGGGAAATTCGAAATGCGTGCTGGCCGGTGACTGGCTATATATGCAGGCGTTCAAGGTCGCAGTGCAGGAACGCAACTTCCGTATTCTCGATTCACTGATCGAACTCACACAGCAGATGGTCGAAGGCGAACTCCTCCAGATGGAAAAACTGGGCAAGCTCATCTCGCTTGACGAGCACTTCGATCTCATTTACCGCAAGACTGCCTGCTTGTTTTCGGTCTGCATGCGCATGGGCGCCATCCTTGGTGGCGCAACTCCCGAACAGGAAGACCAAGTCGCACGCTACGGCCGCGACCTGGGCATGGCCTTTCAGATCGTTGACGATGTCCTCGACCTGACTGCCTCAGAGAGCGTACTGGGCAAGCCTGTTGCTAGCGACTTGCGCGAAGGCAAGGTAACCATGGCGGTCATTCACGCATTGGAACGCTGTTCGCCGGAAGAAAAAGGACAAATCGCTACCGTAGTCGAGCAGCGCGCCTTCAATGGAGTCACGCACGCGGACATCCTCGGCATTCTTACCCACTACAATTCGCTCGACGCTGCGCATGATTGCGCCGCCCAGTACGCCGAGTCTGCCCGCAAGGCAATTTGCACCTTCCCAGACTCGGAGATAAAGCGCGCGCTTTTGTGGGCGCCGGAGTTTGTGGTCGCCCGCGAAAAATAACTTGCACGGGTCACTCGCATGAGCAATCACCCTGGCGGCTGGAAGACTTAAGTTGCCAGAAAAATAGTTGCACACTGTTGTAACATTCCAGTGATCTGTGCATCCAAACGGCGGGTTGATTCGTACCATCAGTGGGTTCGGTTCTCAGGTAGCTCAAACTAAACAGGAGATTGCGCATGAAAAAGCTGTTGATCATCACACTGGCAGCCTGCGTCGCATTCAGCGTCGCAGCAGTTGCACAAGACAGTATGAAGAAATGCGATTCAGGCATGAGCATGGGTAAAGAGGCGAAGGCTCCGCTCAAGACCCTAAAAGGCACCGTCAAACAGGAAGGCGACAAAATAACATTCGTCAATGACGCCGATCAGAAGAGCTGGGATGTCATGAATCCGGAAACCCTGAAAGACCATGTGGGTCATCATGTTTCAGTCAGCGCCCATGTCTACGCGGACAAGGATTCAATTCACGTTATGAGCGTCAAAATGATGAAGGCATCCAAATCGGCAATGTAGTGGGGTAGCAAGAATTGATTCCGACAGGCGGCTGCGGCCGCCTTTTTTCATGTACTCTGTTGTTTGCGATGAACAATCTTCTTGGCGCGATTTGGCACCACGGCTATCTCCTGGTGTTCTTGTTTGTTCTGGCTGAAGCGTGCGGACTGCCGGCGCCTGCCGCTCTTGCCCTGGTAGCCGCCGGCGCAGCTTCGGCGGCGCATATCCTGAGCGCGCCAGCTGCAATTGCCTTCGCGGTCCTCGCGATGATACTTGGCGATACTCTGCTTTTTTTTCTGGGCCGCTACATGGGATGGGCGTTACTGAGTGTTCTCTGCCGGCTTTCGCTGAATCCGGAAACCTGCATTCTTCGCTCTGCGGAGGCTTTTTACAAACGAGGCAAATTAACCCTACTCTTCGCCAAATTCGTACCCGGAATCAATACTATGGCGCCTCCGCTGGCGGGCAGTATGAAGATGAAGCTGGGCCAGTTTATCCGTTTGGATGTAGCCGGAGCTTTCCTATATGCCGCAACCTATACCGTAGTTGGTTATCTATTCAGGGATTTCGTCGTCAAGATTACCCGCGGCATTCAGAACGCGAGTCACATTTTGGCTGAAGTATTTCTTCTTTCGTTGCTGCTTTTCATCGGATATCGAATCGTGCAGTATCGGCGCTACAGAATCTCTGATATTGTTCCCCGAATTGCAGTTACAGAGCTTGCACACCGCATGCTGACTGATGAGAAAGACATCGTGGTTGTGGACGTTCGTAGCCACGGGTACTATGAGGCAGGCGCAGCCCGCATAGCTGGTTCCATCCGCCTGGAACCCAACCGGCTTTCTGAGGAATTCAAGAACTTCCCCAAGGACAAAGACATTTATGTCTATTGCACTTGAGCACGCGAAGCTACCAGTGCCCGGGTGGCGCTGTTACTGAGGCAGCAAGGATTTCGAGCCTACGTTATCGCCGGGGGCCTGACCGCATGGCGAAAGGCTGGACAGCCGCTGGAATCGGTGCCGGAAGCCGATCTCGTGAAGCTGCCGACGTTCAGCTGAAGAAAGTAGGTTTCAAAGCTTTCGAACGAAGTTTTCGGAATTTGCGGACTGGGTCGTTGCAATCCGGGCTTTGGAGTGCAAGACTGGCCCGCAAGACAATAGCGAAGTTTCCGAAACATTGAAATCTTCCAACGCCCAAACCATGTAATTCCGAATCTGATCACCATGCCAGCTGAAGTTGAAATTAAATTTCGGATCAAGGATCTTGCTTCGCTTATCGCTGCCCTGCACCAGCTCGGGCTCAAAGAAATAACCCGGCGCACACATGAAATGAACGTTCTTTTCGACCTTCCGGGGCGCCCGCTGCGCGCCCGTGGCGAAATCCTGCGTCTGCGTGAATATGGAGAAATATGGGTCCTTACCCATAAAGCGAAGAGCAAGAATGAGGGATCGCACAAGTCGCGCTTCGAGACTGAGACGCGTATCGAAGATGGCGAAAAGATGGAGGCGATCTTAAGGGCGGTTCAATTCGAACCTTCATTCCGCTATGAAAAGTTTCGCGCCGAATGGAAAGGCGAAGACGGCCACGTGCTGATTGACGAAACTCCGATCGGAAACTTCGGCGAGATCGAAGGCCCCTCGGATTGGATCGACAAGACCGCACGCCAGCTGAACATTCGCCAACAGGATTACATCACTGAGACTTATGCCGGTTTGTTTTTCGAATGGAAAAAACGTACTGGCAGCAAAGCGGAAGAAATGACGTTCGCAGCCGTGACGCGGACCTGACATCGCCGACAAAAACTTCGAAGCGCCATGGCGCTGCGAAGAATTTAGAAAAACCAGCGGCGGTCTTTCCCGTTTTGGAAAGCCTGCCTCCGATTCCTGTTCTGCCTCTAATCAAAGCTGATATATTTGTCGAAACTTCAAACCGATCACTGACCACTGGCCATTGATTCAAGGAGCTCCCATGGCAGGAAAAAGCGTCAACAAAGTAATTCTCGTCGGCAATCTTGGCAAGGACCCGGAAGTGAAGTACACACCGCAAGGCACGCCGGTTGCAAAACTGACTCTCGCCACCAATGAACGTTACAAAGACAAAGACGGGCAATGGCAAGACCGCACCGAATGGCACAACGTGGTCCTGTGGCAACGGTTGGCAGAAATCGCGGGAGAGTATCTGAAAAAGGGCGGTAAGGTGTACATCGAAGGCCGGTTGCAGACCCGATCCTGGGAAGACAAGCAGACCAACCAGAAAAAGTACATGACCGAAGTTGTCGCCAGCGATCTGGTCCTTCTCGGCGGACGCGGCGACAGCGGCGGAGCGTCCAGCGGATTTTCACGTGGAGCTTCCGCCGGCAACAATAATTTCGACCAGCGCACTCCGGAACCGGAGCCGGCTGCGGTCGGGTCGTCTCCAATCAGCGACGAAGACATCCCCTTCTAATCGCTGCCCTAAGGGAGTACTGCCATGACCGACCTTGCTCGAAAAACCTGTGTTCCTTGCCGTGGTGGCGTCCCCCCACTGAAGGGCAAGGAACTGGCTGAAATACATAAACAGTTGCCGGACTGGGCGCATTGGAAGGTGGTCAATGAGCACCACATCACCAGAATCTTCAGTTTCCCTGACTTCAAGCAGGCCTTGGCGTTCGTAAATCGCGTAGGGGAGCTGGCCGAGGAACAAGGCCACCATCCTGACATCTCATTGGCTTGGGGGAAGGTGGGGATCACGATTTGGACCCACAAAATCGATGGTCTGACCGAGAGCGACTTCATCATGGCCGCCAAAATTGATCGCATATTCGGGACTTAATCCTAATGGGATCAACGAACCTGGAAGCACAAAATGTGCAGGAATTTGCATCTTGAGGTTCTTAGGGGTGTGTTGATGGGTTACATTGGCATGCAAGTTGTTGTTTCTAAATGTACTTACTTTTTTTAATTTTTCACAGTGAGTGGCACGCTTCGTGCCATTAGTAATGCGTTACTGCAGTACCCAAAATAATGCCCACTAAGGGGGATGTCGTGCGATTCACAAGTCTAAAACTCTCGGTTCTAGCGTTGGCGGTAATCGGTGCTTTGGCGTTTTCGCCTGCGGCTCTGGCTACCACCTGTCCGGCAGGCGATACCTGCATGGATCTCACCCAAAGCAATCTGAACGTAGCTGGCCCTTACGGCACAGTTGAAATGAGCCAAAGTGGCAGTAACGTTAACGTGACGATCGTGATGAATTCCGGCTTCGGAGTCAAGCTGAGCGGTGGCGATATTTTCGTGAATACCACAGCCACTTTGACTTCCAGTTCAATCGGAAACTTCAGTGTCGGAACTCCTCACCTGTTTCAGACAGGAACCAGCCTTGGAAGTTTCGCATTTGACTACCGCGAAACCATCAAGACCAATGCCACTCAGTCGTCAACATTCAGTTTCACCATTTCCAATGTCACAATCAGCCAGCTAACCGGCTTCGGAATTCACCTTTGCGTAGTTGCTGCGCAGGGTAACGGTTGCGCTCTGACTGGTTTTGCAGCGACTGGTGGCCCTAACGGTCCGCCGGCAGTTCCTGAGCCCGGCACATTGGGCATGCTGGGAACCGGACTGGTCGGCATCGCCGGCTTGGTTCGCCGCCGCTTCATCTCGTAGTCGATAAGTTGTTCCCCCTTTCTGCTGACCCCGGGAGAAATCCCGGGGTCTTCTATTTGGCAATCACGGCCCTTGCGGACGAAAGCTACCCTGGGGATACTGAGCGGTATCTGGGAGGATTAGAAGGCCTACTTCCCAAGCACTTGCTTGAGGTGGGTAGCGATCTGCTGGCCGTGGAACCGGCCGTTTTCGATGAAGATCTCATTGGTTCGCGAGCCCGCCACAATCACGCCAGCCACATAGACGCCGGGGACGTTGCTCTCCAGGGTAATGGGATCGCAAACCGGGCGGCACTGCTCTGAGGAGAGCTCAATGCCGATCGAGCGCAGAAA
>Ga0157373_10004068_pt1 | contig 11019 bp, 8 predicted proteins | sample C65metaG_FD_113460 | JGI IMG/M metagenome (GOLD analysis project Ga0157373, IMG submission 113460) | Corn rhizosphere microbial communities from Kellogg Biological Station, Michigan, USA - C6-5 metaG | ecosystem: Host-associated > Plants > Roots > Rhizosphere > Soil | place: USA: Michigan...
CAGCGACGAAGCCCTCGACGGAAATAGTCATTTTTCCGCCCGGATGCGTTACTTCGTACTTACCATCGGGTAAAGGCAGAGCAAACGGAAGCTTGAAAGCTACAGTGAAGTAAGGGTCTTTCCCCGCCTGGATGAGACCGACCAACCCCAAGAGTTTTGTATTGTGTTCGTCTAACGCCGAAGGGTTGGGTGTAAAAGTAGTACATCTTACTAGAAGCTCTTCGGCCGCCCTCACTTCATCAATCGAGCATGTATTCTCATAATATTGAAATATCACGGCTTTCAGATTGTACTGCATCAAGCACGCGTGGTTGTGATATCCAATTGGGGGTTCGGAATGAATGTTGGGTGCGACAACCGCCATATACTTAGGAAAAATGCGCGTGAATTCATTGTAGAGATTAGCTTCGGATGCGCTGTACAGCGCATAAGCGAGATTGAGAAATACTTCGGCAAAATGCCCTGAATTCTTATATTTGGATGGGAGCTCTGTCGTTAGACCTACCCTCACCGAGCTCAGATAATCTTTCTCTTCCCAGAAGGTACGAGCCTTGGGTATTGAATCGTTTGTCACTTGAAGCCCTTCCCACGATATTCATTTACGGAATGGTAATATACAAGCAATCAACACATTGAATAGGCCCGATCCCGTAGACGCTTTCGAGCGCTTCCTTCTGGTCGGTTGCAGTCAATCGCGAGAGACCACTTTGGGTCGTTTTCTGCCTGTCACGACCGACCGAAATCGGCCAGAAGCTGTCAGCCGTTCCCCAACACTACATTCACCACGTTTAAATAAGTCCGACGTTAGGTTACTAACTTTCTATGTCCTCCAGCAGCCAGGAACCCAGCAGGTGAGTGAGGCGATCTGGCATGGCTGTCAGGGTAGTAGAGCTGTCGATCAAACTGGACAGCTGCCGCAACCGACGACACACATACTCTCACTGGGGTAGCGCCACGCTCGCTCGAAACCAATGCTGCTGAATACGCAGCGTTGCTTAAGGCGTCATAACCCCGCATTGGCCAACGGCACGAACACTGTGGTGTCCGTGCCTGCTCACATCTCGCTACGACGTGGTTCGCGCTCATAAAAAACCAGGACGCATCGCTGAATTAACTCACACCCTCATCCCGATTTCTGTTTTTGTCTAGCCCCCCCATGCACCCATTTCAGGTCGCCCCCCCAAGAGGTAACCTTCCACATTTTCTATGGAAAGGGCTTCGAGCAGCACCTGCTCCAGGATGGCAAAAAAACATTTAATGTGAGCCTGTTTCAATGCCTGAGGCCGGGTCACCAGATAGACTTCCATATCTGGAAGTTGGAGATCCGGGAACAACTCGATCAGGTCCTTCGCCAGAATACGGGGCAGTACTGCCACACCCATTCCTCGCCTCACCGATTCGAGCTGAACCGCGAACGAGTTCACGCTGATCTGCGCGCGTTCCAGACCCGCGGCCTTTGCCGCACGCATTTGCGGCAACATGTCCAGCGGAGGAAGCAAGGCAATATTAACCGCAGTGGCCGGAGTCACCCCTGGATACCGTTTCAGATAACCTGCATCGGCGAAGACACCGTAAGCGAGCCTGCCTATTGGTCGATAAATCAGCGACGGTTCGCCTAGATGAGCTGTGCGTACAGCAATGTCTGCCACGCCGCGGACAATCTTGTGAAAGTCGGCTGTTGCCATCAACTCCACCGAGCAACGCGGGTGAAGAGCGGTGAAGCGACTCGCAGCCTCCAGCACGCAAGACGAAAATCCCTCTCCTGCACTGACCAGGACACTGCCAAATAGCTCTGTGTGTAGCCCGGACATGCCAGCAACGGTTTGACGCCTCAAGCCCGCCTCCGCCGCCAGGGCAACTTCCACGAGGGATTGGCCGCGCGAGGTCAACCAGCATCCTTCAACGCCCCGCTCGACGAGTAGCTCGCCCAGGGCGCTCTCAAGTTGGGTCAACCGGCGGGACACAGTAGACGCCGCAATACCCAGCATCTGGCCAGCTTGAAGAAAGCTGCCACGCCGCGAGACTGCCAACAACAGACGAAGATCGTCCCAATTTGCTTGCAACGCCATGCGTCATATCCTCCCTGGTCTGCATATGTGCAAATCCATTATGCAGTAGTCGCTGTTTTTCGGGAGAGGCCTCAAAGGTATATCTACAAGCCCTCGAAGATGAATGGAATGGACTGTATGACTACTGGCCCCAACGACTATGCGGAACGCGCCGCCAGTGCCTTCAATCGCCGTGATGTGGAGGCGATGCTTGCGCTGGTTTGCGAAGACTTCATCTACCTCGATAGCATGGGGATACAAACCGGTCGCGAAGCCATGCGCAAACGAGAGATCGCATTGCTCGAAGCGCTCCCCGATGCCCAAGTGATTTTCAGCCCATTCGCCGTCGGTAACGATCGTTTGGCGCTGACTGCCTTCCTGACCGGCACATTCGCCGCACCCTTGGTGCTGCCAGGCCGGGTGATTCCACCTCATGGACGCCATATTACCGCGTACTACGCCGCACACTTCACCTTCAGAGACGGGCTGGCCATCCGTGAAGAGGCCTTCTTCGACAGTGCGGTGCTGATGCCGTTAGCCTATCCAGCTGCGGGTTGAGCCATGCACAGCGCATTCGTTACTGGCGCAACCGGCTTGTTGGGCAACAACCTGGTGCGTGAATTGGTCGCTCGTGGCTACGCGGTCAAAGCCCTGGTCCGTTCAAGAGCCAAAGGTGAACTGCAGTTCAACAATTTGCCGGGTGTGGAACTGGTCGTTGGGGACATGGCCGATGTCGACGCATTCGCAGCGTCGCTGCAAGGCTGCGATACGGTGTTTCACACTGCGGCGTTCTTTCGCGACAACTACAAGGGCGGCAGCCACTGGAAGGAACTCGAAAAGATTAATGTGTCTGGTACGCGGCGCCTGCTAAACCAGGCTTACCGCGCCGGTATACGACGGTTCATCCATACGTCTTCCATTGCCGTGCTCGACGGCGCACCTGGCACGTCCATCGATGAGACATGTCTGCGGGCCGACGCCGATGCGGATGACTACTACCGTAGCAAGATTCTCGCCGACCGTGTCGTCTTGTCGTTCCTGGAGGTCCATCCCGAGATGCATGCCTGCATGGTCCTGCCTGGCTGGATGTGGGGCCCAGCCGACATGGGCCCCACATCCTCGGGACAGTTGGTTAACGATGTCGTGCTCGGCAAACTGCCCGGACTAATCCCCGGTAGTTTCTCCGTTGTCGATGCCCGCGATGTGGCATTGGCGCAGATTGCCGCAGCCAAACATGGGCGGCGAGGTGAGCGCTATCTCGCGGCGGGCCGGCATATGACAATGCGTGAGCTGGTGCCTATGCTTGGACGTATAGCGGGCGTCAAGACACCCGTTCGACAACTACCGCTCCCCTTTCTATACACGTTGGCGGCTGTGCAGGAGATGTATGCGCGTATTACCAGCAAGCCCATTCTGCTGAGCATGGCCACGTTGCGCCTGTTGGTACGAGAGAAGGACCGCACCTGTTTCAACCACAGCAAGAGTGAACAAGAGCTTGGCCTGAGTTTCCGGCCACTAGAGCTGACAATCACCGACACGGTGGCGTGGTACCGCGATCACGATTGGTTTGAGAGTCAAACCTTAAGTTCCCGGAACCGCACTCCTTCCACATTGACCGCACACCTGAACAAGGACGTAAACATACAGTGAGTAGGGAAATAATCCTGATGCGTCACGGCCAGCCAAAACTGGTCGCAACCTACAAAATGTCAGCGCTCGATATGAAAGACTGGATCGAGCAATACAACCGGTCCGAAATTACCAACCAACCCGTCCCGGATGCCAGCATGCAGCTCGCCGCAACCGCCAAGGTGATTGTCTCAAGCAGCGCGCCTCGTGCGCTGACCTCCGTCCAGGCTCTTGGCCTGAAGCCCGCCCTTGTCGACGCGCTTTTCTGTGAAGCGCAACTGCCTTATGGTCACTGGAAACTGCCACGGCTATCGTCGTTTACCTGGGCATTTATCCTTCGAGTCTTATGGTTGTGCGGTTACTCACGCAGCGTCGAATCCGCCGGAACGGCGAGGATGCGCGCCAGCACGGCAGCTCGACGACTTCAGTCCCTTGCCAACGAAGGACCGGTTCTGCTGCTCGGTCATGGCTTTATGAATCGAATGATCGCCAAACAACTGGTGGCCGATGGATGGGTTCGCCAAAAACGTAACGGCAGCCAGTATTGGAGTGCGACGGTGTATCAATATAGCGGTGTTTAAAAGTGCCATCTGGCGCGGAGATTAAACGAAGGGAAAGTTCAGGTTAATCGTTCATTTATAGAGACCTCTTTGGGACGCAAAAACCACGTTTTTCTACTCGCCCGCCCCCGTACAAAGGCGGGGGCTTGGAGTGTAGGTTGGCGATTTGTCTCGCTGGAAAGATACCTATTGCTGTTGGTGGCGACAGGCAGAAAACGGCCAGAATCAGACGTGTTGACGCTTGTTACTCTCATTGAAAGTTGTCAACCGACCACGACGCTGGGAAGCTACAGTGACGTTTACCATAAGGACATGCTGAAATGAACGCGCGAAAAATTTTAATCACAGGTGCTGCGGGCCGAATCGGCAGCGCTTTTTGGAAAGCGCATTACGATAAGTCAGATTTGCGTTTAGCCGACATAGATGTATCAACACTTCCGCAATCGGCACAACGTTTCGCTCTCGACATCAGCGTTCAAGCCAGTTGCCTTGAAGCTTGCGAAGGCATACATACAGTGATTCATCTAGCTGCTGACCCTCGCCCAGACGCCGATTTCATGACATCCCTGCTCCCTGTGAATATTGTGGGCACCTACAACATGCTATTCGCCGCAAAGGCTCAAGGCTGCAAACGCTTTATATTTGCGAGCAGCGCTCAGGCTATCGAAGGTTATCCAGAGGATGTCCAGGTACATGAATGTATGGCACCTAAGCCAGGCAATCTATACGGGGTCAGCAAAGCGTTCGGGGAAGCGCTGGCTTCGATGTATGCAAACGATGGTCAAATGACAACAATCGCAGTCCGTATTGCAAACGTAGCTATATTTCACCAAGGGGAAAACCATAGTCACAGGGATGTAGCTGCTTTTATTAGTATCAGGGATGTTGTCGCACTACTTAGTAATTGCGTCGAGGCCGAGCTGAGCGGATTTCATGTTATCCACGGGGTCTCAGATAACAGATATAAGCGACTTTCTATCGAGAAGACCAGAAAAGTTGTGGGGTACGCTCCCGTTGATGATGGATTTGAGATTCTGGAAGGACACGCTCAACCTGACTGAACTACTTCATTAATTGCTGCCCCTTCGACTGTCCGCTTCGGGTCGGTTTTCTGTCCTTCGCGACGGGCAGAAATCGGCCAACAGCGGAAGGCTCCCACACAGATCAGTAGGCGCTCGTAGTGGGTAGTGAGCGTACTGTCCCTCTTCCGCTCTCCAGCGCCTTCACCATTACACTCACCTGCGCTTCGTTAAACACAGGCTGCTGAAAGGACTTGATATAGCGGATGCAGCTGACGCCTTGGGTGACATTGTCCGGCATGACAGTCTTGAAACTGCTGCCGCCGACGAAGGCGATTACAGAATGGATGTGCTCGGGTGGAACGCTGAGCAGCGCTTCTAGCGCCTTCAAATGTTTGTAATTCTGCCGCAGCGGGTTCTGGAATCTGAAGCGATGCCGGAAAATCTGCTGTGTCCACTGGGCCTGGCGCTCACCTCCGAAGATCCAGCCACGCATGTTTTTGGTCTCCAGCACGAAAATGCCAAAAGGCGACAGGAACACATGATCGATCTGGGTAGCGCCATCGGGCGTATCCAGTGTGACGTTGTGCAACCGGCGGTAGACCTGGCCATCCAACCTATAGTGGGCGAATGTCCGCACCAGCAGCTCACCGAACCAGCCCTTGAACCAGGGCGTCTTGATGATGATGACTAGAACCAACAATGGCAGCAGCCACTTCAGCATGTCGAACAGCGGCTGGAGCATCACAAAAACATTCATCGCTTCCTTTGCGTGGCGAAGGTATGTCAGTACGCCGGATGAGGCTACACCTTCACCCTTTTATTCCTTTCTAGCTTAGGCGAGGTAACTGGCGTCTGCTTTCGGCTCTGGCTGTTTAAAACCGTTTTAGAGCAGGTTTGACAGTCAGAACTGGAACGAAAATCGCGCTCCTACGCAAATTTTTGCGTCTGCTGATTAACCAAGCGCTGGCAGATTTTACGTAGCGACGCAGACTTCAAAACGGTGCCTGCTTTTTTTAACAGCCTGGACCAAAAGCGGCCTGTCGTGACGGGCAGAAATCGGCCATAAACGGTCAGTCACCGCAACCTCCATTTCGCCTCTTAGCGGACGCTTGGCTTCATGCCTGCGGTGCCCGGTGGTGCAACGCACGGTCTCATGGACCAGTTCCCCTGCTTTTGCCACCACATGACCTATGCTCATGCATGGCAGTAAACCAGCCGGAGCCCTTGGTGAGTCCAATCGCTAATCAGGACATGGTGAAAGGAGCGGTGCAACGATGAAACCGGAATATTCAACCTGCATGAAATGGATCGCAGTCGCTGCCGCCTCGGTGGCTCTGATTGCAGGCTGTGCCAACCAGAACGATCCCGTGGCCAAGGCCGAGAAAGCCGACGCAGCCAGGGGCATTGCCACACCCAGTCTCACCGAGACGAAGGCCATTGCCGAGGAAGCCTTCATCTACGGACTGCCAATCGTCATGAACTATGCGGTGATGTATGAATACGCCGTGGACAAGGGCGGCTCACAGTTCAAGGCACCCTTTAACCAGATCAGGAACGAGCCCCGCGTCTTCACCTACCAGGACACGGCCATCGTCACACCCAACAGCGACACTCCCTACTCCTTCCTCTGGTTGGACCTGCGTGCCGAGCCGATGGTGCTCACGGTACCGGCGGTCGAAAAGAGGCGCTACTACGCAGTGCAGCTGGTCGACGGTAATGCCTACAACTTCGGCTACATCGGCAGCCGCGCCACGGGGAACGAGCCGGGCAACTATCTGGTGGTCGGGCCTGACTGGAAGGGTTCCACGCCACCGGGCATCAACAAGGTCTTCCATTCGACAACGCTCTTCCCGATCGCTGGCTATCGAACCCAGCTCTACAATCCCAAGGACATGCCGAACGTGATGAAGGTGCAGTCGGGCTACAAAGTCCAGCCGCTGTCGGCGTTTCTGAAGCAACCGGCGCCGCCTGCATCGCCGGTAGTCAATTTCCTTCCGGCCACCACAGCGGGGATCAAGGAGAACTTCTTCGAGTACCTCGATGCCGCGCTCCAGTACGTGCCGCCAACGCCGGAAGACAGGGAGATTCGGGCCCGAATCGCGCGAATCGGCATCGGGCCGGGCAAGAGCTTCGAGTTCAAGGATCTCTCGTTCGAACACAAGGCTGCCGTCCTGCTCGGCATGAAGGAAGGCGACGAAAAGGTGGACAAGTGGTTGTCCAGCGGACTCAAGGACGTCAACGGCTGGAGCATCGGTTCGTTCTTTGGCGACCGCCATTTCTACAACGGTAACTGGCTGATGCGCGCGGGCGCGGCCAAAGGCGGCATCTACGGCAACGATGCAGTGGAAGCCACTTATCCCTTGACCCGCACGACGGCGACCGGCGAGCCACTGGACGGCAGCAAACACAACTACACGCTCACCTTCCCCGCCGGGCAACTGCCACCGGTGAACGCCTTCTGGTCGGTGACCATGTACGACGGCAAGACGCAGCTCCTGATCAAGAACCCGATCGACCGCTATCTGCTGAACTCGCCCATGCTGCCCGGCATGAAGAAGAGCAAGGACGGGGCGCTCACCCTCTACATTCAACGGGACTCGCCCGGCAAGGCGCTGGAAGGCAACTGGCTGCCTGCCCCCGACGGTCCGATCTACCTGGTGATGCGCCTTTATTGGCCCAAGGAGACACCGCCTTCGATCCTGCCGGCCGGCAAGGGAACGTGGAAGCCACCAGGCATCGTGGTGTTGAAATAGAGCCTGGCGCGTCAGATCGAGCATCTGTGGACGAGCAGGTAAAACACAGTGATCGGGGGTTTACATGACATTCACAACACTGAAACTCATCGTCTGTCTGATGGCACTGCCATTGGCCGTGGCGCGCGCCCAAACGAACGTAACTCCCACCGAGGCCCGCGCCATCGCCAAGGAGGCCTATGTCTACGGCTTCCCGGTGGTGGATAGCTATCGCATCCAATACAGCTACTTTGTGGATCGCCAGAATCCCGAGTTCAAGGCGCAGTGGAATCAGATCCGCAACATTCCTCGCGTTTACACGCCGGCGGATACGGCCATCCAGACGCCCAACTCAGACACGCCGTATTCGTGGTTGGGCATGGATCTGCGCGCCGAACCGATCGTACTTACCGTGCCGGCGATCGAAAAGGGACGCTACTTCACCATCCAGCTCATCGACGCCTACACCTTTAACTTTGCCTACATCGGCAGCCGCACCACCGGCAACAGTGGCGGCAGCTTCCTGATCGCGGGGCCGGCCTGGAAAGGGCAGACACCCAAGGGTGTGAAGGAAGTGATCCGTTCGGAGACAGAATTTGTCTTCGCTGCCTATCGCACACAGCTCTTCAACCCCGGCGACCTCGACAACGTGAAAAAAGTGCAGGCCGGCTACAAGGCACAGACGCTATCGGCATTCCTTGGCACCACCACACCCAAAGCGGCTCCAGCCATCGATTTCATCAAGCCGCTCACGCCCGCTCAAGAGAAGACCTCGCTGCAGTTCTTCAACGTGCTGAACTTCGTGCTTGGTTTCTGCCCGACAAATCCGTCCGAGACCGAACTCATGGCACGTTTCGCCAAAATCGGCGTCGGGCCAGGACAGATTTTCGACCCTGGCAAGCTCTCACCTGAACTGAAGGAAGCCATCGAGCAAGGTATGGCCGACGCTTGGGCTGACTTCGCTGGCCTGAAGAAAGAATTTGATGAGGGGAAGCTGACCTCCGGCGATGTCTTCGGCACGCGGGAATATCTGAAAAACAATTATTTGTTTCGCATGGGCGCCGCCGTGCTTGGCATCTATGGCAATTCAAAGTTGGAAGCGATGTATCCAACTTATTACGTGGATGAGGCGAAGCGGAAGCTGGATGGCGCAAATCGTTATACCTTGCGTTTTGCGCCCGGCCAGTTGCCACCCGTGAACGCATTCTGGTCGTTGACAATGTATGAAGAGCCGGCGAGCCTTCTCGTTGCCAACCCTATCAACCGGTATCTGGTCAACTCACCCATGCTGCCGCAGTTCAAGCGCGATGCCGATGATGGACTGACGCTGATCATCCAAAACGAATCGCCCGGCAAGGACAAGGAAGCCAACTGGCTGCCTGCACCGAAAGGGGCATTTTCCATGATCATGCGGCTCTACTGGCCGAAAGCCGAAGCGACGGAAGGCAAGTGGACTGCGCCCCCGCTGAAGCGAATGTAGAGAGCCAACAAAGCGCACTGAGCAGTCGGCAGCCTTCAACCCTGCCCCTTCAACGACGGCCTTACGCCCTCGAAACTTGACCATCGATTGTCGTCTGCGGGACCTTGGCATCGAGTAGTGCCGAATGACCGCTTTTAGCCGTGGATTCTGCCAATGCTCACCGTCAGCTTCGGGTCGATAGCTGCCCGTCGTGGCGCCGGACATCAACGCAGACGGATGACTTATCGGCTATCGCTCGATACCCTGACCTCCCCGTCGCCTGACGGTTTGCAGGACGAGCATGTCATGAAATCCCCCGCAGGTTTGCTGCTGTCGGCCATCGAACTGGACCGTGCCAGTGCCATTCCCCTGTACCGCCAACTGTATCTGCAGATTCGCAAACAGATACTCAACGGTAGAATCCAGGGGGGCGTGCGCCTGCCGTCGACCCGGACGCTAAGCAACGAGTTGGGGTTGTCGCGGATCACTATTCTCAATGCGTTCGATCAGCTGATTGCCGAAGGTTTCCTGGCCTCGCGCACGGGTGCCGGGACGTATGTCGGCACTGAGTGGGAAAGCCGGGGTATCGAAGACGAGCAACCGCGCCAGCCACCGCGCCTGTCCGACCTGAGCCAGTCGATGCTGTCGCTGCGCAGCGATCATTTTCGCGGGGTGTCCTATGCCGACTGGGACCCCGCGACCCCGACTTCCTTTCTGCCCAGCCACAGCACTTATGAAGCCTTCCCGCAGGCGACCTGGCGGCGTCTGATGAACCGTCATCTGCTCAAGCCAACCAAGGCCATTCTGGGTTATGGCGAGTTGCAAGGCTTGCAGGCGTTCCGCGCAGCGATTGCCGAATATGTCTTCGATGCACGTGGCATCGACTGCGATGCCGGGCAAGTGGTGATCGTTTCCGGCGCGCAGCAAGCGTTCAACCTGCTGGGCATGCTGCTGCTCAACCCGCAGGACAGCATCTGGATGGAGGACCCGGGGCACATCGCCGCACGCATTGCGTTGCAGGCCCAGGGGGCTCAGGTGGTTGCGTTGCGTATCGATGAACAGGGGATCGATGTCCAGCAAGGCTTGACCGAGTGCCCTGATGCCCGCTTGGTGTTTTGTACGCCTTCGCGCCAGCATCCTTTGGGTGTCACCCTGAGTTATGCGCGGCGCCAGGCACTCATCGAATGGGCTGCGCAGCATCAGAGCTGGATCATCGAGGACGATTGCGACAGTGAGTTTCGCTACAGTGGTCGCCTCCTCCCGGCGCTGTATGCCATGGACCAGATGGCCCGGGTGATTTACGTCGGAACGTTCAGCAAAGTGCTCTTTCCGTCACTGAGACTGGGTTATGTGATTCTGCCGCAGGCCTTGGTCGAACCCTTTTGCACCCTGCGCGCGGTCATGGATCGCAGTCCGCCCACACTGCTACAGGCGACAACGGCGGACTTCATGAGCGAAGGCCACTTCCTGGGGCACATCCGCCGCATGCGTGCGCTGTACAAGGCGCGCCAGCAGGCATTGATCGAACAGCTTGAAAAGCAGATTGGCAGCTTCTTCAGGATCACTCCG
>Ga0157373_10004075_pt1 | contig 11006 bp, 3 predicted proteins | sample C65metaG_FD_113460 | JGI IMG/M metagenome (GOLD analysis project Ga0157373, IMG submission 113460) | Corn rhizosphere microbial communities from Kellogg Biological Station, Michigan, USA - C6-5 metaG | ecosystem: Host-associated > Plants > Roots > Rhizosphere > Soil | place: USA: Michigan...
ACAAGAAAAGCAGAATCAACTTTTGTGCTATCCAATCCAATCAGAATGGGTGTAAGCATGCTTGATTGAAATCCATGAACTGCAGTATGCTCATACGTTCTGATACCTTTGTTGGCAAATACAATCACTTTAGCTCCGATAGCATCGATATTTTTTTCAGGCCCCTTTAATTTTATCTGAACAAACGGCTTTTGGCCTTTATCATTCGCCGTGTTCCTGTAAATAAGCGCAGGTTCATTGATGTTGTTGGTTACAATATCCAGGTCGCCATCATTATCAAGATCAGCATAGATGGCGCCGTTTGAAAATGAAGGCACATTATTCTGAATGCTGTCTGTTACATCCTTGAAGGTAATATTGCCATTGTTGTAATAAAACTTATCAGGGATTTTAATTTCGGGAAATTTATTAATCAGCGCCATATCCTGATCGTTCATTTTATTATCAATCAGCTTTTGCTGAATCACATCGCTTGACACAAAATTGATGTAATCAATATCATTCATTCTTTTTGGCACCCCATTGGAAATAAAAAGATCTTTATAGCCGTCATTATTAAAATCCATCCACAGCGCAGACCAACTCCAATCCGTGGCATACAATCCCGCAAACTGCCCTATCTCCGTAAAAAGCCCATTGCGCCTGTTGAGTTGTAAGTTATTGCGTGAATATTGATACGAGTAGCCATAAGAAATTTTTTGAGTAAAAATATCGTAATCATCTTCGGCCAGTGATCGACGTAAAATATAGGGATCATAGGGCAGCATATCCATCGAAATAATTTCAGGAAAACCATCATTGTTGACATCGGCCATATCCACGCCCATACTAAATTCGCTGGTATGCATCATGCGCTTCGTATTCTCGTCAATAAAAGTACCATCATGCTGATTGATATACAGGTAATCATTTTCATGAAAATCATTGCCCACATAAATATCCGGCCATCCATCCAGGTTTACGTCGCCAACTACCACTCCCAGGCCATAGCCGATTTTACTGCCGTGAATTCCTGCCTGTTTTGTTACATCCTTAAAATGGATGTGAGTATGTCCTGCGCTGTCTGTATAACTATCATTCCTGAACAATTTTTGACCGGCCAATGAATCATACGTATTTAGAAAAAGTTTTCTAGGTGCGTAATTGCCATCATGATTTACTGAATGGTTCAGTAAAAACATATCAAGGTCGCCATCCCCATCATAATCTAAAAATGCAGCCTGTGTGCTGAATCCGGAAAAATCAACGCCATATTGTTTTGCTTCATCTTTATAATGGGGAATTCCGTTTTTGTCAATTCCCTGGCAAACCAAAAGCTGATTATGGCTTTGCAAAGTTTTATAATGGCCTACTTTACAGATATAGATATCCATCAGGCCGTCATTATTAATATCTACGACTGATACCCCAGTACTCCAACCACCGTCCTGTGGCACATCAGCCAGGGCCGTAGCATCTTTAAACTTTAAATCCCCTTCGTTTATAAACAATTTATCATCGCCCTGGTTGGATGAAAAGAAAAGATCAATCTTACCATCATTATTAAAATCGGCTGCCCCCAAACCCGCACCATTATAAAAATACATGTAGGAAAATAAATTGAACGTGGAAGTAGGCGTAAGCTTATTTATGAAGTTGATTCCGGATTGAGACGAATCAACTGTAGTAAACAAAGGATTATTGATTTTTTTTATTTTACCACACGAAACGAAAAAAATACAAAGAATAAAGATGAAAAAAATATGGTAAGTTTTTGCTGTCATAGTCGCTGATGGAATTCGGCCTTGCTTTGTGATTATGTCATTTAATTTTATAAGAAACAGGATAATCATTATTTTCCAGGAAAACAATACAATTCTCATTTTTCCTTTTAAAAGAAACAATATTCCTTATCTGCCCCCGTAAATCAATTCCACTTACTATTGCCGGCATGGTAATAAAATTTCCTTTTTTATCATTTATTAAAACGTTTCCCAAACTTGCATCCAGCCTGCCAAACTGGGGAAGCAAATCAAAGAAATTTCCGCCGGAAATAATATCCGGAAAGCCATCCTTGTTCACATCTTCTATAAGAATTGCATTTACGGATGATAATTGCATGGCAACAGGTAATTTCCTGATGGAGAAATGACCTTTGCCATCATTTATCGCAATGCATGATGCGGCATAATTCACTACTTTAACCTGCGCGTTTTCCATGTCTCCCGCGAAAAGTTCGGCTATTGTTTTTTTTGCAAATTCGTGATTGGAAATATTTACGGATTTTAGTAAAGGCATTTGCTCCGTTAAATCTTTTTTTACGAAAACAGGAAAGTCGTTGCCGTTTACAGTATAGCTTAAAATTTTATCCAGCGTGCCATTATTATCAAAATCTTTTATCCACAATTTTACCGGATGGTCAGCGTCGGGCCTCAAATAAAAATTTTCTCCTAAATTTCCAAGTATAAGGTCTACATCTCCATCGTTGTCAACATCAGTCACAGCCATAGATTGCCACCATCCCTTTGTATTTTCGAGTCCGCTTTGCAATTCTTCAAAATGCTTCCCATCAAATGAAAATATATGAGGATACATCCAATCGCCGCAAATAATTAAATCTTTTTTTCCATCGCCGTTGATATCTGAAACGGCTGCTGAGGTTACCATTCCTAAATTGTAAAACGCGGGAGCGATAGAAGAAGTGACGTTTGTAAATTTTCCCTGCCCATCATTATGAAGAATGTAACTGCGCGGACTGATTCCATAATTTTGAGGAACGCTTCTGTTACCTATAAATAAGTCAGGATAGCCGTCTCCATCATAATCAAACGGAACCGCTGCTCCGCAATTGGCGTTAATAATCGGGAAAGCGCCTCTTTTCAGCGAAAAATTTCCCTTGCCATCATTTAAAAATAATTGGTTTTGAAAAGACGAAGAACTTTCTGAAGTAAAATTCCCACCACCGCCTGTAAATAAATCAAGATCACCATCGCCATCACAATCGAAAAAAAACGCCACAGTAACATCATCAAAATCGAAAGTTTTGAAATCTGCAATTTCTTTTTTCACAAAACCTGTTGCTGTTTGAAGATAGAGTTGTCCTGCCTGGTTTCTTGCTCCTCCTATATAAATATCATCAAGGCCATCGCCATTAACGTCGCCCACTGCCGCTTTAGGGCCTAAGCGGGAAAGCATAAAAGGGATATTTTTTTCTGCATAAAAATCCGTGTAATCGTCTTCCACATGCTTTTCAAAAGGATTGGAAAACTTTTCAAAAAGCTTTTCCAGGGCAGGCGAAGCAACCGGACTCCTTTTGATGGAAGTAGCATAATTCACCTCGTGCAGCTGGTTAACCCCTGGCTTCACCAGCGTAGTGATACTTCTATCAGGCCAGGAAATCGTAATGGAATCAGGCGTCCGATTACCTAATCCAAATAGTTGTTTGTAATCCATGGACGACTGAAAGCCCCGGCTGGGCATTATTTCATGGCTTTGAATGTCATTGCCACTATACACTTTTATGAGGCTTCCGATTGCAAAATTGTTTGGAGCTTCATATTTTAAATTAAAGCCAATAAAATTATTTTTATTTTGTTCCCGGCTGTTGTTACGATAAATCATAGCCGGTTCATTTACATTATTGATTATTAAATCAAGATCGCCATCGTTATCCAGGTCGCCATAGGCAGCTCCGTTTGAAAAAGTTGGTATAGTAAATCCCCAATCCTTCCCCACGTCTTCAAAATGAAGATTGCCTAAATTTTTGAATACTTTATTCAATAACGGGTTGGAGGGAATTTTATTGATGATATTATTCACATCTTCCTTATTGCCGCTAATCACCATCTTTTGAATAAGGTTGTTTGAAAAATAGTTAATAAAATCCTGGTCAGTTTCATCATGTAAAATACCGTTGCAGACATATAAATCTGATTTTCCATCGTTATCAGCATCAAATATCAGCGCGCCCCAACTCCAATCGCTTGCTGCCACGCCGCTATAAAAAGCCGTTTCAAAAAAATCACCGTTTCCGTTATTAACCTGGAGCGCATTTTGAGTATACTGGTTGTAAAAGCCGCTTTTCTTTTTTAGCGCTGCTATTTCGTAGTTATCAAATGTGGTGTTCGTTTTCAGCCGATAATCATTGTCAGGAAGCATGTCGGTAGTAAAAATATCAGGGGCTCCATCGTTATTTATGTCCTGGATATCTGCGCCCATCGTAGCATGGCTTGTATGCCCTATCCTGCCTTCTAACTCATCTTTAAAAGTGCCATCTTTTTGGTTGATGTATAAATAATCTCTTTCATAAAAGTCATTCGACACATACACATCAGGATATCCATCGTTATTGACATCTGCCACCGCCACGCCGAGGCCGAGGCTAATAAGGCCGCCATGGATACCTGCTTCTTTTGATACTTCTTTAAAGTGTCCTCCATCATTTCGATAAAGATGATCGCCCCCGCCTTTCAAAAAATCTGGCACATTCGTATTTGCGGGTGATATATCCCGCAAATTTTCATAATTCAGCGTATTAACAGGGATCGGACTGTTATTTACCAGAAAACAATCAAGATCACCATCTAAGTCATAGTCGAAAAAAGTGGCCTGGGTGGTATAGCCATCATTATCCAATCCATATTTTGCCGCGCATTCTGTGAAGGTGAGGTTGTGATTATTTATAAAAAGCTGATTTTTTCGTAAAGTGGAATCAAACATGTTTCCTGCATTGCAAACGTAAATGTCCAGCCAGCCGTCGCCATTTACATCTGCGAAAACCACCCCTGTACTCCATTGCTGTTTTCGATGGAATCCGGCCTTTTCGGATATATCTTCAAATTGAAAATTACCCTTGTTCAGGTAAAGTTTATTTGCACCCTGGTTTGAAGTAAAAAACACATCGGCAAGGCCATCATTATTAATATCACCAATCGCTACGCCACCGCCATTATAAAAATTTCGGTAATTAAATACATTAAAGCTTTTTGTTTCAGAAAGTGAATTAACAAAATCAATACTGCTATTTTTAACTAAGGTGAAAAGCGTTTTTTTATTTTGTTTATTACAGGAAGAACAGAACAAGGCAACGAGAATTAGTATGGCAAACTTCGGGCACTTCATAATGTAAAATAAAAAAGGCCACGCAAAGATGGCCTCTTTTTTTGTAAAAAAAATATAACGATTAATACCCGAAATTTTGCTTTAGGTTAGGATTTGAGGACAAAGCAATATTCGGAATGGGGAATACAGCCCTTGAAGGATCTGAAGCTGTAGGACGCTCACCTACCGGAGCATTGAACACCCCAAAACGAATCATGTCATTTCTTCTCCAACCTTCAAGGTACAGTTCCCTGCCCCTTTCTGCCAACAATGAGGTAAGATCTACAGACGTCATATCGTCTACTCCTCTCTTTTCACGAATACTGTTTACAATACTTAAAGGAGTTTGTCCGCCGGTTGCTGTGCCTCCCCTTAAAATGGCTTCCGCTTTCATCAACAAAGCATCTGATAAACGAAAGAAGACATAATCATTACCACTGCCACCACCACTATTCTCATTAATAGTGGAAGGATCTAACGGATATTTATTTGTACGGATTCCTTTTGTTTCGGTAGAAAAAAACAAACTCACATCCGGAGTAAAAATTAAAGGATTTCCGCTTCTGTCTTTTAGATCAACGATAGGATTTCCTACATGCCCTCCCTGGGGTCCTTGTATCTGGCCAATTAAGAATCCGGCAGGAATTCCCATTTCAGGTGTATAGTCAGGAAGATTATCTTTTTTTCTTACATCACCGTCCTGGAAGCTATTATAAAAATCCGCTAATGTAGTAAAACCATTCCAACCACTGGGTGCCTGATTATAGTGGAATCCCATACAAGAAGCCCATTGAACATTAATACCTCCGGAATGAGGCCGTACAAAAATATTTTCAGTGGATTTAGTACTGTTTTCCCAACTAAAATTATCCCAATAATTGCTGGATATAGAAAACTTTGAATTGGCTGCAATCGCATCAACGAGGCTGATTACTTTATTCATATCTGCTGCATCAAATGTAAAAGGTCCTGCAGGCTTTGTGGGATCCTGTTTGAATACAGCCTTATTCAGGTAAGTTTTTGCCAGCAGAAATTCTGCAGCTTCTTTGGTGGCTAATCCGCGGTTTGTGCCATTATACGCAGGCAACAAAGGAATTACCGCCTCTAATTCGCTAATGATGAAATCGGTAGCCTCTGACCTGGTGTAAACATCAGGAATCACATCTGCAGCGGCAGTAGCCGGACGGTGCTGAACCTGGCCGTAGAGATCGCAAACCACATATGAAAAATAAGCCCTCAAAAAGCGTGCTGCGGCCACATCTGCCTGGCTGGCGCTTGTTGATTCAGCCAGTAAGGTAGTTTGAAAAAGGGCGCCGTTCAATCCATTCCATGTATCATTAATTTGGTTGTGCGAAGCATCCCATGTATGCAGATGAAGCTTGCGCCATGTGCCGAAGTCGTCCCAGTCCGTACCGCGGGTTGGCCCCATTAATTCATCGGTGGTATGTTCATCCATTGCATAAGAATTTCCCTGACCCAGCAATTGATTTAATTGTTCATATATCTTGGAAAGCGAAGATGGTTCGGGCGCTCCCCCGGCGCTTTCAGTGGCTTCAGCATTAGGCGCTTTTAGTTTTACATCCAGTTTAGTACAGGATGACACAGATAACAGAATCAGCATCGAAAAAGGTGCGATATAATTTCTTATATATTTCATATTATTACTTTTATAATTTTTAAAATTAAAAACCAATATTAACGCTGAGCGTATAAGTTCTCGATTTTGGATATCCCGTGTAATCAAAGCCGCGGGATGGAACACCGTTAATATTTTTGTCAATATTAACCTCAGGATCCAAACCGGAATATTTTGTAAATAAAGCAAGGTTTTGTCCTACAGCGCTGACACTTAAAGTTTTGATTACACTGTTTTTGATATCGAAATTATATCCTATGGAGGCATTTGATAATCTTATAAAATCACCTTTTTCCAAAAACCTGGTTGAAACACTTCCTGGGTTAATTGGATCTTCAGGACTGTTGGCTACATCGTATGTTATATTATGCGCTGTTTTTATACTTCCTCTCAGGAACAAAGCATTTGCGGTATTATTATACACGTAGAATCCTCTTACTGAATTTATGAATATGCTCGCATTCCATCTTCCCAGAGTGAAATTGTTGGTTAAGCCCGCATTGAAGGTTGGTAAAGCGCTTCCCTGCAATTCGTCCTTACCGCCATTCGCATATCTTGCGTCACCATTGCCGTCGAAACCAAGGAATGTGGGCATTTTCCACGTAAACAAAGGATGGCCATTGGCAAACGTTTGGGCATACGCGCCTGATAGCCCTTGTCCTGAAACGGCACCTGTATTTACCACCACATTAAAGTCTTGTACTTCATTATGGATGAAAGACATGTTATAATTAATTTCCCAGGTAAAATTCTTTCCTCTTATTGCTTTGAAGTCCAGACTATATTCTGTCCCCTTGTTTATTACAAAGCCAGGCAAGTTTATCCACCAGTTTGAGCTTGGTGCAAAACCGCCTGGGGTTGGCGCATAAAACAATAAGTCTTTTCTTTTTGTATAAAAATAATCGAAAGTACCTGAAAGCCTGTTTTTAAGAATTGCAAAATCGAGACCTACGCCAGTGGTTGCGGCCTGTTCCCATTTAAGGTTCTTGTTGCCTGTATGCACCAATTGAGTTTCTTCATTGCCAGAATTTCCGATATATGTTTGCTTTAAGTTAATAGCATCATAAGCGCCAATTCCTTCCGAACTACCGAGAATTCCGTAATTAGCCCTGATAGCCAATTCGCTGAATACATTTGACAAGCCTTTCGCAAAGTTTTCTTCAAGTATTTTCCATTTTGCCGCAAAGGCTGGAAAATATCCGTACTTATTATTTTTACCAAATTTCGATGACCCATCAATACGCATAGTGGCGGTTAAAAGATATTTATTGAAAAGGGTATAGTTTATCCTTCCAAAGTAGGACTGTAATTCATACTTCGTATAATCCGGTACATAATCATAATAATTTTTAAATTGACCGAAACTTTTGGAAAAATGGTCTTTAGGTTCTGTAACCGGTGTTGATAATCCCCAGCCCACTCTTCCCTTATAGGTAGACTCAGTACTTTGGTATGAATAGCCAACTACAACATTTAAATCCTGATTAGTGAATGACTTATCATACGTCAAAGTATGTTCCACCAAAATCGTTTTCAGATCAAGGTTTTGCTTCACACCTCTTCCATTTCCATGAATGGGATTTTGAAGATCTTTACCGAATACATTGGTATTTCCTCCGAATGCGTTGGTACTTAGCCTTGGATCGGCGAATGAAAGCCTATCGTCAGTAGCATCGTCATATCCAAAGGTGGCCTTATAAGTAAGACCCGGTATGATCATATACGAACCACTAACATTTCCTAACAATCTGTTGTAATCTCCCTTATCTGAAAAATAAGTGAGCATTTCAACCGGATTCCTGTTTCCATCTAACGGATCGTAGAAGGAGCCATCAGCGTTATAAATTGGATAGGTAGGATTAAAAGTGATGGCTGCTCCCATCAAACTTCCCTGGTAACCTGCATTATTGGTGAGCGGAGCGTAAGAGTTTTTCACATGTGAATAGGTAGCATTGACTTCAAAAGTCAATTTATCGTCTATGAATTTTTGGGTAAGATTCAGCCTTCCTGTATACCTTTTAAGATCACTGGTTTTAATAATGCCCTGGATGTCGTCATAAGAGCCACTTAAACGCAAATTAGTGGACTTTTTTGAAATGCCCCATCCAAGATTGTAATTCTGACTTACTCCGGTTCTAAAAATCTGGTCCTGCCAATTGGTGTTATAACCCTTATCTACATTCAACACTGCTGCCGCGGCGTCTGCCGGACTTGTACCTGCATCAACATTCGCCTTTTTTACAGCCAGTAAAAAATCCTGTGCATTCAGAAGGTCGTACCTGCTGGCAGCAGTTGAAATGCCGGTACTTGCTCCAAAAGTGAAATTTCCCCTGCCGCTTTTACCGCTTTTTGTCGTAATTAATACAACTCCATTCGCACCGCGCGAGCCATATATGGCTGCTGAGGAGGCATCTTTTAAAACCGTGATACTGGCTATGTCATTCGGATTGAGAAATGAAAGTGGGTTTCTTGGAGTAGAACTTCCTTCCACGCCACTTTGGGTAGCCAGCGTACCTCCCGGGCTAATAGGAACGCCGTCCACAACATATAATGGACCTTGATCGCGGATAGATCCGGTTCCGCGAATGGTGATAGTAGAGGCAGAACCCGGTTCGCCACCCGAAGGTGTAACGTTTACACCCGCTGTCCTTCCCTGAAGTAATTGGTCCGGGGTAGAAATGACGCCTTTATTGAAATCTTTTGTAGTTAGCTGAGCTACCGAGCCTGTTGCGTCTTTTTTCTTTACGGTTCCGTAACCCACTACTACCACGTCTGTAAGATTGGTGGCAGTACTTGCCAGAGAAACTGAAACCTCGGAGGTAGATGAAATGTCAACCGTTTTGGTTTCAGAACCTACATAACTTATTTGCAATTGTTTTGCACTTTGGGGAACATTGATCGAGAAGGTGCCATCCGATTTAGTGGTGACTCCCGATTTTTGGCCAACTATCAACACAGTGGCTCCCACCAAAGGAGTACCATCCGATGAGGTAACCTTTCCGGTTATAGTTCTTTGTTGCGCCATTGATTGAAAAATACAGCAGAACAGAAACAGCCCGCTGAAGAGAAGTTTTTTTCCCATAATCAAGTAATTAAATTGTGCGTTAAATAATAATCAAAGTGTAATTTACACACTTTGATTAGAAAATTCCAAAAAAAGTTAAAAAATTATTCATATCTTATAAATAATCGCTGGCAAGAAACGAAATAAAAACCTGATTACCAATGGTTTATTTAATCAGTTCCGCTCGTATCTGAAAATTAAAAAATGACAGTAAACCTACAAATAATCATAATTTTAATTCTCCCCAGCCGTCTCGATACTCTCTTTTTACGTACTGATTTGCAGGCTCAAAATTGGTAATGCGCATATTTGCTCCATCCCATTTATAAGCGATATACCGGCCAGGCGTTGTAATATCTTCTACTTCCCCATACACCGGGTCGTTCCTCTTTGTTTTTACACGAAGGCCAAAGCTTCGTAATAAAAGATTTCCCATCAATACCGTTTCTGTAAGCGGCCCGGCATAATCCTCGATGGGCGAATCCACATAGGCTTTTTCTTTTCCCGGCATGGGCAAAGCGCCATTTCCTTCGTAGTCATTATTGTATCCGGCGATAGCAGCGTCTACCCATTGCCACCAATGGCCGTTGGCTTCTCCTTTTACGCGGGGATATTTTTTTTCAACATCTATGGCATTGTTTAGCGATAGCGGCAACAACCGCGGATTGCGGCCTCCCCATCCACATGAAATTTTTCCTTTCTTTCCTATAAATAAAGTTCCGCCTTCATAATCCCCCAGCCCGGGAACGCCGGCCAATGCATCATTCAGATTAACATCTTCATCTAATTCATCAGGCCTCTCAGGCAACATGCCTCCGTCCATCCAATAAAGCTTTAATTCTTTTCCATTATCTCTTTTAAAGGTGTATCGAAGTTTTGTAGACGGTGGAATGCTCAACGGGTCATCGGCTTCTTTAAAAATTCCGGTATAAATAGTAGTAGCATCGCAGGTAACTTCCGTAGGGTAACCAAGGCCTAACAGTTTAAACGAAGGGCCTATAATATGGCAAGCCATATCTCCTAAAGCACCTGTTCCGAACCGCCACCATCCGCGCCAGTTAAACGGAACCAGGTTACCAATGTAATCCGTTTGTGGAGCCGTTCCTAACCACAGATCCCAATTTAATTCTTTGGGAACCGGCGGCCTGTCTGTTGGCCAGGGGATGCCTTGTGGCCAAACGGGCCTGTTGGTCCAGTTATAAACTTTTTCAATTTCGCCGATTAGAT
>Ga0157373_10004079_pt1 | contig 11005 bp, 10 predicted proteins | sample C65metaG_FD_113460 | JGI IMG/M metagenome (GOLD analysis project Ga0157373, IMG submission 113460) | Corn rhizosphere microbial communities from Kellogg Biological Station, Michigan, USA - C6-5 metaG | ecosystem: Host-associated > Plants > Roots > Rhizosphere > Soil | place: USA: Michigan...
CGGTGCCGAAGGCGAGGTCGGAGTTCTTTGTCAGCGTGATCGGCTGGACGATGGTGGCCGAAGCCGTGGTGGACTGCGTGGCCGAGGTCTGGGCCATGGCCGGAGCGGCGATGGCGGAGACGAGGGCGACGGCCAGGGCGGTCTTGAGGAAGCGAGACATTAACGATCCTTACAGATGGCCGCTGAGCCGGGGAGGGCGCAGGGTCGTTGAGTTTCTTTTCTCGAACAGGAACTTAAGGAACACGAGGGCCCGGGAAACATCGTTCACCAAGCGTTAACCGCCGATCTAAACGGTAACCCGCATTAGTCAATTCGGGTGCGGCGAAATGGCTATGGTCATTTCCCAGTTACGTGGACCCCGCGGCTCAGCTTGCTGAGACGCTTGAAGTAAATCCGCCTACGTTTGTGGCTGAAAACGCAATGTTTTTCCCCGATAGCTCGGGACGCGATGGTTAAGGGCGCCTTTTTACATCGCTGCCAATTTGCCGCAGAGCTCCAGCATTCCCGCCAAGACTCTTTCCTGCGCTCCGCCGGTTGAGTATGGTCGCGACGCTCCTGTTCATTTGTATGGATCGGCCGTGGCCCCCGACACGGACCAGCGGAACGGACGGCATGAGACGGCGCTGCCGGGCGCCGCCTGCAGGGCCGGCCGCGCCCTGCTCAAGTGGAGCGTGCTGGAGCTGGCGCACGAGGCGAAGGTCTCGCCCAACACCATCGTCAAGCTGGAGAACGGCGGCATAATCCGCCCGCGCAGCGCCATGCGCATCCGCGCCCGGTTCGCGCGGGAGGGCGTAGAGCTGCTGGACGAGCCAACCCCCGGCGCGCGGCTGCGCCACTAGCGCCTTGCCGACCCCGTCCGGCTGATGATCTACATTCGGGCCAAGCTTGAGCCTGAAGGAAGACCTGTGGGCCCGCGAAATCCGTTCCGGTTCTTTACCCGCCTCGGCCCCGGCCTGATCACCGGCGCGGCCGACGACGATCCGAGCGGCATCGCGACCTACTCTCAGGCCGGCGCCCAGTTCGGCGTCAACATGCTCTGGACGGTGGCCTTCACCTATCCGCTGATGGTGGCTGTCCAGCTGATCAGCGCGCGCATCGGGCGCGTCACCGGCAAGGGCCTGGCCGCCAACCTGCTGGAAGTCTTTCCCCGCCCGGGGGTGATCGGGCTGGTGGCGCTGCTGTTCGTCGCCAACACCGTCAACATCGGCGCCGACATCGCCGCCATGGGCGCGGCGAGCGAGCTGGTGTTGGGCTGGGGCGCCAAGACCTTCACCGTCGCCCTGGCGCTGGTCTCGCTCGGGCTGCAGCTGTTCGTGCCCTACCACCGCTATGTGAAGGTGCTGAAGTGGCTGACGTTGGCGCTGTTCGCCTACGTCGGCGTGATCTTCACCGTCCACATCGACTGGCCGCAGGTGCTGACCCGCACCGTCCTGCCGCGGCTGACGCTGAACGAGGCGGCGGTGACGGTCATCGTCGCCGTCTTCGGCACCACCATCAGCCCCTACCTGTTCTTCTGGCAGAGCTCGGAGGAGGTCGAGGACCTGGCGGCCGAGCACCAGCCCGACCTGCTGGACGAGAAACCCGACGAGGCCCGCGACGAACTCCAGCGGATGGGCTTCGACACCTTCGTAGGCATGGCGCTTTCCAACCTCGTCGCCTTCTTCATCATCCTGACGACGGCGGTGACCCTGCACGCCAACGGCGTCACCGATATCCAGACCTCCGCCCAGGCCGCCCAGGCGCTCAAGCCGATCGCCGGCCCGCTGGCGTTCGGTCTTTTCAGTCTCGGCATCATCGGCACCGGTCTGCTCGCCGTCCCGGTGCTGGCGGGGTCGAGCGCCTACGCCGTCGCCGAAACCTTCGGCTGGAAAAGCGGGCTGGAGAAGCAGCCCTGGCAGGAACCGCGCTTCTACGCGGTGATCGCGGCCGGGATGGTGATCGCGCTGGGCGTCGTCTTCTCGCCGCTCGACCCGATCAAGGCGCTGTTCTGGAGCGCGGTGGTCAATGGCGTGATCTCGGTGCCGATCATGGCGGCGATGATGGTGGTCGCCTCGCGCCGCAAGCAGATGGGTGTCTTCGTGACCACCCACGTCCAGAAGCTATTCGGCTGGACCGCCACGCTGGTCATGGCGGTGGCGGTCATCACGATGGTGGTGTTCAGCCTGTGACGGCCGGCTCGTCGGCGTCGAACTCGCTGACGAAGTGGCCGGGCTCGATCTCCTCCAGCACCGGCGGCAGCACCGGCTCGTTCGCGTTCACCGACAGCCGCGAGGGCAGGAAGCGGAAGGCGGTCTTCGGGTCCAGCGGCGAGGGCGCCTCGCCGACAATCTTCACGCGCTTGCGGCTGCGCTCGATCTTCGGATCGGGGATCGGCGCGGCCGACAGCAGCGCCTTAGTATAGGGGTGTTGCGGCTGGGCGTAGATCCGGTCGCGGCTCGCCTGCTCCATCACCCGGCCCATGTAGAGCACCATCACCCGGTGGCTGATCTCGCGCACGACGGCGAGGTCGTGGCTGATGAACAGCATGGCCATGCCGAGCGACTTCTGCAGGTCGATCAGGAGGTCGATGATCTGGGCGCGGATCGAGACATCGAGCGCCGAGACCGCCTCGTCGCAGATGACCAGCTTGGGCTTGAGGATCATCGCCCGGGCGATGCCGACCCGCTGGTTCTGGCCGCCGCTGAGCTCGTGCGGGTAGCGGTTGATGAGGTCGGGGGTCAGGCCCACCCGCTCCATCATCGAGGCCACGTCCACGTCCCGCTGCGCGCGGCTCATGTCCTTGCGAAACACCTGGAGAGGCTCGGCGATCGAGTCGCCGATGGTCATGCGAGGGTCGAGACTGGCCAGCGGATCCTGGAAGACGATCTGCAGGTCCTTGCGCGCCGCGCGCATGGCGTCGCGGTCGGCGTGGGTGATGTCGCGGCCCATCAGGGTCACCGCCCCGGCCGACGGCGGGATCAGGTTCAGGACGGCCCGCGCCAGCGTCGATTTCCCCGAGCCGCTTTCGCCCACGATCCCCAGCGTCTCGCTCTGGCGCACGAACAGATCGACGCCGTCGACGGCGCGCAGATACTGCTTCTTGCCGAACAGGCCGTGGGCGATCGGGAACCAGACCTTGATGTCCTTGCCCTCGACCACGACGGGGGAGCCTTCCGGCACCGGGTCGAGCGTCGGGCGCCCGCCCCGGTCGTCGCGGTCGAGGCGCGGGATCGCGGCCAGCAGCGCCTGGGTGTAAGGCTCGCGGGGTTTGGCAAAGATCTCGTCCGCCGAGCCCTCCTCGACGTAGGCGCCGTCCTTCATCACGCAGACGCAGTCGGCCAGCCGGGCGATCACGCCCATGTCGTGGGTGATCAGCACCATGGCCGTGCCGGTGTCGCGGCGCAGCTCGTCCATAAGGTCGAGGATTTCGGCCTGCACCGTCACATCCAGCGCGGTCGTCGGCTCGTCGGCGATCAGGAGCTCCGGGCCGCCGGCCATGGCCCCGGCGATCATCACCCGCTGGCGCATGCCGCCCGACAGCTCGTGCGGATACTGGCGCAGCCTGCGCTCGGCGTCGGGGATACGCACCCGGTCGAGCCACTCCTTGGCGCGCTTCATCGCGTCCTGGTCGGAGAGACCCAGATGCAGCCGCAGCGGCTCGGCGATCTGCTCGCCAATGCGCACGTGCGGGGTGAGCGCCGTCAGCGGGTCTTGGAAGATCATCGTCATCTTCGAGCCGCGAATGCGGTTCAGATCGCGCATCTTCAGACCCAGCAACTCGCGACCGAGGAACTTTGCCGACCCACTGGTGCGGCCGTTCTGGGCGAGCAGGCCCATCACCGCCATGAAGGTCTGGCTCTTGCCGGAGCCACTTTCGCCGACCACGCCCAGGCACTCGCCCTTGTCGACCTTCAAGGAGACACCGCGCACGGCGTGGACGACGCCGTCGTGGGTGTCGAAGTCGACCTTCAGGTCTTTGATGGACAGGACGGGATCGGGCACGGGGGACGCTCCGGAAAGTTCGAGCCGCGACCATAGACAACGGCGGCGGTGGCGCAAACGGGGGCTAAGGCAACGGCGAAAGGAAGGCTTCGATCGCCGACCAGGCCTGCGGCTCCGTGAGCATGGGCGCATGACCGACGCGCGGGACCTCGGCGTAGGCCATCTGTGGCGCGGCCTGGCGCATCTTCGCGGCGATGGTTTCGTCGATCAGATCCGACGTGCCGCCGCGGATCAGCAGGGTCGGGCGCCCGGTCGTCAGCGCCGAAAACAGCGGCCAAAGGTCCGGCATGGGCGCGGGCGGCGCGCCCGCCGGGGGCCTGAAGGCCAGGGCGATGTCGGGATCGTAGTCGAGCACGGGCTTGCCGCCGTCCTCACGGAAGATGCGGCGGGCGAATCTGGCCCAGTCCTCGTCGGGCATGTCGGGGAAGGCGGCGCCGTTGGTCGCCTTGGCATAGGCGGCGGCGTCTTCCCACGTCTCGATCGGCTGGGCCTGGCCCACGTAGCCGTTGATGCGCGCGATCCCCACCGGCGACAGCTCCGGTCCCACGTCGTTGAGCACGGCCGCCGCGATGGCCTGCGGCGCAATCGTGGACATGGCCATGGTGATCAACCCGCCCATGCTCGTGCCGATGAAGATGGCCTGCGGGATCACCTCGTGCGCCATCAGTCCGATCACATCGGCGACGTAGGTGCCGGCGTGATAGTTCATCGGGTTTGGGTCCCAATCGGACTCACCCCGCCCGCGAACGTCGACCGCGATCAGGCGTCGCCCTTGCGCCTGGATGCGGGGCGCGAGCTCCTCGAAGTCCTTCGCGTTGCGGGTCAGGCCGTGGATGCAGATCACCGGCAGCTTGCCGCCCGGCGCGGGATAGTCGCGGGCGTGCAGCGTCAGGTCGTCGGCCGAGCGCCAGGTGATGTCATGAAACTGAGCCATGGAGCGTCCTTTCGGCCGCACTCAAGCCCGGCTGCGGTTGCAAATGCAACGGTTATGGATCGCTGGCGGCGATCTGCGTCGGCAGGGCGGGAAAGGCCTGCTCCAGCGGCATGGTCTCGGGAAGGATGTAGACCACCGCGTTTCCGTCGCCGACGGTGGGAACCACGACCTTCTTGTAGAAGGCCGCCGAGACATTGATGCAGCCGAAGGTGATGCGGTTGTCGTCCGGGGTGGGGGACTTCAGCCGCTGCGGCCGCTTTTCCTTCGGGTGACTGGTGATCACCGGGTGCATAGAGATCGCCGTCGCATAGTCGATCCACAGCACCTTCTTGCCGTCGCCGGATGGGCCAAAGCCCGCCAGGAATCGGCCGGCGGGAGTCGTGCGGTCTTCGGGGGCGATATCCGAGAGCTCGCGGTCGCCGACGCCGGGCGTGGAATTGTCGCCGGTCGCGAGACCCAGCAGGGCGGGCCCCGCGCTCTTGAGCTGGCCGTCGGCTCCGTACACGAAGACCTCGGCGGCCACCTTGTCGATGACGATGAAGGGCAGGTCCCGGTTGTCGCCGGAGGTGGTGATCCAGTCGACGACCTTGGCCGCCTCCGGCGAGGGCTCCACCGGCGCGGGGGGCGCGGGGGCCTTCGCCTTCGCCTTGTGCGCCGGGGCCTTGTGCGTCGCCGCGGCCGCGGGCGATGACGTTCCGGCCCAGACAAGTCCGAGCCAGAGCGCCAAGGCCGACAGGCGCAGACCGCGACCGCAGATGGTCATCAATTCACGAACCAAAAGCATGCCGCGTTCTACTCTACTTTAAGCGGGACGGTGGGGTTCGCATGAACCCCGGCCGTCGATTAGCCGCGCGGGGCCCTCACAGGGCGGGCTTCAAGTTGATCCACCCGGCCGCCCAGCTGGTCGATGCGCTGGTTGGCGGTGCGGGCGTCGGTCGCAGCCTGTTGGGCGGCGGCGTTGGCGGCGTCGGCGCGAGCCAGCGCGTCATTGGCCTTTGCGTCCACGGCGGAAATGCGGCCGTTCACGGCGGCGATCTGCTCGTCGACATAGCTGCGCGTCGCGCAGCCGCTCAGGGACATCGCGCCCAACGTCACGACAAGGGCGGCGCCAACCGTGGCGGTACGATTCTTAAGAATGGGCATTTCCACTTCCTCTTTCTCTAGCGTGGAGACTGGGGGAACTCCGAACTCACGCCGCCCAGGCGCGTAGGAGCGGCGGTCGACGACCGTCGGCTCGCACGTGGCTGGGCGGAATGCGGAATGCCCTAGGTTGCCAGGGGTTCCGCTGGAGGTGTGAGAAATGGTGGCTATCGATAACGCTGGCGCACCCGACACGATTCGAACGTGTGACCTTTGCCTTCGGAGGGCAACGCTCTATCCAGCTGAGCTACGGGTGCATGAGCCTTGGCGGAGGCGGGCTTTTAGCTGAAAGCCCGATAGCGCGCCACCCTCAGTCGCGGGTCGGATCGAGGGCGCCTTCCGCGCCGTAGGTCAGCGACAGGAAGACATCCTCGAGGTCGGGGTCTTCGGTGGCGATGTCCTTGATGTGCAGGCCGGTGGCGCGTACGGCGGCGAGCACCTGCTCCACGCTCGACTGGCCGGTGCGGTAGGTGACCTGGAAGGCGCCGCCGCCGCGCAGTTTGGTTTCGAAACCCTTGAGGTCCGGCGCGATGGCGACCGGCTCGTCCGGCGTGACCACGACGTTGCGCGTGTCGAGCCTGCGCAACAGCGTCTCGGTCGGCTCGCAGGCCACCAACTCGCCCCGGTTGATGATGGCGATCTGGTCGCAGAGCTCCTGCGCCTCTTCCAGGTAGTGGGTGGTGAGCACGATGGTCACGCCCTGCTGGTTCAGGCCCACGACGTAGTTCCATAGCTGGCGGCGCAGCTCGACATCGACGCCGGCCGTCGGCTCGTCGAGAATCAGGACCGGCGGGTGGTGGACCATAGCCTTGGCCACCATCAGCCGTCGCTTCATGCCGCCCGATAGCTGGCGGACATAGGCGTTGGCCTTGTCGGAGAGGCCGAGCGCGGCCAGCAGCGCGTCGGTGCGCCGTTCGTTCTTCGGTACGCCGTAGAGGCCGGCCTGCACGTCCAGGCTCTCGCGCGGGGTGAAGAAGACATCGGCCGCCAGCTCCTGAGGCACGACCCCGATGGCGGCGCGGGCGTCTCTGGGGTGTTCGTCGATATCGACGCCCCAGATCTTCACCGAGCCGGAGGTCTTCCTGGTCAGCCCGGCCAGGATGTTGATGAAGGTCGACTTGCCCGCGCCGTTCGGTCCCAGCAGGCCGAAGATCGAGCCGCGCGGGATCTGCAGGCCCACCCCGTTCAGCGCCAGTTTCTCGGGCGTGGTCTTGGTAGCGGCGTAGGTCTTGTAAAGGCCCTTGGCCTCGATGGCGTAGTCGGGAAGGTCCATGGGCTCTTTACGAAATTGACGCCGGGCTCGGCGACGCCATAGGTATGCGCCGCGGGCGGCCGCGCCAAGGCCGTGCTCCCGCTTTCCGAGGTACCTACGATGGCCCGCAAGGGAAAACCCGTCCCCGTCGAAGCGCCTGTTCCGATCCGCCCGGACTCCGTGCCGCCGCCGGAGGTGATCACCGTGCGCTCGCGGCGCGTCGCCTGCGACGGCGTCGGCGGCTCGCTCGGCCACCCCCGCGTGTGGCTGGAGATGGGCGGCGACGACTTCGTCGAGTGCGGCTACTGCGACCGCCGCTTCGTGCTGGCGGCGGGCTCGGAGGGCCATGAGGACGAGCGCCTGGCACCGGGTGTCTATGAGGGCGCGGGTGGCCACTAGGCGCCGCCCCCCTCCTTCCCCAATAGCCGCTCCAGCGACTCCAGCTCGTCGGCCTCGCGGGCGGGTTTGTCCCAGCGAATGCGGTTGATCCTCGGAAAGCGCATGGCGACGCCCGACTTGTGGCGGGTCGAACGTTGCAGGCCTTCGAAGGCCACCTCGAGCACCAGACCGAAGTCATTGTTGGCGCGAACGGAGCGCACCGGCCCGAAGCGTTCGACGGTGTTGTCGCGCACGAACTTGTCGATCTGTTTCAGCTCCTCGTCAGTGAAGCCAAAGTAGGCCTTGCCAACGGGCGTCAGCGCACGGTCGCCGTTCTCGTCCTCGCGCCAGACGCCGAAAGTGTAGTCGGAATAGAAGCTCGATCGCTTGCCGCTGCCGCGCTGGGCGTACATCAGGACCGCGTCGATCAGGTGCGGGTCGCGCTTCCACTTGAACCAGGGGCCCTTGGGCCGTCCGGCGGTGTAGGCGCTGTCCCAGCGCTTGAGCATCAGACCCTCGGCGATCCGCGGGTCGCCTTCGGGCGGATGGGCGCGGAGGTCGGCCAGGTCTTCCCAGGTCTCGAACGGCTGCAGCGGCGAGAGGTCGAAGGCCGGGCCGGTGCGCTCGACGAAGGCCTCCAGCCTCTTGCGCCGCTCGGCGAACGGCAGCTCGCGCAGATCCTCCTCGCCGTCGAGCAGCAGGTCGTAGGCGCGGATGCCGGCGGGGTAGGTCTGGATAAGTTTCGCGTCGATGCCCTTGCGGTTCAGCCGCTGCTGCAGGTCGTTGAAGGACGAGACCTTGCCATCCCGCATGATCAGCAGTTCGCCGTCCAGCGCGCCTTCGAAGTCCATCGCCTCGATGATGTCGGGGAAGGAGCGCGAGATGTCGTCGCCGGTGCGCGAATAGAGCCGCCGTTCGCCGCGCTCGGAGACGGCCTGCACGCGGATGCCGTCCCACTTCCACTCGGCGGCGTAGTCGGCGGGATCGAGCTTTTGGAAGTCCACCGCCTCGTCGAGCGCGTGCGCCAGCATCACCGAGCGGAAGCGGCCGGGGTTGTCCGCCGACGGCCTTTCGGACCGGCCCTCCAGCCACGCGAACAGGTCTTCATAAGGCGGCGGCACGGCGTGCCAGACCTCCTCGACCTCGGTGACGAGGACCTTGCCGAGTTCGGCGCAGGCGTGCTTGGCCAGCCGCGCCGAGACGCCGACTCGCAACGCGCCCGTCAGCAGTTTCAGCAGCGCCCAGCGGCCGTCCGGATCGAGCGCGTCCAGCCAGCCCTCGATCAGCCGCTGCACCTCGGCGCGAGAGGCCGAGCGCAGCGCCTCGACCACTTCCGACAGCTCGGGCTCGCGGTTGGCGCCGGGCCTGGCGGGCCAGACGAGCGCAACGGTTTCGGCCAAGTCGCCGACGTATTCGTAGGACCAGCCGAACAGCACCGGATCCATTCGCTCGGTCACGGCCTTGCGGATGAACACCGGCTTGGCGGCGTTGAACACCAGCTCGCCGGTCAGCGCGGCGAGCGCCCAGCCCCGGTCGGGGTCCGGCGTCTCGGCCAGATAGTCGCGCACCAGCGTCAGCTTGGCGTTGCGCGAAGCCGTCAGCGAGAGCCGGTCCAGAAGGCGGGCGAAGCTGCGCATTCAGGGGGGAATGTAGGCGTGAACGGCCGGTTGCACGAAACCGCTTGGGCGCCGCCGCGTCAGGCGCCCATATAACTAGCGAACATCTGTTTGAACGTTCGGAGCCTCCCCCATGGCTGAAGCCCTCATCATCGACGCCGTCCGCACCCCCCGAGGCATCGGCAAGGTCGGCAAAGGCGCGCTTGCCGACATCCATCCGCAGCAGCTTTCGGCCACGGTCATGAAGGCGCTTGCCGAGCGCAACGACCTCAACACCGCCGAGGTGGACGACGTGATCTGGGGCACCTCCAGCCAGAAGGGCCCGCAGTCGCCGGACCTCGGCCGGATGGCGGCGCTGGACGCCGGCTATGACGTGCGCTCGAGCGGCGTGACGCTGGACCGCTTCTGCGGCTCGGGCATCACCACGGTGAACTTCGCCGCCGGCATGATCATGTCGGGCATGGAAGACCTGATCGTCGCGGGCGGCGCGGAGATGATGAGCCTGACCGGCGCCATGGCGGCGCGCGCGGCGGCCGCGGGCGATCCTCCCGGCCTTATGGACGCGGGCAACCTGCGCCTTCGGGCCAAGCATCCGCAGTCCCACCAGGGCGTCTGCGGCGACGCCATCGCCTCGATGGAGGGGATCACCCGCGCCGATGTCGACGCGCTGGCGCTGGAAAGCCAGAAGCGCGCCGCGAAGGCCATCGAGGAAGGCCGGTTCAAGAAGAGCCTCGTGCCTGTCTATCGCGAAGACGGCTCGCTGGCGCTGGACCACGAGGAGTTCCCGCGCCCCGAAACCACCGCCGAGGGGCTGGCGTCGCTGAAGGCCTCCTTCGCCGTGCTGGCCGACGTGGACATCGACGGCCAGGGCACGACCTTCCGGGGCCTGATCAATCAGAAATACCCCGACCTGAAGATCGAGCACGTCCACCACGCGGGCAACTCGTCGGGCGTCGTGGATGGCGCGGGCGCCGTGCTGCTCGCCTCGCCGGAATACGCGAAGAAGAAAGGGCTCAAGCCCCGCGCCCGCGTGGTCGCCATGGCCAACGTCGGCGACTGCCCGACGCTGATGCTGAACGCGCCGGTCCCGGCCGCGCGCAAGGTGCTGGCCAAGGCGGGCCTGACGGTCGATGACATCGACCTTTGGGAAATCAACGAGGCTTTCGCCGTCGTCGCCGAGAAGTTCATCCGCGACCTCAAGCTCGACCGCGACAAGGTCAACGTCAACGGCGGCGCCATCGCGCTCGGCCACCCCATCGGCGGCACCGGCTCGATGCTGATCGGCACCCTGCTGGATGAGCTGGAACGCCGCGACCTCAAGCGCGGCCTCGTCACCATGTGCGCCGCCGGCGGCATGGCGCCGGCCATCATCATCGAGCGGGTCTAGGCCATTAAAGCCGATCACCCCGGCGAAGGCCGGGGCCCAGATTCAGCCTGAGAGCTTGGTGGGTTTCATCTGGACCCCGGCCTTCGCCGGGGCAATCGGAGGGTGATCAGTCGTCCTCCTCCTCATCATAGCCTACGAGCCGCAGCGCACGGGCGGGGGTGTCGTTCAGCTCCGCCCAGCGCAGCAGGGCTTCCTCGCGGCCGTGGGTGATCCATAGCTCGCAGGGGCGCAGCTCCTCGAAGGTGGCGGTCAGCTCATCCCAGTCGGCGTGGTCGGAGAGGATCAGCGGCAGCTCGACGCCCCGCTGACGGGCCCGC
>Ga0157373_10004081_pt1 | contig 11001 bp, 10 predicted proteins | sample C65metaG_FD_113460 | JGI IMG/M metagenome (GOLD analysis project Ga0157373, IMG submission 113460) | Corn rhizosphere microbial communities from Kellogg Biological Station, Michigan, USA - C6-5 metaG | ecosystem: Host-associated > Plants > Roots > Rhizosphere > Soil | place: USA: Michigan...
ACGCCGACACCAACTTCTGCCTCGGCTGGTTCCAGGACGTGGGCTGGTCGGCCGGCGACTACGGCACGGCCAACACGCTGGCCCAGGCCAAGGCCACCAGCGTCGAGGGCGCACGCGATGCCGGCGTGCTCACCGCCAGCGGCGGCAAGGTGAAACTGCTCAAACCCATCGACTACCCCACCGACTGGGATCCGCAAGCGGACAACCGCACCCCGGTCTGGGAAGCCCTGCACCAGTTGATCCGCGCACTGACCCAAGGCGGCGAATCCGCCGCCGGCGCCTTGCTTGCACGCATGCCCGAACGCAGCGCCGACATCCGCCGCCTCGCGTTCTGGCTGTACACCCTGTGCGAGCGCAAAGGCTGGGCCGACGACGCCCGCGGCTACAACGAGCTGGTCACCGCGTGGTACGCGATTGAAACCGCGTCGCAGGATGCGGGCGAACTCAACGCACAAGGTTCATTCGACGTGTGATGGACGACGTTCTCTACTTTGCCTACGGATCAAATCTGCTGCGCGAGCGGTTGCTGCCACGTAGCCCGAACCTCGCTTTTGAGGGCAGGGCGCTTCTAGCTGATCACCGCCTGACCTTCGACAAGGTCAGCACCGACATGTCGGGAAAATGCGCCTTTGAAGCATCCGCCGGCGAGGTGGTGCAAGGTGTGCTTTGGCGCATCCCACGCGGTGATTTGATGGCACTGGATCGCCACGAAGGCGTAGGGAACGGGTACGAACGATGCGTCATGCCTGTCACGCGGGAGGGCGGTGAACCCGCGCAGGCTGTCACCTATCGCGCGACGCAAGCACAGCGTGGCAGGCAGGCTTATGACTGGTACCTGGCGCTGGTGATTGCCGGAGCCAGCCAACAAAGTTTGCCCGTGAACTACGTCGCCGGGCTGCGTGATACGCCGTTTCGTGTTGACGGCGAGACCCACCGGAAGAGCCGCCTTGACGCGATTGAAGCACTGAGTGCCGCAGGAATGCTCGGCGTTCTTCTTGCACTGTGATTCCGGATTCGTTCGACCTGACAGGGGGATTGCCATGACAACCGTGAAGAAGGTGCGTAAACATGAAGTCCGCGCTGCGCTTTCCAATGTGGAACTGGTGAAAGCCAAGTCATCGTTGCGGCTGGAAATATTTGCAAGCAGGGAAAAGCTAGGCGAGCTCGAAATCGGGCGGGGTTCCATCTACTGGTTCGGTGCAAACCGCCAAAAGAGCAAGCGGGTCGACTGGTCGCGCTTCGCCGCGATGATGGACGAACTGGCCTACGGCAAGAACTAAGTGGATGGCGGGCCTATGCCGCATCTTCAATTAAGTATCGGGAAAACCCATGCGTAACGAACGAAATTCCATCTGGAAGGTGGTCAAGGCACTCAATGACAGCGAGAGCAACGGCGGCTTCTGGCTACCTAATATCCAGCGCCCGTTCGTGTGGAGCGAGGCCCAGATAGAAAAACTGTTCGATTCGATCATGCGCGAGTACCCGATCAGCACGTTGCTGGTATGGCGCACCAAGGCCGCAGTGAAACATCGCAAGTTCATCGCCGACTGGAAGGACACGATCAAAGTGTCCGATGCCTACGTGATGCAGAACACCGATCCAAAGGGCATGGTGCTGGACGGGCAGCAGCGACTGCAGAGCCTGATCATTGGCTTGACCGGCAGCTACAACGGGCGTGAGCTGTATCTGGACGCCCTTAGCGGCGAAAAAGCCTCGCCGGAGGATATCCGTTACCGTTTTCGGTTCCTGGACGCGTCCACTGCGCGCTGGCCTTGGGTGCGCTTTAAGGATCTCCTCAAGCGTATGTCCCGCAGCGGCACGCTGCCGATGGACGTGGCGCAAGACGTTTCTGACAAAGCCTCCGCCGAGCTTTCGGCGGAGCAAAAGCATCAGGTACAACGCAATGTCGCCCGAGCGCAGCAGGAGTTCATCAACGACGAAAACATCAGCTATCAGTTGCTCGACGGCGTGGATGATCCGGAGGCTTACACCACTGAGGATGTGGTGGAGATCTTTATCCGGGCCAACGCCGGCGGCACCAAGCTGGGCAAGTCCGACCTGTTGTTCTCCCTGCTTGCTTCGGATTGGGAGATGGCAGACGAGCAGATGGAAGAGCTTCGGGAGGAGCTGAACAAGACCGGCTATGACTTTGACCGGGACTTTGTGCTCAAGTCGTGTCTGGTGATGTTGGGGCAAGGCGCGAAGTACGAAGTGACCAAGTTTCGCGATCCCAAGGTGCGCGAGCTGTTTGTGTCGGAATGGGAGCCGCTTTCGCGTGCCATCAAGGCAGTCCGTGACCTGTTGTACGGCAAGACCTTTCTCAAGAGCGACAAGGCTGTGCCGTCGTACCTTGGTCTGATCCCGTTGATCTATCTGCGCTACAAGTACCCAGCGCAGTGGGACAGTACCAGTGGGCGCGAAGACTACATTCTTCGCACCATGCTCACCGGTGCATTCAGCGGCACACCCGACAACCTGATTGACCGCTGCGTCAAGTCGATCGACGAGCATGGCGCGTTCAAGCTGGACGAGATTTTCCAGATCATCCGCGCGGACGGGCGTAGCCTCGAAGTGACTGCCGACACCATTCTGGATGCTCGCTACGGCAAGGCGCTGTCGCACCTGATCTTCAATCTCTGGTACCGCGACTTCGACTATGAGCCGGCGCTGGAGGACAACCTGCCTCAGCAGGACCACTTGTTCGCCCAGTCACTGCTGATGAACGAGAAGGAGATCAACCCGGAGACCATGCGCAGTCGCCGGCGCTACGGCTTCGAGGAGCGTGATCAGTTGGCAAACCTCGCCCTGCTCACGGCACGCGAGAATGGCTTTCAGGGCAAATCCGGCATGCCCTTGAACAAGTGGCTGCCCGACCAGGTCGCCAAAGACTCCAAGTTCCTTGAACGTCACCTCATTCCTGCCGACCCTGATCTATGGCGAATTGACCGCTTCCGCGACTTTATTGAAGCTCGCAAACAGCTCATCCTTGAACGTTTCAAACCCTACTTGCAGACCGCAAGGGATGCAGGAGAACCCGCATGACGCTGAAACCCTGGCGCGAAATCGCCGTACCCCACCAGGATGTGCTCAAGGGCACGTTCCAGCAGGCGGAATTCGCCGCTGACATCACTCAGGTGCACGATGGCCTGGCAACACCGGAATATCAGGATGCGGTGCTGTTCTTCCAGCGCACCTACATCACCGAGGGCATGCACCTGCTGCTCGATTCGGTGGTACGGCGCTTGGCGGGCAAGGGCGGCGACCCGGTGATCCAGCTGCAAACCGCTTTTGGTGGCGGCAAGACACACACCATGCTGGCCGTGTTGCACCTGGCGCAGGCCAAGTCCGCCAGCGAACTGGCGGGCATACCAGCCATTCTGGACAAGGCCGGCGTGCTGACGCTGCCCAAGGCGCGGGTGGCCGTGCTCGACGGCACCAAGCTGGCGCCCAATCAGCCACGCAAGGTGGACGGACACGTCATCCGCACTTTATGGGGCGAGCTGGCGTGGCAACTGGGCGGTGCCGAAGGCTATGCACGCCTGGCGGAATCCGACGCCGCAGGCACGTCGCCGGGCAAGGAAGTGCTGGCGACCCTGATTCGCCATGCCGCACCGTGCGTGATTCTTCTCGATGAAATGGTGGCGTACATCCGCCAGTTTGACGACAACAACGCGCTGAGCGGCGGCACGTTTGGCAGCAATCTGTCGTTTATCCAGGCGCTGACCGAGTCTATGAAGGCGGTGCCGAACGCGGTGTTGCTGGCATCACTTCCCGAGTCGCATCGGGAGGTCGGCGACCAGCGTGGCGTGGCTGCGCTGGAAGCGCTGGAGCACTATTTCGGCCGCGTGCAGGCCGTATGGAAGCCGGTGGCCACCGATGAAGCCTTCGAGATCGTTCGTCGACGCCTGTTTTCCGAGATCAAGGATCAGGCAGCCGCGGACGCCGTTTGCCGCGCGTTTGCCGATCACTATGTGACCCATGCGGCCGAGCTGCCTGGAGAAACCCAGGACGGTCAGTATCTGGATCGCATGCGCGCCGCGTACCCGATTCACCCGGAGGTGTTCGAGCGGTTGTACAAGGACTGGTCCACCCTGCCCAACTTCCAACGCACGCGTGGTGTGCTGAAACTGATGGCCAAGGTCATCCACCGGCTGTGGCAGATCGACAATCAGGATCTGCTGCTGATGCCGGGCAGCCTGCCGCTGGCTGACGGCACGGTGCGCGCCGACATGACGACCTATCTGCCAGCGGGCTGGGATCCGGTGCTGGAGCGTGATGTAGATGGCGACCGTTCGGAGCCCGCAGACATCGAACAACGCGAGCCACGGTTTGGCGCCGTGCAGGCATGCCGGCGCGCTTCGCGCACGATCTTCCTTGGCAGCGCGCCGACCGGCATCAACGACGTTACACGCGGACTGGAAACCCAGCGGGTCATTCTTGGCTGTCTGCAACCAGGGCAGGCGCCGCATGTGTACAAGGATGCGCTGGGCCGTCTTGAGACCCGGCTGACCTTCCTCAACAGTGCCAACGGCCGTTGGTGGCTGGATGTGCGGCCCAACCTGCGCCGTGAAATGGAGGAACGCAAACGCCGTTTCGATGAGCCTGAGGTCATCGAAGCGATCCGCCTGGCGCTAACCCGAACGATGGGGCCAAGTGTCATCGAGCACGTGCACCTGTTTACGCCCGCGGCTGATATTCCCGACGACTGGGGGCTGCGACTGGTGGTGTTGCCGCCGGCAACTGCGTGGTCACGCAGCGGCCCCAATGCCGCACGCGACGCCGCCATCGCCATTTTGAAGATGCGTGGGGAGCAGCCTCGCCAGAAGCAGAACCGCTTGTTGTTTCTGGCCGCCGAAGCCGATCAGGTGATGCATTTGAAGGACACCGCGCGAGCCCTGCTTGCCTGGCGCAGCATCGAGGCCGACATCAAGGATCTGCGGCTTAACCTGGATGCCTTGCAGTCACGTCAGGCCGAGCAGAACCGCGTGCAAGCCAGTGATACCGTGCACCGCCTCGTCCGCGAAGCTTTCAAATGCCTGATCGCTCCCAGTCAAGCATCCAGGCCGAACGGCGAAATGGGCGATATCGACTGGGAAATGTTCCCACTTAACCCCGCCACGCCCGGATTGGGCAAGGAGGTCGACCGCGTCGTTGCCGAAAACGAGCTGGTGATCCGTGAGTGGGCACCGATCCATCTGGGCAATATGCTCAAACGCTGGTTCTGGAAAGATGGCGTCGTCGACATGCCTGCGCTGGATGCCTGGCAGAAGACCTGTCAGTACCTGTATTTCCCACGTCTGGCCGGGTCATCCGTGATGCAGTCGGCGATCGCCGCGGGCGCCGTCAGTCGTGATTTCTTCGGGCTGGCCTACGGCATGAGCGACGAGGGATACCGGGGCTTCTCGTTTGGCCAAAGCACCTCTCCGATCTTGGATGCTTCATTGCTGTTGATCGAACCAAAGTATGCCGCGGCATACGAGGAGAAGACCCGGCCTGCTCCGGTGGCGCCGGCCGGACCGCCAGAGACTTCGCCGAGTGCAGCGATATCGGGAGGTGAAACACCGTCCTCCGCCACGCCTAGGGCGTCGCCAGAGGCCGCGCGACCAACCCGCTATTTCGCCAGCGTCGAGCTCGACCCCATCAAAGCATCCGTTGAGTTCTCAAAGATTGTGTCGGAGTTGGTGGAGCTGTTCAGTGCTACGCCCGGCACACGCGTGACCATCCGTGTCGACGTGGAAGCCGAGGATAGCCGCGGCTTCGGTGAGGGCATCGTCCGCGCAGCAAAGGAAAACGGCAACACGTTGAAGATGAAGACGTCAGATTTTGGGTAAATCCCCGACGAAAATTGAAATGCTGCGCGCTTTGCAGTAATTCATCGCTGAAATCCACCGTCTAGGCAGAGCTAGGCGGTTTGTCGGCCGTCTCGTCCCACACAGCTACCACGCCTTTCAAGTTCCTAGTCTATCCAGCATCTGCTGAACTTCCTCGATCACCTGTTGCCTGGAGGTTGCCTCGGCTTTCGGTGTTGCCAGCGCCCGCATGATCTCCCCCTGGCGCTCGCTGGATACCGACCCATAGCTGGTGAATGTGGTCAGCACGTCGTCATGCCCCAGGCTTTGGCTCCATACCTTGTACTGTTCGGGAGATTTGCACACTTGCTGCCCGAGGCGAGCCAGTGTCTTGCGCAGGCTGTGGGGGTTGAAATACGGGAGACCTGCACTGGTGAAGGCTTCACGGAAAATTCTGCGGATCGGGCCAGCGCTTTGCCAGACGGTACGGGACAGGCCCATGGCCTTGAATTGCTGGCTGGCATCCAGCCGACATTCGGTGGCCGGAAACAGTGGATCGTCCAGGCCCCAGAGCTTCTCCGCCCGCAGCCAGGTGATCCAGTCCACCACGATGGCCTTGATTTCATCGCCCACCGGGAAGAAGTGCGTCGTGAAGGTTTTGCTGTTCTTGGTGTTTACCTCGCGCGCATCCTGAAACACGCTTTGCTCGATAAGGTCGACATGCCGCAGGCGCATCGACGCAATGGCACTGTCGCGGGCTCCCGTTAGGAGGGTGAACGCGATGAGCGCGCGGTCACGGCGTTCCACGTCAGCGGTATGGGGCATGGCGCTGATGACATGCCTAACCTGCTCCAGCGTGGGCGAGCGTGACTCGCGGTGCGCCGTGGCCACCCGAGTGTCCTTGTTCGACAAGCCAAAATAGTCGGCGTCGCTGAACTTCAAACGCGACTTGTACCCGGGTTGCCCGGCCAGCCAGTGAAAGAACCGCTTGAGATGCGCCAGCGTAGCGTAGATGGTGGCCTTGCTCAGGAGCTTGCCAGTCTCCTGGTTGCACTGCTCCTCCAGATGCCGCTTGAAGGCGATGGCCTGCTCGTAGTGATAGGCCTTGAAGTCCTTGCGCCGAGTGCCCGTCTCGAAACGATCCAATGCCTTGGCGACGGCATCTACAGTGGCCTCGCTATAACCGTAGGCCTCCTTGAGATAGGCGAAGTATTGGCGCTTGATGCGTTCGTTGTTTGGGTTGTGCTTTGACATGGGTTGATGCTCCTGTTCACAAGTCACTATTCACGAAGGGATGGGTGCTCTCGTCTATGCGTGAATGTGCTTGCGGCATCGTGATGTCGAGCTCGCCCCGGATTGACGCCAACTTGGCCAGATTGACCCGCCGATACATCATCGAACCGCAATCGGGACAGATCCCCGTCAGCGACCCGCCCACGCTCGATAACGGGATGTAGTCGGCCATATGGCCGGCGGGCAGCTTGGGGCTTCGGCAGCGCACGCAGTAGATGCGCCCAGGGCCGCAGGGACATTTGTTGCGAGTACGCTTGGCTTGCAGAAACGCCCGCAGATGATGGCCAAGCACGAGCACTGGCCGCCGGTCGTCGCAAACCGGCAGCCCGTGCTTGATCCACTGCCGGACGGTACTGCGGTGAACGTCGCACAGCCGCGACGCCTCTTCCACCGTGTAGCTGCGATGGATTTTGGCCCGCTGGGGATTGGGCAAGCGCGCGCCCATGGTCAGCGGCGCGCTTTGGTGGAGAGGCTGGCCGCTGCTTTGCGGCTGGCGACGACGCGGCCTGCAATCCAGGCATCTACCTCGGAACAAAGCCAGCCGACCGTATTGGTCGACAAGCGCACCTGCGTCGGAAAGTCTTTCGCTGCGATCAGACGGTACAGGGCCGTGCGGCTGAGCCCTGTTGCTTGCTGCACTTCCCGGCGGCGAAGCAGGCGGTCATGGCTCTGCACTGGTTGCGCTGCCGGCCTCTGACGTTTCTGGCGAGCTGGTGGGGCCGTTGTCGGCAACGTGTCGAAGGGGGAAAAGCTGAGTTGCGCGGGAAGAACCGGTTTCATGTGAGCCGTCCTGTGCTTCGCCGGAATCGGCGGGGACGGCTCCTCATTTTGTGAACACAGGACCGACGCACCAAAGGGCGCGCCGATCTGTGTTCACTTGCTTTTGAAGTTTTCTACCAGTTTTCGCTTGCGCTCCGCCTCAGCGCGCGCATGCTCGGCCAGTACCTGCCTGAGCTCTTCTCTGAGCTGGCCGACTAATCTTTGACACTCCCCGAGATTCCCTGGGGTCACCTCTTCAGCCAAGGAGTCGGCAGCGCTGAAACTATCGCTGCAAAGTTCGGTAACCATCCGCGGCCTGCAACGCAAATCCTTGAACACGCCTGGATAGACGAGGTTCGCCCAGTACGCGATTTCATCGGCCGTGTAGCGCCCATCCGGCATGCGAGCAAGGCCGCCCTGATGCGCGGCACGACCCGTTTTAGCGGCCCGACCCATTTTTCCGCCGACCCGGTTCCGCGCAGACCTATCATCGTCACGCTCATCCTTCACACGCGATGCGATCAATGCCACCGCTTCGCCACGCGTGAGCAAGGCGTCTGGCCCTTCCCGCAGGACGCGCGCAAGCACAGCACCGGCATCAATCTTCGCGCCGCGAGGCTGGCGCTCTCCGCTCTCAACACACTTTGTCAGTCGCATAGAAAGCCACCCTCTGGCACACCATGGCACGGTGTGGGCAGCGTAACGCGTGCTGTTGCAGGCAGCCAATCTACTCGGCCAAGCGTTTGACTGCCTCAAGCTCACCCGGCGCTTCTGACTGTTTGTCCTCGGCCGCGGTATCCGGCCAGCCCCCTGGCGGCCCCAGGTGCTTCAGCTCCGGGTCGATCGCCAGCTGTTGCCTCGCCCATTCACCCGACTTGCGGAATTGCTCCCGCAGCTCGGCGATTTCGGCATCGGTCAGCCGATAGACTTCCCGTGTTGCGGGTGTGGGTCGCGCGCGCCTCGGATCAGTTGGAACAGACATGCAGGTCTCCAGGTGAGCGGTCGCTGATAACATCGGTCGGCGCGAAGCCCGCTTGTGGGGCATACCGGTTTTGTCCGGGTGCCCGCTCAATCCTGCCCTGCAGGGCCTTCCTGGCGAGCTTCGCGCACTCTAGGTCAAGCGCGTTCGCGCCTGATCGGGACCACCTGGTCGCCTGCGCGAAGCCCATCAAGATAGTCGGCCCATGCCTGCATGATCTTCCGGCGCTCGGGCAGATGCTGTGCCTTGTTGTAGATGCCGGCGACGCCGGGCTCCTTGTGCGACAGCTGGCGCTCCAGCGCCTCCGGGTTCCAGCCCAGTTCGCCGAGCAGAGTACGCGCCATGTGGCGGAAGCCATGGCCGGTCAGGACACCTTTGTAGCCCATGCGGGCCAGCGCCATGTTCACCGCGCCGTCGGACATCGGTCGGCTCGGCGTGCGCGCGCCGGGAAACAGATAGCGACCGTGACCGGTCAGCGGCTGCAGCTCGCGCAGCACCGCCAACGCCTGCCGGGACAGCGGCACAATATGCGGCGGGGTATTCGGGTTTTCCTTCTCCGCCTTGCGCAGCTTGCGATTCGCGGGTGGCACGGCGTAGCTCGGAAGTTCGCCGTCCAGATCGAAATGTTCCCACTCGGCCAGGCGGATCTCGCCGGGCCGGCAAAACCATAGCGGCGCGAGCTTGAGCGCGCAGGACACCTCGAACGTACCGCTATAGGCGTCGATGGCGCGCAACAGCTCGCCCACTTGCTTGGGGTCGGTGATGGTGGGGAAGTTTTTCCGTTGGCGTGCCGGCAAGGTGTCGCGCAGGTCGGCTGCCGGATCGCGGGTCGCTCGCTCGGTGGCCACGGCATACCGGAATACGCGACTCAACTGGTGACGTAGCCGGTGTGACTGCTCCAGATGCCCTCGATTGACCACGCGGGATAGAAGCGGCCGAATTTCCGGTACGCCGATGTCGGCGATTGGCAGGCGGCCGATCCAGGGGAAAGCATGGTTTTCCAGCCGGTCGCGTTCCTTGTCGTGCTGGCGAGGCGTCCACTCGTGAGCCTTCAGCTCTAGCCATTCACGCGCCACCGCTTCGAAGGTGTTGTCGGCCGCCACTTTGGCGCGGAGCTTGTCAGCCTGCCGTTCGGCACCGGGGTCGCGATCATCCTGCACCAGCGCGCGCGCTTCGTCGCGGCGGTGACGGGCCTTGCTCAGGGTTACCTCGGGATATACGCCGAGCGCCAGCAGTTTCTCCTTGCCGGCATGACGGTACTTCAGACGCCAGTAGCGTCCGGCCTCGGTGACATGCAAGAAAAGACCACCGCCATCGAAGTGCTTGCCCGGCGTGGCGCTCTTGCATTTCAGATCGGTGAGCTTGCCCGTACCAGCCGCCATGCCTTGTCTCCCAAGCCTTGGGCACGTTCTGGGGGTACTTTCCAAGCGAAAATTTGCCGAAAACCCCAAGTACCCCCAAGACTACCCCCGCTAGCAATAGGCTTCAATGGGCAGCACTGGGATGCTTGGGGCATTAAAAAACCCGCTGCTATGCGGGTTTCGAGAGATTCTTGGGTCTTTCCGGAATGCCTTGAAACAGGCTATTGGTGGCTATGGGTGGACTCGAACCACCGACCCCAGCATTATGAGTGCTGTGCTCTAACCGGCTGAGCTACATAGCCTTGGGGAAACCCGCCATGCCGGATCGGAACGATGCGGGCGGGGCGCGGCAGTGTAGTCGGGTAACCCGGTCGGTTCAAGTCCGACGCTTGCCGCCGCTTTGCGCGCCGTGGTTGAATCGACTGCAGGACTTCGCTGCGGTCTTGCCGGCAATGGCCGGGGCCGTTCGATTCCAGGAGGCGACATGATTGATGTAGATGGCTACCGTCCGAATGTCGGCATCGTGCTGCTGAATGCAGACGGCCGGCTGTTCTGGGCGCGCCGGATCAATCGCGACGGCTGGCAGTTCCCGCAGGGCGGCATGCGTTCGGACGAGACCCCGCTGGAGGCGATGTACCGCGAACTGGAAGAGGAGACCGGCCTCGCCGCGCACCACGTCGAGGTCATCAGCGCCACCCATGGCTGGCTGCGTTATCGCCTGCCGAACCGTTATGTACGCCATCACCAGCGGCCCACCTGCATCGGCCAGAAGCAGGTCTGGTTCCTGCTCAAGCTGGTCGGCGGGGAAGATGCATTGAAG
>Ga0157373_10004087_pt1 | contig 10993 bp, 12 predicted proteins | sample C65metaG_FD_113460 | JGI IMG/M metagenome (GOLD analysis project Ga0157373, IMG submission 113460) | Corn rhizosphere microbial communities from Kellogg Biological Station, Michigan, USA - C6-5 metaG | ecosystem: Host-associated > Plants > Roots > Rhizosphere > Soil | place: USA: Michigan...
GCCGGCCGGGCGTTGGGTATCCCCAAGTCCAAACTGAGTCGACGCATAGCGCTACTGGAAGAACGCCTGGGCGTACGCCTGATCCAACGCTCGACGCGACGGTTTTCCGTCACCGACGTCGGTCTGAATTACTATGCGCACTGCAAGGCCATGCTGGTAGAAGCCGATGCCGCACAGCAAGCCATCGAACAAACCCGCGCCGAACCCTGTGGCACGGTGCGCATGACTTGCCCGGTGGCCATTCTGCACACCCGGGTCGGTAGCATGGTGGCGGCCTTTATGGCCGATTACCCGAAGGTCACGGTGCATCTGGAAGCGACTAATCGCCGGGTAGATGTGGTGGGTGAAGGCCTGGATCTGGCCATCCGCGTGCGGCCGCCGCCGCTGGAAGACAGCGATTTGGTGCTGAAAATTTTGGCGCAGCGCACCTGGTGCATCGCCGCCAGTCCGGCGCTGGTTCGAACCCTGGGCCCAGTGGAAAAACCGGAAGAGCTGCATAAATACCCCACCCTGGATCTCGGTCCGGCACGCGCACAGCACCTGTGGCAGTTGACCGGGCCGCAGGGAGAAAAAATGGAGTGGGAACACAGGCCACGGCTGGTGACGGACGATATGCTGATGCTGCGAACTGCGGCGATTGCCGGTGCAGGGATCGTGCAATTGCCGTCAATGATGATGCGTGACGATATGCTGCGCGGTGAGTTGGTGCAGTTGCTGCCGGGTTGGCAACCGCAGGGCGGCGTGGTGCATGCGGTTTACCCGTCACGCCGCGGCCTGCTGCCGGCGGTGCGGCTGCTGCTCGACTATTTGGGGCAGCAGTTCGCCAGCATCGAAGAGGAGTGATCAGGCGGTAATTTCGATGGCGTTACCGTCCGGATCACGGATGATCGCCTCATAAAAACCGTCCCCTGTCCAGCGTGGCGCCGCCTGCAGGATCCCCTCCTGCTGCGCGCGCTGCGCCAACTGATCGACACGGCTTTCCTCTCCCACCGACAAAGCAATATGCGCCCAACCCACACGTTCACTGGCCTGCTCCGCTGACAGCAGATCCGGCAAACTCATGATCTCCAGCGTTGGCCCCGCCGCAAGGCTGACAAAGCGGGAAACAAACCCCGGACGGTTCCGGCTAACGTATTGTTCCCCGGCAACGCCGTCAAAATACCGCTGCCAGAACGTCACCTGGGCATCAATATCGTGGGTCCAGAGTGCAACATGGGCTATTTTCATCTCAGTCTCCAATGGGTGAATCGCTGTACAACACTTTGCCGCCACTGTGCGTGATCTGCTGTTCGAGCTGCGGATGACGGCCAGGCGGCGTGACTAAATAATCGACCCGATGGGCGGGCAGAAAGCTGTAGGGGGCATAGGTGTTGAGTTTGTCGCCGGTGCATAGCACCGCCAAGTTGCCTGACCGCGCCAGCAGACGCTTCTTGAACTGGGCATCCTGATAATTCAGCGCCGAGAAACCACAGCCCGGGTCATAAGCACAAATGCCGACGAAAGCGAGGTCAAAGTAAAAATCGTCGATTTCCTGTACCGCCTTGGCGTCCACACAGCCACCAATGTCGGCATCCAGCTCGCCGCCGATTAAAATCGTGCGGATCCCCGGCTGTTCCAGCATTTTGCCGGCAATAGTCAATGCGTTAGTCACCACCGTCAGCCGCAAATCGCGCGGCAACAGCTCTGCTAAATAAAGGTGGGTACTGCCGGCATCGAGGAAAATAACCTGCCCTTCCTTGACCAATGCCAGCGCAGCCAGCGCCAGTGCCTGCTTCTCGTCACCGCTCAATTGCAGCCTTGCGCTGATAGGGCCGGTTGCCGGCGTGGGTGCCAGCGCACCGCCATAAATGCGTTTACACAGGTTTTGTGCCGCCAACTGGCGTAGATCGCGCCGAATGGTGGCTTCGGTGGTTTTCAGGCGTTCCGCCATTTCAACCGCCAGCACTCGCCCCTGCTGCTGCAAGGTAGCGAGGATCGCGTCGTGGCGCTGATTGGGCAACATTTTGGACATTCGGCTTCTCGATGGCGAACAAGTGATCACGAATGTACACAAACGTGCATAAACGTACAAATTTTTATGCAACGCTACGAAAGGGCAGCACTGGGCTAGACTGAAACTTTACGTCTCAAATAAAGGACTATTGATGACCTCAGCCGTGCTTTATACCTTATTCCCCGCCGCAGCGACCGTCATTGGCGCCGCCATCGCGCTGTACCGCCGCCCTGGCGATGCCGCCATGCGCATCATTCATCACTTTACCGCTGGTATCGTCTTTGCCGCGGCCGCGACCGAAATTCTGCCCGACCTCAAGCAACAATCGCCTTGGGCAGTACTGCTCGGTGGTGCCGCAGGTGTGCTGATGATGCTGCTGGTCAGGCGTTTGGGCGAACGAGCTCAGGGGCCGGTGGGCTTTGTGGCAACCGTCGGCGTGGATATTTTTATCGATGGCCTGGTGCTGGGCATCGCCTTCGCTGCCGGTGCAAAAGCGGGCCTGTTATTGACGCTCGCGCTAACGTTGGAAGTGCTGTTTCTGGGGCTGTCGATCGTGGGCGATTTACGTGATTTTTTCGGCCGACGGATAAAAGCCATGCTGGCGATTGGCGGCCTGGCTCTGCTGTTGCCACTAGGCGGTATGTTGGGTGCGCCGATTGCCATGCTGGGGGCATTCTGGCTAACCGCGTTTCTGGCCTTCGGCCTGATTGCCTTGCTCTATCTGGTCACGGAGGAGTTGCTGGTTGAGGCGCATGAAGGAGGTAAAGATACCCCGCTCGCCACCGCGATGTTTTTTGTCGGTTTTTTACTGCTGTTGCTGCTGGAAGAAGGGATGGGTTAAAACTCAGGAATTTTACGGGGTTATTACCTCACCCCAAGTGATTTGGCTATACTGAGGCGAGCAAGGTTACCGCAGAACGTAACGGCTTGGGCGCTAAGGGAAAAGGATGCTGTCAAAAATTGCGAAGTGGCTATTTCAATTGCCGGGCAGGCTGTTTGGGGGCATTTTCAGGAGCCGCCTGACGATTTTTATCTTCTTTATGCTGATTGCCGCTGGGGTTTTCAGCGCCAAACGCTATCTGCGAGCCGATCAAAATGACGATGAGTTTGTCGCGACGGCTACCACAGATTACAACCGGGCCATCCAGCGTGAAATGCCGATGCGCGAAGCACGCGAACAATGTGGTGGCCCGCTGCATGACAATGCCGGGCAACCCTGGCCTCTTTCGGCCGGCTACCTGCATCAGCCGGAAGGCAAAGTCGCCAACCCACTGCAACAACTGACGCTGGATAATCAAAACAACAATTTTGCGGTGTTGGTCAAACTGGAGACGCCGGGCGCGCCACAGCGTTTGGCGGAAGTTTTTATTCCCGCAGCCGGCAGTTTTAATATCAAAACCAACCCGGCCGGGGAATACGTGATGAAAATTAAAAACATCAAAACCGGCTGTAACTTCCGCTCCAAACCTTTCACCCTGAGTCGTCATCAGGATTGGCGGCTGTCGCTGAAACTGCAAACGGACGGCAGTGTGCAATACCAGCCGATCAGCGACCGCGAGTTTTAATCGCGAGGCTTATTTCTTCACCGGATGATCGCGGCGGAATAATTCCCAGCTTTCGATTTCCTGACCGTTCGGCAAGGTACAGGTGGAGTACTGGCCGTCAGCATTTTGCTTGGCGTTCAGCTTGCCGCCGATCTTGGTGCAATACACGTCCGCCGGGTTCGCCATGCCAATTGGTTTTACCTGCGGCGGCGGTGGCGCATCGTTAGATTTCATGCTGCAGCCCTGTAATATCGCCATCCCTGCCAGCAGGGAAACCATCAGAATTTTTTTCATTTTTTCTCTTACCACTCCCGGTCTATTTCACGTCGCAGATAGCCGGCCCGTTTGAAATACGGCGGGGAAAGTTAAAAACGGCGGCAGCCTGAGCATACCGCCGTTCAGGCTATCAGGAAATAAAGGACGCGCCCTGTTTCAGGACCAAATCACAGGCTTTTTGCTTCACTTTTTCAGTGATTTGCGAAGTGCCCAGGCTGTTCAGATCCAGACTCTTGCCTTCGCCGGTTTTCAGCAGACCGCCCAGCCCTTGCTGGTAGTCCTGGCTTTTGGCGTTCTCCGTGCTGGTGATGCCCAATTTGCTCAGCAGTTGGTCTTTCACCGCTTCGGTGCCGTTGGCCGACAGGACGTTATTTTTCACGCAGTACTGCAAGATGCCGGCCGCGTTGGTCATGCTGCTGGAGCTCAGCGCTTTGTCGCCACCGTTCAGTAAACCGGTCAGGGAAGACAGTGAAGTGCCACTGGTGCTGCCACCCGATTTACTCAGTTCACCGGCCGCGCTGCTGAGGGAATCCATCAGGCCGGCTGCCTGAGCGGCGCCGCAAGTCATGGCGGAAGTCAATGTCAGCGCCAGCAGTAAACGATGCTTGGTGTTCATGGGGTAAAGCTCCTGTTTATCTCGCCATCTTTTCAGCATCCCCCCTTGCCATTGGCAACAGGAGAAAGCGGATGGGCGAATCGTGTGCAATCAGCGCAATGCGCCGGGTCACCTCTTGGGACGCCACCCACGGCGACAAGTTCCTTTTAGCCGGCAATACGGCGTTTTTTCAGAATTCAGGTAATTTTTTGAGCGAGGAATGTACAGCTCGGGGGGCTATGGGCCGCCAAACTGGGCGACCCGCTGGGGATCAGAACTGCCAACGCAGCCAGGCGAAGAACACGTTGCCGTTATTATAGGTGCCAGGAATATAAGTGGCCTGGAAGGTCAGACGCTTATAACCGATAGAAGCCAAAGGCAGCGGGGCCGGGATAGGAATGTAATTCCAGTTATCTCGCGCAGTAACACTGGCGGTGAAGCCCAGACCCAGACGGAAGTCCTTGTCGTCCAAAGGACGCCAGATCTTCTCATAAGCGTAACCGCCGATCGGCTCCCACTTATTGAATGAATCTTTGAATGCCATCAGATAGATACCGTGCCAGTCACCGTCGCTGTCGTAACGCGAAATACCATAGCCGGCGCCCCAGGGGCGCTCGTTGTACTTATCGATATGTTCGTCGTCGTAAGTCCAGCGGTTATGCCAGGTGATGGCCGGCAGATAAATGTCTTTATTCGGCGAGTTGTTCCAGGTTTCCGCCACGTTATCGGTGAAACGCTGCCACAACCCCGGTTTTTCAGCCTGAGCCGCGCTGCCATTTTCTGCACCAACCTCAGCGTAAGAAGGTAGTGCAGGAAATAGCAGCGCCACTGAGCAAGCCAAAATTGTCCGTTTAAAAAACATCATCAAACTCCTGTAAAAAATAAGGCCGGCGATTCTTACCGATCGACCCATCAAGATCAAGCTGTATCTTATTTATCCAACTGCTTTCTCCTACCTCGTTGTCACTTGGTTAAGTTTAGCCGCAGGTAAAGGGAAACGCGCCCGGCGGGTCGACTCCGGGCGCTCAGGCTACTGCGCTCCCTATGCACCGTCTGTCGGAATACTCCGCAATAATGCCGCTGCCGAAGTAAAACCCGGCGGCTCACCAACCTGCTAGCGAACTTCTTTCCTGCTCTGAACGTAGCGAAATCTTTACTGCCGCCCAAAGAGCAACTGTAATCGCCGTCACGCTTTTCGTGGGTTTTCTCCCCCCATTTTGCGGCAATCTCAATAAGCTCAAGGCCCTGTCAGGCGACACGACTGTAAATTTGCAGTTACAACGCTGTTTTAGAGACCTGCAACGGCAAAAACGGATGACTTCCCGCCGTCATTTTTAGCAGCAGGCAAAAGTACCGATGATCACCCCGCGTGCCATGTTCCGGCCACAGCCGCCATATTTCACATATCTATTACATTAGGTGAAAAATACCACCCACAACATCGCTGCGGTTAATCCCCCTCACCCCCAACGTAAACCCGCAAATACAATAAGCTACCCTCTCATGCGCCCCACTCAACTTGAACAAGCCGATAGTTTAAATAATTGTTAAAGCTAACGAGCATGACCCGGTCTGCAAGGGCTGAACGTTTATTGAATTGCTCATAACACAACATCGTCAGCAAGTTATTTGCTGCTCTCTGCCTGATAAAAGAAAGATAAAAAATCCGGAGAAACACATGAAAATCACTATCGGGGCATTCATCCTGCAACAGCTCCGCACCCTGAATATCGATCGTATTTATGGCGTACCCGGCGACTATAATCTGGCGCTGCTGGAATTGATCGAGCACGACAGCAATATTGAATTTATTGGCAACTGCAATGAGCTGAATGCATCCTACGCGGCCGACGGTTATGCGCGGTTAAAAGGGGCTGGGGCACTGATCACCACCTACGGCGTCGGCGATCTGGCCGCGCTGTCCGGTATTGCCGGGGCTTACGCCGAGTCCGCACCGGTTGTCTGCCTGGCCGGTACCCCGCCGCTGCACGCAATGAAAAATCATGAGCTGCTGCACCACACGCTGGCGGACGGCAATTTTGATAACGTCATGAACTGTTTTAAACAATTCACCGTCGCCCAAGCGTTGATCACGCCAGAAAATGCGGCGGTGGAGATCCCTCGCGTTATTTCCCGTGCCTGGATGGAAAAGAAACCGGTTTATTTACAGTTACCTTCTGATATTTGTGATGTGGAAATTGAAATCAATCAGGCAATGGTCGCGCCGCAATTGCCAGCCAGCGACCAATATAATGTCCAGTTGGCGGCCATGGCATTGCTGGCGCGAATAAAACAGGCAAAGAAATCGATTATTCTGGTCGACCAAATGGTGGATCGCTTTCAACTGCAGCAATTAGTGATCGAGGTCGCACATAAATTCGCCATCCCCCTCACCAATATGCCGACGGCCAAATGCATCATTCCGGAAACCACGCCGGGTTGGATCGGCGGTTACAGCGGCAACCTTTCGCGCCCCGAACTCTATGAACATATGGCGCACGCCGACTGCGTGCTGAGCTTTGGCGTTCGCCTGGTGGACTCGACAACCGGGTATTTTTCGCACCAGATCCCGGCTGACGCGCAAATTGATATTCAGCCGTTCTCCGTGAAGCTGGGCACCACCTCTTATCCGGCAGTGGCGACCACCGACCTGTTGCAGGCGCTGCTGGCACTGGGTGAAGAGGTAACAGGCCACCCGCCGACGCCCCTGCCTGAAGCACGGCATCGGTTGGCAACCCCCAGCGATGCTCCTATCGATCAGGCTTATTTATGGCAACGCATACAACGCTTTATTCGCGCCGATGACGTAATTGTGGTGGAGAATGGCACCTCGGGCGCGGCGATTGGCGGCATGCGTATGCCGGACGGTGTTCAGGTGGTCAATCAACCGATCTGGGGATCGATTGGCTATACCCTGCCGGCGCTGCTGGGGACCATGATGGCCGCACCGGATCGCCGGCATCTGCTGTTCATTGGCGACGGTTCTTTCCAACTGACCGCTCAGGAAGTTTCCACCCTGCTGCGCTACGATCAGAAGCCGATTATCTTCTTGATTAACAATGATGGTTCCACCATCGAACGTTATATTCTTGGCGAGAACTCGTCGTACAACGATATCGGCCCCTGGGACTACGCCAAACTGCCGGCGGTGCTCAATACCCAGGCGAAGCCGTTCAGCGTGGCGGTAGAAACTACCCACCAGTTGGAATTGGCGCTGGAACACGCCTCGCGTCAGGATCGGCTGGCCTTTATCGAAGTTAAGGTGCCGATGATGGACACCCCGCCGGTGATGAAGGAATTCTGCAACCGCTGCAATAACTTTAACTTCGGCTTGACCAACCCGCGTCGCGCTTAACCCCGTCAAGATCCGCCGTAGCTCAATGCGCGGCGGACCCCTCCAGACCTTGCACCACCTGCCGCTGTAAACTTTGCAGCAGCGGGTGTTGCCGCCGGTGGCCCAAACGCAACGCATGTGCCACCTTCGGCAAGGGTAACTTACGCTCAAATACCGTCTCGATCCCCACCCGCCGATCGACAGATTGCTGATTAAGCAGGCCAATCCCCATACCGGCAGAAATCGCTGCCAACATGCCGGATATCGAAGGACACTCCACCGAGACCTTGTGGGCAATGCCCGCGGCACTCAGGCGCTCTTCAGCCAGCCGGCGATAAAAGCAGTCTGGGCCGTAACTGACCAATTTCACACAGTCACCAGGCTGAAAACGCCATCCTGGCGGCGCACACCAGTGAATTTGTTCCGTTGCCAGCACCACATCTTCGGTGCTTAACGCATCGCAAAACTGCTGATGCAGTACCAGGTCCAACTCTCCCTGAGCCAAAGCGTTACGCAATACCTGGCTTTGATCGATGACCAACTGCACGTCAACCTGCGGATGTTGATGGGTAAAGGTCGCCAACAAGGTGGCCAACCGGGACAGCGACATCTGCTCTGTGGCGCCAAAACGCACTGTCCCCTGCAATAACGAGGGGGAAAAATGCGCCAATGCCCGATCGTGTGCCTGCAAAATCTGTCGTCCATGCATCAACAGCGCCTCACCGTCCACGGTGGCGATCAAAGCGGCTCCCTGGCGATCGATCAGAGTGCGGCCCAGCTGTTCCTCCAACCGTTTGATTTTCCAACTCACTGCCGACTGACTGAGATTTAGCTGTTTCGCCGCACGCGTCATGCTGCCGGTGTCGATTACGCTCTGCAGCGCCCGCAATGCATCGATGGATAAACGCTGGTTCATAAACGCCCTCATGACAAAAGTTGGATTGAATCACCATAACTTGTCATTGGCGTCATGAAAAGACGAGGGGTAGGGTGATATTCAACACGGTAATGGGGAGAAATCATCATGAGCGGCTTAACTTCTCAGGTTAATCAACAGGTCATTATTCAAGGGCATCGGATTGCCACTGGCGTACAGGGGACTGGTGTGCCACTGGTGTTGGTACACGGAACCCCCGCCCATTCGATCATATGGCGAAATTTGCTGCCCCGCCTGACGGTGGCCGGCTTCCAGGTTTATTACTATGATCTGCTGGGCTACGGCGCATCGGAACGCCCATTGTCCGCAGAGACCTCGATTATCGCACAGGCGGATTTACTGATCGCCCTGCTGAACCACTGGCAACTGGATTCCGCCCACGTATTTGGCCACGATATTGGTGGCGCGTTATCACTGCGCGCGGCCTTCGGGAACGCTAATCGCTTTCGCTCGCTAACCATTGCGGACATTTGCAGCTACGATTCCTGGCCTTCACCCACCTGGCGCAGCATCCGCGATAATTATCGTCAGTACGCCGTCATGGACCCCTTACAACATCAACAAACCCTAACGCGTCAGTTGCAAATGGCCGTGTTCAACAAATCGCTGATGATGGGAGAGCTGTTGCAGAGCTATCTGGCCCCGATCGTTGGCGTGCTCGGTCAACCGGCCTTTTATCAGCAACAGATCGCCCATTATGATGCCCGCTATACTGATGATTTCGCGCAGCGTCTGCCAAAACTGCGCCTACCGGTGCAAATCCTGTGGGGAGAAAACGATGAATGGCAGCCGGTCAGTTACGCCTACCGTTTACAAGCTGACATTCCCGGCGCCAGGCTGCAGGTGATCCCGCAGGCGGGGCATTTTCTTATGGAAGATGCACCGGAAGCCGTATCCCAACAGCTGGAGACCTTTATTCATTCACTTTAAATCGGGCGAATGCGCTCAGGAGAACACAATGCAATTGATAGGCATGCTGGATTCACCCTATGTGCGCCGGGTCGCTATTTGTTTGAAATTGTTGGAGATAGAGTTTGAGCACCAGGCAATTTCAGTGTTCAGCGGTTTTGACCGGTTTAAAGCCATTAATCCGGTGGTAAAGGCCCCAACGCTGGTGCTGGCCGACGGCCAGATCTTGATGGATTCTTCGCTTATTCTGGAATATGCCGCAGGTATCGCCCCCTCCGGCAGAGCTTTACTGCCAAACCAGGGCGCGGCGAGACTGAACGCCCTGCAGTTGAACGGGCTGGCATTGGTCGCCTGCGAAAAAACGGTGCAAATCGTTTATGAACAGCAGTTGCGTCCGCAAGAAAAGCAGCATCAGCCCTGGCTGGATCGTGTCCAGGGCCAACTGCAGGCGGCCTACGCCGAACTGGAAAAACAGTTGCCGCAGTCCGCCGTGTCACCATTTATGGGCAGCGCAGAGGTCAGCGTGGCGGTGGCCTGGGGCTTCACCCAACTGATGCTGCCCGGGCAGATCAGCGACCAGCAACACCCGACTTTGGCGGCATTTGCTGCTCAGGCCGAACAACACCCGGCGTTTATCAGCACTCCGCAGGTTTAACCTGCCGAAGCGCGCGTCATGCAGCGTTGGCGCCGCTCATCTACCCGTTTGGCAAACCAGGCGGTGGTCAGCTTACGGGTGATTTTCGGGCTTTCCAACTGAATGCCTGGCAGCATTTCCCGCGGCAGTTTCTTGCCGGTGGTTTTCTCTGCCAGCGCATACACCCGCGCATACAGGTCGGTATCGGCAAATTCGGGCAGGTCCCCCTTCTCCAGCGCCCGGCGAATTGCCGAGTCGCTCATATTGAGCCGCTTGCCGAGGGTACGCACCGCCAGCTCGGTGGTGCCGGGTTTGTCGGTGCCGTAGTTAATCAAGTCGCCATCCAGTGCCAACGGAATGCCCGTCGTGCGGCTGACCGCACTTTGGAAAGCGGCGTTGCGGCTGGCGTACCAACCGGCATTGAAGTCGGCGAAACGGTAGATCGGCTGGCTGTAGTCAGCCGGGTAACCCAACAGGTGGGCAATGCCGAAATACATGCCGCCGCGGCGGCTGAACACTTCACGGCGGATCGAGCCGTCGATCGGATACGGATAACCTTTGGCATGCGCTTCGGCAAAGGCGATGCTGACCTGCATCGGCCCGGCGGTATGCACCGGGTTCAGGCTGCCAAACAGCTTTTGCCCCATCGGCACCGAATCAATCATATCGTCAAAGATATCGCTCAGGTCTTTTTCGGTGCGAACCTTATCCAAACGCTCGCTGTAGCTCTTGCCGTTCGATGATTTGATCAGCAAAGCGGTATGCACCAGA
>Ga0157373_10004089_pt1 | contig 10989 bp, 11 predicted proteins | sample C65metaG_FD_113460 | JGI IMG/M metagenome (GOLD analysis project Ga0157373, IMG submission 113460) | Corn rhizosphere microbial communities from Kellogg Biological Station, Michigan, USA - C6-5 metaG | ecosystem: Host-associated > Plants > Roots > Rhizosphere > Soil | place: USA: Michigan...
CAACCTGTTGTGTTCCCGGCAAGGTTTTTATTGCGGAGGTAATATCGCCGTTGGCGCTCGCAGTAGTTACTATGTCAATCGGGTTTAAGGCAGTTGCTCTTTTTGCATCGCTTGCTTCAAAAGTTCCGGCGCTGATGACAACCGCTTTTAATTCTGTGATTTCTTCTTTCAATTGAATGTTTAAAATAATTGGTGCTGAAGCAATATTTATTTTTTCTTCAAAAGGTTTGTAACCGGTTGATGTTGCTTTTAAAATTTGTTCTCCTCCTTCTGTTGTGGTAAAAGAAAAATTTCCTGAAGAATCTGAAGTGGCTCCATCATAAGAATTGATGATTGCAATGCTGATTCCCTGCAAAGGATTTTTTTTGCTATCGGTAATTTTTCCTCTGATTTTTGTCTGGCAAATTGCAGAAGAAAAGATAAAAAGAAAGGGAAATATCAGAAGCCGTTGCATCATTTAAAACTTTACACAAACGTAAAGTAGTTTATAATATAAACCAAATTATTCGAAAAAATATTTTTTAGGATTTTTCTGAGACAAGGAATTTCCACTATAACTTTCTGAAAATCAATGTAAAATGAATTTAAAGGTCCGTTTGTTTTTATATGTGAAAGGATAGAAAATTTATTCACATCCCTGAAAATTAATTTGTTTATCTCCTTTCAATTAGTAATTTAGCAATAGAATTTAATGGGTTAGTAAGTACAAAGAGCTGGTTTCAACGCCGGCTCTTTTACTTTGATAGTAAACAAACTTTTTTCTTTGATTCTTATTTTTGATTTTAAAAAATCATTTTTACTTTCTCTTTCTTTTTTTCTTTTTTCATTTTTGCATTTCATTTTTATTCTCTTGATAATCATTGTTTAATTTCATTACTTCGAAAAAAAAATTAAATGAGTAAAACTAAGACTGCTTTTTTTTGCAGCAACTGCGGGCAGGAAAGTGCCAAGTGGGTTGGCAAATGTCCTTCATGCAATGAGTGGAATACGTTTGTTGAAGAAGTAATTGTAAAAGGAAATCAAAAAGAAGAAAATGAATGGAAAGAATTTTCCGGATTGAGCGGTGGATTAAAAACAATTTCATTGCAGGACGTAACAAGCGCTGAAGAAAAAAGAATTGTCACAGAAGATGCAGAATTAAATCGCGTGCTTGGTGGGGGGATTGTTCAGGGCAGTATCGTGTTGATTGCGGGAGAGCCAGGAATTGGAAAGTCAACACTTTTTTTACAGGCAACATTGCAATTGAAAAATATCCGCACCTTATATATTAGTGGCGAAGAAAGCGAACAGCAAATTAAAATGCGCGCCGACAGATTACAAATTGTTAATGAAAATTTTTTTCTTCTCACAGACAACAACACACAAACCATCTTTAAGGAGATAAAAAAATTAAAACCTGAATTAGTAATTGTAGATTCAATTCAAACATTGCAATCACCTTACATTGAATCACCGCCAGGAAGTGTTTCACAAATAAGAGAAAGCGCTGCCGAGCTTCAACGGTTTGCGAAAGAAAGTAATACCCCGGTTTTTTTGATAGGCCACATCACTAAAGATGGAAATATTGCCGGGCCCAAAATTCTGGAACACATGGTTGATACGGTTTTGCAATTTGAAGGTGATCGCCATTATGCTTACCGGATTTTAAGAACATTGAAAAACCGTTTTGGCTCTACTTCAGAACTGGGAATTTATGAAATGACGGGCGAAGGAATGAAAGAGGTTAGAAATCCATCAGAAATTTTAATTACGCAAAAAGAAGAACAACTAAGCGGCGTTGCGATTGCAGCAACGATGGAAGGAATTCGTCCGTTGTTGATTGAAGTGCAGGCGTTAGTTACCCAAAGTGTTTACGGAACGCCGCAAAGAACCAATACAGGTTTTGATTTAAGAAGATTGCAATTGTTGCTAGCAGTTTTAGAAAAACGTGGCGGATTTCATTTTGGAGTAAAAGATGTTTTTATCAATATTGCCGGCGGGTTAAAAGTAGAAGATCCTTCAATTGATCTCGCTGTGTTGAGCGCGTTGCTTTCCAGTTATGAAGATGTGCCTTTGCCGATGCAAATTTGTTTTTCAGGTGAAGTTGGACTGAGCGGCGAAATAAGAGCCGTAAATCGAATTGAACAACGAATTGCTGAAGCGGAAAAATTAGGTTTTGAAAAAATTATTGTAAGTAAATACAACACCAAAGGGTTAGGAAAAAATAAATTTAACATTGAAGTAATTCCTTTGGGGAAAGTGGAAGAGTTGTATAGATATTTATTTTAAACTTAAAAAATTAAAGATGAACAAATCCATGTTCGCCTCATCACCGCTTCTGTATTTCTTTTTTCCGCACAATTGTATTGGATGTGGAAGTGATGTACTTGAGAATGAGAATTTACTTTGTCTTAATTGCATCAATGATTTGCCTCACACCAATTTTGCGATGCACCCAAACAATCCGGTTGAAAAAAAATTTTGGGGAAGACTCGCACTTACTTCTGCAATGAGCGAATTCTATTTTTCCCAGGATTCTATTGTACAAAATATGATTCACGAATTAAAATATCATGGAAATAAAAATGCAGGACATTACTTCGGAAACCTGATGGGAAAAAGTTTACTTAATAGTAGTCGTTTTCACGTGGACGTGATCATTCCTCTTCCGTTGTTTGAAAGAAAAGAAAAAATGCGTGGCTTTAATCAATCCGAAATTATTTGCAATGGAATTGCTGAGATCATCAATAAACCCGTAATTAAGAATAATGTGGTCAGAAAAATTTTTACTGAAACTCAAACTAAAAAACATCGCCTGGAAAGATGGAAAAATGTTGAAAATATTTTTTTTGTAACCAAGCCTTCAGAATTGGAAGGAAAACATATTTTGTTAGTAGATGATGTAATTACAACTGGCGCAACTATTGAAGCTTGCGGAGCAGAAATTTTAAAAATAAAAGACGCAAAACTGAGTATTGCTTCTTTTGCTATTGCATCCAATTGAAATAAAGTTTGTTTCAGCCGTAGTAAACAAACAAATAATTTCATTTTTTATACTAACTCATTTCACTTCTATTATTTTTCTTTAAAAAAATGAATAATCTCTCAGCAAAGAACACTAAACAAACAAATGCCGCTATTTTTTGTTTTGCTTTTTAAACCTCATTTAATATTACTTAATAAAGGATAGGTGAAATTAAAATCAGTGAATAAAGCATTTATATTATTCGTTTTAAATTGCGATTGTTCAAATATTATTAGAAAATATGGATTTTACGACGAATGAAATAACGGTGCAGGTGGCGGAAACAGCAAGGCAATTTGCTCAGCAATTTATTAAACCCGACATGATGATTTGGGATGAAAAGCAGGAATTTCCAGCCCAGGTTTTGAAAGGATTAGGAAGACTTGGTTTAATGGGTGTTTTGGTTCCTGAAGAATATGGCGGAAGCGGATTAACGTATTTTGAATACGCGACTGTTATACAGGAAATTGCAAAAGTTTGCGGATCGATTGGCTTGTCAGTTGCCGCACACAATTCGTTATGTACTGGCCATATTTTAGCCTTTGGAAATGAAGAACAGAAAAGAAAATATCTTCCCAAACTCGCTACAGCAGAGTTTATTGGCAGCTGGGGATTGACAGAACCCAATACCGGAAGTGATGCCGGAAACATGCAATGCACTGCAGAAAAAGATGGTGATCAATGGGTGATCAATGGAACCAAAAGCTGGATCACTCATGGAAAAAGCAGCGACGTAACGGTAGTAATTTGCAGAACCGGCGAAGCACATACCAGGGATAATTCCACTTCATTTATTGTAGAGCGCGGAACTGAAGGATTTAAAGGAGGAAAAAAAGAAAATAAATTGGGAATGCGCGCGAGTGAAACCGCAGAAATGATTTTTGAAAATTGCCGTATTCCGGATTCGGCAAGAATGGGCGAAGTTGGTGATGGTTTTAAACAAGCGATGAAAGTTTTGGACGGAGGAAGAATTTCAATCGCAGCTCTTGGTCTCGGAATTGCGAAAGGCGCGTATGAAGCGTCATTGCAATATTCAAAAGAAAGATTTCAATTCGGAAAACCGATATCAGAATTCCAGGGAATTTCTTTCAAATTAGCCGATATGGCCACTGAAATAAAAGCAGCAGAATTGTTAGTTAACCAGGCATGTGACCTTAAAAACAAGGGTGAAAATGTGACGAAAGCAGCCGCGATGGCAAAATATTATGCAAGTGAAGTAGCCGTGAAAGTGGCTACAGATGCGGTTCAGATCTTTGGAGGTTATGGTTACACGAAAGATTTTCCTGTAGAAAAATTTTATCGCGACAGTAAATTGTGTACGATTGGCGAAGGAACCAGCGAGATTCAAAAAATTGTTATTGCACGTGAAGTTTTGAAATAAGAGATAAAAAACCAGGAATTTCTTCTGGTTTTTTTATCAAAATATTTAAGTCGATCCGTGCGTCACGCATTTTTATTTCCAGCAAAAAAACCTCCGAGTTTTTCCTTTGCAAATTCTTCAATATTCTCTCCTGTTGCGCCGGGAATAAAGTCAGAGATTTTATCAAGAAAATCATTACTTGCAGGATTTGCTGTTGTTGATTGAACATCAGCAGGCGTAGTTCCAGGCGCTGAAGGTGTAGTTCCGGATTGAAAAAGATTATCAATGGCACCGCCAACCATCGGAAATTTTTCTTTGATGTAACCAGCGATAGTATTTAAAACTCCATAAGATTGTTCGGCAGTCAGCCCATGAATATTTTGCAATCTTTTAATCAGGTCTTCCATAATTATTTATTTAAAGGTTATACAATAGTTCTTACACAATGTAAGCATTTATTGAAAAGGAATCATATTTCTAATTGCTTTTCGAAAATGAACAAAAGATGATTTTTTATTTTTGCCGCATTCGTAACTATAAAAATCTTTTTAGAAAATGAAGTGTAAAGAACTTGTTCGAAATATGGTACTCCTGATTTTTATCATTATAACCAACCATTGTTTTGCCCAAGATCCGATTATAAAAAAAATGCAGTCAACGGTTTTTAAAGAAATTAAACGGCCTCAGTTTGACTCTAATAAAATCTGGATGACCGGCGGTCGATTCGATTTGAATCTTGCACAGGGAAGTCAAAGTAACTGGTCTGCAGGCGGCGATAATTTTTCATTTTCTGTAAATTCTTATTTGGGTTTTTATGCTTTTTATAAAAAAGAAAAATGCAATTGGGACAATACAATTGATCTGAATTATGGACTTGTAAATACCAGCAGTCTTGGCACCCGAAAAAATGATGATCGGATTGATATTTTGTCAAAAGCAGGATACCAACTGACTGAAAAATTAAGCTTGTCCGCTTTGATCAATTTTCATTCTCAATTTTCGAAAGGATATAAATATACAGATACGAGTAAAGAGCTTTTATCTGATTTTCTTTCTCCGGGATATCTTTTATTTGGGCTTGGAGTTGATTACAAACCAGCAGATGGATTATCGATTTTTGTATCACCGGTTACCACAAGATGGACATTTGTAAACAACGATTCTTTGTCGGCAAAAGGTGAATATGGAGTAGCTCCGGGAGAAAAAACGAAAACACAACTCGGGGCATTTGTAAGTGTGAATTATTTAAAAGATCTTACTAAGACGATTACTTATAAAGGAAGGCTTGATTTGTTTTCTAATTATGAACATAATCCGCAAAATGTAGATGTATTAATGAACAATATGTTTACGGCAAAACTTACAAAAGTTCTTAGCGGAAGTTTAGGATTTGATTTGATCTATGATGATGATGTAAAACTTTTTGGGCCAAATCACGATTCTCCCGGGCTTCAACTGAAGTCACAAATTGCGGTAGGGTTAAGTTTAAAATTTAATAATAAACGAGCGACGACTGAAACCGAGCCACCGGCAATTCAATAAACTGTCGCTACAAATTTTCAATAATTCCTGCAATGCCTTGTCCACCACCAACGCACGCTGTTACGATTCCATATTTTTTATTCAATCGTTTCATATCGTTGATGATTTGAACAGTAAGTTTTGCACCAGTGCAACCCAAAGGATGGCCGAGAGCAATCGCGCCGCCATTGATATTTACTTTTGATCGATCAAGTTCGAGCGTCTTGATGACGGCCAGAGACTGCGATGCAAAAGCTTCATTTAATTCAATCAAATCAATTTCGGAAAGATTCATTGATGCCTGTTTCAAAACTTTGGGAACCGCTTCAATGGGTCCTACTCCCATCACACGTGGATGAACGCCTGCGCTTACACAATTGACTAAACGTGCAATTGGTTTCAATCCTAATTCATTCATCATTTTTTCACTCATCACAATTACGAAAGCAGCGCCATCACTGGTTTGTGAAGAATTTCCGGCAGTAACAGTTCCGCCCTGCGCAAACACGGGTTTTAATTTTGAAAGCGCTTCAATGGAAGTGTCTGCACGAACGCCTTCATCTGTGTCAACTACAAAAGTTTTCTTTTGTTTTTTGAAATTTTCATCTACATAAACTTGTTCAACCGTCATTGGAAGAATGCCACTTTTGAAATATCCATTCTTAATTGCATTCAACGCTTTTTGATGTGAATGTAAACTGAATTCATCTTGTTGTTCGCGGGATACGTTGTATTCTTTCGCAACAGCTTCAGCCGTCAGACCCATTCCTAAATAATAATCCGGAGTTTCTGAAGCAACAGAATATGCGGGAACAGCTTTCCAGCCGGATGTTGGAACCATCGTCATACTTTCTGTTCCTCCCGCTATGATACAATCAGCCATTCCGCTCCTGATTTTTGCGGTTGCAATTGCAATGGTTTCCAAACCACTTGCACAATACCTGTTCACAGTCATTCCGGGAACAGAAATCCCGAGCGCTCTTACGCTGATCATTCTTCCAACCTGCAATCCTTGTTCAGCTTCGGGTACAGCATTTCCTACAATCAGATCATCTACACTTTTGGGATCTAGTTCCGGCACAGATGCCAGCAATCCTTTTATCACATCAACGGCCAGATCATCCGGCCGGTAAAAACGAAAACCGCCTCTTTTCGCTTTAGTAACTGCGGTTCTGAAACCGGCTATAATATATGCTTCCATAAAATTTTCTATTAAAATGAAGTAAGCAATTTAGGATTAATTCTTCTGAAAAAAATGTTTAAAGAAATGACTATGGAATTGCAGCCAATGAACCAATAACCGGCATTTCTATTTTCCTTTTCAGCTCAAATAACTGGCTACGATTGGCATTCTTCTTCCCGTTCCAAATGCTTTCGGAGAAATTCGAATAATCGGACAAAACTGATTTCGCTTGTATTCATTTTTGTTGACCATTTTCAAAATTCTGTCAACCAATGCAGCTTCAAAACCTAAAGATTTTATTTCTGCCGGTCCCTGAACTCTTTCAATATATTGATACAAAATCTGATCGAGAATTTCATACGGAGGTAAACTATCTACATCTTTTTGTCCAGGCTTTAATTCTGCCGAAGGCGCTTTGTTCAAAATATTTTCGGGAATGATCTCTTCCTTTGAATTGATGTATTTCGCAAGCTCATAAACCTGTTGCTTATAACAATCGCCAAGCACGCCAAGGCCACCTGCTAAATCTCCATAAAGCGTTCCATAGCCCACTGCCAGTTCACTTTTATTAGAAGTGTTCAACAAAATATATCCGAATTTATTGGCAACAGCCATCAATAGATTTCCTCTTGTTCTGGCCTGGATATTTTCTTCCGCAACGCTAAAAGGAAGATCATTAAAAACTGGTTTCAGTTCCTTCAAAAATTCGTTGTAAATATTTTTTATCGAAATAATGTCATAAGGGTTTCCAAGATTCTTACTAAGCTGCTCTGCATCCGAAACCGAATGTGAAGTGGAATATTCTGAAGGCATTAAAATCGCTCTCACATTTTCTTTTCCTAAAGCTGCACAAGCCAACGCAATCGTAACAGCGCTGTCAATTCCGCCACTGCTTCCGATGATAGCTTTTGAGAATCCCATCTTTGAAAAATAATCTTTGATACCTAAAATGATGGCATCATAAACCTGGAAGATATTCAGTTCAGGAATAAAACGCAAAGGCTCTAAAAGTCTATTGGGAACGGCTGTGGCGGGAACGATGACAGGAGAATTGAAAGTGTCGTCATCATTCAAAATCACTTCTTTTAGTTCTTCGGAAAATTGTGAAAACTCATGGCAAAGATTGGCGTCTTTATCAAAGCATAATGAAATTCCATCGAAAATAATTTCTGTCTGGCTGCCAACCGCATTGCAATAGATCAATGGAATTTTATACTTTAAAACATTGGCTTTTACCGTTGCTTTTCTGTCTTCAGCATGCGTATAATCAAATGGGGAAGCAGAAATATTGATCATAAGATCGGGTTCCTGTTTCATCAAAATATCCATTGGACAGATGCGGTAAAGCGGATTGTCGCCGAGGTTCCAGATGTCTTCGCAAATTGTAAGCGCAATTCTTTTTCCTTTAAATTCAATGGTTTCCCAATTATACGCTGGCTCAAAATATCTGTATTCATCAAACACATCGTAGTTTGGTAAACAGGTTTTATGAGCCACACTTTTTATTTCTTTTTCATAAAGAAAAAATGCAGCATTGAAAAGATCTTTCCCTTCTCTTACCAAATTTCTGTCAGGAGATCCAACGATTACACCGATGGTATCTGCATGCTGTTTTATTTTATCAATACTTTCATAACACTTATCAATAAAGTCTTTGAAATCTAAAAAATCGCGTGCCGGATATCCGCAAACACTCATTTCGCTAAATACGATCAGATCGGCTTTGTTGCTTTTGGCAATATTGATCGCTTCAATAATTTTACCAACGTTCTTTTCAAAATTACCAATGTGATAATTTTGTTGGGCAAGGAAAATTTTCATACTGTAAAATTAAGCAGAATAAAATGTTCAGGAATTTTTTCATTTAACAATCTTCTCTATATTTTTTTGCTTTTATTTGGGGTATGAGAAAGTTTTTATTTCCATTTTTTGCAGCAGTAATTTTTTTTTCGTGCAAAAGCAACAAGGATATTCCTGATGTTTCTTCCATAAAAATTAACCTGGAAACCAGGAGATTTGAAGACGATTTTTTTGCAATTGATACAATGAAAGTTGCACAATCAATGAAATCTATTTTTAAAAAATATCCTGATTTCTTACCGCTTTATACTGCTAATATTTTAGGATTGGATTTAGATAGTTTATTAATTCCCAACAATCCACAGGATGAGGCAATCAGAATGTTTATTCATGATTATATGCCTATAAAAGATTCGTCAGATCTGCTTTATAAAAATTTTTCGAATGAAACCCATGCCATTAAACAAGGATTGCAATTTGTAAAATATTATTTCCCGGATTATAAGGTTCCTGAATCCGTGATCACATTCATTGGCCCAATTAATGCGAACTTTCAAACCTCTTTTGGTGTGGAGGGAGATGTACTAACTGCAAAAAGTTTTGGCATCGGATTGCAGCTTCATATGGGAAAAGATTTTTCTTTTTACAAAAGCGAAGAAGGATTGGAACAATATCCGGAATATCTTTCCAGGAACTTTGATAAGGCGCATATTCCCGTAAACTGTATGAAAAATATTGTGGATGATTTGTTTCCTGAAAAAAGTATTGGAAAGCCTTTGATAGAGCAGATTGTAGATAGAGGAAGAAGAATGTTTTTGCTTACTAAATTTTTGCCTTACACGCCCGAATTTGAATGCATCGGTTATAGCAAAAAACAATTGGATGATTGTTATAAAAATGAAGCAGTGATCTGGGACTTCTTTTTGAATAATGATCTGCTAAACAAAACGGATCAGAATATCGTTCAGAATTATATCGGTGAAGGCCCGAAAACACAGGAGCTTGGCGAAGGTTCACCAGGAAACATTGGAACGTTTTCGGGACTTCAGATCGTGAAAAGATTTATGGAAAAATATCCTGAAACTTCTCTTGCAACATTGATGAAAACTGATGCCAGAGAAATTTATTCAAAGTCGAAATATAAGCCGCGGATTTAATTCAGCTTGAAAGGAACGATCATCTCAAAAGCAGGAATGTTGATCATGAAAGTTCTTCTGTTGTAGCGGTTTTCCATAAAATACATACCATGCATTTTGCCCATTTCGCTACGCAAATTGCAACCACTTACGTACTGATATTTTTCACCTGGATGAATGACAGGTTGAATGCCGATAACGCCTTCGCCTTCTACTTCGCGATGCTCGGTAGTGCTGTCAAAAATGTACCAATGCCTTCTTAATAATTGCACTGGAAACGTGTTGTGATTTTCAATCGTGATTCGGTAAGCAAACATATATTCGCTGTTCGCGGGATTGCTGTACTCAGGTTGATAAAATGTTTCAACGCTGACGGTAACTCCTTCGGATATTTTAGAGATCATGTTTTTTAGGTTATGGTAAAGTTATTAAAACTGGTGAATTAATTATTTTAAATTTTCCTGGATTTTGTAAAATTATTTTTCAAAAGCCATTGCAGAATTTTATCCCTGTGATCGCCCTGGATAATGATTTCGTCATCTTTTACAGAGCCGCCGCTTCCACAAAATGCTTTTAATTTTTTTGCTACTGATTCAATCTCTTCTGCTTTCATAGAAAAACCTTTTATAATCGAAACCACTTTCCCTGCACGGTGTTTTTTATCAAGAACTACTTTCAATAATTGTTCATTTGAGGGCAAAAATTCATACGATTCTTCTTCGTTTGAAAAATCAAAATTTTCTGCTGTTGAATAAACAATTCCGTCACTATTATATAACTTTTTCTTTGGCATTTTATTGTGATAATTCTGCTTTTAAACTTAAATCCAAACTTTTTGCCTGATGAATAATTGCGCCACTCGAAATAAAATCAACGCCTGTTGCCGCAAAGCTTCCAATGTTTTCTAAAGTGATTCCCCCACTGGCTTCTGTTTCATATTTACCATCAATAATTTTTAAAGCTTCTTTTATTTTTTCTGAAGAAA
>Ga0157373_10004093_pt1 | contig 10985 bp, 10 predicted proteins | sample C65metaG_FD_113460 | JGI IMG/M metagenome (GOLD analysis project Ga0157373, IMG submission 113460) | Corn rhizosphere microbial communities from Kellogg Biological Station, Michigan, USA - C6-5 metaG | ecosystem: Host-associated > Plants > Roots > Rhizosphere > Soil | place: USA: Michigan...
GTGCCGGATTTTATGATGATTAACTTTGTAAACGGAGTGAAAGCGGCACAAGTAATGGTAACAGAGACTACAACTTTTGCCAGTTTCAATGAAACTCAGCTTGCAGGGATCACCTTTTCCGGACTTCGGGACGTGATAGGTGTAAACTGGAGAAACCTGGCGAGCTCCACCTCCGGAGCATTATCAATTAATACAAACCGTTTTTATCTGATACAGGACAAAATCGGAAATATCTATAAAGTATCCTTTGCAGGTGGCGGATCCCGTGGTAATCCTACGGTATGGTATATTCTGGTAAGAAAAGCTCCTGAGCAGGCAGAATAATTATTCTGCCTGGAACTTATTGAACTTGCCAAATACCCCGAGTGGTAATTTTATGCCCGAAGTAGCCTGAAGATATAACTCTCCGGTTTCCAGGTTCTGCACTTCAGGGAAGGAAGTTTTGATCAGGTTCTCAACAATCACGGAAGAGAATCCCAGTGAGTAGGTATTCAGGATCAGGAAGTGTTCTTTCTCATCCAGCAACTGCACCACGTCGTGCATCATTTCCTGGATGTGGTCTTCCAGTTTCCATTTCTCACCATTCGGCCCGTGGCCAAAAGCTGGTGGATCTAAAATTATCCCGTTATATTTTTTACCGCGTTTAAGCTCGCGCTGTACAAATTTCAAAGCGTCTTCTACTACCCATCTCACATCCTTCAGTTGTGACAGCTCCTGGTTCTCATTTGCCCAGTTCACTACTTGTTTGATAGAATCAACGTGGGTAGTATCGGCACCTGCAGCCTTTGCAATCAACGAAGCTGCGCCAGTATAAGCGAAAAGGTTGAGTACTTTAGGGCTGGAAGCTTTGAATTTTTTTACCGATGAAGAGATATAGTCCCAGTTTACCGCCTGCTCCGGAAACACACCAACATGTTTGAAAGAGGTTAAGCCAAGACGCAGGTTGATCTTTACTTCATCATTCTGATACTCTACATTCCAGCGGTCTGGCAACTGCTGCGTACTTTTTACCCATTCCCCGGAGGTAGCCGAGCGCCCTTTGAACCTGATATGAGTTCTTTTTTTCCACTCCTGATCGCTGAGCGTTTTTTTCCATACTGCCTGTGGTTCCGGTCGCGATAAAACAAGGTTGCCAAAGCGTTCAAGTTTCTCAAAATCACCACAGTCAATCAACTCATAATCTTTCCAGTGGGTGGGCGTTAATAGGCTTATCATAAAATGTAATTGTACTTATATTATTAAAAGTTTTTCTTCGCGGCCTTCATAAAACGGCTGGCGAAAACGAAATCATTCAGTTCTTCAATATCGGTATGGGCGATCTCTTTATTGGAGCCTTCCCAGAATTTTTTACCCTGGTGAAGAAAAAGGATATAATCTCCAATTCCCATTACAGAGTTCATATCATGCGTCACTACAATGGTAGTCATCTGGTATTCTTCTGTGATTTCCTTGATTAGTTCATCAATTACGATGGATGTTTTAGGATCCAGACCAGAGTTGGGCTCATCACAGAAAAGATATTTAGGGTTCATGGCTATGGCACGTGCAATGCCGACACGTTTTTTCATCCCACCAGAAAGTTCAGCCGGAAAAAGTTTGTTCTTTCCCTCAAGGTTTACACGCTCCAGGCAGAAGTTTGCACGCTCCTGTTTTTCTTTGAAAGTCTGGTCGGTGAACATGTTTAGTGGAAACATGATATTCTCTTCAACAGTCATGGAATCAAAAAGGGCCGAGCCCTGGAACAGCATGCCGATTTCCTTGCGGACTTCAATGCGCTGCTCAAAATCCATTTCTGTAAATTCACGTCCATCGTATTGCACACTTCCTTTTTCCGGAGTTTGCAGTCCAACCATGCATTTAAGCAAAGTAGTTTTTCCTGAACCTGAACCACCAATAATCAAATTGGTAACACCAGCTTCAAACTTCGCGGATATGCCTTTGAGAACAGTATTGGAGCCGAAAGATTTTTCAACGTCTTTAATCTCGATCATAATAATAACTGGGTTACGATATAGTCACATGCAAGAATACTGATACAGCTGATCACGACTGCTCTTGTGCTCGCCTGTGCGACTTCCAGTGCTCCGCCTTTAACATAAAAACCTTCGTATGCAGGAACAGTGGTGATAATGAAGCCAAAGACGAATGCTTTGACTAATGCAACTACGATTGTATAAGGATTGAAGTCGGTAGTGATCCCCTGGATATATTCCGAGGGAGAAACTGCTCCTGATAAAGTTCCACCGAGGAAGCCGCCACCTATACTTAAAAACATGGAACAGATAACCAATACAGGCACCATTGTAATTCCTGCAATCAGTTTTGGAAGAATCAGGTAACCCGGAGAGTTGATACCCATGATCTCCAGTGCATCAATCTGCTCACTCACGCGCATGGTACCGATCTCAGATGAAATAGCAGAACCAATTTTACCGGCAAGCACGATCGCAGTAATGGTGGGGCTAAGTTCCAGGATACTCGAATCCCTGTTTACTGAACCAATAATAGTTTTAGGAATAAAATCGCTTACCAGCTGGAAGGCGATTTGCAGGGTCATTACTGCACCAATAAAAGTCGATATAATGGCAATTAAACCCAATGAACCCACGCCAACAAAATCCATCTGCTGGAAAATGGCTTTCATATAGATATTAAATTTTTCGGGTTTTCTGAAAACTGCTTTTAACAGCAACAGGTATTTGCCAAAATTGGTGAAGTTCATCCGCTGAGATATTAGCTAAGGTATAATTACTATAATACTACAAAGAAACAATAAAAATTGTTGTGGCTTTCTTTATTTCTTAAAAATATTCTGCTATTTAGCCTTATGAATGCAATTGTAACAGGTGCAACAAAGGGTATTGGCAGAGCTATAGCAGTGAAGCTCGCCGAAGCAGGATATAATCTGGCAATATGTGCGAGAAGTCTCCGGGATCTGGAAAAGCTGGCCGCAGACCTGGCTTATACGGATGTAAAAATATTTTATAGTGTTGCTGATTTAAGCGTTAAGGATCAGGTGTACCGTTTTGCTGAAGAAGTGGGAACAGCATTTGATAGGATCGATGTTCTGGTCAATAATGCAGGAGCATTTATTCCGGGTAAGATATTGGATGAAGAGGATAAATCTTTTGAACTACAGTTGTTTTTGAACCTGAATGCACCCTATTACTTGTCTAAATATTTCGGTAAAATGATGTCTGAACAAGCATACGGGCATATCTTCACGATATGTTCAGTATCCAGCAAAGAAATTAACGAAAATGCAGGTAGTTACGGTGTAACTAAATCGGCATTGCTCAGTCTTAATAATGTATTACGGCAAGAATTATCGAAATACAACGTTAAGGTGACAGCGATTTTGCCTGGTTCAACACTCACTGCTTCCTGGGAAGGTACGGATATTCCGGCAGAAAGTTTTGTGCAACCTGAAGACATCGCCAACGCTTTGTACACGATACTGAACTTAAGCAGCGGAGTGAATGTTGAAGAGATGATTTTGAAGCCGTTAAATTTTAACGCATAATATAGGAGAGAGAGTTATGGAAAATAGATTATTAAGAAACGAGCACGACAAAGTAATTGCCGGCGTTTCATCGGGGTTAGCAGCTTATATGGAGGTAGACGTGACGATTATCAGGTTACTGTTTGTCTTATCGACTATCTTTTTGGTAGGTACGGGAGTATTAGTTTATCTGGTGATGTGGATAGTAGTGCCTGTAAATAATGATCCGGCTGCTAAGTTTTCGAAGTTTAATGATTATTTTAAACAGCAGGGTACATCCTCAGGATTTAATACGCCACCTGCACAGCCATTCGGACAGCCTGACCCATTTGCGAATCAGGGTCCGGCAGAACCTAAAGCCAGCAGCAACACAGGATGGCAAAATCCTGTAGACTTTAAAACACTGCCTAAAAACAATGGTACGGGAAGAACAGTAGGCGGATTGTTCCTGCTGGTAATAGGGCTGTATTTCCTGATGAACGAGTTTCATATCATACCATACTGGTTTAGACTGGGCAAATTGTGGCCGCTGGTATTTGTGGCAATAGGACTGAGTTTCATTCTTAAATCCAAACGGAAAAACAGCTGGGAGGAATGGAAACATGAGCAGGAAGAAGCGATGAAGAAGCCTGCGGAAAATCCTGGCCCGACAGCTACTGCTCATACACCAGCTGCTGATCCCTCAGAGAAAAAAACTACAGATTTTAGCGATGAGTACCCGAAGGACCAGCCAAGGGATCAGTTCTAAATTGCAGCAAACAGAGTAATAAAAATATAATCTTATCAACATGAAACTTAATAGAGTAATGTGGGGCATTATACTACTGTTTGTAGGTATAGTCCTGTTGTTAGAGAATTTCAACGTTATTGAATTTTACTGGAGAAACGTATGGAGTTTCTGGCCGGTGTTCCTGATCATTTCAGGAGTGAATATCCTGTTCAACCGCAATAAATCGCAGGTAGGGAACATGATCTGCCTCGGAGTACTGGTAGTAATGCTGGGGGTCGTATTTTACAAAGGACAGCAACCTCCTTCAAATAAGTTCTGGATAGGCGACGAATTTACTAAAGACCTGGACATAGACATCGATGATGATAAAGAAGGTACTACAGATAAACTGGCCTTTTCACAGCCACTGCTGCTGGCCGATAGTGCCAAAAAGACGGTGCTGAACATTTCTGGCGGAGGTACCTCATTTAAATTGAGCGGAGAGTCGGACAGTCTGATACAGGCTGAAGTGGAACGCAGATACGGTAATTTCATCCTGCAAAAGGAAAGTTCGGATTCTGTGACTACACTAACCTTCAAGATGAAAAACAAACAGGGCAAATGGTCGCTGAACGGTGGAGGAAATGATGTAGATCTTAAACTCAACAAGAAGCCGGAATGGAACATCAGCATGAATATGGGTGCCGGTGAAGTAGATCTGGATATGACCGACTACAAACTGAGGTCTTTCAGGTTTGACGGCGGTGCGGCAGCAATTGACCTGAAATTAGGATCCATTCTGCCAATTGCCGATGTGACGGTGAAAACCGGTGTGGCTGATGTGAAAATCAATATCCCTGAAACATCAGGCTGCAGGATCAAAACTAAGACTGGTTTGTCGGCCAAGGATTTCCCTGATTTTATCAAAATTGATAACGGGAACTATGAAACCGCAAATTATAAGACATCAACAAAAAAGATTTTTATCAATCTTGACGGTGGATTGAGTAATTTTGAGGTCAACAGATATTAACACCGCTTGGAAGACGAGAATACCACTAAATATACCGTTGTTGCAGACGGCAAGCCTACCGGTCCCTATGATATGGAAAGCCTGAAGAAATTGAACATCCTGCCGGGAACCTTTCTGAGGAAACCTGGAATGGACGACTATAAAGAAGCGCATGAGTTCCCGGAACTTCGTGCGCTTTTTGGTTTTAGCTTTGAGCATACCGTGCCACAGTATTTTGCCTCTTTTGACCAGCGTCTGCTGGCTTCGGTAATCGATTATTTTATATTATTTCTGCTTTACATCTTTCTGTTGCTGCTGGCTTTTATAATTGTAGAGGGTAAAGAAGAAAGAATTAGCGCGGGTGTTCTGATGTTGCCACTGATCCCTGTATTTAAATTTATCTATGGCGTGTTTGCAGAAAGCAGCTCCGCTCAGGGGACCATTGGCAAGCGCCTGCTAAATATTAAAGTCACGGATCTGAAGGGGCAGAAGATCAGCTCTTCAAGGGCACTGACCAGGAATTTAGCAAAAGTACTTTCTGTACTACCCCTGTTTTTTGGTTACCTCTACAGTTTTCTTAACAAAAAACAACAATGTTGGCATGATATTGCAGCAAACACATTAGTTATTAAAGATCGATTGATTTAATCTTTATCTTTGCATTGCATGGAAAACGTATCAGTACAAAAGGATTTAGCCGGAGGATATTGCGAAAATTTAAACCAGTATTCGAGGTTTCTCACACGTGAGGTTCAAATCGGGGATACCCCTATGGGTGGCCTGAACCCGATCAGGATTCAGTCGATGACCACTACAGATACCATGGATACCATAGGTACCGTAGAGCAAACCATCAGGATGGTAGAGTCTGGCTGTGAGTATGTGCGGATTACCGCTCCCAGTATGAAGGAGGCAGAAAACCTGGCACTGATTAAAAAGGAACTGCGTTACCGCGGTTATAACGTTCCTCTGGTTGCCGATATACATTTTACGCCAAATGCTGCTGAATCCGCTGCTCGTATAGTAGAGAAGGTGAGGATCAATCCCGGTAACTATGCTGATAAAAAACGTTTTGAAAATATAGAATACACCCAGCTGGCCTATCAGGCAGAGCTGGAACGCATATACAAGAAGTTTTCACCGCTGGTGAAAATTTGTAAGGAATACGGTACGGCGATGCGTATAGGTACTAACCATGGCTCTTTGTCTGACAGGATTATGAGTCAGTATGGTGATACACCCCGCGGAATGGTAGAATCTGCGATGGAATTTATCAGGATGTGCGAGGATATGAACTATTACAACCTGGTCATCTCTATGAAAGCCAGCAACACACAGGTAATGGTACAGGCTTATCGTCTGCTGGTAGAAACAATGGTGAAAGAGGGGATGAATTACCCGCTGCACCTGGGTGTCACAGAAGCTGGTGATGGTGATGACGGAAGAATTAAATCTGCTGTCGGAATTGGAACCTTACTGGAAGATGGATTGGGAGATACGATCAGGGTTTCACTGACCGAAGATCCTGAATTTGAAGCTCCGGTTGCCAGAGCGCTGGCGGACCGTTATTCAAAACGGAATACTCCGGTAATTGAGCAGGAGAGAATAGATCTTCAAAAGCTTCCCTATAGTCCTTATACCTATAACCGCAGAGCCACGCATGCAGTACAACATATCGGCGGGCACCATCATCCGGTAGTCATGCTGGACGTATCTGCAAAGAATTTAAAAGACCCGTACTTTTTAATGGATGCAGGCTATCAGTATAGTGCGGTCCTTGATAAGTACAACATGGCTGATCAGGCATGTGACCTTGTTTATCTCGGTGATGCACTACCTTCTTTTTCATTTCCCGGAAATCTGCGCCAGATCTATAATTATCATACCTGGACAGGGCTGAAAGATAAAACGAATTGTCATCCACTTTTTAAACTGGATGAATATGCTAATGCAGAGGTTAAAGATCCTTTACTGAACCTGGTCAGTGTAGATTCGGGTAAGTATGACCTTAGTCTGCTACAGTCTCTGGATGATACTTCGGTTATTGTGCTGGAAACTTCTGCTCAACATGGCATGGCCGAACAAAGAGCTTTTTTTATCGCGCTGATGAAAGTCAATATCCAGCTGCCTGTGATCATCAGAAGGACTTATGGCGCGATCAGTACCGATGACCTGACGCTTTATGCAGCAACAGATCTGGGTGCTTTATTAACTGATGGTTTTGGTGATGGAGTTTGGATAGATGCACCGGCAGAAGCATCTTTGGCCACCATCAATGCCGTAAGTTTTATCATACTTCAGGCCACGCGGACGAGAATTTCCAAAGCTGAATATATCTCCTGCCCAAGCTGTGGCAGGACGCTGTTCGATCTGCAGGAAACCACTCAGCTTATCCGTTCCAGAACGGATCATCTGAAAGGTATCAAGATCGCCATCATGGGCTGTATCGTAAACGGACCCGGTGAAATGGCTGATGCCGACTATGGGTATGTTGGAGCCGGTCCGGATAAGATCACACTTTACCGTAGCAAGGAAGTGGTTAAAAAGAATCTTAGCGCTGCTTTTGCGCTGGATGCTCTGATCGATCTGATTAAAGAAGATGGTAACTGGACGGAAGTAAAATAATTCTATTTCTCTTTAACAAAAGCCAGCGTTTTTTCAAAGACTTCCTGCAGATGTGGGGGTAGGGATGTTCCTGTATATGGATGTGATGCTCCATATACATGGTTAGCTCCCTGAATCTTTTGCAGCTTGGCCCTGACTTGTGCCTGTGCAAGCTGCTGAGCCACACTAAATGGAACATTGACATCATCGTCACCATGGAGGATCAGCCAGGGTATGTTGATGGATGCTGCTGCATGCAGGATGTTAAACTCTTCTTTATGTGCGTTGTAATCTTCCAGCAAGGTGCTGTTTAGTGGCATTTTTTCTTTTGTTCTCGCATTTTCTACATAGATACGTCCTGTTTTCAGCCATTCTTCTTCCTGCTCTTTCTTCCATAGGGAATTGAATTCAGCAATGGAAGACCAGGTCACAATTTTTTTTATTCTTTCATCGGCAGCTCCTTTAAGAATCACCAGGCCTCCACCTTTGCTATGACCAATCAGATATATGGGCTCAAGAGGATAAGTATGGGCTACATAGTTGATCGCTGTATCAAGATCTTTGAGTTCCATACTAGTGGTATTGGCAGCGAAGGCGTCCAGATCGGTCACATCATTGGGCGCTTCCTGGGTTACACCGCTATGGCTCAGATTAAATTTCACATACCTGAAACCTTCCTTGGCAAAGTGTTCTGCCACAAGATTATGCGTGCCCCAGTCCTTGAAACCTTTGAATCCGTGTGCGGAGATAATGTTGGGCTGGTCACTCAAATTATCATCATAGGTTATATCGCCGGCAATGGTCTTATCTCCGGCGCCCGACAAAATAAATTGCTCTTTCCTTATCATATCTGCTGGTCTGATTCTTATACTTGTATTAACAAACATTAACGACGCTTGTTTAGTCAATATTCTTCTCAATTTAAAATCTTTCTAAATTAGTCTTAATTACAGCATAATGACAGACCATACTGGTGGTCTTGTTACTTTTGTTCGCACTAAAAAAATAACTCGAGCACACCTTGGAATATTTAAAGATACTTGCTTTCACACACAAACAGATTGACCTCAAATCATTAGGTAAACTGGTTATATGTGAGCAGACACTGGATGACAGACTAAAGAATATTCAAAAGGAACTGGATGTTAAGGAAGTCTTTTATATCGGTACCTGTAACCGCGTGGAATTTGTATTTACCACAAGCCGTGAACTGGACCGCGAATTTATCTTACGCTTTCTTACTGTACTCAACATGGGACTGCCTGAGGAATACATGGATAAGTTCATCGAGAATGTTTCTGTGTATGAGCAGGTAGAAGCTTTTAATCATTTGCTGCGTACTTCATGTTCTCTGGAAAGCCTGGTGGTGGGAGAAAAAGAAATCCTTGCACAGGTACGCCGGGCTTATGAAGCTTGCCGCGTTTCCGGATTCACTGCAGATTACATGCGGATGATCATGAACCGGGTAGTTAAAACGGCTAAGGAAGTTTATACACATACTAATATCTCTAAAAACCCGGTATCTGTAGTTTCCCTGGCTTACCGTAAACTGCGTGATCTGACAATCACTGCGAACTCAAGACTGCTGATCATCGGCGCAGGAGAGACCAATAAAAATCTTGCACAATACCTCAAAAAACATAAATATTCTAATTTTTCAATCTTCAACAGAACGGTAGAGAAAGCTGAAAGTCTTGCTAAAGACTTAAACGGAACAGCTTACCCGCTTGCAGAACTGGAGAACTTTAGCCAGGGTTTTGATGTGATCATCACCTGTACCGGTGCCACTGAGCCAATTATCACCGAAGAGCTTTACCGCAAATTGCTAAACGGCGATACAGGTAAAAAAGTTATTGTTGATTTGGCAATTCCAAATGATGTTGCGCCTTCAGTTATCAAAAACTTCCCTGTTCACTATATCGAGGTAGAATCGCTTAAAGAAATTGCCCGTAAAAACATTCAGGAGCGTTATGATGAACTGATCAGCGCTGAACAGATTATCGATCAGAACATCAAAGAATTTGACCTTGATCTTCGTCAGCGCAAGATAGAAATAGCGATGAGTGAAGTTCCCCAGAAAATCAAAGCCATCAAATCTAAGGCTATTGATATTGTTTTTGCCGAAGAAATCAATACGCTGGATGAAAACTCCAGACTGGTACTTGAACGTGTAATGGATTACATGGAAAAGAAATATATCAGTGTACCGATGGTAATGGCAAAAGAGATTCTGGTAAACAACAGTTAGTTTTCTGCAGATAAGTCACTGTAAATACATTATTCGTTTATTATTTAACTCTATAAATCTTTTAGGTTAAATTTGCGCAAATCTAATTACGTAATACCTACTTTGGCTACTATCAAAAACTTATCAACTAGCAGGCTTATGCAAGCTTCATCACCGTTTAAAATATCAATACCTTGATGAAAAAACTTATTATCGGCACCAGGGGAAGCGACCTGGCTTTATGGCAGGCAAATTTCACAAAAGACAAACTCGCTGAAATCGGCGTTGAATCTGAACTAAAAATCATTAAAACACAAGGTGATAAAATTCTGAACCTAAGGCTGGACAAGCTGGAGGGAAAAGGCTTTTTTACCAAGGAGCTGGAAGAAGGCTTGCTTGATGGTTCGATCGATATTGCTGTGCACTCTCATAAAGATTTACCAACTCTTCATCCTGCAGGATTAATCATCGCTGCAGTATCTGAGCGTGAAGACCCTTCGGAATTGCTGCTGATCTTAAAGGACTGTGTTGATGTTACCCAAAAACTTTCGTTAAAAACGGGTGCACAGGTAGGTACATCCTCCAACAGACGTAAAGCGCAGTTGTTGGCGATGCGTACTGACCTGAATATTGAGGATCTGCGTGGAAATATCAATACACGCATCCAGAAACTGAGGGACGAGAATTATGATGCGATCATGATCGCAAAAGCAGGTGTAGCCCGCCTGAACCTGGATCTTAGTGAATTTCATATGGAGGTAATTGATCCTACAGAACTGGTTCCTGCACCTGCACAGGGTGTTCTGGCCATCCAGATCAGGGAAAATGATCAGGAACTGTACGAGCTGCTGCAGAAGATCAATGATGCTGATGTAGAAGCCTCAATCGCTGTAGAGCGTAAGGTGCTGAACCTTTTTGAAGGTGGTTGCCA
>Ga0157373_10004095_pt1 | contig 10983 bp, 10 predicted proteins | sample C65metaG_FD_113460 | JGI IMG/M metagenome (GOLD analysis project Ga0157373, IMG submission 113460) | Corn rhizosphere microbial communities from Kellogg Biological Station, Michigan, USA - C6-5 metaG | ecosystem: Host-associated > Plants > Roots > Rhizosphere > Soil | place: USA: Michigan...
ACGTACTCCTCGTCTGGATGGAAGGCAACAGCCATGGAAGCTGGAAGCGTCCAAGGAGTCGTCGTCCAGATGATCGTGAAGACGTTCTTGCCTTTAAGCGCGGGGTCGATCGAATCCGGTTCGCTTGCTAAGGCGTACTTCACCCAGACGGTAGTCGAGGTGTGGTTTTCATATTCAACCTCAGCTTCGGCCAACGCAGTTTTGTCGTGGATGCACCAGTAAACCGAACGCAGTCCTTTGTAGACGAAATTGTTTTCGAAGAAGCGGTAGAAAATGTCGATGACCACTGACTCGTATTGCGGCGTCATTGTGGAGTAGGGATCATCAAAACGTCCAAACACACCGATCCGCTTGAACTGCTCACGCTGCAGGTCGAGGAACTTTTGCGCATACTTGCGGCATTCCAGGCGAACGTCCTTCGGGTTCATCTGCAACTTTTTTCCGCCCAATTGCTGGTCGACCTTGATTTCGATTGGCAGACCGTGGCAATCCCATCCGGGCACGTACGGCGAGTCGAATCCCGACATGGTTCGCGACTTCACGATGAAGTCTTTCAGGCACTTGTTCAGGGCGTGCCCGAGATGGATCGGACCGTTGGCGTAAGGAGGCCCGTCGTGCAGGATGAACGTGGGGAAGCCGCGGCGTGCCTCGCGAATCCGGTCGTAAATCCTCATGTCATTCCACCGTGCCAGAACTTTCGGTTCGTTCTGAGGCAGGTTGGCCTTCATGGGAAAGTCCGTTTTCGGCAGATTGATAGTGGATTTCAGGTCGAGCGGCACTCGGTCAATTTCTCCCAAATGATTGAATCTTCTCATTATAGGGAGGCAAAAGTTGCCCGTCTATTGGCGACGACGGAAAGACCGGGCCATGACCCTAAGGAATACGGAAAAGAACGTATCAGAACGAGAAATTGCGGTACAATTTTTGACAACGAGCGCATTGGCTGCATCTAACGGGTATGTATAGGGGTTGATGCGGTTCGGCCGCGAGTCGAACGCAGGCAGAGTCGATCAGACAAAACGGACTAAAACATCGACTTTGCACAAACCAAGCGGGCTCTTCGCCGTCTCACAGGTGAGGAACCAGTCGGGTAGGTCATGGCGAATTTGGAAACCATACAGAATCCGGAACTGTCGAGCCCCAGCAGCGAGCCCGAACTCCATCTGCTGCTCCCGAAAGAGACTCTCGAAGAGCCATTGTGGAAGTCTCTCTTTCAAAATCTCGACGAATTTTTCTTCCCCAAAAAACTTCCACCGTTAGTGCTGACGTCGAAGCCAGAACCGGTTCGTGACATCTGGGGCTTTTACAACTACAAGAAAAACGGCGCACTCGGATCGACAGTACTGCACGTGCTCGCCATTGCGGCAATTATTGGCTTCACAATTCTTGGACGAAGCATGGTGCAGAAAATCACCAAGCCCGCTGAGACCGTCGAATTGATTGCTCCGGGCGATATTCCTCCGTTGCCACCTTCGAAAACAGTGGCTGGCGGCGGCGGCGGCGGCGGTGATCGTGACAAGTTCCAAGCGCCCAAGGGAAAACTTCCGAAGTTTGCGATGGAGCAGGTGACACCACCCGCTGTCGTCGTGCGCAATGAGGCTCCGAAGCTTGTGGCTGAACCCACAGTTGTGGTGCCCCCGCAAATCAAACTCGCCAGCAACATGCCGAATCTTGGCGACCCGATGTCTTCCATTCCCGCTCCTCCATCGAATGGGACTGGATTTGGTGGTGGCATTGGCTCAGGTTCTGGCGGCGGCGTAGGTTCCGGAGAAGGCCCTGGCGTCGGACCTGGTAAAGGCGGGGGAATTGGTGGCGGCGTCTTCCGCGTTGGCGGCGGTGTGAGCGCGCCACGGATCCTTTCTGATCCCGAACCTGAATATTCCGAGGAAGCGCGCAAAGCGAAATATCAAGGTGTCTGCGTTCTGTGGCTTGTCGTGGGCCCGGATGGACGTCCACGTGACATCAAAGTTGCGCGAAGTCTTGGTCTCGGCCTGGATGAAAAAGCCATCGAGGCGGTCAAGAATTGGAAGTTCGAGCCGGCCATGAAAGACGGAAAGCCTGTGGCGGTCCAGATCAACGTAGAAGTGAATTTCCACCTGTACTGATCAAAAGTTTCAAGAACCGATGACGGCCGCAATCCGCGGCCGTTTCTTTTTGGTGGGTATGTCTTGCAGTGCTGTAAGCCGAGCGCTGGAGAACCTTTGCGTCGGAGCGTTGCCGAAGCAGAGCCCTATTCCTTGAGATGCACGTGGACCACATTCTCCACCGGACGCGCGAGAAAGCGCTCTCCCAGCGCCCGAAACTTTTCCGGAGAATCGGTGGCGAAAAATTGAAGACGCGTTTGCGCTCGGCGTTCTACGTCCTCCTGTTGCGAAGGCACCAATGGTTCAATAACGAGCTGTCGGGCCACAGCTTCCGCAGTGGAATCAGCGGAATCGACGATCGTGACGTGCTCGGGTGCGACGCGCCGCAACAGAGGTTGAATTAATGGGTAGTGCGTGCATCCGAGGACCAGAACGTCTGCCTCGGAAAATTCGTTGGTGAAAGCCTCCCCAAGATAGATTCTCGCAACCTGTTCGGTCACGGTGTGGTCAGTCCATCCTTCTTCCACCAGGGGGACGAACAATGGGCACGCTTTCTCCCTCGCTTCAATTCCAAGCGCTTCGAGCGCGCGGTGGTAGGCGTGACTGCGCACGGTTGCATCGGTGCCAATCACGATCACCTTTTTGTTCCGCGTTGCATGTGCCGCTGCGCGAGCGCCAGGTTCAATCACGCCGATCACCGGTACAGGCGATGCCTTTCGGATCTCATCGAGCGCCAATGCCGTAGCCGTGTTGCAGGCGATTACCAGCATCTGGACGCCTGCTTGTTGCAAGTAGTGCGCCGCGCCGACCGCATAGTGGGCCACGGTCTCGGCCGACTTCGATCCATAGGGAAGGCGTGCTGTATCGCCGAAATAGACATAGTCGGCATCTGGAATCCGGCTCACGAGGGACTTGAGGACCGTCAATCCGCCGACGCCAGAATCGAAGACACCAATAGAAGGTCTGCGCTTTGTCATGTGTTGTGATGATAATAGTCGAGCTACGACCGCTACCTGCCGTGCGGCCCGGTGGTATCCTTTCGTGCACTATGGCGAGGATCTCTTTAGTCGCGCTGACCTTGATCAGCATGTTTGTGGTACCCGTCACCGCGCAACATGCCAACAACGAGAAACGCTTGCTCGCCTACTACCCCGAGTGGATGAAGTTCTCGAATCCGGCTTATACCGCTGAGAAGATTCCATACAAGAAGCTCACGCACATCGCGCACGCCTTCGCGACCCTGCCCGGAAATGCTGATGGAACACTCCGCATTCCTGAGGACTTCATTGAGCCCGCATTGATTTCGAAAGCGCACGCTGCCGGCGTCAAAGTCCTGTTATCGATCGGTGGCGGAGACGGCGTGCAAGGCCCTCGATTTAATCGCATGGCGCGCGATGAAGACCGGCGGCAAAGGTTCGCCCGCAACGTCCATACGTTTCTCGAAACCTACGGATATGCCGGCGTCGACATCGACTGGGAAGTTCCGAATGCAGCCGACCGCGCCAATTGCACGACGTTAATGCAGGAACTGCGGGACGAACTACCAGCCTCGCGCTGGATCATTGCCATGGCCATCCCCGCAGACCCTCGAAGCTGGGGTGTGGGGTTTGACGTCCCGGCCCTAGCACCCATTCTGGATTTCATCAACGTGATGACGTACGACTTTCACGGGCCATGGTCCGATCATGCCGGCCACAACTCGCCGCTCGCGTTGAACCCCGATGACCCGGAACTCGAAGGTAGCGTCGAGACTTCAATGGACCTGTTTGCCAACGATTATGCCGTCCCGCCCTCGAAACTGAACTTTGGCACCGCATTTTACGGTTACGAGTTTCGCGGAATTCGCGAGCTGTGGGAGCACTGCGATGGTTGCGAAGTAATCGGTCGCAACTACGCCGGGTACATCAAGTCCCGTGTGAATCATGGAGACTGGAAACTGCGCTACGACAATCAGGCCAAGGCCCCATATCTATTGAACGAAGCAGTTCCAAGCTTGATCACCTTCGATGATGCAACCTCGACGCGGCGGAAAACGAACTACGTTCTAAAACAGCGAGGCATGGGTGGGGTTTTCATGTGGGATCTGAGCGCAGACTATGATGGAAAATCGCAAGACCTTCTGGACGCAATGTACTCCGCCTGGCAGTGGGCAAAATGACCGCCCAATCGCTGCAGGTGTCTGACCTAATTTGATTTGTCACCTGAGCGAAGCGAAGGACCTGCTGTCCGCGTGCGCCGCACTGCTGTCTAACGCGCTAATCTCGATGTGAATGCGCGACAGATGTTGGCGCCATTTCCGATTGCCGTCCGCAACATGGCCCGGGTGGAATCGCCGCACCATGCGGACACGTCCGGGGATGGCCTAAGAATGAGCAGATCTTATCCGTCGCCTCTGGTGAGAGGATGTGCTCAAACTTGCACGCCTGCTGTTCGATCTCAGTTTCGCTGTCCATCGCTAGCGAGTCCGTAAACAACCGCTCCGCCAAGCGATGACGGCGAATGATATCGGCGGCCCTCTGCCGCCCGCGAGTAGTAAATTCAACGATCGCGCTTCCGTCTCCGGTCGATACGCCGTCTGGCTTCAGTGCGTCGTGACACGGATTCACAAAAGGCTTGTGGTCGTGCGATTCAGGAGGATGCGGCCCCGCTGTCACCAGTCCCATCGCGACCATCTTCTCGATGGCGATAGAAACCGGAAGTGCTCCATGGACTTCCATGCGTCCGATTTCGGCAATCTCCCCGTGTTCTTCGAGGGCATAGAGTTCTTCGAGCACCTCGTCGAACTGCTCGTCGTCTGCCATCGAAAAAATTTCCTGCGCGGCAATTTTGCCGTGATGCAGTTCGATTCGACGATCCGCCAAACGCGCAACGACTGGATCGTGCGTCACCATGATGATGGTGCGCCCCTGCTGATGCAGTTCGCGCAGCAAGCGAAGTACGATCTCTTCGTTCTGGGCGTCGAGATTGCCCGTAGGTTCGTCGGCCAGCACAATCTTCGGATCGTTGATCAGCGCCCGCGCGATGCAAACGCGTTGCTGTTCGCCGCCCGACATCTGAGATGGCAAATGATTCGCACGTTCCTTCAAGCCCACACGCTCAAGGGCCTCGAGCGCTTCTTTCTGGTCCGTCATGCTATGGAAATACTGCGCGAGCATCACGTTTTCGAGAGCGGTGAGGAAGGGAATCAGATGAAACTGTTGAAACACAAATCCGATTTTCTCCGCCCGCACGCGATTCAACTCAGCCGGAGAAAAGTTGGCGACGTTCTCGCCATCGAGCCAGATTTCGCCGGAGGTCGGACGATCCAGCGCGCCGATCAAGTTCACCATCGTGCTCTTACCGGATCCCGACGGGCCCATCATTGCGACCCACTCGCCGGCGGCAACCGACAGTGAAACCTTATCCAGCGCGCGAATCTGGCCGCCGTTCTTTTCGTCCTCTTTGGCCGGATAGGCCTTGATGACGTTCTTGAGCTGGATCATCTCACTCTCCCCTCAGGATAATAGCGGGCTGCACGCGGCGCAGCAATCCGATCGGTACGACCGCTGAAATCAACGCCACGAGCACGCTTCCGGCGACAATCCAAGGCAGCACACTCAGCCGCGGAATCACCGGCGCATGGAAATTCACGCGGCCAATCCATGCTGCAACTCCGATCCCGATCACGTAGCCGATCAGCGCACCCACGAGGCCAAGCACAGCCGCTTCGGCCGCGAAGAACCCATTCACCAGTTTCTCCGATGCGCCAAGCGCCTTCATAATCGCGAAGTCGCGCCGCCGGTCGAACACCCAGCCAATGAGTGTTGCCAGCACGCACAGGGCTGCGGTCAGAACGATAAGCACTGCGGCGGCAAGAAGCGTAGCGCGGGTCTTGTTCAAGACGCGCGCTTCACCTTCGACAATTTGTCGCACGGGCCGAACTTCGGCGGCCGGAAGCGTCTGGTCCAGCCGATTCAACGCCGCGTCAACTTCCCCCGCGCTTCCACTTGCAGCCACCTCGATGGTCGAGGGTTGCACATTCGTCCAAGAGGCGAAGTCTGAAAGGCTCAAATATACCCGGCTATCTTCGGCTGCCCCAGTCTGCAATGTCCCGACAGGTGTTACTTCAAGAGAACGTCCTTGGAAGCTGATACTAAATGGTTTATCGGAATGTGGAATTGCGCTCGCTGCGCGCGTGCCAACCAACGCTTGCAACGGGCCAGCCGGCCATTTGCTGACATTCCACCAGCGATTGAGTCTGCGTACGCGCTCAAAATCCGTTCCCGCGACTACCACCGACTGTCCGTCTGACGTTCTCGCAACAACGTAAGCGAAGGGAACCGCGATCGACTTATCGCCGAGAGTCGCCTCAACCTGTTGCAAAGCACCGGCAGGAAGCGACGCGCCGTTCTTGCCGACAATGACGATATTCGCACCATAGTTGCGAAACTCAGACCGCAATTTCGCTTGTACATCGACGTAAAGGTTCATCATTGCCGTGGCAACGGCAGCGGCCACAACCATAGCCAGCAGTGCAGAGGCAGCACGTCCCCTACGCAATACCGCTGCGCGAAACAACATCCGCCAGAACATGGATTGATGCGGGACATCCGCGCGTCGCGCTGCAACTTCGGCGATCGCTACCGCATGCTGCGAGGGACGGGAGGTCATGCGTCACCTCGCAGCGCAAAGACGGGATCAAAACGAACCGCACGTCGAATCGCAGCAGCACTCCCGGCAAATGTGACCATCACGGCGAGGGCGAGGATGATCGGAAAAAGCACCGGCTGAATTGAGATCTCGGCCGCAAAGATCGATCGACCAATCAGGTGGGCCAGAAAAGCTCCGCCCACAAAACCGACAACGCCGCCGAACAGCGCCAGCAGAGTAGCTTCGGCGAAGAATACTGCCGCAACCACAACATCCCCTGCGCCCAGGGCCTTCATCAAGCCAACCTCGCGTCGCCTCTCGAAAATCGCGGTTGCCATCGCTGCCGAAACCGCCAATGCGGAAGCGAATAACGCCGCCAGCGTGATCAGCAGCATCAAGCCCTTAATGCGCGATAACACCGTTCCTTCATTTTGGGCGACCTGACGGATCTGGTCAGCGTGCGAGTGCGGAATTACTTCCTGCAACTGGAATGCGATCGACTGGACGTACGGCGAGCAGTACCAACGATCGAACGTCTCCTGGTTCATCGTCTTCGGATCGCGCCGGGCCAGCGCGTCTTCAGGTTTCGTCAGCGCGCTTACATAGACGCGGCGGACCGCACCCGGTTTGCCAAGAGCCTCTTGCGCAATCGCAATCGGTGCAACAACCTGATCGTCTTCCGCGCTGCCGGTAGACAGAATGCCGGAGACGGGAAAACTATGCCCGTCCACATCGATGCTGTCGCCTACTTTCTTTCCCAGCTTCGCTGAGAGGCGCTCTCCGAGCAGGACATTGTTGGAGGCATCGGAGGGCCACTGACCCGTTGTCACCTTCCACCACGGATGCGTGATGCGTACACCAGTCTCGAAATCATCCTTACCAAATCGAAGTGGCTTGGAAAAGTAGGTGCCAAGAACCGTCACATCCTTGCCATCGTCAAGCTTCGTATTCACCGGAAGCATCGGAGAGAAACCAACGATGTTGTGGTGCCAGAATGTTCCACGAATTTTGGGCAGATCGGCCTCATCGAGGTAGGCCCCATCGCTTGGTGGCTTCAGATTCACGCCGCCAATTTCGACGTCCAGTGAATCTTCCTGAGGAGTGACGAGCAGATTCGCGCCGTAGCTGCGCAGCTCGCGATTGATTTTGTCGCCGATGTCCGTAGCCACCGCAATCATGGCGGTTGCTACACCCACGCCCAAGGTCACTGCCACGGCTGCGAGAAGCTTGCGGCGCTTCTGCCGTCGAAACGATTCGTAGACAAGACGGACGAACATGTTATTTCGGTTCGAACCAGTGTCGCCCGGCCGCCATGTCTGTTTCCTTGATGATGACCGAGTCGTTTGTGACTTCTGCTGATAGTGGAATTGGGTTGCAGCCGCCCGGCATTCCGACCGATTGCGGGTTGATGGGTGCCGCACAGTTTTTGCAAACGACCCCGGTTGCGTTCTTGTAGAAGCCAACCGGCCCGCAGATCTCGCAAGCATCGAACAGCGTGGCGATTTTTCCGTCCGGCTTCTGATACAGCCAAAACCGCACGTCGAGGCCGCCTTCCTTGGCCAAGTAACGATGAAGGTCGCCATCCATCACCTGGTTCAGAGGGATCACGACTTGTCCGTCGACAAAGGTCACTTCTGTTGCCGGCGACAAAGCGCTCGCGCTCTTCTCATAAATGAATCCGGCCGTGGCCAAAACGATAAACACGAATGAACACACGTAGACCGAAGCCATCCACAGGCGCTCGCGCTTCGCCGACCAGAGTGCCTTGCGGCGCGCCGCTCCCTCTGCCGGAATTTCCGTCGGTTGTCGGCTCTTCATTTCGAACAACACCATCAGCGCGGCCAGTGCCAGGATGGTGACGAAAAAGAAAAGGTCATTGCGGACGATCGGTCCAATCAAAGCCATCTCTTCGCGCGAAGAGGGAAGCACTCCGTTCTCCGAAAGTTCGTGGAGGCCTGACACGATCAGCTGTGCCGCGACAAAGAAAAGAATTACGGTTGTGACCTTGAAAAACTTCTGCAAATTGATCCGGACACTGCCTTTTACAAACATCACCCCGAATGCCACCGCCGCCAGTACGCCGAACAGCGTGCCCAGAAAGCTCATGAGTTCGGTAGAGTTCAGCGAAACAGCGGAAAGGATGAGAACGGTTTCCACACCTTCTCGAAACACCATCAGGAACACAAAGGCGAACAGGCCGACCCACGAGCCTTCGCCCGCCAGTGCCCCGACCTTGCCTTCAATCTGACCCTTGAGCTTTCGTCCCGTCCTCATCATGAAAATGATCATGGTGATAACGAAGAAAGCCGCGAGCAGCATGACCCAGCCTTCGAAGATGTCTTGGTTGATCTTGAGGCGAGAGATGACTACCGCTGCGCCGATCGATCCGATAAATGCCGCAGCTAGCGCCGCATAAACCGCTTTGCGAAGCTCGGGTCGCCCGATCTTGGCCAGATACGCCAGTGTGATACCCACGATGAGGGCGGCTTCGACCCCCTCGCGGAGGGTGATGATAAAGGCCTGCAACATTATGAAAGTTCCTTAAGAATGTTGAACATGATCTTGAAAATGAAATTCAATTTCAATATGGCAATAGGATACGATCTGGGCTGGATGGGGTCAACGTTCAAGGTCACGGACCCCTGTGATCTGCATCACGCGGTAGCTTGGAGCATTAAACGGTGTGGACGGTGGGATGTTACGACCAGACCCAGCAGTAACTTTCCCAGCCGATTGGAGAATGGGACACTGATTTACCTCCTCGACCGCCATATATGACACGTCTCCTCACCCTTGCAGTGCTATTTGCGTCCACGCTGGCTCTGGCACAAGGCAAGATGGCCGGGCAGGCCCGACTGGAGTCGCAGCGACTGTGTTTGTGGCGCAGTTATTTACGCGAAGAGAAGCGAACCTTTGAGTCGCCCGTTTTACACCTCAGTCTTACCATTCAATTCGTCAACCAAGGCTCGACCACTGTCACCTTGCAGTACGCACCCGTAATTACGGAATGGGGCGTTGCAGACTCTATGAGTGTGGCAAGAAGGTGGCGGAAGCAAGATTTTATTTACGTAGATCGAATTCCAGACAACGTTGATTGGTGGCCCATTCCGAATGTCATGGAACTCGCACCTGGGATGACAACAGCTCCCCGAAGTGAATGGCATGGGATCGGTCTCGGCGTCCAAAGCAACGGGCAGCGCGTCGGCCCAGGAGCGCACTATTTCACGTTTCGCTTTAATTCAGGCGTATCCGGGAGACGAAATGTGATGGGCATCTCTGAGCCGTTAGAGTTCAATCTGCCGAGCGATATGGACTCGAAGTTTGTCGAGATCCGAAACGAAATGGTAGCCAACCCATCTGAGACGTGGAAGTCGTTTGGTATCGACACCGCTTGTATGGACGAGGGTTCGCACCATATATATCGGCCCGACTAAAGCCTCCGCAAAAACGTCCGCGCAGCCTGCAACTCAGGGAATAGCTTCTCATCCGCCAGGAACTCCCGCGAATGCACGCACCGGCGGCTGCCCCTCAACTTCACCGGATGCTTCAGGTGCAGCATCTCGTGGTACACGATGTATTCCACCGCGTAGCGCGGCACTCGCTGGTCATCGAATGCCCGGCTGATCACAATCGCGTTATGGGCGGGATCGTAGTGGCCTAACCGGTTGCGCGCATGGCCTTGGCTCCACGTCAGTCGCGGACGCGCCATCAGCCCATGGAAAAATCGGCGGTTCAAGTCTTCAAACACTTCTTCAAGATCGTAGGCTGAACCAGTCGGCGAATGGATGTGTTTTCGTCCACGAATCTGGCGGATTAAATGGGCCTTGCTGGTAATCGGGTGACTCGATACATACTTGCGATAGCGCGCGAGCATCTCCGCGGAAATCGGTTTGCGATAGATCTTGGATAACAGGATTTGCGCGAGCGCGTGAAGCACTGGCTCCGGCGCACCCTCCAGAAGGTCGGAAAGCTTCACAATGAACTCCCCGTCGCGCAGTCGAATCGAATTGTTGATACTTACGAACGACCGGAATTGAATGGAAAACGCGGGCATTTCCGCACGCGGACGAAGTTCGCGATAGGCCTGCTGAAATATTTCGAGGATGCCGACACTCACTGTATGGCTAGGTTAGCAGCGGCGACAATGACAAGCCAGTAGTGGGAAGGGAACCACGGTGTACTAGTCGTTCCGCTTTTTCTTTTTCTTGGTTTTCGCCAACTCTTCCTGCTCAACCATCAGCTTGCGATGATCGTCAGCGCTCGAATCGAG
>Ga0157373_10004096_pt1 | contig 10983 bp, 6 predicted proteins | sample C65metaG_FD_113460 | JGI IMG/M metagenome (GOLD analysis project Ga0157373, IMG submission 113460) | Corn rhizosphere microbial communities from Kellogg Biological Station, Michigan, USA - C6-5 metaG | ecosystem: Host-associated > Plants > Roots > Rhizosphere > Soil | place: USA: Michigan...
AAGGCCATAGCCGAGGGTGCTGAATTTGATATCACCTGCCGAGGTATTGTTATCAGTACCAATCTCACTATCATCAACTTTGTTATTAGGATCATAGACATCATAACCCACTATGGCATTTAATTTCGTTTTAGCGATCTGCTGCGTAAAGAGGATATAATATCCGGTGAAATCCCGAAGATAGAGGTCTGTTGCAGGTTGTTCAGTAAAGCTCTGACTAGCTACAGGACCTTTCACTGAGTTTGAAGCAGCTACGCCGGGCTGGGTACCCGTGATATATTCGGCTTTTAATGTCGTGTTGCCCGCGCGGTGGCGGTATTCCATCTGTATGTTTCCACCGTAATAATTTCTTTTGAGATTTGCACCTTCATTTAGCGTACTGGTATTTTTGATAAAACCATTGGCACATGGTGTGAAGAAGCTTTCAGTGTCATTCCTGACTGAACCTTTGTAGATCGAAGCCCCAAAGTCGACCAGCAGCTTTTTGTTGGCCAGACTATCAAATTTGAAGATCAGGTTTCCTACGATATCCTTTTTAGAGTCATAATCCCTGGCATACAAACCACTTCCATTGATCAGCGCCAGTTCTGCAGTGATAAACTTCAGCGGCTGATAGCTTACCATAGCCCCAATATCACGTTCTCTCGGCATCAGCGTCTGAAACACCCTGGCGCGCTCCGGGAAGTCACGGTAACCCGAAGAGTAAACGATAGAATAACCGAATGGCCTGTTAAAAAGCCCTGCTGTTAAACGCAGTTCGTTGTGATCAGGCTGCTGCAGCTGAATAAAGGCATCCATCAGGTTTACGCCATTCTGGGTAGCATCCAGCTGAAATACTATACTTGAATATTTATCCACCCGGTCGATCTTTAACCTGCCCCTGCGGATCATAAACCTGTTGTCAGAGTTTTCATCAAAATTGCCACCTGAAAATGAAGAGATACCCGGGGACTGCGCCTTTTGAAACTGCGTCTGCAGATAGCCGGTGATCTTGATATCATGAGGATCATACGATGAGGGCGCATTGTTACTTTGACTAAAAGATATTGCGGGAATAAATAAAAGTAAGAGAAAATAAGCTTTTTTCATCGGTTTGTTTAGATTGCAAAAGTACATTTATTGTCAGGTAATTGTTACGCGATACTGAAAAATTATTGTTAGAACACTTAGATTTAAGCGCCAAAAGACCCATTTATAACATGATGCAATAATTTCTCAGGATAATAGAATCGCAGGTGCGGGATTTGCCAGAGATCGGGGAAATAGATTTGGTTTTGAATAAATCATCATGTTATGGAGAGCAGAACATTTGTCTTTCAGAAATGGGATGTAAAAAAGTACATCTCGAAGAAGAATCTGAAGTGCGACTTACCGTCGAGTTTAGTCGTTTTTTTCGTCGCCCTGCCACTGTGTCTGGGCATTGCGCTGGCTTCCGGCGCTCCACTCTTTGCGGGCGTGCTTACCGGCGTAATAGCCGGCATTGTCGTGGGATCCCTGAGCGGCTCACAGCTGAGCGTAAGCGGGCCGGCAGCGGGGCTGACCGTGATCGTACTTGGGGCTATCACACAACTCGAAAAGTATCCTGTTTTCCTGCTGGCGGTAGTCCTGGCGGGATGCCTGCAAATTATCCTCGGACTGATCAAGGCCGGTACGATCGGTAACTACTTTCCTTCAAGTGTCATTGAGGGCATGCTGGCTGCCATCGGACTGATCCTGATCCTGAAACAGCTTCCCCATGCTCTGGGGATAGACCTGGATTTCCTGGATGAGAGTGTCTTCAGGAATGACCACCGTGGAGCGTACGCCGCCCTGGGAGAAGCTTTCAGCCAGTTTAACCCTGCAGCACTGATCATCAGTACACTCTCTATCGCCATATTGGTCTATGGTACAAGGGTAAGAATGCCCAGCGGTATACCTGCACCGCTGATTGTAGTGGTGACAGGCGTAGTTTTAGGGTTAATGTTAAATCAGACGGCATATGCGCTACGGGCAGAGCAGATGGTCAAGATTCCCGTAGTGAAAGGTTGGGAGGGCTTCCTCGGACTGTTCATCCATCCTGATTTTAGCGCCATTAACAGCAGGGAGATGTGGACCGTCGCTGCAACTATCGCTATAGTTGCCAGCCTGGAAACACTGCTCAGCCTGGAGGCCATTGATAAGATCGATCCGATCAAAAGAGTATCTCCCACCAACCGCGAGCTCCTTGCACAGGGTATCGGGAATATCTGCAGCGGAATGCTGGGAGGTTTACCCATGACCTCCGTGATCGTGCGCAGCTCAGCAAACGTTAACTCCGGGGCAAGGACAAAGATGTCGGCGATCTTCCACGGCTGCTGGTTATTGGTTGCCCTGCTGTTTATCCCCGCACTGATCAACAAGATCCCGCTTTCCTGCCTGGCTGCAATCCTGCTTGTAACAGGGTACAGGCTGACCAGGATCAGTCTCTTCAGGCAGATGTTTGCCAAGGGCTGGGATCAGTTTGTGCCCTTCGTGGTCACCATTGTCGCCATACTGCTGACAGATCTTCTAAAAGGCGTAGCCATAGGTATGGTGTTATCTATCTTTTACCTGCTCAGGATCAATATGCGCAACCCCTTTTTTTACAGGATACAGGAAGAGGGTAACAAAAAGAACCTCAGGATTAAACTGGCAGAAGAGGTTTCATTTCTCAACAAAGCAGCAATACAGGTCGTACTTAACAATATTCCAAAGGAAACCAATGTCATCATCGATGGCAGTAACTCCCGCTATATAGACCCCGATGTGCTGGAAACGATTTTCAACTTCCAGCGCCATGCTTACACCAAAGGAATTCTGGTGACCCTTGAGAATATCAAAAAGTATTACTTTGTGCCCAGGTTAACCGATCAGATTATACAGGATATCAACAAAAAATGATTTACTCCTCGCTGTAATCGAGATCCTTTGAAAAAGTTTCTTCCATCTGGCTCAGTGCCAGGAAGGCAACTGCCAGCACCAGGACAGATACAATGATCCCTGCAGTGATAATGGACCCGTTAAAGATGCCACGCAGATATTGCAGCAGCAGCGAGATCGGGACCAGTGCACCCCTTACAAAATTGGTGGCAGTAGTAGTTACGGTAGCGCGGATATTGGTGCCAAATTGTTCAGCAGCGATCGTAATGAACATCGCCCAGTAGCCGGCGGTAAAGCCGAGGAAAAGACAAACACCGTAAAAGGCGGGCAGGCTGAGATCCCGCAGGATAAAGAAGGTACTGATTGAGATGATAGCGATGACAAGATAGATGCAGACCACTTTGATCCTGCTTTTTAGATACTGGCTGAGCAGTGCACTGAAAAGGTCGCTGAGCATCGATGCCCCGTAACAACAGGCGACGGCCACACCGGCATTCACTGTGCCCTGCACGCCAAGTGCTTTGCCGAACTCAGGGGAGAGGGTGATCAGGATACCTGCAATCAGCCATATTGGCAAACCTATGACAATGCAGCGCAGGTATTTTAAAAAGGTTTTTCTGTTCTTAAACAGCTGGAAAAAATTTCCCCTGACTACGTTTTCCTTCCTGGCGATGTGATACATAAACGATTCTGAAACACCGATCCTCAGTACAAGAAGGATCAGTCCCAGTCCCCCGCCAACAAAAAAGGAAGTTCTCCAGTCAAAGAAGTTCGCCGTATAAAATGCAACGATAGCTCCCGAGATCCCAACTCCTGCAACCATGCTTGTAGCATAGCCGCGTTTTTCTTTAGGCATCAGCTCTGCTACCAGTGTAATACCCGCACCAAGCTCCCCGGCAAGGCCAAATCCCGCAATAAAACGCCAGAAGGCATAACTTTCTACAGAATGAACAAATCCATTGGCGATATTGGCCAGGGAATACAAACATATAGTGCCGAACAGAACGGTCAGGCGTCCTTTTTTATCCCCTAAAATTCCCCAGAACAATCCACCGAGCATGAGGCCGGTCATCTGTATGTTCAGTAAAAAAATTCCGGAGGAGGTCACTTCCTGGGGATTGAGCCCTAAAGATCTGAGGCTGGGCACACGCACAATACTAAAAAGCAGCAGATCATAGATATCTACAAAATATCCCAGTGAAGCTACGATGATGGCAGCAATGGGAAGTGTAGATTTGATATTGGATTGTACTTCCATGATGTTTTTCCTGCAAATGTGCGGTAAAATGCTTCCGCCTGAAATCCCCATTAACGGGTAGAGCACTAATTTGCTAAAAATTTGGACATAAAAAAAGGATGCCCTTATGGAGCATCCTTTTTATCATTCCGGTTATCCTAAAAACGGATAGCGGTAATCTTTTGGCGGATCAAATGATTCCTTGATTGTACGCGGAGATACCCAGCGCAGCAGGTTGATCATTGAACCGGCCTTATCATTCGTACCTGAGCCTCTGGCACCACCAAAAGGCTGCTGGCCAACAACGGCACCTGTACATTTATCATTGATATAGAAGTTTCCGGCAGAATTACGCAGCGCGATGGTTGCCTGTTCTATCGCATAGCGGTCCTGCGAAATTACAGCACCTGTTAAAGCATATATAGATGTAGTATCTATTACTTCTAAAATCTGCTCAAACTGATCGTCTTCATAAACAAAGATTGTCAGCACAGGGCCGAACAACTCTTCGCACATCGTCGTATACTTTGGATCATCTACCACTAAAACTGTAGGTTCGATAAAGTAACCTTTAGATTTATCGTAGTTTCCACCGGCAATGATTTCTACCGCTGCATCGGCTTTTGCCTGATCAATATATTTAGACAGTTTATCAAATGAGCGCTCATCAATCACCGCATTGATAAAATTACCGAAATCCTCTGTGCCGCCCATTTTGAAGGTAGCCAGATCACGAAGCATCAGTTCTTTAATTGCCGGCCACAGGCTTTTGGCAATATAAACCCTTGATGCTGCAGAACATTTCTGTCCCTGGTATTCAAAAGCACCACGTAAAATTGCTGTGCTTGATACTTCAGCATCTGCAGAACCGTGAACAAGGATAAAATCCTTACCACCAGTTTCGCCCACGATGCGTGGATAGGTTTTGTATTTATGGATATTGGTACCGATAGTTCTCCAGATGTTCTGGAATACTGCCGTAGAGCCTGTAAAGTGGATACCTGCAAAATCAGGACTGTTGAAAATTACCTCTCCAACTTCAGGTCCGTCGGCATAGATCAGGTTGATTACACCATCAGGTAATCCTGCTTCGCGGAAGATCTCCATCAGTAAGTTAGCGGCATAAATTTGCGTGTCAGCAGGTTTCCAAACTACCACATTTCCCATCAGCGCTGCTGAAGTAGGAAGGTTTGCTGCGATAGCCGTGAAGTTGAATGGCGTAAGTGCAAATACAAACCCTTCAAGCGGGCGTTGTTCTACTCTGTTCCACACCCCTTTTGGAGAAACCGGAGGTTGTTGCTGATAAATTTCAGACATATAGCTCACGTTGAAACGTAAGAAGTCTACCAGTTCGCAAACGGCATCAATTTCTGCCTGGTAAGCATTTTTTGATTGTCCGAGCATCGTTGCTGCATTCAGCTTATAACGGTAAGGACCGGAAATCAGATCAGCAATCTTCAGGAAGATCGATGCCCTCTGTTCCCAGGCCAGGTTTTCCCATTGTGCTTTTGCTGCAAGAGATGCATCAATGGCCTGCTGAACATGTGTTTTGTTACCTATACTGTATTTTGCTAGAATGTGCTGGTGATCGTGCGGTGGGGTAACTTTTCCTTTTGTATCCGTATAAACAGGTTTTCCCCCGATATACATAGGGATATCACCTTCTTTTGAACGCGCCTCAGTTAAAGCTGCGGCTAGTAATTCGCGTTCTTTAGTTCCTGGTGCATAACCAAAGATTGGTTCATTGACCGGTATTGGTACATTAAAAAATCCTTTGAGCATGGTATAAATTTATTATTTTCTGCAAAGGTAGGGTTTCTATTTGCTTATAGCTAATTTTAGTAGCGTAGCCCCATTGCTTAAATAATTCTTATTTTTGAAGCCATAGCATGATAAAATATCTCCGGTTACTATTGCTGCCCTTTTCTTTGTTGTACGGTATCGTAGTTATACTGCGCAATATGCTGTACGACCGGGGTCTTCTGCGATCCAGAAAGTTTGATATCCCCGTCATCTGTGTAGGCAACCTCGTGCTGGGCGGTTCAGGGAAAAGCCCCGTGACAGAATACCTCGTGAACCTGCTGGGAGAGTATAAAATTGCCATCCTGAGCCGCGGTTATGGCCGCGAAACCAAGGGGTTTTTATATGCTGATGAAAATGCAACGGCACGGTCAGTAGGAGATGAGCCGCTGCAGTTCTACCATAAATTTCCGGGGATTACGGTAGCTGTTTGCGAAGATCGCGTACTGGGTATAGAGAAATTGAAAGGCGAACATGACCTGGTTATCCTGGACGATGCTTTTCAGCACAGACGTGTTAAACCGGGATTGAGTATCCTGCTTTTCGAATACCAGAAGTTGCTGCAGCCACAGTTTGTTTTGCCTGCAGGGAATATGAGGGAACCCTTTTGGGGATACCGACGGGCAGATCTGTTATTAGTGACCAAGGCCCCGGCAACCCTGAGCGATGAGCAGAAAGCCAGCTGTGCGGAAAAATTCGGTTCAGAAGCCTCAGGAAAAATATACTTCTCTGCTATAAATTATGGGAACCTGACCGGGCTTTTCAGCAAGGCAGAACTGGAAGCTCAGGCTCTTGCAGGAAAAACCGTTTTCCTCCTGACGGGAATTGCCAATCCAAAACCGCTGCTGGATGAACTCAGGCGGTATACACCAGCTATCATACACCATGATTATCCTGACCACCACTCGTACAGCTTACAGAATATAGCGAAGCTGGCAGAGGCATTTTCAGAGCATCCTGCAAAAGAAAAGATCATCATCACAACAGAAAAGGATGCCCAACGTTTATTTGATGTTACATTCAAAGAATTACTGTTAAATTTGCCCGTATTTTACTTGCCTATTAAGGTAATTATTGAAGAAAACCATACCCAGGCCTTTAATCAAAAGATTTTAAAATATGTTTCAGACACTGCGCGAAACCGTTGAATATATAAAGAGAAAAAATGATAGTTTCCAGCCGGAAATAGGAATAGTACTGGGCACAGGACTCGGCGGTTTGGTGAATGAAATAGAGGTTGAGTTTAGCCTGATGTATTCAAATATCCCGAACTTCCCCATCTCCACACTTGAATTTCATTCCGGAAAGCTGATTTTCGGAACCTTAAAAGGTAAGAAGGTAGTGGCCATGCAGGGCAGGCTTCATTATTATGAAGGTTATTCCATGCAGCAGATCACTTTCCCCATCAGGGTTATGAAGGCCCTGGGCATACAGTACCTGTTTGTATCCAATGCGGCAGGCTCGCTGAACTCCGACTTCAAAAAGGGCGACCTGATGGTGATCAACGACCATATCAACCTGCAGCCGGAAAGTCCGCTGCGCGGGAGCAATGACCCTGACATGGGCCCGAGGTTCCCGGATATGAGTCAGCCTTACCATAAGGAACTCATCAAAAAAGCACTGGACATCGCTGCGGAAGAAGGAATCACCTGCCATCAGGGGGTTTATGTATCTGTAACAGGCCCTAACCTGGAAACTAAGGCAGAATACAAATACCTGCGCATAATCGGCGGCGATGCTGTTGGGATGAGTACCGTACCCGAAGTGATTGTTGCCAATCATATGAGTATTCCTGTTTTCGCTATTTCTGTATTAACTGACGAGGGCTTCCCGGAGGAACTGCAGCCCGTAAGTTTAGAGGAGATCATAGAAACGGCCAGGATTGCGGAACCAAGAATGACCCAAATTTTAAGCCAGCTAATTTCTCAGTTATAATGTTCAAAACAATTGTTTTATTTTTCTTCATCTGCCTCGCCTTTGGTGTACAGCAGGTTATTGCCCAGGATCTGAAGACCACAGTGAATGAAAATAAGGAATTGGACTCTTTGAGAAATAAACTGGAGAACAGCAAAGACTCGGTAGTCTTTACCTCCAGGTTTGTCCGCTACACCACATTAAAACTGACGAAAGACAGTATCCAGACTTTAGCCCTTGATACCAGTTTGAGGGGCATGCAGAACTTTAGTCCCATTGTACAGCCCAGACGACCAACGGTCAATACCGGAAACATCGGGCTGGCAGCACAGTCTTTATTTTACGAACCTTCCAAAAGAATTGGTTTTGATGCGGGCTTTCATTCGCTCGACTGGTACGCAAAGGGCCATGACGATATCATGTATTATCAGGCGCGCACGCCTTTCTCCAACTTGTATTATGCAGGTCAGTACAGTGGCGACGTAGAGCAGATCTTCAGGGTGCTGCACTCTCAGAACATCAAAAAGAACTGGAATATTGGGGCCAGCTATAACAGGATCGGTGCCAACGGATCTTATGCCCGTCAGCGTGGGGATGTGCTCAACGGAACAATATTCACCTGGTATACCTCACCAAGCAAGCGCTATACCTTGTTTGCAAATGCGATTTTCAATACGCTGAAAGCTTACGAAAATGGTTCGATTACAAACGATACCCTTTTTAATAGCGGTGCCACTATAGACAGGGCGGCACAGCAGAACAGACTGGAAGGTGCCCGCCAGATTTATCGTAAAAATACCTTCCTGATCAAGCAGTCTTATTTCGTAGGCCGTATTGATAGCATCGACCAGGAGATTACCAAAAAGGTATTGCCTACCAACAAGATAACGCATAGTCTGAGGTACGACAAAGATTCCTATGCTTTTCAAAAGACAGCCTATGGTTCTGCAGAAAACACCGTTCTGCCGGCAGGAGAAAACGACCTGTCATTTACCAATGACAGTACTTCGGTACAACATATCCAAAACGAATTTATCTACAGCTTCTTCCTGAGAGGCAAATCACAGTCGATCATCAAAAATGAGCTGAAGCTCGATGCAGGGATCAGGCATGATTTTTACAACTACAAACAGGTAGTCGGGCGTATTGATAAAACCAACTTTTATGAACACACCAAAGCTTTTCAGAATATTACGCTGCTGGGATCTGCAGGCTACAGGTTCAGTAACCGCGTAGATCTCAACTTTGATGTGCAGCAGATCTTCCAGGGTCGTCAGGCCGGGGATTTCCTGTATGAGGCTAAAAGTAATGTGCTCGTGAGCAATAATGTGGGCAGGATTGTTTTGGGCGCGTATCTGCAGAACCAGTCGCCCGCAGAGATTTACGACAGGTATTATGGAAACCATTACAACTGGCTCAACAATTTCGACCGCACTAAAACGGCAAACTTCTCCTTCAAATATATCAATGACCAGCTGAGGCTGGATGCAGGGGCAGAATATACCCGTATCAATGGATATCTGTACTTCACACGACCGAGGACGGATGGCGTGATCACAGATTCTACTGCAGTTGCGCCGGCACAAGAGGGCGGAGCCATCAACCTCCTGAAGATCACCCTGGGCAAAAAAGTAACCTTCGGTAATTTTAACCTGGATAGCTACATCGTTTACCAGAAGACCAGCAACCAGACCGTTATGCCAACGCCGGAGTTTTACACCTTCAACAGTTTTTATCTCGACCAGACGGTATTTAAAGTACTCAAGACCAACTTTGGAGTGGATGTGCGCTACAATACCAAGTACGCCAATTATGCATATAACCCCGCGATCAGCCAGTTTTATATTGGCAGGGGTGTAAAGTTCCAGACGGTGCCGGTAGTGGATTTCTGGATCAGGGCCAGCTTGAGGAAAGCTAATATCTTCTTAAAGTACGAGTATGCCAACCAGGGTATAGGCTCACAGGGATACTATACGGTATACAGATATCCTATGCCCGACAAAATGTTCAAGATCGGGGTAAACTGGAATTTCTACGATTAAGTTTTCTGCGGTTTTTTCTTCGCTGCGGGAAACAGCACATTGTTTAAGATCAGGCGGTAGCCCGCTGAGTTAGGATGCAGGTTTAAATCTGTAGGCGGATCGCCCACTGCGTGCTGATAATCCTCCGGGTCATGTCCTCCGTAAAAGGTAAATTGCCCCTTGCCAATCTCCCCATGCAGGTAGCGTACTTCTGATGCTCCCTTATTTTCGCCGAGAACAGTGATGCTGGGTTTCAGCAGCTGTTTTCTGAAAGCTGTAGTTTGTCCCATAAAGCCCTTGATTACACGTGTGTGGTTCTGGCTGAGCATCGTAGGTACCAGGTCAGACTTGGCAGAGAACTCAAACAGGGTAAAGTAGTCATTCTGCTGGGTTAAGGTACGCGTTTGCGTAACATCCACATCCGAGAACTCATAGCTGCCGGGATTCTGGTCCAGCCTGAAATCCTTAAAGGCGAAGGTCCTGTCGAAGTTTAATTTCGATTGTGCATGAGGATCTTCAGCATCCCCGTCGTACATGCTGGCGCAGATATCCAGCCCTTCAGCACTGAGCGCAATATCAAAGCTGTCAGTAGCGGAGCACATTGCAAACAGAAAACCACCGCCTATACAGAACTCCTTCATCCTTTTCACTACCGCAAGTTTCATCTGGGAAACCTTGGCAAAGCCATTTCTTTTCGCTGTGGCCTCCTGAGTTCTCACATCTTCCTTATACCAGGTGGCATTTCTGAAGTTGCTCCAGAAACGGCCATACTGACCGGTAAAGTCCTCATGGTGCAGGTGGAGCCAATCGTACCCGTTCAGTTTATCCTTTAACACTTCGTCGTCATACACGATATCGTAGGGGATCTCCGCATAGGTCAGCACCATCGTTACAGCATCATCCCATGGTAATTTGCTTTTTGGCGAGTACACGGCAATTTTGGGTGCTTTCTCCAGTTTCACCATTTCCATATTGACACCGGGATCACTGATTTCATTCAGAATGGCCGTGACTTTACCGTCAGCCAGCACCGTATAGGATACCCCGCGTGCTTTACACTCATCTTCCACAGCCTTATCATAGCGGATCATGAAGCTGCCTCCCCTGTAGTTGAGCAGCCAGCTTACCTCAGCA
>Ga0157373_10004097_pt1 | contig 10982 bp, 9 predicted proteins | sample C65metaG_FD_113460 | JGI IMG/M metagenome (GOLD analysis project Ga0157373, IMG submission 113460) | Corn rhizosphere microbial communities from Kellogg Biological Station, Michigan, USA - C6-5 metaG | ecosystem: Host-associated > Plants > Roots > Rhizosphere > Soil | place: USA: Michigan...
ACCACATGGATAGGCAATGGCGGCAGTTCGAAGTCAGCCAGAACGATTTCCAGCTCACCGGAAGCGACTTTACTCGCGACCTGATAAGACAGAACCCGGGTCAGCCCCAAGCCCAGGCACGCTGCCGTAATAGCTGCCTGATTGGCCGTCACCACCAGGCGCGGCACTGGTCGAACACTCAGCGGCTCTCCCCCTTCGAGGAACGGCCAGGTTCTCGACTGACCGATAGAGGACGTCGCAATAACCGGCGCCTGAGCCAGATCCTGAGGATGTCGAGGTCGACCACGGGCCGTCAGGAATTCCGGCGAGCCACAAATCACCCGCCGAACCTCACCCACGCGAATCGCGTGCTGATTACTGTCGGGCAACTCGCCGATCCGCACGGCGACATCGATTCCCTCCTCGACCATGCTGACCACTCGATCGACCAGCAATCCATTGATGCTGACTTCAGGAAACTGCGTCAGATAATTCACCATCACAGGCGTGACAAACAGCTCACCGAACAACACCGGCGCAGTAATCGTCAATTGTCCACGCGGTTGAGTGTGACTGCCCGCCGCCGAGTCCTCGGCTTCCTGCACCTCGGCGAGAATCCTCCGACAGTCTTCAAGGTAACGCTGACCCGCCTCGCTCAAATGCACACTGCGGGTGGTGCGCGTCAGCAGCAACGTGCCGATGCGTTTCTCCAGCGCCGCCACCGCGCGCGTCACGCTGGCGGCCGACAGGCCCAAACGCCGCGCCGCCGCCGAGAAGCCTTGGTCTTGGGCGACGGCAGCGAAGACCTGCATTTCCTGGAATCGGTCCATATGTGTGTCCTCAGTAAAAATCAGAAGATCGCAGTTACGGAGTTTTTTGTAGGTTGACCCTGATCCAGAGGAAGAGATCACGCTTAGGTTATGGGCCTACTTGCTCTCTGGCGACAATTTAATCAGCCAAGCTTTATCGAAGGCGCTGCTACGCAACCGAATTCCGGTCGCAATCCAGGATGTTCTTAAATAACGCGATGATGAGACTGTAGGCAAATTCTGCAAGATTGAAAAAATTGACGCTGTCGTCGGAGGCCATTGCGAAAAATAAATCGTTTAGCTGGTTCCTAACGACACTCCTTCAAGGGAGAAAAAACAAGAAAATTGAAATCTGTGGATAAACCACATTAATACTATTCAAAAATATAAATTACCAGTTATTAATCATGGGCCTATGCAACAAACCCATTTTTTCGGCTGACAAAGAACACAATTAAAACCCCCTTCAAATTGCCCGCCATCCTGTAAGAATATTCTCTTGTTCGTGCAGGCACCGTCCGAAAGATAATTACAGTTAAAGAAAATTCGATTAAGTGAATAAATTAATTCTTTGACATTCCCGCCCTCATCTGCAAAAAATCTAGGCGTTGCGCAACAGACCTTCTCAAACGCAATACTAAGGATGGAGTAACAGTTAATGGATTCTAAAGTTAATGATGTAACCTTCGAGCTTCAACTGGACCCAGAAACTGCGGAAAAATTTTCCGTCATTCTGAATGATGAAAGCCTCATGCATGCCGGTTTTGTGGCACATCAGTCGAACAACAACGTGTTGACGCTGGCTCTGGCTGAATACGTAAAAATCGCAGCCTGAAAAAGCGGGAGGGAAGTAATTCCCTCCCGTCTACTATTGTTTCGAAGATGATGTTTGCTGATACCTTTAATCATTAAAAGGTGACCAATTATGCAAAGGCTTAGTTCGAGCCTTCGTCGCCGCAGTGCCGAAGACACATTAAAAATTATTGTCAACAATATAGCCCCACGCGTGGGCATTACCCGAGTAACCGACACAACTTGGCTGGACCGCATTGGCATTCCGGTGTTTGCCAGTATACGGCCCGGTGCATTGAAGGGTTCGCTGTGCGTAAATGCGGGTAAAGGCCTCAGACCAGCGGAAGCCAAGATAGGCGCATACATGGAAGCCATCGAGTTCAGCCTTGCGCAATACAACACGGCGCAACTCAAACTGTTAAAGACCACGCCGAGGCAACTCATTGAAAGCCACGAAGGACGAATAGAATTCCATCAGTTCTGCATGTTGTATGGCATCTCTGCTGACGCCGACTCGCTCATCATGGCCGTCGAAGTTGAAGATGTATTGCGCAAGCAAAAGGTGCTTGCACCCGCCGAACTGGTGTTCATTCCCTACCCCAAAAACCCCGGGCAACAACTCTTCGGGGAAAGCTCCAGTGGCTTGGCTTCAGGCAATGACTTGGTGGAAGCCTCGGTACACGCTGTTTGCGAACTCATGGAGCGCGATGTTCAAGCCTTTAATCACCTGCATGACCGCTCCTGCCTCATCAATCTGGACCACTACAGCGCAGAAATTGACGCCCTGATCAATAAAATCAATGACGCGGGGTTGAGCCTGTCGGTTCGTTACACCGAGAACTGTTTTGGCCTGGCCTACTTTCAGGCTTTTATTATGGAAGAGTCCTCCCAGGCGCCCATCTCTGTGGCCACCGGTTCAGGGTTGCATCCCATCAAGGAAATCGCCTTGATCCGGGCCATCTGCGAGGCGGCCCAAAGCCGTTTAAGCCACATACACGGCGGCCGGGACGACATCATCGAGCGCGTCAAATATTTCGAGAAAAAGGGCCGTTCGGCCGAACTTCAGGCCATCTCACGCTTGCGTACCGTAGCTACCTCCCGAGACCAGATGATCGATTACTCCTGCATCGACTGCCAGGAAGCCGCAATCCCCACGATCGAATCGGCCTGGGAGTTGCTCATCGAGCGGTTGCAGCGCATCGGGCTCAGTACCGTGCTAAGGGTCTTGCTCAGCAAAGCGACGGACGACATCACTGTGGTCAGAATTATTATTCCGGGGCTTGAAGCCTTTGAACCCGGCTTGAAAAGGGTCGGTCCGAGGTTAAGTACGTATGTCAAACAAAGCGCTTGAGGTTTGCACACTGTTTGCTGGCCCCTCCCTGCAAGGAATAGACAGTCAGTTACTGTGCAGTGACGGCCTGGTGTTACGCCCCCCCGTCAAACGCGGCGATATCGAACGCCTGATGGCGCAATCGCCCCCCTCGAGTCTGGCCATTGTCGATGGCGTGTTCCATGCACATCCTGCTGTCGGCCATGCCGAGATACTCGACGCCCTAGGTGCGGGTTGGCGCATTTGGGGACTGTCGTCCATGGGGGCCATTCGCGCCTGTGAAATGGATACGCTGGGAATGATAGGTTTTGGTGAAGTGTATCGACAATTCGCCAGCGACCCGGACATGTCTGACGACGAAGTGACCCTGATACATCAAGCACAAGAGCCTTTTCTTTCACTCAGCGAACCACTTATTCATATCAGGAAGTTTTTAAAACAGTGGGCGGCTGAACAGATCATTACGTTAGAACAAGAGCAACACCTACTTCACCACCTGAAAAACATGTGGTACGGACATCGAACTCTAAATTGTTTGAAAGAAGCCCTGCTGGTACTCCCTGTCGCGGAAAAACAAATAGACAGCGCCTTGGCCAACTTTTCTGCCTACAGAATAAAGAGCTTCGACTTGATCGACTTTCTCAAACTGCAACCATGGACGAGACGGTAAAATAGAATGTCGCCATCAGAGATACTGTGTGAAATAAACGGGCTGCCCTTTGTAAATCCCATGTTCAACAGCATAAAACTTTTAACGCTTGTCGCTGTTGTACGTAAAAACATCGAGGGCGGCGAGTTACCTTTAACCACCTATTTGCAACCAGACTTTGCCACCAGCCTGTATAACCGGCACGTCGAAGGTGCACCCGAGTTTCCACCCCATCAAGCGCTCGGTAACGCCGAGCAGGTCATGTTGGCCGAAGCGAAGAGCAACCTCAAAGCCTTGCTGCCGGAATGGACCGGGCTATTGGACCTGCCGGTTAAAATATATAAGTTACTGACTCAACAAGTCAGCCTGACAAATCCCGTACTGCCTCAACAAATGTTTCTGGGCGAAGCCGCGTTTACCAGCATTACGGACCTTGAAGAGTTACTGGTGCATGAACTGTCCCATATCTGGTCCAGTTTGATCGCCGAGATTTACGACCTCCAGCTCAAGGACAGTTCGAACGACTACATACTGCCGTCAGGAACCGGCGGCAAGAATCCCAGGGGTGTTTTACTGGCGTGTCTGTTTTCGGTCAGCGCCGTGAACTACCACCAGCGGTTACTGGCCAGCGGTTCCGTGCGAGCTCGTCCCGAACGACTCGACTACTTGCATCAGTATTTCCTCAATAGTCTGGCCACTCTCCAGGCTTCGGCCGAACTGTCCGAAATCGGAAAACTGATCACCTCCAGGCTGGATGCGTTTTCCAGCGACATGAAAACTAACACCGTTCAAGGATGACCCATGGCAGTCGTACATTTTCCCCGGCAATTCATGTCGTACACCGATCAACATAAAACACACACCACTGAGGGCCGGTGTGTCAGCGATGTACTGAGCAACCTGACCGCACGGTTTCCCGACCTGATTGGTCCGGTCTTCTCTGAGGACCTGTACCCACTGCCGTTCGTGGGGTTGTTCGTCGACGGCAGGCCCGTGACCAGTGAGCATGACCGCCATTGTCCCCTGGACAGTAACGCGCAATTGATTCTGATCAACGCCATAGCAGGTGGCTGACATGAAATGCAACCTGAAGACGGACACCTCCCGTTACGCCCGCCAGATTATCCTCAGCGAGATCGGCGCTGAGGGGCAGCAGCGCCTAAAAGACAGCAAGGTGCTGGTGGTCGGCGCCGGGGGACTGGGCTGCCCGGTCCTCCTGTACCTGGCAGGTGCTGGCGTCGGGACGATCGGAATCATTGATAACGACATTGTCGACGTAAGCAATCTGCACCGACAAATTCTCTATTCTATTGCCGATGTAGGCGACCTCAAAGTGTTGGCAGCCAAGCGCCGCATCAACCAGTTGAACCCCGACATCGTTGTCCACACCGTTGCCACGATGCTGACCCCGGACAATGTCCTGTCGCTGCTGGCGGAATACGACATCATCGTCGACGCCACTGATAACTTCGGCGCCAAATACCTCATCAGTGACGCCTGTATTGAATGCGAAAAACCGATGGTCTATGCCTCAATCAGTCAGTTCGAAGGACAGGTATCGGTATTTAATTATTACGACCGACACACACAACAACGAGGGCCGTGCTTCCGGGATCTGTTCGAAACACCGCCGCCACCGCACTTGACACAAAACTGCTCAGAAGCGGGAGTTCTTGGCGTCATACCTGGTTTGCTCGGTTGTTTTCAGGCCAATGAAGTACTCAAGCTCATCCTCCGTGCCGGGGAGCCATTGAGTGGGCAAGTGTTGTCTATCGACGGCCTGCACAACACTTTCCACCTGTTGAGCATCAACAAGAAAACACGGAGCCGGCCCCCTACTAGAACGCTTGGCGCCGCGACCACACCTGCGTGGCGCGACAGCGACTGGCTGTCACCCCACACACTGCATGACTGGATAGCGACTCAAGCGCCATTTCAATTGGTCGATGTACGCGACGTCAGCGAGCATCGGCACGGTTCGCTGGGCGGTGGACTGATTCCGCTCAAAGACATCATCAAGCGCCAGGAAGAGCTCGATACCACCCGCCCTATCGTTTTCTATTGCACATCCGGCGTCAGGAGCAAGGCAGCCTTATTGGCAGTTCGCAGCGTCAGCCAGGACGCGGAACTCTATAGCCTTGAGGGTGGCATCAAGCAATATCTGGCGATCTACCCTGATGAACGTCTCCCCGTCGTTTCTTGAACGCCCCTGCTTGCGCAGTAGCCTATCTGGATCAAAGGTACGTCAATGAGTGCAAATTTTTCAGGCATTACGTGGGGCTTTCCTGGCATCGACCGACGTCTGCTGAAAGTGCAATTCAGCTTTTTGCTGATGGTTCTGGGGGGACGGTGCAATCAACTGGCGGTGGCCTGGTGGGCCTTGCAGGAAACAGGCTCTGCGCTCTACTTCGCCAACATGATTGCCTGTTCCATTGCGGCGGAGGTGTTAGCCAAACCCCTGTTGGGATGGCTGGGGGACAAGTACAACAAAATCCTGATCATCAAGCTGGCCTCATGGATCAGCCTGCTGACAGCGCTGTTGATGGTGATGCTGTCCGCCACGGGGTCGTTCAACCCCTGGACGGTGGGCGCGCTGATGATGATCAGCAGTGCGATCGTCGGCGTGCGCGATCCTCTCCAGGCATCGATTATTCCTTTGTTCGCAGAAGACGATAAAGTCTCCCTGGCCTTTCGGACCAAAAGCGTTATGTCGTCCTTTTCGATTCTGCTGGGGCCAGTACTGGCCAGCGGGTTGATTTACGGGTTCGGTATCACATTCGCCTTTGCTGCCGATTTTTTTGCGATTCTCATCGCAGGGGCGTTGATCGCGACCATCCCGAGCCATATCGGTGCCACTGGCCAAGGCGAAAAAGCCCCGGGTGCCAGCGGATTCAGCATGATTTATTCCGGTTTCAAAGTGGTTTACGGAGTGAAGGTCGAGTTTTACCTGGCCATCGTTGCAATGCTGATCAACTTTGCCCTGTTTCCGTTCTTCACCATTCTGATTCCACTGTATGTAAAGGACGTCATCCAGTACCCGGTCACATACATTGGTCTTCTGGATTCGTGCTTCGGGCTGGGCATTCTGGCGGGTAGTTACAAGATCATCGGCTGGTTATCCGACCGGGTCCCCCGTGACATGTGTGTGTCCGCAGGTTTTGCATTACTGGGGTGCAACCTGGTGGTGGTCGGCACCGTTTCATCGTCCTTCATCGTACCCGCAGCCTTTTTCTGCGGCGGTGTAGGCCTGATGTTGATCAACATCCCCACCTCCGCAGTGAGGTTGCTGGCGACGCCCAAACTCCATCGCAACCGGATTTTTGCCACGGTTTCATTTCTGTCTGCAGCGGCCAGCCCCTTGGGCAGTTTTGCGATGAATACCCTGATCGCCTATCTGGGGGTCGCACTGACAATTACGCTGTTGGGCGCCATGGTGTTGTTGTTGTCTCTGCTGGTCTTTCTGGTACCCGATTTCAAAACTTTCATGCGTTCCCCGGATACGCAGCTCAATGATGCCTACCTGGACAAATACCCTGAAGCGTTTGCGCACTGAGGCGCCTCGCCGTACCCCCGCCTATTACAAATGGAGTTGCCTTTCACCATGCCGGACTTCAAGGATCGACCTGAGTCTGCTCGACATGAACAGATCTTCTGCGGCCAATATTATGATGACATGGGATGTACCGGTTTCCTGGGGGATCCGTCCAAGGATCGAATCTCGGTTCTGATGCTGGGGCTTTCGGACGGTGTGGCGCTGGCGCCGATCGCAGCCGGCACCAGAGTGGCCAGTCTGGTGGCCGTTGATCTTGACGAGACCGCATTCTCGCGCAGCCTCGACAACCGGAACCGACTTGCAGCGAATATCGTCTTTGACAGTGTGGTCGCCGATGCCGCGCACTTCCTGGACGTCACCCCCGACCGGTACGACGTCATTATTGTCGACCTCTACACCAAGAGCGGTTATGCCCCGATAGTGTTTGATCACGGGTTCCACCAACTATTGAAGAGCCGCCTCAATCCCCTAGCTCATGTGGTGTTCAACGGTTTTGGTGTCCCCATGAATCTGGACCCGTTCAACGGCCCTACGCCCCAGGCTTGGTTAGCACACTGCCTGAACGACAGCTGGGGCGACATTCATTACCTGCCTCACCGACGCAATGCGACGTTCATTATCGGCCCACCTCCATCAGTCACTACGCGCACCGCACCGGCCCTGGAGTCTTTATGCGCAAGTGACCGGCTCTTCATGGACATCATGAGTCTTCGCCTGCGCTACCTGACACCTACGGTTATCCGTCACACGATGCTTGTGCCTACGGCGCTGGATTTCGTAGGAATTGATTTGGAGGTGCAAAAACGCTGGATGGACTCGTTACCAGCCTTGTCTGCGCTGCTTCCAGCCTCGCTGAAGCTGAGCCAACCCAACGATCTTCGCGTTTTACTGGATTACCCGGACGCTTGCCAAGCGCTGCAAGAGAGATTACTGAAGGACAAGTCTCCGCTGCGTACCACGCTGGCTTTGCTGGTCGCAGGCGAAGTCAACTTCTCGGACCGCGATATGTCGTGGTTGCCCGACTGGGTCGTGTCGACATTGGAGAACAGTGTAGAAATCCACCCACGAGATTGGCTGGATGGTTTACTCCCTTATGCCTATGGCGTCATTACCCACAGAACTCGAGGAGATACAGCCAAAGTGGAAGGTTTTCGGCGGGCGCTAGAGCGACTATCACCAAATGCTGCCATCACGCTCCCACGACAAATGAAACCTATATCAGGATAGTTCAGCTATCAGACGTCAAAATACCGAGCCGCTTGTTCAAGAGTTTCAGCGGGAAACGATGGCATGATTGGTTCCAGCCAATTGAGTGCTGTGAAGAATTCAATAACCATGAAGCCTCAGAAGGGCGTGTCCTCAATTCAGATAAAAAAAATCGCAACCGTAGGCTGCGATTTTTAATGTTTCCATCACCTGTGGATAACTTATTCCACCGTCACCGACTTCGCCAGGTTACGCGGTTGGTCAACGTCGGTGCCTTTCAACACGGCAACGTAATACGAGAGCAACTGCAGCGGAATGGTGTAGAGGATCGGCGACAGGATGTCGTGGATGTGCGGCATTTGCACAACATGAGTGCCTTCGCCATTGGTCATGCCGGCTTGTTCGTCTGCGAAGACGATCAGCTCGCCGCCACGGGCGCGGACTTCCTGGAGGTTGGATTTCAACTTCTCCAGCAGCTCGTTGTTCGGTGCCACGGTGACCACTGGCATGTCGTTATCCACAAGCGCCAACGGGCCGTGTTTCAGCTCGCCGGCCGGATAGGCTTCGGCGTGGATGTAGGAGATTTCCTTGAGCTTGAGCGCTCCTTCCATTGCCACCGGGAATTGCGCGCCACGACCGAGGAACAGGGTGTGGTTTTTCTCGGCGAACAGCTCGGCGATTTTTTCGACGGTGCTGTCCATGGCCAGGGCTTCACCGAGGCGGGTTGGCAGGCGACGCAGCTCTTCAACCAATGTGGCTTCGACGCCTTTGGTCAACGTGCCGCGAACCTGGCCCAGGGACAAGGTCAGCAACAGCAGACCGACCAATTGAGTGGTGAACGCTTTGGTCGAAGCCACACCGATTTCGCGACCGGCCTGGGTCAGCAGAGTCAGATCGGATTCACGCACCAAGGAGCTGATGCCAACGTTGCAAATCGCCAGACTGGCGAGGTAACCCAACTCTTTGGCGTTACGCAGAGCGGCCAGGGTGTCGGCGGTTTCACCGGACTGGGAGATGGTCACGAATAGCGTGTCGGCCTGCACCACTACCTTGCGGTAGCGGAATTCGCTGGCGACTTCGACCTGGCACGGAATACCGGCCAGTTCTTCGAGCCAGTAACGGGCAACCATGCCGGCGTGGTAGCTGGTGCCGCACGCGACGATCTGCACGTTACGCACTTTGGCGAACAGCTCGGCAGCCTGTGGACCGAACGCTTGCACCAGCACTTGATTCTGGCTGATGCGACCTTCCAGGGTGCGTTGCACCACGGCCGGTTGCTCGTGAATTTCCTTGAGCATGAAGTGGCGGAATTTGCCCTTGTCGGCAGCTTCGGCACCATCGCGGTACTGCACCGACTCACGTTCGACGACTTGGCCGCTCAGGTCCCAGATCTGCACGCTGTCGCGGCGAATTTCGGCGATATCGCCTTCTTCCAGGTACATGAAGCGGTCAGTGACCTGGCGCAGGGCCAGCTGATCGGAAGCCAGGAAGTTTTCACCCATGCCCAGGCCGATAACCAGCGGGCTGCCACTGCGGGCCGCAACCAGACGATCCGGTTGCTGAGCGCTGATCACCGCCAGACCGTAAGCACCGTGCAGCTCTTTGACAGTCGCCTTCAGGGCCACGGTCAGATCAGGCAGATCCTTGAGCTTGTGGTCCAACAGGTGGGCAATGACTTCGGTGTCGGTGTCCGAGGTGAACACGTAACCCAAGGCTTTCAGTTGCTCGCGCAGGGCTTCGTGGTTCTCGATGATGCCGTTGTGCACCACCGCCAGATCACCGGAGAAATGCGGGTGAGCGTTGCGCTCACTCGGCGCACCGTGAGTGGCCCAGCGGGTGTGGGCGATACCCAGGCGGCCGACCAACGGTTCTTCGGCCAGCGCCATTTCCAATTCACTGACCTTGCCCGGGCGACGCAGGCGCTCAAGCTTTTGGTCATTGGTGTAGACCGCTACACCGGCACTGTCATAGCCCCGGTATTCCAGGCGTTTCAGGCCTTCGAGCAGGATGGCGGTGATATTACGTTCTGCGACTGCGCCGACAATTCCACACATGCTATTTCTCCTGATTGACAGCCGCGAGGATCAAGTTGATTCCGCGGGCCTGAATCTGATCCCGTGCCTCAAGCGGCAGGCGATCATCGGTAATAAGGGTATGGACGCTGCTCCACGGCAGCTCCAGGTTGGGGATCTTGCGGCCGATCTTGTCGGCCTCCACCATGACAACCACTTCCCGGGCGACTTCAGCCATGACCCGGCTCAGCCCCAGCAGTTCGTTGAAGGTGGTGGTACCGCGAACCAAGTCGATGCCGTCGGCACCGATGAACAACTGGTCGAAATCGTAAGAGCGCAGGACCTGCTCGGCCACTTGCCCCTGAAAGGACTCGGAATGCGGGTCCCAGGTGCCGCCGGTCATCAACAGTACCGGCTCATGCTCGAGTTCGCTCAAGGCATTGGCGACATGCAGGGAGTTGGTCATCACGACCAGACCCGGCTGCTGGCCGAGTTCCGGAATCATCGCCGCCGTGGTGCTGCCGCTGTCGATGATGATCCGCGCATGCTCGCGAATCCGCGTAACGGCGGCGCGAGCGATAGCCTGTTTGTATTTGGACACCGGCTGACCAAGGTCGGCCACCAGCTCTTGAGGCAGGGTAATCGCTCCGCC
>Ga0157373_10004099_pt1 | contig 10981 bp, 7 predicted proteins | sample C65metaG_FD_113460 | JGI IMG/M metagenome (GOLD analysis project Ga0157373, IMG submission 113460) | Corn rhizosphere microbial communities from Kellogg Biological Station, Michigan, USA - C6-5 metaG | ecosystem: Host-associated > Plants > Roots > Rhizosphere > Soil | place: USA: Michigan...
CAGCGGCCAGAGCATCGCCAGCGGCGAGCCACCGGACGGCGCGCGCCACGTGCGTGCATGCGTCCTCGGGTCGTCGTCGATGCGGCCTACCGCGGTCAAATGCAGCCGCGCCTTCGCGCGCGTGAAGCCGACGTACAGGAGGCGAGCAGCTTCCGCGCGCGCATCGTCGGCGTCGAGCGCGGCGAGCCATGCGTCGATCGGGTCCGGGTCGGCGTCCTCGCGGGCGCGCGGCGTGCCGATCAGGAGCGCGCGATCGTGCGTGCGCATCCGCCAGCGCAACAGCTTCGCGGCGGCCTTCGGCATCGCGCGCGCGAGGCCGGGCAGCACCACGACGTCGAACTCGAGGCCCTTGGCGCCGTGCACCGTCAGCAGATGCACGCGCGCACCGGCGCGCGGGGGCGCGTCGACCTGCAGCGCCTCGGCCTCGTCGCACAGCGCATCGAAGTCGTCGATGTCGCCGCCGCGATCGTGCGCGGCGACGAGCGCGAGCATCGCCTCCGCCGCGACGAGGTTGGCGGCGTCCACGCCGTACGCGGCGGGACCGCCCAGCGCCATCCACAGCGCGCGCACGCGGCGGGCGAGCGGCGCGTCGCGCGCGGCGTCCTGCGCCATCAACGCATCGCGCAGCCGTCGCAACCGGGCCACGCCCTCGCGCGAAAGCGCGCGCGCGACCGCATCGTCGCGGACGACGATTCCCGGCGCTGCCCCGGCCGTTGCGATCGTGAAGAGATCGCCGAGCGCGATCCCGCAAAACGGCGCGCGCAGCACGGTGAGCCATGCGAGCCGATCGGCCGGCTGGGTGAGCGCGCGCGCGAGCCAGAGGAGATCGCGCGAGATGGGCCGCTCGACCAGCGCGTCGAGCCTGATCGCCTCGCAGGCGATGCCGGCGTGCGCGAGCGCTGCGAGGATCGGCTCGGCGTCCTTGCGCCGGCGCAGCAGTACGCCGATGCTCGCGTGCCCCTCGGCGAGCGCCGCGGCCACGCGCGCGACGACACGCGCAGCCTCCCCCGCGGCATCCTCGGCCCATTCGAACGTCACCGCGTCGCCGTGCGGCGCGTCCACACGCTCGCGCGCCGCCACCGCCGCGCCGAACGCGACCGCAGTCGCGGTGCGCGAGGCGACGCCCTCGAGCACGCGCGGGAAGAGCGCGTTCACGCAGTCGACGAGGCCTGGCTCCGATCGGAAATTCGCGCAAAGCGCGAGCGGGCTCACGCGCACTTCGCCGATCCGGCCCTGGCGCGCCGCCTCGAGGTAATGACCGACGTCGGCCTCGCGGAACGCGTAGATCGATTGCATCGGATCGCCGACGACGAACAGCGTGCGTCCGTCGCCTGGCACCCACCCCGCCGTGAGCCGCGCGAGGAGCTCGAGCTGCCGCTTCGAGGTGTCCTGGAATTCGTCGACCAGCAGGTGGTCGATCGCAAGATCCTGCGCCATCAGCACGGCGCTGGGATCGTCGCCGCCGAGCGCCTCGCAGGCGCGCAGCGTGACCTCGGCGAAGTCGCAGCGGCCCTCCTCCGCGAACACGAGGACCAGCTCGGCGGCGACCTTCGGCAACACATGCACCAGCGCGTCGATGAAGGCGCTGGCGCGTACCGAGTACGCGGGATCGGGAAGCCGGCGCACGCGCGCGAGCGCGACGCCGGCGGCACGCGCCGACTCGAGCCAGGCCTCGACGCGCGCGCGCTGCGCGCGCCGCGCTTCGGCACCTTTTCCGGTGCCGATCGGCGGGATTTCCTTGGGCGCCTTCTTCCGCAGCAATGGGTCCTTGACATCCTTCGTCATGAGCCAGTGCGCGAGAGTCCGCCAGTGCGCGAGATGGACGTGCCTGGGCGGTGGCAAGTCGCGCCGCGCGATCACGAGCTCGGCGAGCGCGCGCAGCGACGCATGCGCGTCCGAATCGCCGAGATGCGGATGCACGGCGGCGACGATCGCGACGAGCTCGCCGGGATCGTGGCGTGAAAGCGCCTGCGCCGCCTCGACGAGCTCGGCCTCGACTTCCTCGGCCAGCACCCGCTCGAGCGCGGCGCGCGCATCGGCATCGCGCAGCGACGCGACCGGCGGCATCCATTGGTCGCGCGTGCCGAGCATCGTCGTCAGGAGGTCGACGAGCGCGTTCACGTCGTTGTCGAAATGCGCGGCGAGCACGCCCCACGCGGCATCGCCCGCGGGCGCCGCGGCGACGGCGCGCGACGCCGCACGCCGGTAGAGCCGCGCCGCATCCTCGTCGGGCCGCGGTGCGCCGCCGAGCGCGGTGGCGACGGGAAGCTGCGCGGCGATGCGCGCCGACAGCGCATCGAGCGTGCCGATCGCGAGCCGGCCCGGGAAGTCGCGCAGCCGCCAGCCGCGCGCGGCGTCGCGCGCGAGCACCGCGGCGGCGAGCGCGAGCGTCTGTGCCCGGTGCGGCGTCGCGCCCGTGACGCCGTCGTGGGCGTCGGCGAGCGCGGCGACGATCCGTGCGCGCATTTCCGCCGCCGCCTTCTTGGTGAACGTGACGGCGACCACGCGCTCGGGCTCGTCGACGGTGGCAAGGAGAGCCAGCATGCGCTGGACGAGCAGCTCGGTCTTGCCGGAGCCGGCGGGCGCCTGGACGAGCCAGGATTCGCGCGGGTCGAGGGCGCGCGTGCGCGCGGCCGCGTCGGCGGCGCGCAGCCGGTCGTGCGTGTCGACGCTCATCGCTGGCGCGCGCCGTCGCGAAGCACGAGGGCGCTCACGGGACGGTCCTGCGCGCCGCGCGTTCCGGTGCGTGCGGCGGGCAACATCGGCACCTGGCGCGGCCCTGCGCACTCATTCGGCGTCGTCCGCCGTGTCGTCGTCGGGCTCGTAGCGCGCGGCGCCGATCCGGCACAGCGGCTTGAACGCGCAGCGCGGACAGGGATTGGCGGTCTCGCGCGGCAGCACGCCGGCGTCACCCTCGCGGAACGCCCTCGCGAGGTGGCCGAAATCCGCGTCCCATTTCGCGGCGAGCGCGCCGAAACCGTCGAGCGCGCCCTTGCTCGCGCCGGCCGGCGTCGTCATGCCCGCCCATCCCTCCGGATCGATCGCGATGCCGCGCGTGCGTTGCCGCCCGCTCTTGAGCGACATCAGCGCGACGGCGTCGACCGCTTGCGGCGGGTCGAGTTGCGCGAGCGCGAGCGCGTAGAGGCCGAGCTGCGGCGCGGTCGAGCGCGGCATCAGCCATTGCGGATACGACGGCAGGTCGCCGGTCTTGTAGTCGATGACCGCGACGCCATTGCCCACGCGATCGATGCGGTCGACGCGCAGGTCGAGGACCAAGCCGCCGAGCGACAACCGGTGCTTGCGCTCGCGGGCCTCGACCACGAACGACGGTCGTGTGCGCTCGTGGGCGTCGACGAACTGGCGGACGATGCGCGCGAGGCGCTCGCCTTCGGCGGCCGCCACGATCGGCGGCAGCGCGCGCCAGCGCGCGTTCTCGATCGCCGGTCGTGCCGCATCGACGGCCGCCTCGATCGCCGCGGCGAGCCCGTGCTCGTCGAGCGCGGCGAGCGCTGCCTGGCTGCCGAGTGCACCCCAAAGGGCGGCGAGCGTCGCATGCACGAGGAGACCGCGCTCCGCCGGGGTGAGGCCGGGGAGCGGTCGCGGCCACGGCCACGCGCCGAGCCGCCACGCCGCGCCTGCGCGAAACGCGCACTCTGCCATGGCCGTCACCAGCCCCGCGCCACCGCGCACCGCCGATCCAGGCGCGAGCGACGGCAGACGCGCGTCGTCGATCGCGACGAGCGCGGGTGCCGCGGCGACGATCGCCTGCGTCGGCGTCGGCGCGGCGGGACGCTCGACGAGCGGCCATGCAACCAGCGACGACACGCGCCGCGGCGGCCGCTCGGTCGTCGTGACGTGGCTCGCGACGACCTCGCGCGCGCCGCCGGCGAGCTGCGCGGTGATCGCCTCGGCGCGAGCGAGCGCCGACGCGGGCGTCGCGCCGGCGACGCCGCGCGCGCGTTGCCATGCGACCGGCAACAGCGCCTTCGGCGCCGCATGCATCGGCCATGCGTCGACGTCCATGCCCGCGAGCCACAGGCCGTCGAATGACTGGCCGGCGGCCTCGAGGATGCCGAGGATCTCGATGCGCGCGAGGCGGCCTTCGGGCTGGAAAGTTTGCGCCGTGCAATGCGCGCGCAGCGACGCGAGCGCATCGGCGGGGTTGAGCCGCGGCGCGACGAGCGCCAGGTGGCGCCATTGGCCGACCGCGCGCCGGAACGCTTCAGCCGCCTGCCATTGCGCGCTCGACAGCGGATCGTCGCCGGGCCAGCCGGCGGCAGCCAGCGCGGCCCCGAACGCATCCGCCCAGCCGCGCGGCGATTGGGGGGGCGCGGCGCGCAGCGTCCGGCGCGCCGACTCGAGCGCATCCCGCCAACGGTCATGCGCATCGAGCGCATCGATGAAGGTGCGCGCCGATACGTCGGCGAGATTGCGCTCGCGCCAAACGCCTTCGATGGCCGCGCGCGCTGCGCCGGCGACCGCGCCGCCGCGCAGGAACGGCGATCGCACGAGCGCCGCCGCGCGTGCAAGCGGCAGGCCCCCGAGCAGCAACGCGACGACATCGAGCGCCGCGACGACCAGCGGATTCGCCGAAAGCGGAGGCGCGGCGGAGATGTTGAACGGTTGCGCGGCGGCAAGCACGCCTCGCGCCGTTGCAGTGGGCTGCAGGATTTCCGCGGCGAGTGCGGCGATCGCCTCGACGCGGCTCGCGAGGTCGATGACGGCAATCGTCGCCGTCGCGCCGGGATCGCGCTCGATGCGCGCGCGCGCCCATTGCAGCGCGGCCACCATCTCGTCCGCCTCGGTGAGGTATCGGGCGCGCGAGCGCGTCGGCTCGCCACCGGCGACGTCGGTGCGCTCGACGGCGACGCCTGCGCCGCGCAACGCGCGAAGCAGGCGCTCCTGCTGCGGCGCGAGCTCGACGAAGCCCGCGAGCACGACGCGCGTGCCCCGCAGCGACGGCATCCGCGCGAAAGCGCCGGCGAGGCGGTCGGCAAGGCGCGCCGCGTCGAGCGCGCCCGCGTCCGCACAGCCGCGCGCGAAGCGCGCCGCCCAGCGTGCGAACGCCGCGGCGTCATCGCCGCCGCCGGTGAACATCGACGGCGCTTCGCCAGGCGCCGCGTACGCGTGGAACGTTTCCCAGGCGTCCTGCGCGCGCTCGGCGGCCGCGCGGCGGTCGACCAGCACCACGCCGTCCGCCTCGATCGCCCGTTCCCACAGGTGCAGCGATTGCGGCGCGTCGATGAGCGTGAACGGCGCATCGAACGCCCCTGCGGCCAGCGCATCGAGCCACAGGGTCGGCAGCCACGCGCCCCACGCCAGCACGCGCGGCGTCGGCCAGGTGTGATCGCCGGCGGCCGTGCGCCGAGCATCGTGCCGGCGCAGCAGGAAGCGGGCGAGCCGGTTGTTCGGCGTCACCACCGTCGTGCGAGATTCGTCGAGCGGGAGGTCCATCGATGAGGTGCAGCGAGCGCGCGCGATCCAGGTGGATGTTATCCGGCCGGTCGCCACCGCGGCGCTTCGTGCGAGACTCGAGTGTACCGAGTCGCGCCAGGGGCCGCGTCCGGACATCCGAATCGCGAACCCGAGGAGAGCCACCGATGACCGCCTACGTCGTCGCCGACATCGACGTCACCGATACCACGCAATACGAGCGCTACAAGGCGCTATCGCCGGGCGCGGTCGCCGCTGCCGGCGGCCGCTTCGTCGCGCGCGGCGGCACCGTCGCGCCGCTCGAGGGCGGCTGGGCGCCGACTCGCCTCGTCATCATCGAGTTTCCCGACCTCGCCGCGGCGAAGCGGTTCTACGATTCGCCGCTCTATCGCGAGGCGCGCAACGCGCGTGATGGCGCAGCGCGCTTTCGCATGATCGCGGTCGAAGGCCTCTGACGGTGGCACGGGCAACCGTCCGCCGTCCCGGCGCAGACGCGCGAGTCGCTGCCGTCATCAGCTCATCGCGTGCCCTCGCGGGGCGCAGTCGCTAGTCGCTAGTCGCTAGTCGCTGCCGCGGCTCGCCGCGCCGATCGCCAGCGCGGCCATCGGCGACGCGGTGTTGACCGACATCGGCGCCGGGCGCAGCGGAACCGCGCCCGGTTGCGCAGCGAGCGCACCCCCGGCGGCGGCCGTGGACGCGAAATCGGCGAAACGTGGATCGGCGCTGCGCCGCAGGCTGGATTTCCATTCGCCGCACCAGTCGTCGTCGCGCACCGTCGGCCAGACGCCTTCGATCATGTACGCCTTGGCGTTGATGGGCGACAGCGCCGGCGCCTGGCGGCGGCATTGGCCGACGCCCGAGCCCTTGTCCTGTCGGTCGTAGAACTGGCAGTTGTTGCAGCGATCCACGTGACGCTCCCCTCGTGTGTGGCAGTGTGACCCGTCGTGCGCGGCGTCGCGCTCGGCCGGATGGCCGATTCGCGCGCCGCGTTCAAGCTAGTGCCGGCAAAGCGGCAGGAAACCTCGCAGCATCGGCTCGGGCCGCAGCCGCGGCGCGTCGTTGCGTCGCTCGCCGCACGCGGCGGGACGTACGCCACAGCGCGGCCGGGCGAGCCGCTCACGCCGTTGCGCGGAGCGCGCGAACGGGTCGCGACGCAGTCGTGCGCGCCGCCGCGGCCATGCCCGGCGCAACTCGCCGGCCCGGTCCTGCGTAGAAAAGGTGGTCACCGACCGCATCGCTGTTTGCAGTTGAAGGAAATGATTTCCCGGCGACCAAAGGGGTGTCAGGCGGCGAGGCTCGAGAACGCCGCGTTGAGCGGATGCGGCACGTCCTGCACGCGCCGCACGCGACGCGGCGCCTGCGCATCGAGATCCGCCTTGAGCTCGACATCGGCGCGTGCCGCCTCGCTGGCGAGCGCGGCGTCGTACGCCTTGCGCGTCTCGTTGTCGCGAAGCACTTCGTAGGCTGCGTGAATGAGGCGCACGAGTCCCGAGAAATCCTGGCTTTCGTCGGCTGCCGCGAAGCGCGCCTTCAACGTCGCGTACGCCGCCTCGATCCGTGCCGGCGTCGCGCCAGGTGGCAGTTCGAGATAGTCGTAGTGCGTGTAATTCACGGTGAATCTCCTGTCGGATGTTCGCGGGTCGGCCCCGATGCGCACCGTCTTGCAGCAACCATGCCAGCGGGCCGAACGGCGCGGCGAACGTGCCTAAAGCGTTGTATTGGAACGTCGTTGCGATTCGCGCTCACGATGCGCGGCGGCCCATCGCAGATGAGCGGCGGGGTGCCGCCGCCGGCTCGCCATCGCGGTTGCGCAGCAATCGTCACCGCGTGCCGGCACAACGGCTTTCACGCGACGACGGCTTCAGCATGTGGCGCACAAATTCAACGCCACATCGCATGCGCCGCAGGCCGCAGTCGACGACGAACGTAGAATGTGACGCGAGGATCCCGAACGACCTCGCCCAGACCATGCCGCTCGACCGCCCTGCCGCCGAACCACCCGATGCGCGCGCACGCGTCGAGTTCCGCGGCGCATGCCCGCACGACTGTCCGGACACCTGCGCGACGGTGGTCACCGTCGAGCACGGGCGCGCGATCGCGATCCGCGGCGCCGACGACCATCCTCCGACCGCCGGCACGCTGTGCACGAAGGTCGCGCGCTACCTCGAGCGCACGTATTCCCCCGATCGCGTTCTGTTCCCGATGAAGCGCGTGGGGCCGAAAGGCCGCGGCGCCTTCACGCGGATCGACTGGGACGAGGCGATCGCGACGATCGCCGCGCGCTTCGCCGACATTGCCGCGTCGCCGGAGGGCCCCGAGGCGATCCTGCCGTACAGCTACTGCGGCACGATGGGGCTCGTGCAGTCGAGCTCGATGGACCGGCGTTTCTTCCATCGCCTCGGCGCGTCGCTGCTCGACCGCACGATCTGCGCGACCGCCGGCAAGGCGGGCTGGGTATCGGTGATCGGCGCCGCCATCGGCATGGACGTCGAGGCCTACGTCGACAGCCGCCTGATCCTGATCTGGGGCAGCAACCCGATCGCGTCGAACCTGCACTTCTGGACCCGGGCGCAGGAGGCGAAGCGCCGCGGCGCGCGGCTCGTCGCCATCGACCCGTATCGCAGCGCGACGGCCGAGAAGTGCCACCAGCATGTCGCCGTCATGCCCGGCACCGACGCGGCACTCGCGCTCGGTCTCATGCACGTGCTGATCGACGAGAACCTCGTCGACCACGATTACATCGCGCGGCACACGCTCGGCTTCGACGCGCTCGCCGCGCGCGTCGCCGACTGGCATCCCGCGCGTGTCGCGCGCGTGTGCCGCATCGACGCCGGCACGGTGCGCGAGCTCGCGCGCGCCTACGGCACGACCCGGCCGGCCGCGATCCGCGTCAACTACGGATTGCAGCGTCACGCCGGCGGCGGCAACGCGATGCGCGCGATCGCCTGCCTCCCGGCGCTCGTCGGCGCCTGGCGCGAGCCCGCCGGCGGTGCGCTGCTGTCGTCGTCGGGCACCTATCCCGTGAACACCGCCGCGCTCGAGCGGCCGGACCTGATCCGCGGCACGCCGCGCACGATCAACATGTCGGCGATCGGCGATGCGCTCCTCGACGCCGCGCCGCCTGTCCGCGCGATCTATGTCTACAACAGCAACCCGCTGGCGGTGGCGCCCGAGTCGGCGAAGGTGACGCGCGGCTTCGCGCGCGATGACCTCTTCTGCGTCGTCCACGACATCTTCCGGACCGACACCGCCGACTACGCCGACATCCTGCTGCCGGCGACCACACAGCTCGAGCAGCTCGACGTGCACAGCTCGTACGGCCACCTGTACGCGCTCGCCAACAACCCGGCGATCGCGCCGCTCGGCGAGGCGCTGCCGAACGCCGAGGTGTTCCACCGGCTCGCCAAGGCGATGGGCTTCAGCGAGCCCTGCTTCGCCGACAGCGACGACGACATCGCGCGCGACGCGTTCCGCTTCGACGATCCCAGGATGCGCGGCATCGACTGGGAGGGACTGAAGGCCGACGGCTTCCGCCGCCTCGCCGTGCCCTCCCCGTACGCGCCGTTCGCGAACGGCAACTTCCCGACGCCGTCCGGAAAGTGCGAGTTCCATTCGGCGAGCCTCGCTGCGCAGGGTCACGATCCGCTACCGGGCTTCGTCGCGCCGGCGGAATCGCCCGATTCGGCGCCGGCGCTCGCCGCGCGCTACCCGCTCGCGTTCATCTCGCCGCCGGCGCGCAACTTCCTCAACTCGTCGTTCGCCAACCTGCCGTCGTTCGTCGCGGAGGAGAAGTCGCCGCGCGTGTGGCTGCATCCCGACGACGCCGCGGCGCGCGGCATCGTCGAGGGCGTGACGGTGCGGGTGTTCAACGATCGCGGTTCGTTCGCCGCGGCCGCGCACCTGACCGAGCGCGCGAAAGCCGGCGTGGCGGTCGCGCCGTCGGTGTGGTGGCGCAAGCTCGCGCCCGGTGGCGAGAACGCCAACGCGGTGACCAGCCAGCGCCTCACCGATCTCGGCGGCCCCGCGACGTTCTACGATTGCCTGGTTGAGGTTTCGTGCGCATGAATGCCGGCGGCGGCAAGCCCGGCAAGCCTCTCGCCGAGACGCTCGACGAGGTCATCGCGCGACACCTCGCCGACGCCGCGGCGTCCGGCGAGCTCGCCACCGCGGCGAGCTACGGCAAGCCTTTCGTCGACGACGAAGGCTGGCGCGACACGCCTGCGGCGCTGCGGATGCCGATGAAGATCCTCAAGGACGCCGGCGTCACGCCTGTCGAAATCGCGTGGTTCCACGAGCGCGCCGAGCTTCGCGCGCGCGTCGCGGCCGCGACGGATGCGGCGGCGAAGGCGAGCCTTGGCAAGGCGCTGGCGGAGCTCGAGCAGAAGATCGCGCTGCGCCTCGAGGCGCTGCGGATCAGTGCCAATCTGTAGCGTCCGCGCCGCCGCGCTCAGAGCTTGCGCACGAGCCCGACCATCACGCCGAAGATCTCGAGGCCGTGGTCGGGACGAATGGGCGCGTACGCCTTGTTCTCGGCGCGCAGGATGAACTGGCCGCGCTCGCTGTCGAGGCGCTTCAGCGTGAACTGGTCGTCGACGATCGCGACGACGATGTCGCCACGCTTCGCAGTGGTGCCCTTCTCGACGACGACGAGATCGCCGTCGAAGATACCCGCGTCGATCATCGAGTCGCCCTTGACGCGGATCAGCACCGTCTGCGACGGGTGCTCGATCAGGTAATCGTCGATCGTCAGCGCGTCGCTCGAGGCGCCGTCGACGGCCTCGGGAAGCCCGGCGCGCACCGGCGAGTCGGCCAGCGGCCGCGCGAAGAATCGCTTCGACGGCGCGAGCCGGCGGTCGGGTGTCGAATCGAGGAAGCCCGCGAGCTTGAGCCGCGCCACCAGTGCCGCCACCGACGACTTGGACTTCAGGCCGAGCAGGTTGCCGATCGATGCGTACGATGGCAGCGCCCGGTGCATCGCGTAGTAATCCTGCAGCGACTCGAGGTAGGAACGATCGTTCGACATGCGTGTACCATAACGAACGTTCGTTCGCGGTGTCAAGCCCGGTGGCTGAAGTTTCCGCCGCAACGCGCTGATCCGGCTGGATTTGCCACACTCCCGATGCAGCTTTTCTCGCCCCGCCTCGCGTTCGTCGACCTCGAGACCACCGGCATGCACGCGGAGGGCGACCGGATCACCGAGATCGGCATCGTCACGGTCGACGCGGGCGACGGCGACCTGCTCGTCGAGGCATGGTCGACGCTCGTCGACCCCGAGGTGCCGATTCCCCCCGCCATCCAGGCACTGACGGGCATCACCGACGCGATGGTCCGCCGGGCGCCGACCTTCTCGAGCGTGGCCGCCGAAGTGGCAGCGCGGCTCGAAGGGCGCGTCTTCGTCGCCCACAACGCGCGCTTCGACCATGGCTTCCTCAAGCACGCGTTCGCGCGCACCGGCCGGCCGTTCCGCACGCACGCGCTGTGCACCGTCAAGCTGTCGCGACGCCTCGAGCCCGACGCCGACGGCCATGGGCTCGATGCGCTGATCGCG
>Ga0157373_10004103_pt1 | contig 10977 bp, 9 predicted proteins | sample C65metaG_FD_113460 | JGI IMG/M metagenome (GOLD analysis project Ga0157373, IMG submission 113460) | Corn rhizosphere microbial communities from Kellogg Biological Station, Michigan, USA - C6-5 metaG | ecosystem: Host-associated > Plants > Roots > Rhizosphere > Soil | place: USA: Michigan...
CCCTATCGCACCGTGGGCATTGGCAAAAAGAGCCGGAAGTGGGTACCGCTGTTCGGACAGTTGTTCTGGCTGGCGGGTAACGTGTTGATCGATCGTGGCAACCCGCTGCGGGCGCGCCTGTCCATTCGCCAGACCACTGAGACCCTGCAGCATAAAGACACCTCGATCTGGGTCTTCCCGGAAGGTACGCGCAATCAGGGCAAGGGCCTGCTGCCGTTCAAGCGCGGTGCGTTCCAGATGGCCATCGACGCGGGCGTGCCCATCGTGCCGGTGTGCGTGAGCACCTACGTGCGCGACATGCGTCTGGGCCAGTGGGACAGCGGCCAGGTGATGATTCGCTCTCTGCCTGCCCTGCCTACTACGGGCCTCACTGCCGAGGACATCCCCGACCTGATCGCCCGTTGTCACAGCCAGATGCAGGCCTGCATCGAGCAAATGGACACGCAATTGCATGCGCCCAGGGTCATTGCCCAAACCGCGGCTGAACAGCTCGCACAAAACCCTCGAACTCGTTGAGTTTCGCCGACTCTGAGTAGGGACATCACGCTAAGCTGCCTAGCAGTCCCCACTAAAAGAAGAAGCGAACACCATGGGCCGAGTAGTTGCTGCCGCGGTTTACAGCGCCGGGAAAAAGGTCACCAACATCACCCTTGACGAAGGCGCCGCCTGGGCCGCAAAGCCTGGGCATTTCGTCTGGATCGGCCTGGAGCAGCCCAATGCTCAAGAGCTGGCCTCCCTGCAAAAACAATTCTGCCTGCATGAACTGGCCATCGAAGATGCGCTGGAGGTGCACAGCCGACCGAAGCTGGAAACCTTCGGCGACGCGCTGTTCATCGTCACATACGCGCCGATCCGCGAGAACGGCAAGCTGATCTTCATCGAGACGCACATCTTCGCGGGCAAGGGTTACATCATCACCTCGCGCAATGGTGACTCGAAATCCTACGGGCTGGTGCGTCAGCGCTGCGAAGCCAGGCCCCTGCTGCTGGAGCACGGCGAGGATTTCGTGCTCTACGCGCTGCTGGATTTCGTCACCGAGAACTACCAGCCGGTCACCGAGGCGATCCATTGCGAGCTCGAAGAGCTGGAACACAGCGTTCTGAGCACCGAACTCAACGAAGCCGACATTCACCGCATCCACAGCCTGCGTCGCGATCTTCTGCGATTGCGCCGCTACGTTGCACCGATGGTGGAGATTGGCGAAGAGCTGCAGAAGCTGAGCTTTCCCTTCATCGACAAGAACATGCGCCCCTACTTTCGCGACGTGGAAATCCACGTGAAGCGGCAAATGGAGGATTTGGCCAACCTGCGCGACATCGCCAGCCAGACTATTGAAATCGGCTTGCTGCTGGAGTCTTCGCGGCAAAGCCTGACCCAGCGCAAGTTCGCGGCCTGGGCGGCGATTCTGGCGTTTCCGACAGCGATTGCCGGGATCTACGGGATGAACTTCCAGAACATGCCGGAGCTGAGCTGGCATTACGGCTATTTCGCCGTGCTGGGGGTGATTCTGGGCGGGTGCGGGATCTTGTTTGCCAGCTTCAAGCGGTCGGGGTGGTTGTAGCGTATTAGCTGCGCAGATCCACCTGACGCGCCGCTCACTTGCTGTGGGAGCCGGCTTGCTGGCGAAGGCGGCGTGTCAGTCGATATTGATGCAACTGGTACGACGCCTTCGCCAGCAAGCCGGCTCCCACAGGTTCTCGGCAAGTCTGTGAAACTCAGGCGACCTGTGGCTTGTTGGCCACAAACCGCATCATCCACTCGGCCACTGTGGTGCCGTGGTGCTCTTCTTCAAGGCTGGCGATGCCCTTGCTGTAGACCTGCTCGCCCAGCGCCTCCTGACGAATATCGAGCAAGGTGCGCGAGTAGTCGTGGATGAACTCCGGGTGGCCCTGGAAGCACAGCACCTGATCGTTGATGTGGTACGCGGCGAACTGGCAGAACGGGCTGGACGCGATGACCGTCGCGCCTTCCGGCAGTGCGGTGACCTGGTCCTGATGGCTGATCAGCAGGGTCAGCTTGTCCATGGCCGGGCTCATCCACGGCTTGGCCGGTGCCAGGTCATAGTGATGAATGCCAACGCCCCAGCCCTGGGTCGCGCGTTCGGTCTTGCCGCCCAGCAGCAACGCCAGCAGTTGGTGCCCGAAGCACACGCCCAGCAGCTTGTCGCCACGCGTGTAGCGCTCCAGCAGGTAGGTCTTGAGGGTTTGAATCCAGGGGTCGGTGCCGAAAGAGTCGGCCTTGGAACCGGTAACCAGGTATGCGTCGAAGCGCTCTTCATCAGGCGGGTAATTGCCGTGCATCACGTTGTAGACGACGAATTCGGCCGGAATAGGCTGGCGAGAGAACAGCGACTCGAACATCCGCCCATAACCTGTGTATTGATCGACCAGTTCCGGGCGAAGAACGTCGGTTTCCAGAATGCAGATGCGTAACGACATAAAAATACCTGAAGCGACAAGGCGAAAATGCACACACCCAAGCCTGCCTTGAACCCAGAGGCAAGGCAAGGCCCGCTTGTGCGTTTGGCGCATGGGTAGCTGAATCGTCGCTGTACCGGTTCGAAATCCTGCGACGCGGCCGACATATCAGAACAATTTGCCATTAAGCGCCTTGTCCAACAGCAACGCTGGCGGCTCGAAACGCTCGCCATAATGCTCGGCCAGATACTGCGCGCGGGCGATGAAATCCTTGAGCCCGTATTGGTTGATGAACTGCAGCGCCCCACCGGTCCAGGCCGGAAAGCCGATGCCGTAGATCGAGCCGATGTTGGCATCAGCAGTCGAGCGCAGTACGCCCTCCTCCACACAGCGCACGGTTTCGATGGCCTGAATGAACAGCAACCGGTCGCGGATTTCCTGCCCGGCAATCTGCGCTTCAGGCTTTTCAAAACGCGTCTTGAGCTCAGGCCAGAGGCGCTTCGGCGCACCTTCTGGGTAATCGTAGAAACCGCCGCCAGCCGCCTTGCCTGCGCGCTTGTACTCGTTGAGCAACAGATCAATCACCGTCGTCGCCGGGTGCTCCTTGATGGCTTCGCCCTGCACGGCCAGGTCTTTGCGCGCCTGCTGGCGAATGTGGCTCATCAGGCTCAGCGTCACCTCGTCAGACACCGCCAGCGGCCCCACCGGCATCCCGGCCTTGCGCGCTTCGGTCTCGATCATCACCGCCGAAATGCCCTCGCCGAGCATGGCGATGCCCTCGTTGGTGAAGGTCGCAAACACTCGCGATGTGAAGAAGCCCCGCGCGTCGTTGACCACGATGGGCGTCTTGTTGATCTGCTGCACGAAATCGAAGGCACGGGCCAGGGTCATGTCGTTGGTGCGCGCGCCCTTGATGATTTCCACCAGGCGCATCTTGTCCACGGGGCTGAAGAAATGCATGCCGACGAAACGTTCCTGGCGACTGACCGCCGTGGCGAGCCCGGTGATCGGCAAGGTCGAGGTGTTGGAGGCGATCACCGCGTAAGGCACCACCACCTGCTCGGCGGCGGCGCTGACCTGAGCCTTGAGCTCGCGGTCTTCGAACACGGCCTCGATGATCAGGTCGCAGCCTTCCAGATCGCTGTCGCGGCCCGTGGTCTTGATCCGGCCAAGAATCGCATCGCGCTGTTCGGGCTGCAGGCGGCCACTGGCGACCTGCTTGTCGAGCAGACGGACCGAGTAATCCTTACCCTTTTGCGCGGCGGCCAGGTTGACGTCCTTGAGCACCACATGGACGCCGGCCAATGCCGTGACATAGGCAATGCCGCCGCCCATCATCCCGGCGCCAAGGATGCCGACCTTGCGCATGTGATACACCGGCGGGGCCTTGGGCCGGGAGTCGCCGGCGTTGAGTTCGTTGAGCTGAAACCAGGTGCCGATCATGTTCTTGGCGATCTGGCCGGTGGTCAGCTCGGTGAAATAGCGCGCCTCGATCTTCTCGGCGGTATGGAAATCCACCTGAGCACCTTCGACAGCCGCAGCGAGGATTTTCTCGGGCGCGGGGTAACAGCCTTGGGTCTTGCTGCGCAGTATCGACGGCGCGATGGCCAGCATCTGAGCGACTTTCGGGTGCGAAGGTGTGCCTCCCGGTATTTGAAAGCCCGGCTGATCCCACGCCTTGCTCGGCGCCGGATTGGCCAGAATCCACTCCCGCGCCTTGGCCAACAGGTCGTCGGCGTCGCGGGCAATCTGGTCGACAAGGCCTGCCTTGAGGGCCTGTTGTGCGCTCAGGGTCCGGCCTTCCATCAACAACGGCAAGGCCTTTTCCAGCCCCAGCATGCGCACCAGCCGCACCGTGCCGCCGCCACCCGGCAGCAGGCCCAGGGTGACTTCCGGCAGGCCGAGGCGCACGTGTTTTTCATCCAGGGCGATGCGCTGATGGCAGGCCAGGCACAGCTCCCAGCCGCCTCCCAGCGCTGCGCCATTGATCGCCGCGACCACCGGTTTGCCAAAGGTTTCCAGCGCCCGCAGCTGGGCCTTGAGGTCCAGGGTCATCTGGTAAAACCACTCGGCGCGAGCCTTGTCGACCTGGATCAGTTCGTTCAGGTCGCCCCCTGCGAAAAAGGTCTTTTTCGCCGAGCGGATGATCACGCCTACGATCCTCTCCTTGTCTGCCTGCAAACGGGCCAACGTCTCGGCCATGGCCACACGATACGTTTCGTTCATGGTGTTGGCCTGCTGGCCGGGCATGTCCAGCGTCAGTGTGACGATCTGATCGGGGCCGATTTCGTACTGGATGGCGTCAGTCATGCGGTCGTTCTTCCTGAAGCTGTTTTTATGTGAATGACGGTTCGGCTTCTGCCCGGAGGGCGTAGGAGCAAGCTTGCTCGCGATCTGCCAGGAACTGGCAGCAAGACCTGCTCACTCATTGCTCCTGACACCACCGAGGTATCCGAATTTACTGCCGGTGCCCGGCAGATCGTCAGCAAGCTAGACTCCTACGGCCTGCGGCCAGAATCAAAAGCTAACGACAAAAGCGGCTAAACCCGCTCGATAATCGTCGCAATCCCCATGCCTCCGCCCACGCACAGGGTCGCCAGGCCGAAGCGCAATTGCCGCGCTTGCAGCTCGTCGAGCAAGGTGCCGAGGATGATGCAACCGGTCGCTCCCAGTGGGTGACCGAGGGCGATCGAGCCGCCGTTGACGTTGACCTTCTGCGGATCGACGCCCATGTCCTTGATGAACTTGAGCACCACGGAGGCGAAGGCTTCGTTGACCTCGAACAGGTCGATGTCTTCGATCTTCAGCCCTGCCCGCGCCATTGCCTTGCGCGTGGCGGGACCTGGGCCGGTGAGCATGATGGTCGGATCGGTGCTGGTGACGGCCGTCGCGACGATGCGCGCCCGAGGCTGCAAGCCCAGCTCCTGGCCCTTGCGCTCCGAGCCCAGCAGCATCAAGGCCGCGCCATCGACGATGCCCGAGCTGTTGCCGGGAGTGTGCACGTGATCGATACGCTCGACGTGGCTGTACACCCGCAGCGCCGTGGCGTCGTAGCCCAGTTGCCCGATGGCTTCGAAACTGGGTTTGAGTTTGCCGAGCCCCTCCAGAGTGGAATCGGCGCGAATGAACTCATCGTGATCGAGCAGCAACATGCCGTTCTGGTCGCGCACCGGCACCAGCGAGCGCTTGAACGCGCCGTTCTCTCGCGCCAGGGCGGCTTTTTGCTGAGATTGCAGGGCGAAGCGGTCAACGTCTTCGCGGCTGAAGCCTTCAAGGGTCGCGATCAGGTCGGCGCCGATACCCTGCGGGGTGAAGTGGGTGTGCAGGTTGGTCTGCGGGTCGAGCACCCAGGCGCCGCCGTCGCTGCCCATGGGCACCCGCGACATGGATTCCACGCCGCCGACCACCACCAGATCCTCGAACCCGGAGCGCACTTTCATGGCCCCCAGGTTCACCGCTTCAAGGCCCGACGCGCAGAAGCGATTGACCTGCACGCCCGCCACATTGACCGCCCAATCGGCTACCAGCGCGGCAGTCTTGGCGATGTCGGCGCCCTGATCACCCACCGGGGTCACGCAGCCCAGCACGATGTCATCGACCTGGGTGGTGTCCAGGCGATTGCGCGCCTGCAATTCGGTCAGCAATCCCGCGACCAGATTCACCGGCTTGACGCTGTACAAAGATCCATCGGTCTTGCCCTTGCCTCGCGGCGTGCGCAGCGCATCGTAAATAAACGCCTCAGTCATCGTGTCCTCGCTGCCCTGCTGTTTTTTATGCTGCCGACACCTTAAATGTCACACAGATACGTTCAATGATCGAAGTGCTCAGTTCGCTTGACTGTGATGAAGGTTAGCTCGTTGTGGGAAGTTTCGGACTCGGACGAACGGTAGTGAGCTATCGGACGCCTCCTGATTGTGCCCAACGTGTCTAGCAAGGGAGTGTTTGATACTAGCCAACGGCCTTATGACTGTTATTCCTAACGAAATCGAATTATTCATACCAAACCGATCTAAGCAGCCCCGCACGTGAGCTCTAAGGTTAAGTCTGTAGCAGAAGCGCAATAAAAAAGATTCTTTCAGCGCCCGGTCACCGGCTTCTTGTCGGGACACCTGCTCTTTGGATTTCACCTTTGCCAGCTGCCGCTTCTTTGTATTCATCGAAGCCGGTGAGCTTTTGTCGCTCAGGAATAACAAAAAGAAGGCCTACGCCATGTTCAAGCATTCGAAAGTACGTCAAGCGGGACTGATTGTTTTCGCCACTACACTCTTGTTGATCTTGCCGAACCTGACTCGGTTGTTCGGCTGATCGTTCGCAACGCGCTTGCGCCCGACCACATTTGTGCCACCCTTTCCCTGTCTAGGGAGAGGATGAGCACATGCGTCAGTGGCTGGCAGTATTCGCACTGGTTACAAGCATTACCGCATACGCAGGGCCGGTCGAACAGGCCGAAGCCGTGGCTGCGATCCGCGATGGCAAGCTGGCCATCGACGTTCGCAGTCAGAGCGAATACGAGGCCGGGACCTTGCTCAACGCCGTACGCGTCGATGATCGGCGCCTGGTCAATCAACTCAAACAGGTCATGACCGACCGCAATCTGGTACTGGTGATCTTCAGCTCAACCGGCAGCCGCGCAGGCCGGGCGCAGGACAAGCTGATAAAGGCCGGCTACACCAGTATCATCAACGGCGGCTCCTACGATGAGCTGCACAATGCGCTGTACGACATCACCGACGATCCTGCGGAGTAACCCCCATCTTGCGCCCGTTCCTGATGCTGGCCAGCGTCCTGCTGGCCCTGCCCGTTCATGCTGCCCAACTGACTATCGACCTCGCCAACGGCACCCGCACCTGGGAAACCGAGCAACTGCTCAAGCACCCTCAGGCCCAGGAAATCGACATCCCTGACGACGTTTCCTACAAGCGCGCCATGCACTATCGCGCCGTGCCCGTGGCCGCCCTGCTGGAAGGCGTTTCCAGCGATGCGCATCTTCAGGCGGTGGCCACCGATGGCTTCGCAGCGGAAATCCCCGCAGCGCCCCTTCTGCAGAAAACCGGCTCCCGGGCCTGGCTGGCCATCGAAGACCCGGCCCACCCCTGGCCCGGATTGAGCAAGGACAAACCTGGCGCGGGGCCGTTTTATCTGGTGTGGACCGACCCTGCCGCAAGCAAGATCAGCCCCGAGCAATGGCCCTACGCCGTCGGCAAGATTCGCCTGCTGGCGTCGGTGGCCGAGCGCTTCCCTGCCCTGCTGCCGGACGCAAAACTTGCGGCAGACGATCCGGTGAACAAGGGGTTTGCGCTGTTTCAGAAGAACTGTTTCGCCTGCCACCGCTTGAACGATGCGGGGGATTCGCAGTTGGGTCCTGACCTGAACATTCCCCATAATCCCACCGAATATTTCGTCGGGGATTATCTGAAGCTGTACATCCGCAATCCGCAAAACCTGCGCCAGTGGCCACAGGCGAAGATGCCGGCGATCACGCCTGAGGTGTTGTCGGATGAGGAATTAGGGCAAGTGGTGAGTTACTTGAAGCACATGGCCGGGCGAAAGATCAGCCAATAACACTTCCAACGACTGATGCAAAACAACTGTGGGAGCCGGCTTGCTGGCGAATGCGGTGCGTCAGCGGCAGATGAGTCGCCTGACACGCCGCATTCGCCAGCAAGCCGGCTCCCACATCATTGCATTCCCATACGCCCGTGCATCGACTCCTACGACTGCCGCTGCACCTGCATCTGCACCTTAGGCACTGCAACAGGCACCGCAATCGGCGCCGAAGGCGACACCACGACCTTCGCATGCATCTGCTCGCAACCGCCGCCACGGCGCATGCCGCGCACCGGGCAGGCGTCCAGGTAATCCAGCCCGACCGCGAGCTTCAAATGACGCTCCGGAATCGCCAGCTGGTTGGTCACATCAAAGCTGTACCAGGCGTCATCGATCCAGGCTTCGGCCCAGGCATGGCTGGCCAGGTGCTCGCTGCTGTCGCTGTACAGATACCCCGACACGTAACGCGCCGGCACGCCCAGGCTGCGGGCGCAGGCCAGAAACGCGTGAGTGTGGTCCTGGCAGACGCCCGCGCCGTTGGCGAAGGCCTGTGCCGCAGGGGTGTCGACTGCCGTGGCGCCTGGGGTGTAGACGATGTGCTGATTCAGCGCCTGCATCAGATCGATCAGCGCGGTGCGATCGGTGCGCTTCTTCGTCTCTTTGGCCGCGAATGCACGAATCGCTTCGTCCGCTTCGGTCAGACGCGTGAAACGCAGGAACGGCAGCGAAGACTGGCTTTCATGCTCGGCCTCACGTTTCTCGTCGATTTCCACCTGCCCGCGCGCGCCGATGACGATGGCCTCATGGGGCTCGTCCATGGTTAATACGTGGAGGATATTGCCGAACGGATCAACCTGCGCGCGCACCGGGCGCGGCAATGCCAGTTGCCAGCTGAGCACCTGCTGGCGCTCGCTGTCGTGTGGGGTCAGACGCAAATACTGGATGCTGGCGCGGACCTGATCGTCGTAGTGATAAGTGGTCTCGTGGCTAATTGAGAGTCTCATGCAGCCTCCAGATAAGAAGTGTGAATAACGTTACCCAGTTGGGCCAGCAACGGAATGAATTCGTTCAACCATTCGTGCAGGCCTTCGCCGAGGATTTCGTCGATGCCGGTGTAACGCAAACGGGCATCGAGCTCGGCCGCCAGACGCTGCGCAGGACGCCCGTTGGCCCCCGGCAGGCTGGCCAGAATCATGTCCAGCTCTTCAAGGCACGCACGCAGCGAGCGCGGAATGTCGGCGCGCAACAGCAGCAGTTCAGCGACCTGACGCGCACCCGGCGCATCGCGGTAGACCTCGGTGTAGGCCTCGAACGACGACAGCGCACGCAGCAAGGCGCTCCACTGGTAGTAACCGGCGGCCGAGCTGTCTGCTGCCGCGTTTGCCGACGGCCCGCGCAGTTCGAGCATTTCGTAGCGCGCATCGAGCATGCGCAGGGTGTTATCGGCGCGCTCGATGAAGGTGCCCAGGCGAATGAAGCGAAACGCGTCGTTACGCATGATGGTGCCGTAGGTCGCACCGCGAAACAGGTGCGAACGCTCCTTGACCCACTCGCAGAAGCGGCTCATGCCGTAGCGGCTCAGGCCCTGTTCAGCGATGCCGCGAATCTCCAGATACGTGGAGTTGATGTTTTCCCACATGTCCGCGGTAATGCGCCCACGCACCGCATGGGCACTGGCCCGCGCCGCCGCCAGGCAGCTGAAGATGCTGGCCGGGTTGGCAGCGTCCAGGGCGAAGAAATGCAGCAGGCGCTCGGCGTGCAGCTCGCCATGGCGCTCGCGGTAATCGTCCAGGGTTCCGGTAATCAGCAGTGGCATGGCGAGTTCATTGAGGCCATCCCCGCGTCCATCCTGAGGCATCAGCGACAGCGAGTAACTGACGTCCAGCATCCGTGCGAGGTTTTCCGCCCGCTCCAGGTACCGCGACATCCAATATAAATCCGAGGCAGTTCTACTTAGCATTGGCAGGCATCCTTAATCCTCGACCACCCAGGTGTCCTTGGTTCCGCCACCCTGCGACGAGTTCACCACCAGCGAGCCTTCGCGCAATGCAACGCGGGTCAGGCCGCCAGGCACGACGCGGGTTTCGCGGCCAGACAGAACGAATGGGCGCAGGTCGATGTGTCGCGGGGCGATGCCGTTCTCGACGAAGGTCGGACAGGTCGACAGGGACAAGGTGGGTTGAGCGATGTACGCGTGGGGCTTGGCTTTGAGGCGTGCGCGAAAGGACTCGATCTCGGCCGCCGTCGCCGCAGGACCGACCAGCATGCCGTAGCCGCCGGAGCCCTGGGTTTCCTTGACAACCAGGTCGCCAAGGTTGGCCAGTACGTGGGACAGCTCCTCGGGCTTGCGGCATTGCCAGGTCGGCACGTTCTTCAGGATCGGCTCCTCGTCGAGGTAGAAGCGGATCATGTCGGTGACGAACGGGTAGATCGATTTGTCGTCGGCTACACCGGTGCCGATGGCGTTGGCCAGCACCACATTGCCCGAGCGATAGGCCGACAGCAGGCCCGGCACGCCGAGCATCGAGTCCGGATTGAACGCCAGCGGATCGAGGAACGCATCGTCGAGACGACGGTAGATCACATCCACCGCTTTCGGTCCGTCGGTGGTGCGCATGAACACACGATCATCGCGCACGAACAGGTCGGCGCCTTCCACCAGCTCGACGCCCATTTCCCGCGCCAGGAACGCATGTTCGAAGAACGCGCTGTTGAAACGACCCGGCGTCAGCACCACCACGCTGGGGTTGTCCAGCGGGCTTGAGCTTTTCAGCGTGTCGAGCAAGAGGTTGGGGTAATGATCGATCGGGGCGATGCGTTGCGCGGCGAACAGCTCGGGGAACAGGCGCATCATCATCTTGCGGTCTTCGAGCATGTAGCTCACGCCGCTTGGGGTGCGCAGGTTGTCTTCGAGAACGTAATAGGTCCCGTCGCCGTCACGCACCAGGTCGACCCCGGAGATGTGCGAATACAGGTCACGGTGAAGGTTCAGCCCCTGCATCGCCAACTGCTA
>Ga0157373_10004106_pt1 | contig 10975 bp, 3 predicted proteins | sample C65metaG_FD_113460 | JGI IMG/M metagenome (GOLD analysis project Ga0157373, IMG submission 113460) | Corn rhizosphere microbial communities from Kellogg Biological Station, Michigan, USA - C6-5 metaG | ecosystem: Host-associated > Plants > Roots > Rhizosphere > Soil | place: USA: Michigan...
CCCCGTCGTAAGTATCGTTGCCGCTATCAAGAAATGCGCCGCCGATCTCGACGGCGTCGTTCTTGTAATTTATGCCCAGCCCGCGGAGTGCGGGTTGAGGGTCGAACCTGGTGAGCGGAGAGCCAACGCTCAGGCCGTCGACGGAAAGCGTGAGTCCTGCAGCAGACAGCGCGGCGTTCAGTAAGAAACGCAGCGTGGAGTCCTGATACTGCACACCTATTTTGTCCAGGTAGACCGGGCCTAAAGTTTTCTTCAGCGTGAACCACTTCGCGTCTGCTCGGTAATCGGGAGCAGTCAACGCGGTCGTGCCTGGTGCAAGCGGTTCAGCCTCGAGGCTCTGTGAGGCGCTGAGCGGCACGACGATCTGCTTTGGTTCTCCTTCTCCCAACTTGAGCATTGCGGCGAGCGTCAGTCCCTTGCGCAGCGACTCCGGGAACAAGCGTTTACCGTCGGGATTGATGAGGGCGTTGAGCTCAGCCAGATCGTCTTTCCCAAGCTCCGCCGAGGCGGCAATGATCTGTACGTTCTCGAGACCGCTGTCCGCAGGCAGGCTCTCGCCAACGACGGGCAGCGTGGAGAACTTGAAATTGAGCGGCACATCAAGTGAGAAGAGATAGACACGCTTGTCCTCGTTTCGACCTGAAGACGTGACCACCGAGGCGAAAACGATTTCGCCGTAGTTAACCGAATGTGCTTTCAGCGTGACTGTCTTCTTTTTGAAGTCGTAGAAGAACTCGGCATCCTTCAGCCCGAGGTCGAGTCCCTCGGGCAACGCCGGCATCGAATCCCAACCGAACGTGCGCGCGATATCACCGAAGCCCAAAGGCGTTTTGTCTTGCTGCTGCCAGCTGGCAATCAATTTCGAGTCTGCCTTGCTCGTGTCGAGCGAGAGCGTGAAGAGTTGCTCGCCGATCGTGAGGACGCCGCCGAGATGGATCGTGTGACCGCCCGTGGTTTTGTTCACGACCAGGTTGAGTACCGAAGCCAAATGGCGATCGAGGATCGGGAAAGCGGTTTCGACTCTGCCGGAGAAACTGTAGGTGAATGACGAGCCTGAAGCTTCTTTGTTCGCAACGAGTCCGAAGTCTGAAAACTGAATGCTGCTCAGGGCGGGCGGTACCGAGCTGCGGCTGGCAAGGCCCTTGACGATCTTCTCGAGGGTAACCGAGCCATGGTACGTGCCGCTGACGGTGCTCACCTGCCACGAAGTTTGTTTTTCTTCCAACTCGACGGCAAAAGCGAACTCGCTATTGTCACCGAAAATGTCCTGCCGGAATTTGGCCGTTGCGTCGATGTGAGCCCGCGACCAGTTAAGGCCCCTCGGCTCGATCGTCTCAATTTCCAGGCTCAAGTTTTGGAGCTTGAGGTCCTTGGCGATCTCCCACGGCTCGCTTGTGCCGATGGACAAACCCACGTAAGTGACTGTTGGGTCGGTAGCGACGAGCATCTTGAAACTGTTCAGCCCGATGTTCTTGAAAATCCCAGAATCGGAGAGTTCATTCGGGATGTATTGCTTGAAGTTCTGTCCGCCAGGCAGTTTCTTTATTAACTCTTCAATCGACGCGCTGTGAGGAGCCGACGAGGTACTGATCTCGAGCGCGCCTCCGACCATGGGTATTCCTATGGTCACCTCGAGCGACTCGAAGCCGGCCTCGACGAGCAGATCGATCTCCTGGATAGCGAGATCTTCAGTCGGAGCGCCGATACGAATCGCGACAGCGGGATCGTCCACAGTCAACTCAAGCGGGGCGACGCCGATTTTGATCGGGCCCTTCGCGAGCGGAGCACGAAGTGTCCCGTCCGGGAATGGCTGCGGGGCCGTCGTGTCGAGAGCTCCGTAGAGCTTGAGCGATCGATTTCCGATTAAAGAGTCAAATGGCGCGGGGAGTTTATCGAGCTTGTCGAACGTAACCGGCGATAGAAAATTGAGTCCCGGCTCGAGCGCAATGGTCTCGGACGAATCTGGCCAGGGATAGGCTGTGTGCTTGAAAGTTGTGTAGACGAAGTGCGCGTTCGAGGTTTTGAGCAAGTTGAACGGGAAACGGTCGAGGCCGGCGAAGCTCTTTTTGAATGTCCAGTCCTTATCCATGTCAGTGACGATAAGAACCTGTACCGCGTCATCAGCCATCGTGAAGGTCAGGCCCACGGGCACCTTCGTCTGTTTGAGCACGGACGTCGTACCTGCTTTGATCGCGAGCACTCCGTCTGCGGTGGGGTCGAGTATGTCGGTGGTCTTCACGCCCGCGATCTTCAGGTTCGCGCCGGCATCCAGTGCGAATGCCTTCCGAATAGACTCGAGCGTGGTATCCGGAAACACCTCCGTGTTGAGCTCAATGGTCGATTTCGCCACGGCTTGGCTCCGCAGAATGGTCGCCAGTGTGTTCAGATCCATCGGGGCTGTCCTTTATGTTCTTGCCGGCTTGTCGATTCGCACGATCGTTTGAGCGGAAGTGCCATTAATCTTAAACGTCTTTTCCAGGACGTCGGCGTCAACGGTCACGCCTCTTGCATTGATAGCGCCGGACATGATCTGCTCGACGGCTTGAGAATTGGCAGTGTTCACAACGGGGACGGTGCGATGCTCCGAGTACATCCCGCAGCCAGGCAGCACGCGTTTGACGATGTACTCACCGAGCGTCTGCACGACACCATCGCCACCTCTTGTCGGTTGAACTTTGATCGGCGGCGGTGGGGGCGGTGGCGGCGTCGCCGCTTTCGGTTCGCTGCCTTCCATTTCGCTGAACCAGGCTGTCAGGCCCTCACGCGCCTGCCGGAGCCACTGGCTGCCCTGATCGTTATCGTTGCCGGTCTGCTCTTTTATGACGTTGATGTTTTTGTAAAAGAAGTAGGGAGTCTTCAGCTTATTGAAATAGTTTCCAAGGCTCACATCCTCGCCCGAGGTGACGAAGACTGGCCCGAAATTCAGTCGTTGTTTGGTCAGGTAGTCAATGTTCCAGAGCACTGCCTGCTGCGGAATCCCCGGTGGTTCTGACAATGGCAACGCCGCAGCCTGTGCTCCGCGCCCTTCATCGATTTCGTCGTCTGCCCAACTACGATTCGCCTCAAAGGTCTCCACTTTTGTGCATCCCCTGAAGCCGGCGCATGCGTCGCCGTCCGTCATCGCTGCCTCCACCGCTCCGTAGCCGGCAAATTGGGAGAGCGCTACCACGTTATCGTCAAAGAGCCAGGCATACTTCCACGGCGCGCGGTCGGTGACAGTCGCCGCCTTCATCAGCTCTTTGCAGAATTCGATGGCGGCAAAGCGGCTCGCCCCGAAGCCGGTGAGTCGTGCGGCGCCCGTCCGCGGAAGGCGAAATGACCACCCTACGACGGTGATGTCAGTGCCCGCGAGATTTTTCAAGTAAGTGTCGTACTCGTAGAGATGGACCACAACATAAACATTTCGGGGGCCGGCGTCCCCGATCCTGGAAGGGCTGTAGATCGGCGGCGAGGCGCCCTGTTTGTTATCAAAGGTCAGGGCCGTGAGGTCGCTGGCGTTGGCGAACGGCGTTTGAGTGCGAGCCGCCGTAATGCCGGCCTTAATCCATTCCGAACGATTGCTCGAGATCACCACCAGCGGGGGTTTTTTTTCAGCCTCACTGTCGATTGTCGTCTTCCAGTTAGCCACAGCCAGATTCAACGGCTGGGGCAGCAGCCCAGTGGACTTGAGAAGACTCCAGCGATTGAACAGCAGCCTGCTGTAGACCGCGGCATCGCTGGCCTCGAACGAGATGCTGCGTAGCGGACTATACTTCGTAGTGACGAGAGTGCCGCCGTACGTCGTGTTCCTGTCGGTCCCAATAGGCATGAATCGTCTCCATGCGGCGTAATTTAGTGACGGCCGTTCCCGTTCGATCCGTTGCGGGCGGCTGCTACGCTCAGGCTCGCTTCGAGCCTGCTCTCCAGTAATTGAAGACGCTTCGCGAGCGCGTCGTTAGCAGCTCTCAATTCGACGTTTTCGGCACGGAGGGCTTTCACTTCATGGTCCAACTCCTTTTTGAGTTGCTGTGTGGCCGAGACGTTGAGCATTGCGATGGCGTCGTAATCCACCGTGAGGAAGTCGTCGACCTCGCGGCCAAAGACAAAGACATTGTCTACGTCGTGCTCGATGGCAATGCGGAACTTGTCCGGCGTTACTTCGAGCACTTCGTGGACGGCTTCACCCTTCTCCGTGATCAGCTTCACGTGCTCGCCTTTTTTCAGGTTCGTCGCCAGCGCCACCCAGCCGTCACGGTAAGACGCCTGCTCGTAGATGTCGGGCACAACGTTCGTTTGCTTGCTGACAGCTTGCGGGAAAACTTTCTCGATCTGCTGGCCGATGACTTTCTTGGACGTGCCCGTGCCTTTGCCGATCACGTCCCTGAAGGAGTAGTCAGTGATCTCGATGCCGAGCAACATAGCCAGGTCTGCGGCGCTGTTTGAGCGGCCCTGGATGTTCTTCATGCGCTCGTCAGAATGGGCGTTAAATTCGAGTGCAGCCGAGCGGTCATCTGCCCAGATAGAGTAAGGACAGTCCTGGCGGTTACCCGGGAAACCAGTCGACTCTTTATTTAAATACCCGAAGCCACTGACCGATGCATCAACGTGTCCCGAAACATGGAGTACGCCTTTGCTGGGCGTGACCGTCCCGATGCCGACCTTGCCGTCCTTGAGGATAGTGAAACAATTCTTACCGGCGGTGCGGTTGACTATCTCGAAGCGTCCGTTCCTTTCGCCGGCTGAGGACTGTAACGTCCACTTGACTCCGTTTGTATCCTCACTCTCGATCATGATCTCCTGGTCGCTGGCGCCTTTCACGTGCAGATGTTTTTGGGGGTCCTCTGTCCCAATGCCGGCGTTGCCGTCCTTGAGGATAGTGAAACGATTTTGGCCGGCGGTGCGGTTGATGATCTCGAAGCGTCCGTTCCTGGCGCCGGTGCAAGACTGTAGCGACCACTGCACGTTATCTTTACTCTCGATCAAAACCTCCTGGTCGCCTTCGCCATACACGTGCAGATGTTTCTTCGGATCGGTAGTGCCAATGCCGACGTTGCCGTCCCATGCCATCACGACCTTGGCGGTCTCTTTGCCCAGTAATGCACCCGGCGAGAAGACGATTTTGCCAAACTCTCTCAGCTCCAAAATATTGTCGCTGCGACGAAAGAGAATGCGATGGTTGTTGTCGTGGCTTCTGATCTGGCCGTTCTCTTCGAAGAATATCTCCTGTTCACTGTTGATCCGCAGATTGCCTGCGACGTGAAGCTTCTCCTGTGGTTCGGCCGTCCCGATGCCGACGTTGCCGTCCTTGAGGATGGCTAAGTGACCTTTGGGGATGTTGCGATTGATAATCTCGAAGCGTCCGCCCGCGGCTCCTTTCGAGGACTGTAACGTCCACTGGGCCCCGCCCTCATCCGTGCTCTGGATCATAATCTCCTGGTCACCGGCGCCTCGCACATGCAGGTGTCTTTCCGGGTTGCCCGTCCCGACGCCAACATTGCCATTCGAATTAACCTGGAATCTCGTGTCCGCCTCTGTCGTTGACTTCATGCGAAGAGTGCCCGGCCCGTCGATCAAAAGATTGTTCTCGACACGCAAATCGCCTTTGAGATGCAGCCTCGTCTCCGGGTTGGGAGTTCCCAGGCCGAGATTTTGCCCCTTGTAGACAGCCGCTGATTTTTCTATGACTGAAACGAAGGATCCGTCACGGTAGCCAGGGACGTTTTCGTACTTGATGTAGAGATTGGTCTTCCCCGGCGGGTACGAAGTGATGATGTTCGACAGCGTCACTTCAATGAACTGTTTTGGTCCAATCGAGACCCGCTTCGACGGCGTAATCCACCACGAAGGTGATGGGCTCTCTTTATCCTCTCCTGGTAGGAATTTAATCGTTTCAGCGCCGACTTTAATCTCGGCAGCAATCTGGACCTTTCCCGACAGGCTGCTCTTGGAGGCCAGCGCCCACACGTTGTCAGACGCGTTGTCTGAGACGTCGAACCAGACGGTGAATTTAGACGCGGGCTCCGTGTCGCCTTCCGGATACAGTTGAATGCTCCCCTGCTTGAGCAGGTTGGCCATGCGCAACTTCAGCGTGTTTCCAGTTGCCGCTTCGTTCAAGACTTTGTCCGTACCGACGAAGCTCATGAGAACCGGGAGCTGCTGCTCACCCCGTTCGTTGACAATGCTGAGGTGCCGTACGCGGTTTCCGGCGGGCACCTTGGAACCGCCCGCGTACTCCAGCCTGTCCATCCCCCACTTGAGTTCGACTCTCGTGCCTCGAGACCCGCCGCTCGCGTCGGCGCTGAGATTGTGCAACGTCAGAAAGGTTGAAGTGTCCTTTTTCACGGTGATGGGATTGGTACTCAGCAAGTAAAGAGAGACACCATCACCTGTCGGTGTCGGCTTGCTGATCTTCCAGCCGGCATCACCTGCCTCGACGGTGATCAGAGTCGTGGCGCTCAGATTCAAAGTGCCGGGCCTGAACTTCAACTCGAAGTGATGATCGTTCTCAGTGGGGACTTCGGAATTCACTGTCCTGAGCTGCCAATCCTGCCGCGAGGTGTTCCTGATATCGAGTTTCGACGTCTGTCCCCGGCCATCGAAGATACCAAGGACTGCGTTTCCGTCGGGGTTAAGCAGGTGGAAGCTGATGGCGTCGCTGCCTATTGCCATGACTCTCTCCTTCGTTACTGTTATCTATCGTTTCGAGTTACTACGAGACGGTTGATCACCATCGGCCGCACTCAACTTGAGCCAGCCTTCGCGAATCTCCTGTGGCGCAGAAAACTTCGCGGCCAGTTCGAGTGGGCCAATGTGCGCGCGGTCCAGGATGTCTTCGATCTTCGTCGTCTCATCTTTAAATTTGGTTAGCTCCGCGTGCTTTCGCTTTTCTTTCGCCGTCACGCTCGCCCGCGTCAAATCTTTCTCATCGATCAACTGGATCCACTCCTCGTCGATCAACTCGTTCCAGACGCCCTCCGCGTCGGACAACTTCGCGAAAGCTTCTTTGCGAACGAGACCCCGCGAGGAAACCTCAGACCACTTTTCGTGTACGTCCTGCTGCAGCCACGACCACTGGTACCCGGGTTCTTCGGGAAGAGGCAGGTGAATCTTGCCGGTGTCGGTAAGAACAGGAGTGCTCAGGAAAGTGATCTCGATATTCTGCAACGCGGCCGCGTACTGGTAAGGCGGGATGCTAATCGACTTGACGGGCAGAATGCCGGTGGTCGCATGGACCAACCCGCGCGGGTCTATGAGCAGGCTCAGGATTTGCGGATCAGACGTCACTGTTCGGAAGAAAACCATCGCATTGCGATCGGTCTTGTAAGTCTTCACCTGTTTGCCCTTGAACTTCACTTCATCGTCGCTCTGTGGAGCGAAGAACGCTTTGTCCTCGTAGTCGTTCTTCGTCTCCCTCCAGTAACCGACTGTCCCGTCGTTGAACTGCCTGTATTCACCGATGCGTATCGGGAACCGCACACGGCTGAAGCCGTTGTCGTCGCGCGTGTTGGTTTGCATGTCCTGGCGGAATTCGTTCCAGCCCTGGTGGGAGGCGTTGAGTCCTTTTAATTCCAGACTCACGGACGCACGCACCAGCGCCAGCGGACGTCCCATCAGCAGGGCCAGGTCCTGGTGCTGCGCGAAGTTTTCCGGCTCGATGTTCTGCACGGCGCTGTCGATTGCCGTGATGAAATCGTCGAGGAAATCTGAGCCCCATTGCTGAATGGTCCTGACCATCTTTTGCAAATGAGGATTCGCTATGCTGTCGATCTTATCCACGGCGCTGGTACCGCCACCCGGCGCGCTCATCCATGCGACTTCGGACTGTGAGCCCGCATCCTTTTTAACCAGCGAGCCCAGGGCCTTCCCACGGTTGTCGTAAATCATCAGGCTGTCGTCGAGATGGTTGGCGAGCACCCAGCCGCAGATCGGGGTCGTAAGTGGGAGGTCGTTCATCTCCTCTTCGTTTCGGTCGGCGGCCAACCAGCGGAAGTTGACGCGTGCAGGCTGAACCAGTCGCGGCGGAAGGCTGACGAGAGACTCGTCGTTCGCACCTGTGAGCGGCTCGCTGGTCAGAAGTTTCTTTGCGTCCATCTCTTTCGCCTGCCCGAAGGTGTCCACGAGTCGCAGCTGGTGAATCTTCATCGTCCCGGAACGGATGGGATTGAAGTCGTTCAACGGTTCAGGCGCGCTGTAGATGGAACTGCCGACGAAGGCCTTCACGGTTTCCGCGAACGACTGATAATCCTTAAAGCCCAACGGATCACCAACGTGTAACTGCGGGGTCTGCTTGTGCATGAGCAGCGCGTCGTTGAAACCGCTAAGGGACTGTGAAAGGGATTTCGTATCCCTCAACTCGCGCTTGCCACGAAAGGCCGTGAGCCCCGTGTCCTCGTCCTTCTTTCGAGCATCGCGCAGCGGGGATTTCTCATTCGACCGATACCAGGTTTCAACCTCTGCTATTTGCTGCTCTAAAACCTCGCTTCCCGGCTTGAGCCTGTACACTCCGTTCGCTTTCACACCTTTCCATTTGAAGTACAGGGGGAACACCTCTTTAAAAATGTAGGTATCAATCTGCCGGGCGAGTTCGGTGGTCGCATGTGGCGTGAGGATACTGCGTCCGCTGTAGATGTTCGCCGCCTTCGTGGTCGCGCCCTCATTTGGTTTGAGGGAAAGATCGACCTTGTTCTCGGTGAGCTCATAATTGGCGGCGATGAAGTCTTCGTGATAGCGCCCGGTCTTCGGGTCAATGTTGGAATAGTGCTCAATCGGGAAGACTTCAATCTGCCACTCCAGCAGGAAGGGATTCCAGGGCTGTCCTTTCCACGTGGTGAAAGCAAAGTTTGTGCTGGATGCGAGATCTGAAATCGTCTTTCTGATCCGGTCGCGCAAACTCCTCTCAGACAGATCGGCCGTTTGTGCGTCTCTCAGCAATTGTGTTTCCAGTAACCCGTCGGCCTTCCGCCCGTCCTGACCGTGTCTGTTGGACGGTGTTGCGATCGCGCCTTCGATCAATATCGACGGCTCCGTTGGCCGCCAGTAGCGCGGGCCTGAAACCTGTTTGAGTTTGTAAGCAGATCCGCCCGCTCTATTATCCGCGTCCAGAAACGTTTGCAGCTCGTTGATAGCTTGGGCCAGCGCGTCGGCCAAAGGCGCCGGGGAAATTGTCTCAGCGCGGATCTTCCCGTCGGACTCTGTCAGTTTCACCGAACCGGTCGCTTCGATTTTCTGTTTGAGCGAAGCGACGTTCCTCTCGATGTACCACGTGACTTCATCGATGTCCGGGTACGAGTCGTGCGCATCGTTCGGCGGGTACGCGCACAACATGTATTTGTACCAGTCGGAGAAAAGCTGTGTGCGCAGCGACTCTATCTCCTGCCATGCGCGTTCATACTCCGCCTGCCGCTTGTTGATGACGTTGAGCAGGTGGCCCAACTTATCCGGCAACGGGACTTCTGCTGACGCGTCGTCGGTGGTCGACTCTGTGCGAATGGTCCAGAGGGTGCCGCCCGGAACCGCCGTAAACCCCTTCTCATGCCGCCCTTCGAACAATTTCGGAACTACATCCAGTTGCCGGTGTGCGAGACTCGAGACGAGATGCATCGCCTCAAACTGATCCTCGAAGCCCGCTTTAACCTCGACGTCTTCAGGGCCCCGTTGTGTGTAATGGTCGCGGAGTTTCTTCGCCATACAGGCGGACAAGGCCTCGGTGCCGGTGTTGCCCACGGCAATGGTGCCAAGCTCAGACGGCTGATCGACGGTCGCCTTTCCCACGATGAGTCTCGCGTAGCAGAGCATTGTTGTGGGGAACTCGATGCCCGCGGGAAGAGTGAGCGTCCAGTTGAAGTTTTCTTTGAGGGCCTCCTGGAGTTTGACTGGATCTGTGCGATCGCTCGGGCGCAGGGACTCGCGGATGTGCGTTATCAGCACGTCCTTCTGCGGGTCGCTGTACCAGCCGATTAAGTAATACCGCCGTCCCGCGACGTTTCCGGTGAACTTCTCGAAATATCCAAACACGCTATAGCAGTTTGGATAAAAAGCAGCGAACGTGGGCTCGCCGTAGCCGACTGCCGTCAACCTTGGATAGTAAGCGCCCTTTTCACGGCTTGTGTCGGAGAGCTTCACGATTCGGCCCATGTAACGGAAGGGCTCACCCTCCTCCTGGTGATACGGAATCGCCACGCCGCTCTCAACCCGGCTCGCGTTTGATGGTGGATAAAGGAAGTCGCTCTCGACAAGCCATTCCTCCTCGACAGTGTCGTTGGCATCGCAACGTGTCACCAGCCAACGATTCGGCACGAGTGGAAACTCTTGCATCTCTGGTTTGTTGGGTATGTGGCGCGCTTTCGTGAGGGCGTCGGGCAGTGACCAGTGCAGATGAATGCCCGCCTCGAGGACGAGGTGATTTTGAAAAGGCTGCGAAACTATGTCTTCGCTGATGTTCGCTGTATCAGGATGTACATCGTGACTCCCGGCACAAAACGGCAGCCGGCTAAAATCGGCGGTCGAGTCGACGACCAACTCATCGCGGTCAAGTATCAGAGCGTCCAGGTGGACAGGCACCAGGAGAATATTGCTCATAGGGCGCAGTATGTTTCAGGCAAGTTGTACTGGTGTTCCGGTACGGCAGGAATGGGCGAGTAAGATGTCTGCAGAAGGAGATGGACAGCGGGAAAGAGAGCTGAATCTCCGGCGACGGATCGCCACCGCGCTCATACCGATACGATTAAAGCAGCGGGACACTACACTGGCGGGTTGGACTTGTCAATCATAATAGAATCGCAACATGTTTTATCTGAGTAAGGGACGGCAGAGTTCATTAGATTTAAATCTATAACGCTTCCCGGAGGAGGAGGTCTGCGATTGCGTCGGAGATGGGAAGGCCTGGACTGCGTTCGAGCCAGAAGAATTCGCCTCCAGGATTGAGCTCGAGAAACACGTGCCGGTTGTCCGGTGTCAGGATGATGTCGATTGCGCCGTAGTTCAAAGAGAAGTAATC
>Ga0157373_10004108_pt1 | contig 10973 bp, 7 predicted proteins | sample C65metaG_FD_113460 | JGI IMG/M metagenome (GOLD analysis project Ga0157373, IMG submission 113460) | Corn rhizosphere microbial communities from Kellogg Biological Station, Michigan, USA - C6-5 metaG | ecosystem: Host-associated > Plants > Roots > Rhizosphere > Soil | place: USA: Michigan...
TAAATAAGAAAATAATTCTATCTCATGTACTTGGCAGGCGTGCTCACCCCTATATATAGTAGCTAAATACCCGGTTGCCCAGAGAATGTTTAAATAAAGAAATCCTCATTACCACTCATTGTATACCCACTTTAAACAAACCAACAGGCCTTTTTGCTTATTGGCTTATTAAAAAAAGAGCAAGAAAAATTTGTGCAGTCAAATAGCTGCACTATATTTGCAGTCAGGTAACTGCATAAAATGGAAGCACGTAGAGATATATTCCAGGCAATCGCTGACCCGACACGTAGAGCAATATTGGGTTTGCTTGCATTGCAGGCAATGACACCTGGGGCAATCGCAGAAAACTTTAATTCTTCGAGACAAACAATTTCGAAGCATATCCAGATTTTGACAGAATGCCGACTTGTAAAGCAAGAGCAAAAAGGACGTGAAATAATCTATCACTTTAATCCTTTAAAAATGAAAGAAGTGTCAGATTGGGTTAGTCAATATCAACAATTGTGGGAAAAGAAGCTTGACTCATTGGAAAATTACCTGGCTAAAATTCAAAAAAAGAAGAAATAAAAGATGGAAAATTATAATTCATTCAAACAGGAAGGGAACAGTCTTATACATACAAGGCTTCTTGATGCTCCAAGAGATTTGGTATGGGAAGTATGGACCAACCCAGAACATATAAAAGAATGGTGGGGGCCAAATGGTTTTTCGCTAACTACCAAATCAATGACCGTAGAACCAGGCAACACATGGGATTTTATTATGCATGGTATGGGACGGGATTGGGATAATAAAATTGAGTATGTAGAAGTGAAAAAGCCTTCCCTCTTGACCTATAAACATTCTGGTGAAAGAAGCGACGATTATAACTTTACTGTTTCAGTTTCATTTGAAGAGGTTGAAGGAAAAACCTTATTGACAATGAAGTCTGTATTTAAATCAAAAGAAATTATTGAAGAATTAAATAGAAAGGTAAATGCCATTGAAGGTGGCAAGCAAACATTAAACCGACTTGAAAACTATCTTAACCTATTAGTTAGTGCGAACCATAAACAACAATAAAAAACAGAACCATATGAAAAATATAATTTCGTTTATGCATATATCGCTTGATGGTTTTGTAGCAGGGCCAAACGGAGAAATGAATTGGATAAAAGTTGATGAAGAAATTTTTGATCATGTCGGTAAGCGGATAAGCCAAAGCGATGCGGCATTATATGGACGGGTAACTTACCAGATGATGCAAAATTACTGGCCTACCGCAGGAGATAAGCCGGGAGCGGGCAAGCACGACATTGAACATTCAAAGTGGTATAACAAAGTTCACAAAATTGTTTTATCAAAAACAATGAAAGACGACGATTTGGCCAATACAAAAATTATTAGCGACAACCTTTCGGAGAGCATCAATGAAATAAAACAATCCCGCAATGCCGGGAGTGAAGACATCCTCCTTTTTGGTAGCCCGACAGCAACACATTCACTTATCCAACTGAACTTGATTGACGGCTACTGGCTATTTGTTAATCCAATTATTCTTGGACGAGGCATTCCATTGTTTGTAGATATCAAAGAGAAAATAAATCTAAGACTACTGACTACCCGGCAATTTACTTGCGGGGTAACTGAACTGAATTACATAGTGGACAGGCAATAACAGCGAACCGCTAATAAAATAATTTCGATCCGGCATTAATATTATACGGATCGTTATTTGCTCTAACAGTAAAACCGATCTTCGATTGCCCGTAACCGTCAGTCTAAAGAAAAAACAAATCGTGAACTTCCCTTTTATTCCTTCCACCACTTCAAAGGAAACGTAATATCTTTTACAGATCCTACTACCAGGTCGGGTTTAAAGGCATAATTATTTAATTCCTGTTTTTTGGTAATTCCCGATAGTACAAGAATGGTTTTATAACCCATTTGGACACCACCTTGTATATCCGTATCCATTGTATCGCCAATAACGGTGGTTTCTGAGGTTTCGAGATTGATTGTTTTGCGTGCAGACCGCATCATTACAGGGCTTGGCTTGCCGGTGCTAAAGGCTTTAATACCTGTGGCTTCCTCAATCATCGCGGTTACTGCTGCAATTCCCAGGTTGTTCCATCCCGGTTTTTTGGGAGAGGGATCCCTGTTGGTTGTGATAAATTTTGCTCCGCCCAAAATCATGTCGACGGCACGCTGTACCATTTCTAAAGTAAAATTTCTCCCTTCCCCCAATACAACAAAATCAGGTTCTGTTTCAACAAGTGTTAGTCCGTTTTCGTGTAGGCTTGTGAGTAAGCCGCCTTCACCTAACACATATACTGTGCCCTTAGGCGCCTGGTCTGCAAGAAATTTTCCGGTAGCCATTGCACTGGTATATACGTGATTTTCTGTTACGCTTATACCCAGCTTTTTCAATTTACGAACAACTTCAAGTTTGGTGCGCTGGCTATTGTTAGTCATAAAAAGAAACGGGATATTATTCTTAATTAAATAAGAAATAAATTCCGCTGCCCCGTTTATTAATTCATCACCGCCATAAATAACACCATCCATATCTATTAGTAAACCCTGCTTCATTTTTTAATGTTTAATTTATTTAAAAGTAAATTATAAGAATGCCTTTTTGCAAATATTGCGTTTTATTTTATAGATGCTCTGCTGCGGCGTTCACAAATAAAGAAATAGTTGTGTGAAGTTCAGGCAATGCATTCAACAAACCAAAATCATGTATCACATTCTATTGTAGCGAATTGATGTAACAACATTGTCGTTTGTGCTGTACACAAGAAAACTGGTGAGACGAAAAATTGAGATCAACTATTTCTAAAATTGCAGATAGAAGTTTAATAATGGAAAGAGGATACGATGACCGGTCGCCCCTTTATCTTTATTCAAATTTAAATACCCTGAACGAATGAGGTTTTAAAGTAATAGCAAAAGCATTGGTGCCATTGTCTTTTGGCTGAAACCACATTCTTTGAGGGCTACGGGAAGTTCCGGTAATTGTTTCGTTAGTTTGCAAATCGGTTAATTTCTTATAGTCTTTAGTGGTGATCACATTTATCTCGACGGGATTCGGTAAAAATGATTCTACAACACAGGTATTGTTATCGTAAACATATATACTAACGTTATCGGGACCTTCTATCTCCACCTTCATCTGGCTACACAATGCTTTCCTTATTGTATTTAATGCTCCGGCGGGGTAACGATAGAAATCGGCAAAATTATCAGGTATAGTTAATACATAAAATTTGCCTTTTGAATAATCCGCTTCGTGTAAAAGAGGCCATCCGTTAGGACCATCAATTGCAGAAAGCATCTCCCACGAATCATTGGTAAGGTAAGCAATCTGTGGAATTAAAATTGGCTTTTCGGATTGAGCTGTCTTGCCAAAGCCAACAATAAAATCTTTTACCAGGGCCTTTCTGTCAGTGTATCTTATTTCGGCAATATCTTCTATACCCTTTCCCTGTAAGGTTCTTAATAATCCCGAAGTGATAATTACCGACTTGCCCTGCACCAACTGTTCTTTTATTTTGCGAACAATATCTTTATCAAATGCCGCTTCGTCGGTTAATAAAATTACGCTGTCATCAGTGGGGAATTCAGGGCGTTCATCCATCGGCAGCCCAATCATCCCCAAATAATTTTGTAAAAAATCTTCACCAACAGCATGGTAAGGCCGATAACTTTTTATCCCGATGGGGTTTCCCAATTTGCCCAGGAATTTGTCTACGGTTTCAAATGCATATCCGGCGGCCCTTGCAATAGTAGTTGGTTTGGCAGGCGCACCACCATTAAGATTAACCGGTTTCATCATTTCATCAAAATCAAAACTGGTTTGTTGTCCCTGCCATGGCGCCCGATCAGAAGGAATAATGGCAAGGGATAATTGTGAGAAATCAAATAACGTTGTTTCGGGTGCTTTTGCAAAACAGGTTATCCAAAGCTGTTCTGCATAACGGTCAAAGTTGCCCATACCACCGGGATCAACCCATCCGCCGCCATTACCACCGGGTTTAATATTCGAAAAATAACGGAATATGTTGTAGCCAAGATATTGTTGTAAATGTTGAGCGCTGAAAACGGCATCCCTGGTTTCTGTACCCGTATAGATGCCGTCAAAAATTGCGGGTTCTTTTTCCAGGTTAAATCCTAAGCCCTGGAAATGCTCATACCAATTAGGAAACTTCACAATTATTTTAACCTTTGGATTTACTGCTTTAGCCGGGCCAACAGCCAGGTTTTTTGCTGCATCTGTCATCAGGTCGAGGCGGTATTGTGTCCAACTCCTGGTACCCTTATCTTTTATAGCGCCATCGTCTTTACAATTTGTAAAAAAGAAATCATCCAGGATTACTTCATTAAAATTTTTTGCGGTGTATTCAACAATGTCTTTGGCTCTTTTACGGTCGACGGGGTCACTATAGCAAAAAGTCTGGAAGCGGTTGCGTTCGTTAATGGTAAAGGTGATGCCTCCGGCAATTTGAATGCCCCTGTCTTTGAAGAATTTTTTGGCGATATCCAGAGTATGCTGGTCAACAATCAAAAGATCGCGATGGGTTTCAAGATAAACCTTATCCACCTTAAGCTGGCGGGTTATTTCATCCCAAATGGGTTTTAGATAACCAGTGGTATCGTTCATCTTTTTTACTTCATAAGCACGACAATAAACCGACACTTTAAAGTTTTGATATTTTTGCGAATACGCAGATACGTTAGTACAGCAGAACAAAACAATGCAAATAAAACGGGTGATTGTATTCATGGAATTTATTTAAGATTTAATATCGCCAGATCCTTCAGAATATTGCTACTTATTTTGGAGAACACTCTATCAACCCCTTCCTTTCAGAAATAAAATCTAACCGGGCAAGCTTATAACTGCTGAACGTACTCTCACCCTCGGTTATCTTAATATTTGTATCAATCGGTGGATTTTCAAAAACCTGTACCTTGCCCGTTACGGGCCAGGTTATTTCAAGCCTTTCAATAGAAGTTGCCTGGCCGATACCAATATGCTGCTGCAAAGGATTAGAACCAAAACTTCCGCCGGAGTTTACATCACGGTAAACAGATCGTTCTTTATTATTCTCTTTAAAAGTTGCTTTTATTTTTGCACCGATGGCCGCCTTGTTTGAAACTATTCCTTGTAATGAAAGATTGACCCAGTGATTATTGTTTTGGCCGGGGTTCAAATACAATGAATTTTCATAGGCATCGCCTTTATAGGCGCCTCCCATTTTTATATAAATATCTTCATTGCCGTCGTTGTTAAAATCGACAAAAGAAACGCCATGTCCTTTTTGTAAATTACCTACGCGTGCAGAAGTGGTTACATCCATAAAACTTATGCCATTCATATTTTTAAACAACTTATTTGGAACAGCAGATTTAAGTTGCGGGTTGCCGGTACCCAGGTAAAAATCGAGATAGCCGTCGTTATCAATGTCGCCAAAATTTGATCCCATCGCAAAAGCAATTTTATTCAAGCCCACTTTGGCAGATACATCTTCAAAGGTTCCATCATGGTTGTTCCTGAATAAAAAAACTTTGCCCGCATTGTTTACTGGAGTTTGTGTTGCTTCGGCGCCGGCATAATAAGCAAGCGATTCATTAAATTCATAACCGCATACAAGAATATCAAGCCAGCCGTCATTGTCATAATCAAAAAACCAGGTAGGAAAAGTGCGGGACCTGTTTTTGGTTAGGCCAGCCTGTTCGCTAACATCCGTAAATTTTATAGCGCCGTTTTTTACTGATTCATTTTTCAATAATATTTTCTTCCCCGTTAATGTTGAAATGAAAATATCTGTCAACCCATCATTATTGTAATCGCCGGATGTAACTCCTTTTACATAATCAGTTATTGCACAGTTAGCCTTAGCTGCCATTTCTGTAAAAGTGCCATTCTTATTATTGATATACAATTCACATGGGTGGGCTTCGCCACCGGGCATTGTTTCATTTCCTATGAAAACATCCAGCCAGCCATCATTATTAAAGTCTGCCCAGGTAGCTGTTTGCGTAGGATGAAAAGAAAGCAGGCCGCTTTCCCTTGTAACATCGGTAAAGGTTCCATTGCCATTGTTCCTTAATAAAGAATTTGGCGTCTTCCCATATTTTCCTCTCCAACCTCCCCGCAATACGAAAATATCTTTGAATCCATCATTGTTATAATCTGTTTGCATCATGTTTAAGCCTCCGGTTAAATACCCGAGGCCAGATGAATCAGATACATCTGTAAAAGTGCCGTTACCATTATTCCTGTAATACCGCATCGGCTCGGTGAGCGACCAACTACTCAAAACAATATCAGGATAATTATCATTATTAAAATCATCAGTTATGCAGCCACCTGCCATGCATTTATAATTTAAACCCGCATTTGCTGCCACATCGGTGAAAGGTTTTACGATGTGCATGCTATCATCATTGGTTATTTTTAAAAGGAATTGGGGCGGCACTTCCTGCGGGTAGCCACCAGTAGTCATGTACGCAATATTCAGCAGCCACCTTGATTCTAAATCGGTGGGATTATCTGTTAATAAAGCTTTATATATATCAATGGCTTTTTCCGAGCCTGTTTTATTTTGATGCACACCGCCTTTTGAGATAGGGAATATGCACGACTCTGCGTTGTGCATATTAATGCAATTCATCCTTTCACCCAGCCTTAAATAAGTAATCGCCAGATCTTTCAGGATCGGTTGTCGTTGATCAATATAACCTTTGGGAATTTTATTCAGAACTTCCTGGAAAATATCAATCGCCTTTTGCTCTTGTCCCAACTCGAGTAACGCATTTGCTTTTTTATCTAGCGCTGTTATCACCACGTTTTGATCAGATGAATTATTTATTACAGAATCGCAAAATTTCACCATTGCTTCCGGGGCAAAAGGATTTTCAGGAGTGTTACTATATTTTTCTCCGGTTTTCAAAAGATCAATCATTGCCTGGTTGGGAAGCGGCTTTTGCTTGCAGGAAATAAAACAGAAAGACAATATTATAAGGAATAACAAGGGTAGGAGGCAGACTTTCACCTGGTTAAATTTTCTGTCATTATAATTGAACAATAGTGATATGATAAACTTAGTTGTCATGTGCTTTTATTATTACCGGGATAAGATAAATGAGTTATAAAATATTAAAATCAACTACCTGCAGTTTACTAAAAACCCGGCATAGAATTATTTCTTATTAACCCTGAATACCCGCATTGAATCATTGTTTACAGCGGCGAGTATTAATTTTTCTCTATTCGCTAATTTGATAAGTGCCATATCTTTTACATCTCCTTTTATAATAAAACCACTTTGCACAGGAGAAACACTTGTGAATGTTTTTTTGCTGCTGCCCTTCAAAAAACAACCATACGAAGCATCGTATCTCCCGGTCATCACGTCTGACTGATAATCATCCCCTGCGAGCATGAGATCTTTGTAACCATCCCCATCCAGGTCGTTGCAAATGATGGCATTTACCGGTGCAAATTGTGCTTCCATGGGTAAAGGATGTTGTTTGAATTTTCCATTGCCTAAATTCTCGAACCAACAACTTTGTGTTTCATCGCATTGAAGTTTCAGCATATTGTCTTTGGATTTTCCGCTAAAAAAATCATCGAATGCTGCGTTAGCGTAATCTTTATAAAGTAGAAATTTCTTTTTTATGCCAGGTACCTGCTCAGCAAACTGATCGCGGCTGATTCCGGGGAACGATTGTTTTTTACCTTCCTTATTCTTTATATAATAAAACATAATAGGGTCTATAGTGCCATTGCCATCTATATCTGAGGCAAACAATTGGATTGGTTCAGCCGGAGTTGCCTGGTATTCACAATTCAGACCTAGGTTTCCGGCTACGAGGTCGATGTCTCCGTCATTATCTATATCAGTAGCAATCAGGCTGCGCCACATACCGTTGGTATGCGTGAGCCCTGTGGAATCGGTTACTTCCTTTAATATTCCGTGATTATTTTTAAAGAATCTTATGGGCATCCACTCACCCGCAATCACAAGATCCACCTGCTTATCATTATCAAAATCTGTCCACGCTGCTGAAGTAACCATGCCCGCCTTTTGTAATGCGGGGCAAACTTTTGCGGTTACATCTGTAAAGATGCCTTTATTATTTTGCAGAATAAAACTTTTGGGAGATAATGGATACGTTTTGGAAACTCTTCCACCGATAAATAAGTCCGGTTGTCCGTCACCGTTATAATCGCCCGCGGTTACACAGCCCGCTATAGTTCTCACGTTTTCAGGAATGGCATTGGGACTTAATTTAAAATTTCCCTTTCCATCGTTCAGGTATAAACGCGGTTTATAAAAAGGAGAATTTTCTTCATATTGAACGTCCCCTGAGGTAACAAGTAAATCAAGATCTCCATCACCATCAGCGTCAAATAAAACACAGCCCATATCTTCCTCCATCTTGATGCTGTCTGTAAGATTTTTTGAAATAAATGTTTGTGCAGGTTGTTGTGTAAATATTTTTCCTGAAAAATTAAAAGCTCCGCCGATAAAGAAATCTGTCAGTCCATCGTTATCAATATCACCAGTCGCTATAAACGGGCCTAACTGTGAATATTTGTGCGGTAGTAATACCTGCGTAGCAAAATCATTAAAAATATTTTCATGATGTTGGTATAAAATGCCGGAAGCGTCAGTAACATCCGAAAATAACTGAGCCGGTTTTGTGATTGTGGTGACCTGTTGTAGAGTTGCATCTTTCCATGAGAGAACCAGGAATGTATCGGCAGGAATATCCCTGATGATTTGCTTTTTATTGTCGGGCCAAATGGCTACTAGTGAATCAATACGATCGTTTTTACCAAGGCCGAATAACAGTTGCCGGTCTACAGTTGAAAAATAACCACGAACCGGATTTTCTTCCTGCATTTGTATCCTTCCATGATCATATACATAAACTTTTGTTCCAAATGCACCTGTGTTCAAACTATCTCCCTGCAAACGCAGGCTTAAAAAATTATTTTGCCGTGGTTTATTTTTTTGATTTGTATTGTTGATAAACACGAAGGCTTCCTGGTCAATATTATTTACCACGAGGTCAAGATCTCCATCGTTGTCGAGATCTGCATAAGCAGCCCCGTTCGACATGCCTGGTTGATTAATGCCAGCGGTTTCTGAAGCATCAGTAAATTTATAATTACCCTGGTTGAGGTATAAGTAATTGGGAAGATTAACATGGTTGAGCGAAGCTAGTTTTTCGCGGATTGTTTTTTCCTGCTCTTGTCTTGTTTGGTTGCTGCTAAATATTTTATTGCTAAACGCCAGGAAATCTTCATCGATAAAATCACGGCCAATGCCATTCGTAATATGCATATCCTTCCAGCCATCATTATTGAAATCTGCTAACAGCACACTCCAACTCCAGTCTGTAGCTTCAATTCCGGCCAACTGTCCTATTTCACTGAAAAAAGGAATGCTGGTGTCCCCCGATTTATAACAACCATTGTTTAGTTGAAGCATGTTCCGCATAAATTCCGGCTCATAACCCATTTCACGTTCAGCCTGGTACCGATCATAATTCATAAAAGAAAAAGATGTCTTTTTCCGTTCATTGGATTCCGGCAGCATATCCAGTGTAACAACATCGGGCAACCCATCGTCGTTTATATCAGCAGCATCAGCTCCCATGCTGGAGTAACTCTGATGTTGCAGTGATTCACTTATTGTATTGGTAAACGTTCCATTCCGATTATTCAGCCACAATTCATCATTGCTCAAAAAATCATTGGCCACATAAATGTCCGGCCATCCGTCGTTATTAAAATCACTAACGGTGACGCCTAGCCCATAACCATCCTCTTTGATATTGGCTTGTAGGGTTACATCATGAAAAACCGGGTGGTTCATACCCGGTAAGATCCCGTCGTTTCTATAGAGCTTGTCATTTGCAAGCGATCTTCCGCTTCTGTCGCGTGGAAAGATAGTATTTCCGTTTTTACTGCTTAGCAGGTAATTTACAAGATACATGTCAAGATCACCGTCCTTATCGTAGTCAAGAAAAACTGCCTGGGTAGAATTACCCATATCTGCAAGCCCGTACTCTGCAGCTTCTTCTTTGAATGTAAGATTGTGCTGATTAATAAATAAAAGATTTTTTGCCCGGTGCATCAGGTCTTTTCCAAACACGCAAACATATATATCATCATAACCATCATTATTAATATCAACGATACTAACCCCGGTGCACCAAACATCCGTGGTAAGGCCTGCCTTCTCAGTTATATCTTCGAACTGGTTGTTCCCTTTATTAATATAAAGCCGGCAGCTGACCTGGTTTCCGGAAAAGAAGATATCTTTTAACCCATCATTATTAAAGTCGCCAATACCCACACCGCCGCCCATATAGCCAAACTCATTAATGAAAGAACTGGAAGAATCGCTATCGTGAACATCGTTGCTGAAATGAATACCCGATACTGCACTGCTAAGCCGGGTATATAGAGTGTCTTTTTGCTTGTGAATACACGAAGTCAAAAAAGAAATCACTGTAAAAAAAACAAAATAAGTCCAATAATCAAGTCTCGCTTTCATGCAATTGCAAGTTATACTTTTAATAAATCGATTACCTTACACTACCGTCATTTCAAGGTACAAAGAGGCAAAAAAATAGAGGCTATACAAATAGCCTCTATGTAATAGAATTATACCAACTTATTTTAGTAAAGGATTGGCGGCAATTTCACTTGCCGGAATTGGAAATAATGCAACCTGTCCAGGTTTTGGATCAGGCCTGATTGATGGGTAATAACCTTTAGCTCTCCACCTTAACATATCAATATTATTAACTTCTTCGCCTGCTAACTCTACTGCTCTCTCATGCATCACTGCTGCTATCGCTTGGTCATGAGTAGTTAGTACCACCGGGGGCATATTTACGCCGGGCCGTGCACGTACTTCATTGATGTAGCTTGCTGCCTGGGCGGGAGTGCCAATTTCAGCTTCGCA
>Ga0157373_10004109_pt1 | contig 10973 bp, 6 predicted proteins | sample C65metaG_FD_113460 | JGI IMG/M metagenome (GOLD analysis project Ga0157373, IMG submission 113460) | Corn rhizosphere microbial communities from Kellogg Biological Station, Michigan, USA - C6-5 metaG | ecosystem: Host-associated > Plants > Roots > Rhizosphere > Soil | place: USA: Michigan...
AGATGCTTTCCAGATCATGACCAAATACAAAATTGGCGGTATCCCTGTCATTGATAACGACAACAAACTTGTGGGTATCATTACTAACCGCGATCTGCGTTTCCAAAAAGATATGCAACGTCCGGTATCTGAAGTCATGACCAGTGAAAATCTGATCACTGCTCCTGAAGGTACAACGCTTATTCAGGCTGAAGAAATCTTACAGGACTACAAAATTGAAAAGCTCCCGGTGATCAGCAAAGACGGTCATCTTGCAGGACTGATCACTTTCAAAGATATCCAGAAATATAAAAACTATCCTAAAGCTTGTAAAGACGAGCGTGGCAGGTTGAGAGTTGGTGCTGCCGTTGGGGTTGCTGCCGACAATATTGACCGTGTAGCTGCTTTGGTTCAGGCCGGTGTAGACGTAGTGACGGTAGATACTGCACACGGACACTCCAAAGGTGTAATCGAGATGGTAAAAGCGATTAAAGCACGTTTCCCTGAACTACAGGTGATCGCAGGTAATATCGCTACTGCTGATGCAGCAAGAGCACTCGCAGAAGCTGGTGCTGATGCTGTAAAAGTTGGTATCGGTCCGGGCTCTATCTGTACCACAAGAATCATAGCAGGTGTGGGAGTACCTCAGCTATATGCAGTTTATGAATGTGCCCAGGCTTTGAAAGGAACAGGTATTCCTGTAATTGCCGATGGTGGTATCAAACAAACAGGGGATATCGTTAAAGCACTCGCTGCGGGAGCAAGCTCAATCATGGCTGGATCCTTATTTGCAGGAGTAGAAGAATCACCGGGTGAGACTATCATTTACGAAGGTCGTAAGTTTAAATCTTACCGGGGTATGGGTTCTGTTGAAGCGATGCAGGTAGGATCTAAAGACCGTTATTTCCAGGATGAAGAAGATGTAGTTACTAAACTTGTTCCTGAAGGTATCGTTGGCCGTGTTCCATATAAAGGTACACTGTCAGAGGTGATCTATCAATATGTTGGTGGACTGAGAGCAGGAATGCACTATTGCGGTGCTGCTACAATTGAACAACTTCAGGCAGCAAAATTTGTCCGCATTACTGCTGCCGGAATGAGGGAGAGTCACCCACATGATATCTCTATCACTAAGGAAGCTCCAAACTATTCACGTTAATAGAACTTTTAATATACTATTGAAATCATCTCAAGCCTCAGGCCGCTGAGATGATTTTTTTATTTATAACCTAAATTATCTCTCTGTTTATGAAATCAATATGTGTGTATTGCGGCGCCAATTTCAATGGCGATCCATTGTTGTCAAAGGCTGTTGAAGATCTTGCAGCCGCTTTTGCTGATCAGCAGATCCGTTTAATTTATGGTGGTGGCAGTCTTGGTGTGATGGGTATGATTGCTGATGGAGTGTTGAAGAAAAAGGGCCTGGTTACAGGAGTAATCCCCCAGTTCCTTCTCGATCTTGAAGTAGGAAACATGGAGGTAACCGAGCTGATCATCACAGAGAATATGCATCAGCGTAAACAAAAAATGGCTGACCTCGCTGATGGCTTTATCATTCTTCCCGGAGGTTTCGGAACACTCGAAGAGTTTTTTGAGGTACTCACCTGGCTGCAGTTGGGGCTGCATCGCAAAGCTATCGGTGTTTTAAATGTGAATGGTTTCTATGACCATCTTTTTGCGCAGTTGGATGTAATGGTTGAGCAACGCATGCTGAAAGCAGATCACAGGAAACTGGTGATCGACTCGGATCAGCCAGGCGTCCTGCTGCGGAAGATGAAAGCATTTACTACAGTTCCGGATCCTTTGTGGCCCAAAGATAGAGATCTGATCTAAGTCTTCATTTCAGCGACTGACGATTTCCTTATCCGGAAGCAGATTACTTCATATTATGGTATCTTCAACAGCGGTCGGAATTCGTCTCAACCACATAACTGCACTATACCTTCTATACCCCAACTATACGATAACTTTAGGACAATAATACCGCATCTATACCATTTTGGTATTGTTGTGGTATTATTGTGGTATTGGTAGGGTATAGAAGCTATGGACTGCAGACGGTTTTGTGATGATTCTCCTATGCTTAAAGTAATACCTGAACATGGGTGTATCAATGACAATAACCCTGTTTAGCAAAACGTTAATTATCTCTGATTTTCCGTAATTTCAGAGATAACCTTTATCTTGCCTCAATGGATATCGAATTCAATAAAAACGAAGACGTCAATAAACAGCTGGTTTACGAAGTGAAAACCCGGCTTAAGACTATATATAAAGGTGGTGGGGAAAAGAGTGCGGCCAAACAAAAGGAAAAAGGTAAAATGCTGGCTAGAGAACGTGTCAGTTACCTGGTCGACGAAGGTACAGAGTTCCTGGAAATAGGAGCTTTCGCAGCAGAGGGCATGTACGCAGAGCAGGGTGGTTGTCCTTCAGCAGGTGTAGTGACTGGTATTGGTTATGTATCTGGCATGCAGTGTATGATCGTTGCCAATGATGCTACTGTTAAAGCTGGTGCCTGGTTTCCGATGACCGCAAAGAAAAATCTTCGCGCACAGGAAATTGCGATGGAGAACCGTTTGCCGGTGATCTATCTCGTTGACAGTGCCGGCGTGTATCTGCCCATGCAGGATGAAATCTTTCCTGATAAGGAACATTTTGGACGTATGTTCAGAAACAATGCGATGATGTCTGCCGATGGGATTGTCCAGATCTCGGCAATCATGGGTTCCTGTGTTGCTGGCGGAGCATATCTGCCAATCATGAGTGATGAGGCGATGATTGTTGATGGTACTGGTTCTGTATTTCTCGCGGGTTCCTATCTGGTAAAATCCGCTATCGGAGAGGATGTGGATAATGAAACCCTTGGTGGTGCTACCACGCATTGCGAGATATCGGGCGTTACGGATTATAAACATCCCAATGATCAGGCCTGTCTGGATAGTATCAAAAATATTATGAGTATGCTGGGGCAGCCAGAAAATGCCGGTTTCAGCAGGATAAAGCCTGCCGCTCCCAGACTTGATCCTCAGGAGCTATATGGCCTGCTTCCTGAAAACAGGGAAAAGCAATATGATATGCATGAAATCATATACAGGCTAACAGATGATTCTGAATTTGAAGAATATAAAAAGGAATATGGACAAAGTATCATTTGTGGCCTGGGTAGAATTGACGGCTGGGCAGTAGGCATTGTCGCCAACCAGAGAAAAGTCGTGAAATCAAAAAAAGGAGAGATGCAATTTGGCGGAGTTATCTATTCTGACAGTGCAGACAAAGCCGCACGTTTTATCATGAACTGCAACCAGAAGAAAATCCCGCTGGTCTTTCTGCAGGACGTTACCGGTTTTATGGTAGGCAGCAGATCTGAACAGGGTGGGATCATCAAGGATGGAGCAAAAATGGTAAACGCAGTAGCAAATTCCGTGGTTCCTAAATTTACGATTGTAATCGGCAATTCCTACGGTGCAGGAAACTATGCGATGTGTGGAAAGGCATACGATCCACGGTTGATCTATGCCTGGCCAACAGCAAAAATTGCAGTAATGGGTGGCTCACAGGCTGCAAAGACATTACTACAAATACAAGCAGCTTCACTGAAAGCCAGAGCTGAGGTGATTACCCCGGAGAAAGAGGCAGAAATGCTGAAGGAAATTACAGAAAAATACGATAGCCAAACCACTCCCTACTACGCTGCGGCAAGGTTATGGGTGGATGGAATTATTGATCCGCTGGAAACACGTAAAGTGATTTCTATGGGTATTGAAGCCGCTAATCAGTCGCCAATAAAAAGACAATTCAATGTCGGAATTATCCAGACCTAGTTGCTAAATTTGATATTAATATGAAGAGAATAATTTTTTGTTTCCTGCTTTTTGCAGGCAGCATTAATACTGCATTTAGCCAGGTTAAAACGATTTTACTTGATGCGCGTGATCGTATCGTAGCAGACTCTACCCTGGCCATCAACTATGCAGTTTTTGGAAAGGTGGAGGGAGATACTGTTTATACCTTTAAAAAATTTGATTTCGATGGTGTTCTGCTTACCTCTGGCACTTTTAAGGACGACAGTCTGCAGGTACCTCACGGTCAGTTTGTCTATTATGACTGGATTACTCCTGATAATAACTACACGAACCTGGGCTATGAAATCAATGGGAAAGCCCGTTATGTTGTGTTGAGCGGAAAGTATATCAATGGTCTGCGTACCGGTAAATGGCTTAGCTTTTATGCCGACGGAAAAGTGAAACAGATGGCAACTTATGTACAGGGAGATTTAAACGGTCTGTACCAGTCTTACGATAATAATGGAACAGTACAGATTTCTGGTTTATATGCCAGCGGAAAGAAGAATGGTACATGGGCAATGCGGGGCGGTAAACAGGAAGATGAATATGTAGACGATAAACTCATCTCTTCACTGAGTGGCAGGAAACTGCGCGATAAGCAGGCACAGGGCAAAAATGTCAATTAAGCAGATGAACCTTTTGCGCATTCTCATATTAAAGCGTAATTTTGTATATTAATTAATCCCGGGTAATTTTCAACGCATATATTAATGCTGGTACCTCAGGGCTTATCATAGAAAAAATATTATGGACACTACTCAAGAAATAGAACACGTTCAATGCCTTATCATTGGTTCGGGACCTGCGGGATATACTGCTGCAATTTATGCTGCAAGGGCAGATCTTAAACCAGTATTATATACCGGAATGGAAGCTGGGGGACAACTGACACAGACTACTGATGTTGATAATTTTCCGGGATATCCCAGCGGTGTGATGGGGCCTGAAATGATGGAAGATTTCCGCAAGCAGGCAGAGAGATTTGGAACTGACATCCGTTTCGGTTATGTAAGTTCAGTAGATTTCTCTTCAATGCCACATAAAGTAGTGGTAGACGAGATCAAAACAATTACAGCTGATACCGTAATTATCTCTACAGGTGCTACTGCTAAGTGGCTGGGTTTACCAAGTGAGTCTCATTACAATGGTTTCGGTGTTTCGGCCTGTGCAGTTTGTGATGGTTTCTTTTTCAGGAATCAGGATGTAGCCATCGTGGGAGCGGGTGATACTGCTGCCGAAGAAGCAACATATCTGGCTAAATTATGTAAAAAAGTATATATGCTTGTTCGCCGTGATGAGTTCAGGGCTTCCAAAGCTATGGTAAACCGTGTATTGAATACACCAAATATCGAAGTGATCTATAACTCAGAGGCTAAAGAAGTATTAGGTAACGGTAAGAACGTAACAGGTCTGAGAATCCATAACAACCAGACAGGTGAGGAGTCTGATCTTGCAGTTGAAGGTTTCTTTGTGGCTATCGGTCATAAACCGAATACTGATATGTTTAAGGGATGGCTGGAAATGGATGATACAGGTTATTTAAAAACCATTCCAGGTAGTACCAAAACAAATATTGAAGGTGTTTTTGCCTGCGGAGACGTACAGGATCACTATTATCGTCAGGCCATTACTGCTGCCGGTTCAGGATGTATGGCTGCACTAGATGCTGAACGCTACCTGGCTGCCAGGGAAGATGAAGTAAAAGTGCTTTCGTAAGTAATCTGACACTGCGATAATTAAGCTATTTAGCTGTTAAATTAATTGGGCCTGCTGGTTTGAACTTGCAGGCCCAATTGATTATTTATAGTCTGATGACAGTTATATATGTCTGCGCAATATATCAGCTCATTTTAATTGCTTAATTCTGTTAGTAATTTTAGATAAGTTATGTCTCCTGAATCCCTGACTTAATATTTTGCTGTTCTATATTGCAATATTATGGTCAATTCAACGACACATTTGCTGTAAACTTCGGATAAGGTTGATTTTCTGATATATAAATCATAAATTCAGTTTGCAAAGTTGATAAAACGTTTTAACATACCTATTTTGATAGAAAAAGGAAGTGATTTAAAGATACTATGGACTAAAATAGCATGTGATAATGACCATAAGTCATTTGAACATTTCTTTTTGATCTACAATACCCGGCTGATTAAGTTCTGTGAATTGTATGTTAATAAAAAAGAAATAGCTGAGGAAATAGTTGCTGATGTTTTTGTTAGCTTCTGGAATCAGCGGATAAAAATGCTGGAAGTAGAGAATCTGGAAACTTATATCTTTATTTCGGTAAAAAACCGTTCTCTGAATCATCTGAGAAAAAATGCAGCTGTGCAGCTTGTTGAGATCGAAGATACCCATAGCGAAATTGTGGCTTATAGCAACCCTGAGGCTGAGATCGAAAGGAAAGAACTATTCTTTAAGCTTGACCAGGCTATCGATACGCTACCGCAACAGTGTAAAATTATCTTCCAGCTTGTCAAAGAAGATGGAATGAAGTACAAAGAGGTAGCTGAAATACTTAATATTTCCCATAAAACAGTGCAGACGCAAATATTGAGGGCAATGAAAAAGCTCAGCGTAGAGATGAGCCCTTATCTAAGCGTGAAGAACCTCCTGTCAAAATTTGTATAATACTATATATAGTATACAATTTCTTTTCTAAGATCATCTGGCTTCGCCTGAAAAAGATTAGCCTGCTAACGATGCTGCCTGCTGCTGAAGCGCAGCAGAAGGCATCTACAGCAGGCTAATCTTTTTCTGAGCGTATTCTGTAGCGTTGTGGCCTTCACAATCGCCTTATATTAGCTTCACATTAATATATTCCTCCCTTTTTAAAGTAATTGCTAATAAATGAGGTTGGTTTTGAGTATTTAATGTTGAAATGTGTCATTTCGAATTGATTCCGTTGTATTTATTGCTGTAAATGCGCGTATAAATAGCATATTTTATTCTGTTTTATATTTTTTTGATTAAATAAAGCTCAAAGTGTATGAGGTTTTTGATAAAATAGGTGATTCTTATAATTTTAATCGTTAAAAATATAGCTAAGTGTCAAAAATACACTATCTATTTAAAATTATTTTTAATTCTTGTAAGCATTTGATAAAAGATCCGTGTCTATATAGGTGAACGCTCTTAAAAGAAAGCTGAATGGGAAAAGATAGATTTATTGAGTTGCTTACCAAAGATCTGACCGGAGAAATCTCGGTGGATGAAAAGCGCGAATTAATCTATTTACGGGGAGAGCCATTTTATGACAGGAAAGAAGAAGATCTGCTGAGGGCATACTGGTCAAACAGCCACAAAGCCGAATATGACAGCAGTTCGCTTTTTAAACGTATCCAGCAGAAGATAGACAGCGGTGAGACAGGAGAAGAGTCTTTGCTGCCAGCATATGAATTTGCTGATCATGTGGAAGAGGAAGCATCATCTGCCCCTATATTAAACTGGATGTCTAAATCAGCTGCGGTCTTACTGATGGCCTGCTGCATTTTTTTTGTATACCATAGTTTTCTTACCTACAGAAAAGAGCTGCTGATCAAAGAAACCCCAAAAGGAGTTCGTTCTGTCTTTACCCTCACTGATGGAACAGAGATCCGCCTGAATGCCGATAGCAGGCTGGAATATCCTGCTCACTTTTCTGATTCTACCAGGGAGGTGTTTCTGATTGGGGAAGCTTTTTTTGATGTAAGCAAGGATGCAGCACATCCCTTTATTATCCATACAAAGGATATGGATATAAAGGTACTCGGTACTACTTTTAACGTTAAAGCCTATTCTAACGAAAGACTTACAGAAACGACCTTATTAAACGGTGCGATTACAGTGACACTGAATAACCTGTCCAAGAAGCAGATCTATTTGAAACCCTCGCAAAAACTTGTGTTCAGAAATCTTCGTAGTGATAATAGGAGGGTTGCCCTAACCAATAATGACATTGATACATCGATGAGACAGCTCACTTATTTTGAGCCTGATCATGCTACCATAATAGAAACCTCCTGGACAAACAATAAACTGACTTTCAAAAATGAAGATTTCTCCACTCTTGCCAGAAGTATGGAAAGATGGTACAATGTTGACATCAGTTTCGACAGCGAGAATCCAAAACAACTAAGATTTACCGGCATCATTGAAAAAGAAAATATTGGCGAGGCACTAAGGGCACTCCAGTTAACAGAGAAGTTTAATTACACCATCAACGATTCTGCAATCAGAATCTTTTAAGCATAACAACTAATAAATAAACAAAACAGTAACAACTAACCCAGATTATATGAGAGAGATTTCCACGTAGCAACGACATGCGGGAGTAAGCCAATCCCAAATCGAGCAAAAAAACCAATTGTCTAATATTTAATCTTCCTCAGGGAAGATTGGATTATCACGCTAAAATAACTAGTATGAAATTTTTATCGCGCTTAAAACGCGCAGTGCCTAAAAATGCGCCAGCCAAATCACTGGCCGTAATTAAAGTTACATGCGGACTGCTGCTTACACTCAATCTGAGTGCAGTTGCCGGTGTATACTCACAGAAGAGAATATCTGTAAAGGTAAACTCTGCAGAATTTACAGATGTGCTTGCACAAATCGAAGCTAAGTCTGAATACAGGTTCATGTTCAGCAACCGTAAAATTCCTGCAGGAAAAACGATCAGTTTGGATGTAACTGATAAGGATGTACCATATATCCTTACTGAAGCCCTTAAAAATACTGGCTTTACTTTCAATGTTCTGGCAAACAACCTGGTAGTTATCGTACCTGCTGGCCAGAAAGCTGATGTTGTTGTTACAGGTAAAGTAACTGATGAAACTGGTTTACCAGTTATCGGTGCTTCTGTACAAATTAAAGGTGGTAAAGGTGGCGCGACTACAAACGCTGAAGGTATGTTCTCACTGAGCGTGCCAGATAATGCTGTGCTGATCGTATCTTATATCGGTTATGCTCCACAGGAAATTCCTGTAAACGGCAGAACTACGATTAATGTTAGCATCAAACCAAATGCAAATGACCTGAATGAGGTTGTAGTTACTGCTTTGGGTATCACTAAAGACCAGAAGACCTTAGGTTATTCTGTAACTAAAGTTGATAGCGAAGTGATGACTAAAGCAAGGGAATCTAACGTTGCCAACTCATTAAGCGGCCGTGTGGCTGGTTTGAGTGTAGGTGGTACAAGTGGAGGTCCTGGTGCATCAGCAAGATTAAACATCCGTGGTGCTACATCATTTACAGGTAGTACTACTCCTTTGATCGTTATCGACGGTGTGCCGATCGATAACTCACAAAGGGGAACTGGTGCTGGTCAGTATGGTGGATCTGACGGTGGTGATGGTTTCAGCAACATCAACCCTGATGACGTAGAAAGCATGACAGTACTGAAAGGTTCTACGGCTTCTGCATTATACGGTGCAAGAGCTGCAAACGGTGTAATTAACATTACTACAAAAACTGGTAAAAAAGGTAAAGCACAAATTGAGTACAATGCCAACTTACAGTTTGATAAAGCCGTTGATAATTCTGACTACCAATATGAGTACGGTCAGGGACAACTGGGTGCAAGACCTACAAATCAAAACTCTGCAATTAGCTCAGGTTTGTACTCGTGGGGAGCAAGACTGGACGGAGCGCCAACTATTGCTGCTGACGGTCAGCTTCACCCTTATTCAGCTGTAACCAACAATGTAAGTACATTCTATCGTACAGCACCAAGTTTGACCAACAGTATCTCAGTTGCTGGTGGTGGCGATAAAGGAACGTACCGTTTCTCTGCTGCTAATCTGGATGCAAAATCAGTATTGCCAAACAGTGGCCTGGTAAGAAAAACTTTCAACTTCAGTACCAATCAACAACTGAGTGATAAATTATCTTTCAACCTGGTAGCAAATTATATCGATCAGCAGGATAAGAATAAAGCTTACCTGAGTGATTCACCATTAAATGCTAACTACGGATTGCAGTTTCTTCCAACAAGTTTAAATGTTACCTCTTTAGCTCCGGGATACGATACTGTTACAGGTATGGAAATGCCATGGAATGACAATGCTTATGTAACTAATCCGTATTTTGTGACGAGCCAGTTGGTGAACAACAACTCACGTAAACGTTTCATCAGTGCGATTTCAACTAAATATGATTTCACCAGCTATTTGTCATTACAAGCTCGTTTAGGATACGACCTTACAAATGACCGCGCTCTTTCGGTAACTCCATATGGAACAGCCTACTCTAACAGTGGTTTGGGACAATTAAATGGTTTGACGCAAGCACAAAGAACTGAGATGAATGCTGACGTATTGTTAAGCTTCAATAAGGAAGTTGTTAAAGATTTCAATATCAGTGCAAGTGCCGGAGGAAACTACCGTAAAGCTACTTACGAGTCAACAGGCTCAAGCGGTCAGGGTTTCATTATTCCTTACCTGTATACAGCAACAAACGTTAAAACCAGAAATATCAATTACGATTATAACGGAAGAGAAACGCCATCTGCTTACTATACAGCGGATTTCAGCTATAAGGGTTTAATTACCGTGAGTACTACAGGAAGGTATGACCAATTTTCTACTTTACCTGTTGATAACAATAGCATCTTTACTCCTTCAGTATCGACAAGTTTTGTATTCTCACAATTAACGAAATGGGAGCCATTAAGCTTTGGTAAATTAAGAGCTTCATATGCAAAAACAAGTGGTGAGCCAGCAGATGCATATTTAACACAGCAATATTATACAATTGGTAATCCAATCAATAACAATACTGCAGCAAGTTTTAGCAACATTTTACCAAATGCGAACTTAAGACCATATTCACTATCTGAATTTGAAGTTGGTACTGAGATGAAGTTCCTGAAAAACCGCATTGGTATTGACGCTGCATTCTTCACCAGAAAAACTGAAGGTGAAGTTGTAAAAGCGACAACATCTGTTGCATCAGGTTTTGAGTCGAGATTTGTAAATTTAGGATCTACGAAAAACACTGGTATTGAGATCATGCTGAGCGGTACGCCAATCAAAACTGATAACTTTAGCTGGAATTCAAGTTTCAACTTTACCAATGTAAAAACTGAAGTTCTAAACATCGATGGTGGAACAAATGCGCCATTGAATACAGGAACATATAGACCAGGTGACGCATATATCGGCGTTGTTA
>Ga0157373_10004112_pt1 | contig 10971 bp, 11 predicted proteins | sample C65metaG_FD_113460 | JGI IMG/M metagenome (GOLD analysis project Ga0157373, IMG submission 113460) | Corn rhizosphere microbial communities from Kellogg Biological Station, Michigan, USA - C6-5 metaG | ecosystem: Host-associated > Plants > Roots > Rhizosphere > Soil | place: USA: Michigan...
CTGCTGACGGCCGATGACGAGCTGCAGCGCATGTGGATCCTGCGCAAGCTGCTGCATCCGATGGACGAAGTGGCTGCCATCGAGTTCCTGGTCGACAAGTTGAAGACGACCAAGACCAACGATTAGTTCTTCCTGTCGATGAAGCGCAAGTAACACGAAGTCAGATTGTAGAAAAAAGGGCGCCTCAGATTAGGCGCTCTTTTTTTTGCGAATTTTTGTATCAAAATAGACAACTTTCGTAGGCCGGCTGTGTCCGTGTTCATCATGGGTCTTCAAAGCGACAAGGAGCGTTATGCATACGTTTGGCAACCGCCGTGACATTGACGGCTTGAGGGCGCTGGCCGTTATTCCGGTGGTTCTGTTTCACTTCGGTTTTGGCGCGTTTAGTGGCGGTTTCGTCGGCGTCGACATCTTCTTCGTCATTTCCGGGTTCCTGATCACCAGCACCCTGTTCCGCGATATCAGTGCGCAGCGTTTCAGCTTCGTCGATTTCTGGGCGCGTCGGGCGCGCCGTATCCTCCCGGCCTTGAGCGTGGTACTGCTGGCTTCGTTGGCCGTGGGCTGGTTGCTGCTGACGGCCAAGGACTTTTCAGAGCTGGGCAGGACGGTTCGTTATCAGTCGTTGTTCATCTCGAACATCTTGTTCATGCGTGAAGATGGCTATTTCGCGCCTGCCTCGGACCTGAAGCCGCTGCTTCACACGTGGTCCCTGGCTGTCGAGGAGCAGTACTACATCTTTTTTCCACTGCTGATGGTGCTGTTGTTGCGCCACGTTCGCCATTGGCGTTGGATGCTGTTTGCCCTGTTGCTGATTTCTTTCGGGCTGAATATCGCTTACATCGACCGCAAACCTGACGTCGCTTTCTTTTCGCTGCCGACCCGCGCCTGGGAGCTTTTGTGCGGGGCGATGCTCGCGGTCTTGCCTGCGCCCAGGCAGGCTGTTCGGCCATGGGTCTGTCAGTTCGCCGCCGGGGCTGGTTTGGTGGCGGTGCTAACAGCGGTTTTCACTTTCGACGAAACAACGGTGTTTCCCGGCTGGGCCGCGTTATGTCCCGTGCTCGGTACAACAGCATTGATCTGGTCAGGCGCTCGGTGTTCGACCTGGGTCGCGCAGGTGTTGAGTAGCAGGGCTCTGGTCTGGGTTGGTTTGCTTTCCTATTCCTTTTACCTGTGGCATTGGCCGGTCTACGTCTATGCCAACGCCATCTCCATCGACGGAATCCAGCCCTGGGAGGCCGCGGGCTGGATTCTGCTGGCGCTGGCTCTTGCCTGGCTGAGCTGGCGTTTCGTTGAGCTTCCGTTCCGTGAAAAGCGCCTGCTGGCTGGACGTAAACCCGTGTTGGTGGGAGGGCTGCTGGCCATGGCTGTCCTGGCTGTAACCGGGTCGGTGGTGCGGTCGGCGGATGGCTTTCCCCAACGCCTTACCGGGAAAGCCATGGAGTACGCACAGGCGCGGGAATGGCGAGCGGGGCAGATGAAATGCATGCTGGTGACTTCAGACAAACGTCCGGACAAGGCATGCCTGCTGGGCGGGCAAAAGGATGCCCCGGTGACCCGGCTGTTCTGGGGCGACAGTCACGCGGCGGCGCTGTTGCCGGCGATTGAAAGTAGCGCCGCGCGCGGTGGAGGCCCGGTATGGCTTTACAGTATGAGCGCCTGCCCGCCAATCCTCAGTGATGATCCGAGGCCGCGCTGCAAGGATTTCAATGAGCGGACCATGGAGCAGGTTCGTCGCCTGCAGATCAAGGACGTAGTACTGGCATCCAACTGGAGCCTTTATGTCTACGGTCGTGAGGACGGCGACAAGAAGGTGCTGCTCGATCCTCGTGACAAGACCGCCGAAGCCGAGGCGCGCATGGCCGCAGGGCTCAAGGCGCGGGTGGCAGCGATCAGGGCGACGGGTGCGCAGGTCTGGTTGTTCAAGGAGGTGCCATTGCAGCGTAAGGGTGCCATCGGTCGACTGACGAGTCTGGCGCGGATAGGGCGTTCAGCCGAGGGGCTGGGCCGCCCTCTCTCGGAGCACATGGCACGCCAGCGCTTCCTGAGCGCTTTGTTCGACTCGATGAAGGCTGCCGACCCTGGGGTACATGTCATCGACCCTACGCCGTTGATGTGCTCGGATCGTGTCTGCCCAATTGAGGTCAATGGTTACTCGCAATACCGGGATGAGGATCATTTGTCGGACGTCGGTAGTGCTCGCCTGGGACCGTTGTTTGCTCCGCTGCTGCTGGGTACTGCCGATAATTGACCGCTCTGCGCACGTGCGGGCTGCTGTTCGGGCGCTGGAGAAGGTAGGATGTACGCCTATTTTCGGGGTGGCATCTCAATGAAATTCAAGGATCTTCGGGATTTCGTGCAGCAGCTTGAGCAGCGCGGCGAGTTGAAACGCATCCAGGTTCCCATCTCTCCCGTGCTGGAGATGACGGAAGTCTGCGACCGCACGCTGCGGGCCAAAGGCCCGGCGTTACTGTTCGAGCGCCCAACGGGCTACGATATCCCGGTGTTGGGCAACCTGTTTGGTACGCCAGAGCGCGTGGCCATGGGGATGGGTGCCGAGTCGGTCGACGAGTTGCGCGAGATCGGCAAGCTGCTGGCGTTCCTCAAGGAACCCGAGCCGCCCAAGGGCCTGAAGGACGCCTGGTCCAAGCTGCCGATTTTCCGCAAGATCATTTCCATGGCGCCGAAAGTCGTCAAGGACGCGATTTGCCAGGAAGTGGTGATCGAGGGGGATGATGTCGACCTGGCGATGCTGCCGGTGCAGACCTGCTGGCCGGGCGATGTGGGACCGCTGATCACCTGGGGCCTGACCGTCACCAAGGGTCCGAACAAGGATCGCCAGAACCTCGGCATCTATCGCCAGCAGGTGATCGGCCGCAACAAGGTCATCATGCGCTGGCTGAGCCATCGTGGCGGTGCGCTGGACTATCGCGAGTGGTGCGAAAAACACCCCGGCCAGCCCTTCCCGGTGTCCGTGGCGCTGGGCGCGGACCCGGCGACCATTCTCGGGGCCGTCACGCCAGTGCCGGACAGCCTCTCCGAATACGCCTTCGCCGGCCTGCTACGCGGCAACCGTACCGAACTGGTGAAATGCCGCGGCAACTACCTGCAAGACCCGGCCACCGCCGAGATCATCCTGGAAGGTGTGATCCATCCCGGCGAAATGGCCGATGAGGGCCCGTACGGCGACCACACCGGCTACTACAACGAGGTCGACAGCTTCCCGGTGTTCACCGTCGAGCGCATCACCCATCGGATCAAACCGATCTACCACAGCACCTACACCGGCCGTCCGCCCGATGAGCCGGCCATTCTCGGTGTGGCGCTGAACGAAGTATTCGTGCCGATCCTGCAAAAGCAATTCCCGGAGATCACCGACTTCTACCTGCCGCCGGAAGGCTGCTCGTACCGCATGGCCGTGGTGACCATGAAGAAGTCGTATCCAGGGCATGCCAAGCGGGTGATGCTGGGTGTCTGGTCGTTTCTGCGACAGTTCATGTACACCAAGTTCGTTATCGTCACTGACGACGATATCAATGCACGGGACTGGAACGATGTGATCTGGGCCATCACCACGCGCATGGATCCCAAGCGCGACACGGTGATGATCGAGAACACGCCCATCGACTACCTCGACTTCGCTTCGCCGGTCTCCGGCCTGGGGTCGAAGATGGGACTCGATGCCACGCATAAATGGCCCGGTGAAACCACCCGTGAGTGGGGCCGGGTTATCGTCAAGGATGAAGCCGTTACCCAACGGATCGATGCCATTTGGAATCAGTTAGGAATAGATTGATGCGTGTGACCTTGCAGCCGTCCGGCGCGGTGTTGGAGATACGGCCCGCCGAGCGGATTCTCGATGGTGCGCGGCGCCTGGGCTATGAGTGCCCGCAAAGCTGCCGCAACGGCAACTGCCATGTCTGTGGCGCGTTGCTGGTGGAGGGGCGCGTGCAGCAGGCTGGCGATGTGCGTGATCACGGAGAGATTTTCACCTGCATCGCCGAGCCCCTGGAGGACTGTGTGGTGTTGTGGGACGGGGTGTTGGCGCCGGGCGAGTTGCCGGTGCGTCGCCTGGCGTGCCAGGTCACTGGCTGCGTCGATGTGGGCGGCGATGTCTGGCGGGTCAGCCTGCGGGCGCCGGCGGGGAAGCCGCCGCGCTACCATGCGGGGCAGTACCTGATGATCGAGCGGGAGAATGGCGATAAGTCGGCTTTTTCCCTCGCTTCGGCGCCGCATTCGGGGCGCGACCTGCAATTGCATGTGCTGGTGCGCGAAAACAGTGCGAAGGCGCTGCTGGAGCAACTGCAGCGCAACCCCAACGTTTATGTCGAAATGCCTTTTGGCGATACTCACTTGTCCGAATTGCCGGACGGCCCCTTGGTGTTGATTGCCGCCGGCACCGGCATGGCGCAAATGCACAGCCTGATCGAGCACTGTCGGGCAGAAGGTTTCAAGCATCCGGTGCATCTCTATTGGGGCGTGCGGCGGCCGGACGATTTCTATGAAATCGAACATTGGGACGAGTGGAAGAAGTTACCGAACCTGTTCCTGCACAAGGTCGTCAGCGACCTGTGTGGCTGGGAAGGTCGCTGCGGAATGCTCCACGAAGCGGTGTGCGAGGACATCAGCGACCTGTCGGGCGTGCACGTCTACGCCAGCGGCTCGCCGGCCATGATCTATGCCACCCTCGACGCGCTGGTGGAAGCCGGGATGGATGCCCACCAGATGCGCGCCGACGTGTTTGCCTACGCACCTCGCGCCTGAGCACAGAGTTATAACTCCCTATATTTCGTTTCGATATTTAGTCTTTCGGCGAGATACCGATAACGTATATAGGGCGCGCATGGCATCCAACTTGCCTGGGTTCGGATAAGTGTCAGTCCCATGACGCGCGCGCACCCATTTTTGATCCTCGCGAGGAGCCTTCCGCTACCGGCCATGAGCGCTATCGAAACCGCCATTACCTGCGCCCCATATCCACCAAGACTCGACTTGGGCGCGCAACTGACCCGAGACCAATTGCTCGCTTCGATGCAATCGACCATGAGCCTTCACCAGGGCGGCCCGGTCTGGCTGTTCGCTTACGGTTCATTGATCTGGCGGCCGGAATGCACGGCAGTGGAGCGGATGCGCGGGCGGGTCCATGGTTATCATCGCGGCTTGTACTTATGGTCCCATGAGCATCGCGGCACGCCGGAGTTGCCGGGACTGGTGTTCGGGCTGGATCGCGGCGGCTCATGCAGCGGTTTCGCCTACCGATTGCCGGAGGAGAATCTCGAGGACTCGTTGTTTGCCTTGTGGCAGCGAGAGATGCCGGTACCGTCCTATCGCCCGCACTGGCTCAGTTGCCGGCTCGAGAACGGCAATCGCGTGCAGGCCTTGGGCTTTGTCCTGGACCGACACCTGCCCAGCTATGCCGGCAACCTGCCGGACCATGTGCTGAGCCAGGTGTTCGAAAGCGCCTGCGGGCGTTTCGGCACGACTCGCGATTATGTCGAGCAGACTGTGCATGCCCTGCGCAGCCACGCCATGCCGGATCGGAATCTGGAGGCGCGGCTCAAGCGTTGCAGATCAACTCTCGATCAGGCCACCGCTTCGCGGCTCTGACTGCTGACTTGCTTGTGCCCCAGGGTTGGCGCGAGGAACGCCATGGCCAGCAGGCACGCGGCGATCAGCAGGATGAAACCGCCATTCCAGCCGAAATAATCCACCGTGTAACCCATCAGGGCACTGGCCGCGACTGAACCGCCCAGGTAACCGAACAGGCCGGTAAAACCGGCAGCCGTACCGGCCGCTTTCTTGGGTACCAATTCCAGCGCCTGCAGGCCCACCAGCATCACCGGGCCATAGATCAGGAAGCCGATCGCGAACAACGAGCTCATGTCGATCATCGGGTTGCCCGGCGGATTCAGCCAATACACCAGGGTCGCGACCGTCACCAGCGCCATGAACACCATACCCGTCAGGCCACGGTTGCCCCGGAAGATCTTGTCCGACATCCAGCCGCACAGCAGCGTGCCGGGAATCCCTGCCCATTCGTAGAGGAAGTAAGCCCAGGACGTCTTGTCGAAGTCGAAGTGCTTGACCTCTTTCAGGTAGGTCGGGGCCCAGTCCAGGATGCCGTAGCGCAACAGGTAGACGAAAACGTTGGCCAGTGCGATGAACCAGAGCATTTTGTTGCGCAGCACGTATTTGACGAAGATGTCCTTGGCGCTGAATTCGTTCTCGTGGCTGGCGTCGTAGCCTTCCGGGTAATCGTTCTTGTACTTCTCGATGGGCGGCAAACCCGTTGATTGCGGGGTGTCGCGCATGACAATGAAGGCAAACGCCGCTACCAGCAGGGCCACGGCGGCCGGTACGTAGAACTTGCTGTGCCAGTCGTTGAACCACCCCATGCCGAGGATTGCCAGCGGGCCGATCAGGCCACCGCCGACGTTGTGCGCCGTGTTCCATACCGAAACCACGCCGCCGCGTTCCTTCTGTGACCACCATTGCACCATGGTTCGCCCGCTCGGCGGCCAACCCATGCCTTGCGCCCAGCCGTTGATGAACAGCAGGATGAACATGATGGTCACGCTGGACGTCGCCCACGGTGCGAAACCGAACACGAACATCACCGCAGCGGACATCACCAGGCCAAAGGGCAGGAAGTAGCGTGGATTGGAACGGTCGGACACGATGCCCATCAGAAACTTGGAAAGACCGTAGGCGATCGCGATCGCCGATACCGCCACGCCGAGCTGACCCTTGGTATAGCCTTGGGCTATGAGGTCTGGAAACGCCAGGGTAAAGTTCTTGCGCAGCAGGTAGTAACCCGCATACCCGATGAAAATCCCGGCAAAAATCTGCCAGCGAAGGCGTCGGTAGGTGCTGTCTATTTTTTCTTCAGGCAAGGGTGCCTGGTGTGCTGCAGGACGAAAGAAAGCAAACATTCAAGGACTCCGGATTCTTGTTATGACTGCGAATGCGAATGTTACAGTTTCGTTACCGAAAATAGCATCGCTTGTTTAGCTCTGCACAGGGGAAATGTTGCCGGAGGGATGTTCATAAACGAACGCGTCGCCAGGCGTAGGCTGGCGACGTCGTGGGCCTTGGTGCTGCAAGCACTTCGATACCATGGCAGTCGCGGCCCGACGCTATTGGCGTTCGGGCCGCATCGATGCAGTCAACGCACCTGCACGACCACCTTCCCAACGGCCTTGCGCTGGGCGAGGTCGTTGATCGCCTGGGCGGCGTTGTCCAGTGGATACAGCTGCGAAACCAGCGGCTTGAGCCTGCCCTCGGCGAACCAGCCGAACAATTGCTGGAAGTTGGCGGCGCTGTCCTGGGGCTGGCGCTGGGCAAAGGAGCCCCAGAACACGCCCACCACTGCAGCACCTTTGAGCAGGGCCAGATTCACCGGCAGTTCGGGAATGCGCCCACTGGCGAAACCGACCACCAGCAGTCGGCCATTCCAGGCGATGGAGCGGATGGCCTGGTCGAACAGATCGCCGCCCACCGGATCGTAGATGACATCGGCGCCCTGACCGTCGGTGAGGCGCTTGATCTCGTCCTTGAGGCTGCTTTCGTTGTAGTTGATCAATTCATCGGCGCCGGCGGCCTTGGCCACGGCAAGCTTTTGCGCGCTGCTGGCGGCGGCGATCACCCGGGCGCCCATGGCCTTGCCGATCTCCACCGCCGCCAGGCCCACGCCGCCGGAGGCGCCGAGCACCAGCAGGGTTTCGCCGGGTTGCAGGTTGGCGCGCTGTTTGAGGGCATGCATCGAGGTGCCGTAGGTCATGCTGAAGGCCGCGGCGGTGTTGAAATCCATGGCCGCCGGGATCGGCAGCACGTTGTAGCCTGGCACCGCGACCTGTTCGGCAAAGCTGCCCCAACCGGTCAGCGCCATCACTCGGTCGCCGATTTTGAGGTGACTGACCTTTTCACCCACTTCCCTGACGACACCCGCCGCTTCGCCGCCGGGCGAAAACGGGAAGGGTGGTTTGAATTGATATTTGCCCTCGATGATCAGCGTGTCGGGGAAGTTCACCCCGGCGGCGTGCACGTCCAGCAGCACTTCGTTCTTCTTCGCAACGGGGCTGGCGACGTCTTCCAGCACCAGCGATTCGGCGGGGCCGAATTCTTTGCACAGCACGGCTTTCATCAGGGCTATTCCTTTGGGAGTGATGGCCGATAAGTGTAGGTGTGAGAGACAACGGGTCAACGAGCATGCCCCGCCCTGATAGCCGGCCATAAGCTTGTGCTTGAACGGCGGGTCGGTATGCTGGGCCGCAAAACCGGATGAGGAGTCGAATGTGAAAGCGTGGATCGTGTTGATGCTGGCCCTGTCGTTGCCTGCGGCAGTGATGGCCGAAGAGGCCAAGGAAGCAAAAGAAGGGGAGGCGCCGAAGGTCAGCTATATCACCCTGAGCCCGCCCTTCGTGGGCAACTACGGTCTGGACGGCACGGCGAAACTGAAGGTCTACAAGGCTGACGTGGCCCTGCGCGTGACCGGCGATGCCGCCGTAGCTGCGGTGAAGGCCAACGAACCGCTGATTCGCAACCAATTGGTTGCCCTGTTCGCCCAGCAGACCAGCGAGACCATGAACAGCCTTGAAGCCAAGGAAAAGTTGCGCCAGGAAGCGTTGAAGCAGACCCAGCAGGTAATGAACGACGAGACCGGCAAGCCGATGGTGGATGATCTGTTATTCAACAACCTGATCATTCAGTAAGGCGCCTACTGTCTGAGCGGGCCTCATCGCGAGCAGGCTCGCTCCCACATTGAATCTCCACTCGATGAAGATCCCCTGTGGGAGCGAGCCTGCTCGCGATGGCGGACCGAGGGGCGCCGATAGCGCTAGGGTTTCAGCGCCATCACCGCCGCCCACTGCTCTGCCGTCACCGGCATCACCGACAGTCGTGAACCCTTCTGCACCAGCGGCATTTCGGCCAGGGCGGTTTGCTGTTTGAGGTAGTCGAGTTTCAGCACGCGGGAAAAAGTCTCGACATGGGTGACGTGGATTGCGGTCCAGGGGTTTTTATCCGGACTGGCCTTCGGGTCGAAGTAGTGACTGTCGGGCTCGAGCGCCGTCGGGTCCGGGTAGGCCGTCCGGGCGATCTGCCCGATCCCGGCAATGCCTGGCTCCGGGCAACTGGAGTGGTAAAAGAAGAAGGTGTCGCCTTGTGCCATGGCTCGCAGGAAATTGCGCGCCTGATAGTTGCGGACCCCATCCCACCGGGCCTGGCCGAGCTTTTCCAGGTCCTGGATGGACAATTCGTCGGGCTCGGATTTCATCAGCCAATAGGCCATGACCTCTACTCCTGGGCGGTGTGCTAAAAAATAGTTCAGCGATTTTATGACAAACCGACGGTCGGTTGACGCCAGCGTTTGCGTGGCGGTCAAGGTTGTCGCAAAATGCCGGCCTTCCAAGCTTGACGCTGCTGCACGGCCAATAAGAAAACCGCTGCTGTCATCGTGTGTGATATGCCTTGAGGGGGGCAATCGATGAAACGCAAACCGGATTTGTTGTGGATTCTGGTCATTCTGTTCGGTCTGGGTGTCGTGACCACGGGTTACGCCCAAAGCCTGTGGGCGAACAAGACCGAGGCGCCGATGGACATCACCCAACCCGCGCCAACGCTTAAACGCTGAGTTTGTCTCCCAGGCGCCGTTGAGTTTCGCGGCGTTTATCCTGCGATATACCAATGCCTGTCACTGACCGTTCCTTGCAACGGTACATACCAGCTCGCCTGGGCCAGCCTTTCGACTTTCTGGCATTCATGGGCCAGCCCCAGCAACGTTGGCTTTCGCCATGACTTGCGTCGCGCCAGATAGGCCAGGCTGCGATCATAGAACCCGCCTCCCATGCCCAGCCGACCGCCTGCATCGTCGAAGCCCACCAGCGGCAGCAATACCAGATCCAGAGCCCATACCTTGCGTTGCCGGGCGACATCGATCCGTGGTTCGAGAATACGAAAACGATTGGGGTGCAGTTGTTCCCCGGGACGGATGCGTTGGAAAACCATCTTGGTCCGCGGCCATGGGCTGAGCACCGGCAGGTAAGTGGCCTTGCCCCGACGCTGGGCGGCACGCAGCAGCAGGCGCGGGTCGATCTCGCCATCGTTGGGCAGGTACAGGGCGAGATGCCTGGCGCGGCGAAACATTGGATGCTGGGCCAGTTGCCGGTAGAGCCCTTGGGCGGCTTGTCGTTGTTGGGCGGGTGTCAGGGCGCGACGGGCCTGGCGTAGCAGGCGTCGAAGTTGAGGGCGGGGCAGCAACGCGGGTTCGGACATGGTCGATGCTTCGAGTCTGACTTGGATGACACAGCGTAACCGCAAATGTTGCCGCCAGAAATGCCTGTGCCAGACACGACAATGCCAGTCCTGGAGACTGGCATTGTCTGAAAAATCAGGCTCCCCGGATGAACCGCTGCCGGCTTAGCCCTTGAACCCGAGAGTTCAAGGTGGAAGTTGCAGGAGGCGTTAAGGCTTTCCGTCAAGCGGACATGCACACCGGCCCCAACGTGCAACCCCCGTGGTTGTGCGTATCGGCTCAGGGACATCACCAACTGGCAAGCACCCCAGGGAGTGACGCAAGTATACCCCAGGCAGCTTCGCGAATCAGCCCTTGCTGACGTCCGGATCGGTGGCCAGCACCAGATCCACCCGTTCCAGCAGGTCGCGCACCTGTTCACGGGTCGATCCGCTGACCTGCACGTCCGGCGTATCCTGGCGATGCAGCAGGTCGTGGGTGATGTTCAAGGCAGCCATCACGGCAATGCGGTCGGCGCCGATGACTTTGCCGCTGCTGCGGATCTCGCGCATCTTGCCGTCCACGGAACGGGCGGCACTCACCATGTTGCTGCGCTCTTCCTGGGGGCAGATTATCGAATATTCTTTGTCGAGGATCTGCACGGTAACGCTATGCTTGAACTCATGAGTCTTGCTCCAGGGCCTTGAGGCGCGAAATCATCGATTCGACCTTACGCCGGGCGA
>Ga0157373_10004117_pt1 | contig 10964 bp, 7 predicted proteins | sample C65metaG_FD_113460 | JGI IMG/M metagenome (GOLD analysis project Ga0157373, IMG submission 113460) | Corn rhizosphere microbial communities from Kellogg Biological Station, Michigan, USA - C6-5 metaG | ecosystem: Host-associated > Plants > Roots > Rhizosphere > Soil | place: USA: Michigan...
ACGCACACGTCCAGGCACTCCACGGCCTTGACCGCAGCTTCCATGATGCCGCTGTGGCCGACCATGTCGCCGTTGGCGTAGTTGACGATGATCACGTCAAAACGCTGGTTTTCTATGGCGTCGACGATTCTGTCGGTGACTTCCGGCGCGCTCATTTCAGGCTGCAGGTCGTAGGTCGCGACTTTCGGCGAAGGGATCAGGATGCGCTCTTCGCCTTCGAACGGCTCTTCACGACCGCCGGAGAAGAAGAAGGTCACGTGGGCGTATTTCTCGGTTTCGGCGATCCGCAGCTGGGTCTTGCCGTTTTTCGCCAGGTATTCGCCCAGGACGTTGTCCAGGCTGCCTTTGGTGAACGCGGCAGGTGCCGGAATGCTCGCGGCGTACTGGGTCAGCATGACGTAGCCGGCCAGTTTTGGCTGCCGGGCGCGGGCGAAGTCCTTGAAATCGTCTTCGACGAACACGCGGGTCAGTTCGCGGGCGCGGTCGGCGCGGAAGTTCATGAAGACCACGGCGTCGCCGTCTTCGACTTTCACTTTGTCGCCGATACTCGTGGCTTTGACGAATTCGTCGTTCTCGCCGCGCTCGTAGGCTGCGTCCAGACCGGCTTTAGGGGTTGCCGCCTGGAATTCCGAGGTGCCGTCGACAATCAGGTTGTAGGCCGATTCGACGCGGTCCCAGCGGTTATCGCGGTCCATGGCGAAGTAACGGCCAATGATCGTGGCAGTTCGACCTTTGCCCAAACGCCCGTAGGCCGCTTCCATGGTGTCCAGGTATTGGTGCGCGCTGCGTGGCGGGGTGTCGCGGCCATCGAGGAAGGCGTGCAGGTAGATCCTGTCGGCACCGCGTTTGACGGCCAGCTCGACCATCGCCACCAGGTGGTCTTCATGGCTGTGTACGCCGCCGTCGGACAGCAGGCCCATGATGTGTACGGCCTTGCCAGCGCCCACGGCCTTGTCCACGGCTGCGCAGATGACTGGGTTCTCGAAGAACTCGCCGTCGCGGATGGCTTTGGTCACGCGGGTGAAATCCTGATACACCACGCGCCCGGCACCCAGGTTCATGTGGCCGACTTCGGAGTTGCCCATCTGACCGTCTGGCAGACCGACATCCATCCCGGAACCGGAGATCAGGCCGTTGGGCATGGTCTTGTACAGGCGATCGAAGGTCGGCGTCTTCTTGCTGGCGGTCGCTTCGTAGACCGCGTTGCCGTCGTGGCTGTCGCTGTGACCGAAGCCGTCCAGGATGATCAGAACCAGAGGTTTAGGCGTGGTAGTCATGAATCCCACTCTTGGCTAATAAGGTGAAGTAGAAAAAAGATCGACAGTTTAGGGACAAGTTCAAACGGCGTCACTGCCGTACGGGCTTTGGCCGACCTTGGGGGCTGTGTATACTGGCCGACATTTTAACGCCCTGGAACCTAATGATGGTTGATCACCTGATTGCATTTGCCACTAATCACTATTTGATCTCTGGCGCTTTCGTCATCCTGCTGGCACTGCTGATCGCGACAGAACTGAACAAGGGCGGCAAAAGCCTGAGCACCGGTGAACTGACCGCGCTGGTCAACCGTGACGAGGCGGTGGTCATCGATGTGCGTCCCAAGAAGGACTACGCCACCGGTCATATCGTCGGCTCCCTGAACTTCCCGCAGGACAAGGTCATGTCCCGTACTTCGGAGCTTGAGAAGTACAAATCCAAGACCCTGATCATCGTCGACGCCGCCGGTCAGCACGCAGGACACGTGGCCGCCGAGCTGCTCAAGGCCGGTTTCACCGCAGCCAAGCTGTCGGGCGGTGTTTCGTCGTGGCGCGGCGACAACCTGCCGCTGGTGAAGTGAAATGGCCCAAGTCGTCGTCTACTCCAGCGATTATTGCCCTTATTGCTCGCGCGCCAAGTACCTGCTCGAAAGCAAGAATGTCGACTTCGAGGAGATCAAGGTCGACGGCAAGCCGCAGATTCGCGCTGAAATGACAAAAAAGGCCGGACGCACGTCGGTGCCGCAGATCTGGATCGGTTCGGTCCATGTCGGCGGTTGCGACGACCTCTTCGCGCTGGAGCGCGCCGGCAAGCTCGACGCCCTGTTGAGCGCCTGAATTCGCACCCTACAAGACCTCAAAAGTAAGAAGGATCTGAGATGACCGATCAAACGAATAACGGCGCCACTTCCAACGAAGAAGCCCCACAGTTTTCGCTGCAGCGTATCTACGTGCGTGACCTGTCGTTCGAAGCGCCGAAAAGCCCGGCGATCTTCCGTCAGGAATGGACCCCAAGCGTCAGCCTGGACCTGAACACCCGTCAGAAGCAGCTGGAAAACGATTTCTACGAAGTCGTACTGACCCTGTCGGTCGAAGTGAAGAACGGCGACGAAATCGCCTTCATCGCTGAAGTCCAGCAAGCCGGTATCTTCCTGATCAAGGGCCTGGACGCAGGTTCGATGAGCCATACCCTGGGCGCGTTCTGCCCGAACATCCTGTTCCCGTACGCGCGCGAAACCATCGACAGCCTGGTAGTGCGTGGCTCGTTCCCTGCGCTGATGCTGGCCCCGGTGAACTTCGACGCCCTGTACGCGCAAGAGCTGCAGCGCATGCAGGAAGCGGGCGAGACCCCGACCGTTCAGTAAGCCTGGCTCGCTGAGTGGATGAAAAAAAGCGCCTGTGATGGGCGCTTTTTTTTGAGGTTTGGATGGGGTTAGGTGAGGGTGGTTGGCTTGAGAATCTTACTCTGATGCCCTTTGGGCCTTATCGCGAGCAAGCTTGCTCCTACATTTGTTTAAACGTGCCGCATCCGATAGACCGAGTGGATAGCCTTTAAAGCAGACCGCCAAATATCTTGCCAGGCACCAAGGCTGCCAACGCCGTCCATCAGGCCATGGCACGTTGCAACAAATGTAGGAGCTGGCTTGCCTGCGATAAGGCCCGCAGGGCATCAAAGTCGCGATCCCAAGCCAACACGACTACCGAAACCCCAACTGCCGCCACCCCTCATACACCGCAACGGCCACGGTATTGGACAGGTTCAGGCTGCGGCAGCCTTCACGCATCGGCAGGCGCAGGCGTTGCTCGGGGGTTAGCGGGTCGAGGACTTCGGGTGGCAGGCCGCGGCTTTCCGGACCGAACAGGAAGGCATCGCCCTCTGCAAACGCGACGTCGTGAAAAGGCTTGGAGCCCTTTGTGGTAAAAGCGAACAGGCGCGGATGGCCGAGGCTTTCCAGGCAACTGGCAAGGTCCGCGTGACGATGCAGCGTGGCGTACTCGTGATAGTCCAGGCCTGCACGGCGCAGGCGTTTGTCATCCAGTTCGAAGCCCAGCGGCTCGATCAAATGCAGATGGCAACCGCTGTTGGCGCAGAGCCTGATGATGTTGCCGGTATTCGGCGGAATTTCTGGTTGAAAAAGGATCACGTGAAACATGCACGGCTCCGAACGTAAGGACGGGATGCATTCTACCCCTGAAGATGACCCGAGACCGAAGCTGTGGCCACGGTTTTTGGGATCTATCGCCATTGTGGGTGTGATGGTCGGCTTGATGATCGGCCGAGTGACCACGCCCGACCCGATTCAACTGCAACAGATCGAGACGCTGCCCCAGGGCCTGGCCGTGTGGTTCAACCGCGAGCCGCAGCTGCATGGCGAGATGATCGATGGCGCGGTGGCGCTGCTGTTCAACGCCCAGGGCACTGCGCAACGAGGCGAGTTGAAACTCAACGGGAAGGATGTGCGCTGGAGAATTCAGAAGAGTGACAAGGGATTGCTGCTGAACCTGCTGGCGGCCCGTCCGTTGCACGGTGACTGGCACGGTGCAACCCAGGACGGGCGCTGGAGACTGGAGATCAGTCTCCGGGAGGAATAAAAGAGGGGAATCCCCGGCCTGCCTGTACCAAGGTCCCCAAAACTGGTGATACGTAACCTATTGCAGAGCGCGTGCCAGTTTTCGGAAAAGCCTGTAGGAAATTTCGAAATAGCCCTTAGAGCCCCGGTTTCAGGCAGTATTCCGGGGTTTTTCACTCAAGCGCGAATCATGAGTGTTCGAATGCACGTTCAGAGTTGGTTGTTTCTTGATCGGTTTTGCACGCTATTCGCGCATTTTCGGGGGTGAGGGGACCAAAGTGATGCACGGCCCAGCCCGTGATCGCTGACTGCACTCTGCTGACACTTCTTACGCCGCGCAGGGAAACCGCCTGCAAAGGCACTATTTATTGCGTTTATCTATTCCAAATCTGGGCTAATGCCGCCTGATTGGTATCCGGTTTTTGAGCTTTTTATGGGACGCGTTCTGAATACGCTCGGACATTCCCTAAAAGTTTCAGAGCCTTACCAATGTCTAAGTCAGTCGAATCTCCCCAGCAGCACCCCTCGCCGCTGAACCGGCATCTCAATACGGTCCTCAGCAAAATCCCCCCGTGGCTGACCAATGCCACGCCGGACCTTCATCGCGCGTTACGACAAGCGGGTGCCAATCGCCTCTTCTGGTACGAACAGGCGCGACAGTCCATGCCCGATGTGACTAAGGCGCTACGTCAGGACTACGTGTTGCACCTGGCCTATCAGCAGGAGCTGAGCGAAGCCCTGAAAGAACTGCCGTCCCTCGAAGCCTTTGCCGAGCCCCTGCTGGTCGCCGCGATAAAAGCGCGATTCGGTCTGGACGTGGACGTGCGCAAGACCTGGCTGTTTCATGCGCGTCGCATCCAGGTCGACGATTCGTTCGTCAACGCTTCGCGCGATGCGCTTGTTCAGTACCAGAAGTCCCTGAAAGCCGCGACGCAGACGCTCTTGCATGCGGCGTTGCAGAATTTTGAATCCTGGGAAACCGAGCCTGCGGGCATGGATCTGGACAAGCGCCAGAAGGCGGCCATTTACGACCGCTACCCGCTCGACGGGCTGGAGATGACGGCCACGGAACTGGCGATCAGTCCGCCCGCCTTTGCAGCCCTGTGCCGTGAACTCGATCTGGGCGGCCAATATCAGAAAAAGGTCGATGCCTTCCTCAATCCGCCGTCCAGACCCGAGAGCGCGCCTGATGCGGCTACGTACAATCGCCGGGGGCTTTTCAAGCGCGTGGAGCAGTCCACCTTCAGGATTCAGGTGCATCTGGCGTACCTGAAGGCTGATATCAGCCAGGGCATGTACAACGCGCTGCTGGATATCAGTGGTAACGGCAGACGTGTCACTTTACAGGGCGAACCGGTGACGGCCAGTTTCCTGCGGCTTTGGGACATTGAGCTGACCGGCGTTGTCGCCATTGGCAAGGCGCGGGACGACGCGGACACCGAGCAGAGCATCGTTGTGTACATCCCGGATGACCCGCTGTGCCCTCTCAAGGAATACCCGTCCAGCGCAGCCTTCACTCGCACGTTGCGCGACAGGCTGTTGCAGGACGGGTATCTCGGATTCTTCCAGGGTTTGATTCCTGCCCGCCAGCGAGCACATTTGCTGGCCACACTGGATAAGTGCCTGCGGCCGCTGGTCTGGAACAAGGACCGCAGCTGGTATGAGCAACAGGTCGACCCCAATGCGAAGCTGCATCTGCGAGAGCGGGAATTTGCCGAAGGGATGCTGACGGCCATCACCGAACAAAAAGCCGCTGTGCTCAAGGACGACGCGCTGTTTCACGCGGTGCCCACGGCCGACGAAGACCAGAAAACCTTCGATCAGCGCGTGCATTACTTCGAAAGCCTGGCCATGCAAGCGCTGAATGCCGTGGGCTTCGTCGTGCCTCCCGTGGGGGCCGTGATGATGGCCGTGGCTGCCGCTCAACTGGGGGCGGAGGTGTTCGAAGGCATCGACAGCTGGACTCGCGGCGAGTGGGAGCAGGGCTGGGGCTACTTCATGGATGTGGTGGAGAACGTTGCACTCATTGCAGCGCTTGGGGCCGTCCACGCTGAGGGCGATACGCCTGTGGTCGAGACGATCACAGTCGAGACGCCTTCCTTTATAGAGGAACTCAAGGAGGTCGAATTGCCCGAAGGCGGCTCTCGCCTGTGGAAGCCCGACATCGCGCCATTTGCTCACGACAAGGTCCTGCCATCGGCTGTAAAGCCGGATGAATTCGGCGTCTATCACTATCAGGACAAGCAATGGATCTCGGTCGAGGGCAAAACCTATTCGGTCAATCGCACGCCTTCCGGGCAATTGCGCATCGAACACCCGACCAAAGCCATCGGCTATCAACCCCCTTTGCGCAGCAATGGCGCCGGCGCCTGGATACACCCTGCCGATCAGCCGCTGGAGTGGGAAGGGCTGAAACTCTTCAGGCGATTGGGGCACAGCGCAGAGGCGTTTTCCGACGTCACGGCGCGACGCATCCTGCAGGTCAGTGAGACTCACGAAACAGTACTGCGCAGGGCCCTCGCCGAAAATCAGCGTCCTCCCGCATTGCTGGAAGACGAGATGCGTCGTTTCCGGATCGATGAGGACATTCAGCAGCACGCCCAGGGCGCAGAGTCAGGTGTCGACAACAAGGCGTTGTTCGAGGCTCGATACCGCGCCGAGTCCGTGAGTCGCGAAGCCAATGCCTTGGCGATCACCCAGCGTTACCCCGAGCTGCCCGCCAGCATTGCCGACGAACTGGTGCGCGCGGCTTCAACCACTGAGCTTGAAGCTCTGGCTCAAGGCCGTGTGCCCTTGCGGATTGCCGAAGAGGTTCGCGTCTATCAGCAGCAGGTCAGGCTGGCTCGCGCTTACGAGGGGCTGTATCTGGAATCGGTGAGTAATGCCGACACCGATGTGCTGATACTTCATTCTCTCGAGTCTCTGCCCGGCTGGTCTGCGCAGCTGCGTCTTGAGGTCCGTGAAGGGCAATTCCACGGCGGGTTGATCGACGCGATCGGCCCCGCTGACGCCGCGATCCGCAAGGTGCTGGTCCGCCACCTTGACGGTTACGAGGTGTTTGATCACCAAGGGCTCGGGTTGCACGGGCGTGACGATATCTTTGCTGCGATGCTGCATGCGTTGCCCGATGCTCAGCGTACGGCGTTGGGTTTTCCCGGCGTATGGGACGGGCCGAAACTCAAGCTGGCTATGCAAAATGCTCCGTTGTTATCACGATCCCGGCTGCGACAATTCTTGAAGATGCAACCTGCCGCACTGGGTCGCACCTCGCCCATGCGCATGGCCGACGGGCGCCTGGGCTACCCGCTGAGCGGGCGGGGCGTGTTGCAGGGGTTCATCGCGCGGGAGACCTTGCTTGATCTCATTCGCACCCTGGGATTGCCGAACGCCGATGTTTCTGCCGAGCAGATGCTTACCGCCCTTGAGAGCACCGGTCTGACCCGTCAGCAGATTCATCGGCGTCTGGTCCAATTGCTCGACGAGCGCATGGCGCTGGACCTGAGTCTGAACGGCTGGGGTGAGCAGTCGGCATCGGTGCCCGATCTTGAAGTTCGGCTCATCAGCCGTGCGCGTGTTCATGAAGTGATATGGCGTTATTGGGCCGAGACGGCGCTGCCTGAAATTTCGCTGCCCGCGATGGCGCCGAGCACGCCGGCGTTGCGCCTGCAGAGCATCGTGTTGAGCGATTTTCCGCCTGCGTTACCTGACTTTTTTCAGGAGCGGGTCACCCGGCTGGAGCTGATCGATATCTCGATCAACCGACCCCACGCGACCTTGCCGGATCCTGTGTCTCGGTCGGTGGAGCAGCGTCTGGCGCTAGAGGCGTTTTTCATGCGTTTCCCTGAAGTGACGTCTCTTGAAATCAATCGGAGCGCTGCTCAAGGGCCAGTCAATGAGCCGCTCGTCTTCCAACTGCCGTATCTGGTGGCGCAGTCTTTTCCGGCCCTGCGCAGCTTGCGGCTGATCAATCAGAACGTGTCCATCAGCCTGCTGGAGGTGCAGTCGTTGAGCCGCCTCGAGCACCTGCAAGCGCTGGACCTGAGCGGCAACACGGTCAGCTTCATCCCGCCCACCAACCTGACCAGCCTGCGTTTGCGTTATCTGGGGCTGGACAATATCGGGCTGGAACACTGGCCAGCCTGGCTGGAAGGGCTTGAGTCCTCGTCGATTACCGAGCTGTCATTGCGCAACAATCGCATCAGCGAAATCCCTTGGGATTTATCGGCCAACCAGACACTGGCTGATCAGCCGACAGCGATCTTGCTGCAGGGCAACCCCCTGTCTCGCCTGACCATGATGAGAACCCGCTTGAATGAAGGCCCCGCCAGCCGATTCCGCTTCCATCTGGACCTTCCGCCACATCTGGCCGCACAAATCGCTTTGCTGCAGGATGAGCGTCTGCAGTTGCGTGAAGCCATCGACGGCTGGGCTCAGGCCTCGACTTCGTCACGTCCCTTGAGTGAAGAGACGATCGAGCTACGACGGGTGATCGGCGAAGGTCTGCTTGAGTTCTGGCGTACCTACAGCGAGGGCCAGACGCAGTCTGTGCTGACGCTGCAGGGCATCTCGCTGGAGGATTTTCCGCCCCGGTTGCCGGCCTTTTTCTATATGCGCGTGCGTAACCTGCAATTGATGAGGGTCTGTGCCGATGCCTCCCGGATGAACACCTTTCTCGCGAGCTTCCCGCAGTTGACCAGCCTGGAGCTGACCGGGCGTGTTGAACCGATGCCAGCGCTGCCTGGCGCGTTGCGGCAATTGACCCGGCTCACTACGCTGAGCCTCAGGGATCAGGGGCGCATCATCGAGCAACAGGACATGGCGTTTTTTGCCGAACTGCCGGCGCTCGGCGCGCTGGATCTGAGCGGCAATCAGTTGGGGGTGATCTCCGATGTTTCGACATTGCGAGGGCGTTTGAGCTGGCTGTCGCTGGACAATACCGGCCTGACGCAATGGCCGAATTGGGTGGACACCCTGCTGCCGATGGAAGGGTTGACGCTGGATAACAATCAGCTGACCGAGCTGCCGGAGCACATTCTGCAGAACCCACGCAATGACGTCGGCCAGACTGAAATCGCCCTTCGGGGTAACCCGCTGACCCACGAGACGATGCGTAGGGCCCATGTTTCGGAGCGTTACCACAGCTCTTATACCTTCGCCATGGACCTTCCGGACGACATCCTGCAATTGTCGCCTGAGCGGCACTACTCCGATTCTGATTCAGACTCCGACGGCTATGAATCCGACTCGGATTCTTCCGGCGCGCTGCACAGCCCCGTTGCCCCACCGCCGCCGGAAGAAGTGCCGGACGTCGAGCAATGGCTGTTGGTCTCGGTGGACGCCAACGCGCTGCATCAAGAGCTGTGGCAACGTCTCGAAGAGCGAGGCGATGCCTCAAACCTGATGGCGTTGATCGGGCGCCTGACGCAATCGGCGCCGTATCGCAACGCACTGACGCGGGTCGGTTTTTCAGAGCGAGTGTGGCGTGTGCTGGAGACGGCGGATCAGTCGGCAGATAACCGCCTGCTGTACAACGGCATCGCCCAGGAGGCGCTGGTGCAACCGGAGACCGGGTTCCAGACCTGCCATGACGGCGCCTGGCTGGTGTTCAACCAGATCGAAATCCAGATGTTTATCGAGCAGTCCCTGAGCCAGGTGCCTGCCGAGCAACGCGGGCAGTCGCTGTACCGGCTCACTCGCCGCCTGTACCGGTTGCATGAACTGGACGCGGTCGCCCGTGAGCAAGCGGGTGGTCGTGACGAGGCCGAAGTGCGCCTGGCCTATCGCCTGCGTTGGGCCTCGGAGCTGGACCTGCCGTTGCCACCAAGCAACATGCTGTATCAGGTGCACGCCAGCATTCGTTCCGGTGAGCTGGATGCTGCGCTGGCGCGAGTACAGCAGGGGGAGCACGGCGAGCCGTTCATGCGTTATGCCGCCGAGCGTGACTTCTGGGTTGAGTACCTGCGCGAGGCGTATGCGGAGCGGTTCGAGGCGTTGAAGGAGGACTATCTGGCGCGCGTGGTGGCGCTTCCGGATCGCTTCCCCGGCCAGGCCATCGATGAATTGGGGGAGGAGTTTGCGGCGCTGAAGCGTGAGTACGAGGCGCAGGAACTCAATCTGATTCGCGAGCTGACCTATCGCGAAGGCTTCGATCATAACTGACTGTGCCTCAACCCCTGCTGACTGGCGCTGCCGATCAGCAGGGGCTTTCAGAACAATCAGCAGCGTCTGTCAGAACGGCGCATCGCCCAGAATCGTTGCGCGATGCATTACCCGGCGTTGCGGGCGGTAGTCGTCCACGGCGTAGTGCTGGGTCACGCGGTTGTCCCACATGGCCACGTCGTTTTCCTGCCAGCGCCAGCGGATGGTGAACTCGGGGCGCGTCGCGTGGGCGAACAGCAATTTCAGAATCGCCTCGCTTTCGCCAGGCTCCAGTTCGTTGATCCGCGTGGTGAAACCGTCGTTGACGAACAGCGCCTTGCGCCCGCTCGCAGGGTGCGTGCGAATGACCGGGTGCGACAGCGGTGGATTCTTGCGACGGGTTTCTTCCCAGCGCGCCAGGTCTTCAGCGGTGGTGCCGAAGCGTTCGAGGGGGAACGAGCGGGTGAAGTCGTGGGTGGCTGTCAGCCCGTCGAGCAAGGTTTGCAGCGGTTTGGACAGCGCCTCGAACGCGGCGATGCCACTGGCCCACAGGGTGTCGCCGCCGTACGCCGGCAGCTGCTTGGCGCTGAGCACCGCACCCAGCGCGGGCGTCGGCAGGAAGGTCACGTCGGTGTGCCAGATGGCGTTGTCGCGCACGTCGGTCAGCGCGGTGTCGAGCACCATGATTTCGGGCTGCTCGGGCACGTTGGGATAGATCGGGTGAATGTGCAGATCACCAAACTGCGCCGCGAAACGCACCTGTTGCTGCGGCGTGATCGGCTGCTCGCGGAAGAACAGCACCTGGTGCGTGAGCAGCGCCTGTTCGATGGCGTCGCGTTGATCGCCAGTCAGGTCCCGGCTCAGGTCGACGCCGCTGATTTGCGCGCCCAATGCGCAACTGAGCGGGGTGATGTGAAGGCTCATACGGATTCTCGCCCTGTGCGCCGAAGTGTCGGCGTAGTCAGTGTCTGTCGTGGGTGATCAGTGGTTGTGGCCGTGC